>Ga0316198_10000706_pt1 | contig 18160 bp, 15 predicted proteins | sample OudBieAanoxic_MG_FD_204935 | JGI IMG/M metagenome (GOLD analysis project Ga0316198, IMG submission 204935) | Coastal sediment microbial communities from Oude Bieten Haven, Netherlands - site A anoxic | ecosystem: Environmental > Aquatic > Marine > Coastal > Sediment | place: Netherlands...
TAACTTCTTTCAATCTTTCGGTTCCATAGAGTTCTTTCCTTGGATTTTCAGCTTCTGTCAATCCATCAGTATAGTATAAAAGAACATCTCCCTTCTCTAATTTTATTTTCCCCATCTTATATTCATAGGATTCCAAGAATCCTATTGCTACCCCTTTGACATTTTCCTCTAAAACCTCTCCTGTTCTAGCTTTATACAAGATAAGCGGGTTGTGTCCTGCATTGGAGTAATAAAGTGTCTTAGTTAAAAAATCATATTGACTGTGAAAGATAGTTACAAACATGTCCTCACTTATGTCTGGATAGATAATGTCGTTTAGATCGGTTAAAACTTCAAGTGGATACGAATCTTTATATTCCAGTGTTTTCAGTACAGACCTTATTAAAGCCATCAAGAATGCAGCCGGGACTCCTTTCCCGCTTACATCTCCTATTGTTATCCAAAGTTTATTCTCCCCTGAAAGAGAATAATCGTAATAGTCTCCTCCTACTTCTTTGGCTGGATTAAAGTATTGAGCGATCTCTACACCGTTTATATCCCCTAATGATTGAGGTAATAATTTCTTCTGGATATTTGAGGCAACTTCCAACTCATTGTCTAAACGCTCCTTTATTATCAGCTCTGAATATATTAATGCGTTATTTATAGCAACAGCTACCTGGATAGCCAGAGCTGAAATTGTAGCTTCATCGCTATAGCTTAACTTCTCTTTATCCTCAACTATGTAGATCACCCCTAATTCCTTGCCCTTCACCACTAGCTCAGAAATAACTATACTTTCATCCTCTGTGGCTTCTATAGATTTAGATATCTGAGTATATATATTTTTATATTCACTTCTGCTATATTTAGATAATTCTTTCAGTGAAAAATTTACATTTCCTTTATTTATAAATTTACCCTTAGTTTGTTTTAACTCTAACTCTCCGTCTTTCCATAGGTATATAGCTATTTTTTTTACCCCTGTCAAAACAAAGTAAGCATCTAGTATAACTCCTATGATCTTATCTAATTCCAGAGTTGACAGAACAGTTCTTGCCACTGCATTCATATTAGATAAATTGGCTACTTTTTTTTCCAATTCCTCATTGGAATACTCCAGTTGAGCTGATTTTTTCAAAAGAGAATCGTAGGTAGCGTTGAGTTCTTCCTTAAATGCCTTTAACTCCTTAACTGAATTATTCAGTTGTGCCTCTTGAAACCTTATGGTTTCCACCGTTTCTTCGTATGATTCCTTGAGTTCGTCCATTATTTCCGAATAGTCTTCCCTCTTACCTATTTTTTCTATCAATGTGTGCATCTCATCTATATTTTTTCTTTCAGTTTTCTTCAGTAGGATCAATGATAATACTCCCACTATAAAAACAATTAAAACATATTCCATTATTTTGCCTGCCTCTCTTTATAAGATTTTGGGTTTAAAAAATCATCTATCAAAAATTCCTCATCTATAATCAATAAGTCTTTTAAAGACACATCTTTTATTTTTATCTTCAAATTATAACCATCATAATAGTTCGCCTTATATTTCCCTCCGTAAAAAAATATATACGTCCCGTCTAAAACGGTATAACCATCATATAATTTATTCTCCACTACTACAATTTTCGAATCAAATTTTAATTGATTTCCCATTATTTTTTTTACATCTATATCCTCTACATTATTTAGGTAAATATACCCCTGTTTCTTAAAAACTTTAGGAGTTAAATCCGTACTTCTATCTATGTAGATATCTTTTTCCTGCCAATATTCGCTTTTGTTATCAGAATATGGCTCCTCTATTTTTAAAATCAAATTTAATTCTACCTGTTCTACTATTTTAAATAATTTTTTCCTCTTATCTTCCATCTGTAAAACAAGTTTTTCCTTATCTAATTCTGTATAGTTTACCTCACTGTTAAATTTTTCATCACTCACCATTATTTTTTTCCAAAAATAAACCTGTTTATTTAAATAAAGCTGAGTTCTTCCTACTTTTTCATCTAATTTTATTGTTACTATTTTATCTATATTGTCTCTGTCTACCTGTGATAGTTCCGATGCAGATTTAGAAAAGGGTACCTCTTCTGGTAGGATGTAGCTATTTTTCAGATGAATAATATCATCTTTCAACTTCTCAGAATATATTATATTTATCGTTGAATCATAAACCAATAATTTCCTCATGAGGATATCAAAATCATTATAAAATTTTATTTTCTCCTCATACTTCTGAGGATAATTAATGCTATAGAGAGTAAGCTCATAACCTCCTTTTTTTATCTCCTTTTCAAATGGTGCTCTATGATATCTTTCTTTTACCTTGGATACTCCCGTACAGGCAGTAGTGCTTAAGGCTAATATTAAAAGCAATATATATTTATACACTATTTTCTCCTTTCTTGATTTTCAGATTTTTTTTACTTTCAAAGTTTTTTTTAGGATCCTTCTAACTTTTCTCTAATTACTTATTGTTGTTATCCTCTACTTGTTTTTTTATCTTCTCAGCTAATTCGTCTATATCAAAGGGTTTTTCTATGAATCCTTGGATTTCTACTTCCAAGTTTTCCACCACACCCTCTAGATGACTAAATGCAGTCAAAATAAACACTGGTGTACCTGTTACTTCCCTTAATTTTCTCATGGCATCCAATCCATTCATCTGAGGCATCTGGATATCCATTATGATAAGATCAAAGGTTTCCTCTTTTAACATCTGTAAACCCACTATCGCAGTCTCTGCTTCAAAGACCTCCATATCGATATCCTCAATTATCTCTCTCAGTAACAATCTAATACTCAATTCATCATCTATGACTAATACCTTTTTCATCTTTCTCCCCCCTGTTGATTTTGGTGAAACTTCTAACAAATAAATAAAGTTAGTTTAAAACCTTTTTTAGCTGCCTCGCTATCCTCTCTGGCACTACTTCTAATAACTCCTCTAAAGTTGCTTCCTTTACCCCTTTTACAGATTTAAACCTTTTCAGGAGATCCTTTCTTCTTTTTGGACCTATCCCTTCTATTTCATCTAACTCACTAGATATTACCCTTTTTTTACGTAAATTTCTATGGTAGGTTATTCCAAATCTATGAGCCTCATCCCTTAACCTCTGCAATATTTTTAGAGATTCCGAATTTTTAGGAAAGATATAGGAGCTGGTCTCACCAGCCTTAAATACTTCCTCTTCCCTCTTGGCTATACTGATTATATCCACCAAATGATCCTTTCCTAGCCTTATGAAGACCCCTTCAACTGCATTCAGCTGTCCTAACCCGCCATCTATCAAGATTAGGTCAGGTAGGTCTATTTGGACCATCTTGGAGTATCTTCTTTCTACCACTTCTCTCATCATGTGGTAGTCATCAGGAGTGTCCTTGGTTTTTATCTTAAACTTCCTATAATATTTTTTAGCCAGCCTTCCCTCTACAGCTACACTCATTGCTCCTACAGCATCTTTTCCAGAAATATTAGATATATCGAAACACTCTATTTTTCTAGGGAATTTATTTAAACTTAGTGTTTCATAGAGTACTTTCATCCCCTCTTCCAGCACATTTTTTTGATTGTGATATTTTTTGATCTCTTCATCTAGGTTAAGATATGCCATCTCTAAAAGTTTTTTTCGTCTGCTCTTCGATACAGGAAAATATAACTTTAGATTTATATTGAGAAAGTGTCTTCCCCACCCCTCTAAAATTTCTCTTTTCCCTGTAAATAGGCTGTCTAAGGTTATATTTTCAGGCATTTTTTCATTAGAATAATATCTTAAAAAACTTTCCACTAAAAGGTCATCTTCTATGAGTAAATCTACCTTTAAGTTATTCACTCCTATGATCTTTCCATCTCGAATTTTTAATATAGTCAAAAATAACAGATCTCCATCCTGTCTGCATACAAACACATCCTCATCTATATCTTTCAAAACTTCCGTTACCTGTGTTTTCAATGAATTTTCAATGGCTGCAATTTGTTCCCTGTAGCGTATGGCTTTTTCAAACTCCATAGAGCTGCTCAGTCTATTCATACCTTCTTTCAGTTGTTTTAATAATTTGTCTCCCCTGCCCTTTAAAAAATATTTGGCATTTTCAACATTTTCTTTATATGTTTCCTCTATATCTTTGTAGACACAGGGCCCCGTACATAGATTCATATAATATTTTAAACAAGGTTTCGGATACGTCTTTTTCATATCCCTCTTACAATCCCTTATTTTAAATATTTTTACAAGGGTTTTTAATAAGAATGCACTCCCATTTGGATAGGGGCCAAAATAATCTCCATTCCTAACATCTATATCCTTAGTCCTCCTGATGATAGAAATCCTAGGAAATTTTTCCTTAGATATCTTAATATAAGGATAGGTCTTTTGATCCTTTAGGAGGATATTATATTTTGGCAGATATTTTTTTATTAAATTATTTTCTAAAATAAGTGCATCTAATTCACTCTTACACACAATAAATTCAAGATCATCTATATGATCTACCAGCTCTATTGTTTTTTTATCTGTATGAATCTTCTTAAAATAGGAGTAAACTCTTTTTTTTAAATTTTTAGCTTTCCCTATATAAATAATTTTATTTTTTTCTTTCATTAAATAGACTCCAGGAAGGTCTGGAATGTCATATTTATCTATTAAAGACTCCATTTCTCCTGCTCCCTATGATTTAATAGTACCCTAATATTTTCCTTTTTACTAAAATATTCATAAAGTTTATTAGCTATAGTTACCGACCTATGTTTTCCGCCGCTGCATCCTATTCCCACTGTTAAGTGCGTTTTCCCCTCTTTTATAAAATGAGGCATCAGAAAGTCCAGCATCTCCTCTATTTTTTTCAAATATTCTTCACTTCCATTTCCATTCATCACATATTCTTGAATCTCTTTATCATTTCCATTTTTAGGCCGCAGTTCATTTACATAGTATGGATTTTTCAGTGATCTTGTATCAAACATCATATCTAAATCTATCGGTGCTCCATATTTAAACCCAAATGTAGTTATAGTTAATACCAGATCTCTTATCTTTTCATCTTCTAATCTGACTTTTAATTTTTCAGTCATTTTTTTCGGAGTAAAATCACTGGTATCCATTATTATATCCGCTAAACCCCTTATTTCAGCCAACATCTTTCTTTCCAAAGAGATATTTTCAGCCATAGAATTAGATTTTTCTAAGGGGTGATATCTTCTGGTTAGATTATATCTGTTTAAGATTACTTCATCTTTGGCATCTAAATAAAGGATCTTATAAGATACACCCTCGCTCTTCAGACTGTCTAATAGTTCTAAAAATTCATCTATCCTTTCAAAGGACCTTATGTCCATCCCTATGGCTATTTTCTTTATCCTTTCTTTATATACGGACAATTTAAATCCATCTATAAAAAAACACGGCATATTATCTATAGTCATATATCCTCGATCTTCAAAATAATTAAGTGCTGTTGATTTCCCTGCACCACTCATTCCCGTTACAATAAATACTTCCACTATTTCACCTCAAATAATTTTATACTTATATATTATCAAAATAAAGCTCAATTTAACAGATATAAAAAAAAGACCTCATAGAAGTCTTTAAACAAGCCCTGACCTACAGTCCTCTGTGTAGTTTTGGTCGCCTGGTTCAAAAAGTGGTAGTCAGATATATATAATATACAGTATCCGTAGGGGCTCGTTATACCCTCGTGACTTCTCTGATCTATCATATACAGCGCCGACCCCGGCGACGACATTAGGCCCAAAACATCAAGATGGTCACTAATAGGTAAGGTCTCTTGTTAACTTAATAATACTACAAGATATAGGTAGTGTCAATAGCTTTTCTTAGAGTTTCGTTAGAGATTAATCTTTTTTTAGACATTCATACTAATTTACAAGGAATTTTGGATTTTTTTAGTAAATTATATTTATAAATAAGTCATAATTTAATCTGCTTCAAAGAAATATTATCAACTTATATATATATTACACACAGGAGGAGTCTTATGAAATTAATATATACCAGAAATAATATTTTAAGGGGAATGCTCATCTATTCCGCCGGAGATACTATAGCTACCCTGATAAGAGGCGACCTTTTACCTCTGAGAATATTGGGGATGATGCTATTAGGAGGAACCATCTATGCCTTAGAAATTCCAAATTATTTTATTTGGATCGACCAAAAAGTTACCCCTTTTAAACATAAAAAAACTATAAAGACTGTCTTAGCACTCTGTTATTTCAACCCCATTTGGATAGCCAGACATATTTTTTTCATCCAGCTTTTTTCCCATGGAAAAATCGGATGGTTTATCTTAAATATTGGGTTAAAAAGTTATATAGGAGCTCTGCCCATAAGTATTTTTGGTAATTTTATCATACAAAACCTTATTCCTATCAAATTCAGGTTTTTTTCCAGTGCTGTTTTTTCCAGCCTACTGGCTATCTACTATGCTCTCAGTGCAGTCTATTTTAGTTAATTATAACATTAAAAAAAAGCTGGAAAATCAAAATGATTTTTCAGCTTTTTTGTTTCTTAGTATTGCTCAGGAAACATAATTCTCTCTACACCCTCTATGATAATGTGTAGGATCATCATATGGATCTCCTGTATTCTGTCAGAAGTTTCTCCTGGAATGATGAATTCATAGTCACACATTCCCTTTAACGTTCCTCCATCTTTTCCTAGAAGTACACAGGTAGTCATCCCTAATTTTTTAGCCTCTTCCACCGCTCTTATTACATTAGCAGAGTTTCCACTGGTAGATAATCCGATAAATAAATCTCCCTCTCTGCCGTAAGCCTCTACTCCTCTGGCGAATATTTCATCAAAACCAAAATCATTTCCAACACAAGTTATGTGAGATGAATCTGAAAGTGAGATAGCAGGCAATGCTCTCCTGTTTCCTCTAAATCTTCCTGTAAATTCTTCTGCAAAATGAAGGGCATCACAGTTACTACCGCCATTTCCACAGATAAGCACCTTATTTTTATTTTCAAAGGCTTCTACCAGTTTTTTAGCCACCTTTTCTGTTAGTTTATCCTCTTTTTCTTTTTCTATAAAATTATTTAATAATTTTCCTGTAATTTCATATGATTCGATTAAATTCATATTTTTCTCCCTTTCTTATATAATTTTAAAATTTTTCGTGAAGTTTATAAATTTAATTATCTCCAGTAAGCTTCTTTTATCCTTTGTGATAGCTATTTGATATCCATCTGTTACTTCCGTTACCTTTTCAATAACCTTAAATTCACCGGATTTAATTTCATCATAGACTGCATAATAAGATAACACTACATTCCCTACCCCTTCTCTGACGAAAGACTTAATCACACTTAAACTTCCACTAATTGGAATTTTAGTTTTAAATTCTATCTGATGATTATTTTCTATGGCTGTTACTGCCTCATTATGCTTTAATATTTTTTTACGTACAATAAGAGGAGTATCAGCAACTTCCTTTATATCTCTATAATCTCTTGCACTGACTAAACACAGCGGGAACTTCCCTACATCTATAATTTCTAAATTTACATCTGTTATGTGAGTTTCATCGATGATAGCTACATCTATGTCTCCATCTCTCAACCTTTCCAAAATTTCCTTCTTTGAGGCTACCAAGATATCGTACTCTATCTCCTGATATACCTTAGAAAATTCCTTCATCAATTTGGGCAGCAATGGTTCCCCTATAATAGTTGTAGCACCAATACTTATTCTGGCTTTATCTACTTCTACTATCCTCGCCATCTCTTTTTCTACTCTTTTAACTTTTTGAAAGATATCCTCACTCATCTTGTACAAAACTTCCCCTGAATAAGTTAATTTTATCTTTTTCGAACTTCTATCAAACAGCTTAGTTCCCAATAGTTCCTCAAACTTTTTTACCTGTATAGAAACTGCCGATTGATTTATGTATAAGTTATGTGCTGCCTTTGTAAAACTACACTCTTTAGCTACCTCATAAAATATTCTTAGATAATGTAAATCCAATTTTCCCCACCTCAATAATTTAATTATATTTTCAGTATACTACACATCTATATTCTTATTCAATAACTAATTTTAATATTATAAGGCTCCTCCTAAAAATTTCCTAAAGATGTTTTTTTCTTTTAAGTTTCCATGCATTTTTTTCAATAAAATGATATAATTTATTTAATACCAATCATTTAGGAGGAGACCTCATGAAAAACTCAATATTTTTCTTTTTTTTCTTAATCTTGATAAATATTACTACCTTTTCCAACGGGGCAATTCCCTCTAAAGGTATTAAAATTATTGAGATTAATGGCCAGTATATCGATTTAAACATCCAGCCTTATTATGGCAGAAACATCATCTTAACCCAGCTTTCAAATAAAAGTAATCCTATAATAGAAAACAAAATAACTAAAGATGTTTTACAATTTAATTTAAACAACGAGAAAAAAAACAGTATTTTTAAAACCAAGGTTAAATTCAACCTTTTGATCCCTAAAAATACTAATTTTAAATATCTTATAAAAACTACAAATAGCTCTATCACTATAAATGATGTAAATGGAATTTTTTCTATAAATAACTCCAAGGGAAAGGTCACTGTAAATGATATAGTCGGGAATATAGACATTCTGAATTCAAATAAAGACATTAATTTATCCAATATCGTAGGAGATATCTCTGTAAAAAGTCGATTCAGCCGGGTAACCAGTAAAAATACTCTGGGTATCCTCAATATTCAAACTACCGATAGAAAAATAAGTATAAAAAATGCTGAAAAAATAGGAGACATCTCCACATCTAATGCCCCTATTTCGGCAGAGTTCCAGAACATTACTTCTAATTCAAAAATAGTTACTTCAAATCATAGCCTTTCTATAAAGATACCTGAAAATCATAATTTTGATTTTTCTTTTTTCGGAGATCTAATTCATGTAAAAAATGAATTTTTAAAATTAAATACCGACAATTTTTTAATCCTAGGAACATCCAATGGGACTATAAAAATTGAAAAGGAGTAGAAGATTAAATCCATCTTCCACTCCTTTTCTTTTTTTTAGGATAGATCTACATTTTTACATCCAAATAGATATGTAAGGATAAATCCGGAAATATATGCGATTATTAATGCTGACATATATAGAATTATCGCTGTCAACACCCCGTTATTCGATGTCATAGCAAATGAACCTAGGATTCCTGAAGATCCAAATACAGTGTTTAATCCAAAAGAAAATCCTATCTGAGACATGATCCCTATATATATCCCGCCAATTGCACCTCCTGCCATAGATGTAAAAAACGGTTTTACCCTGGGCAGTGTAACACCATAGATCAATGGCTCTCCTATCCCTAAGAACCCTGGTACAATTGCCCCTCTGATGTTTTCTCGTAAATTGGATTCTTTAGGAGATTTTACATAGAGAGCTAATGCTGCTCCTACCTGCCCTGCTCCTGCCATGGCTAAGATCGGAAATAATGAGTTCATCCCAGTTGTTTCTACCAATCCCTGATATACCGGCACAAATCCCTGGTGTATTCCCATCATAACCGATGGTAGGAATAACCCTGCCAAAATTCCCCCTCCAATTGGATTCCCATTTAGATTTGCAAAGGCATAGTTCATAAGACCGAATAGTTTAAAGGACAATGGCATGATCAATGTATAAGTCAGCGTTCCCATACCTAAGAGGGTAATTATAGGAGTGGTAATTATATCTGTCGGTTCCCATGAAAATTTCTCCCTGATAAATATTTCAAATTTAGCTGCAATTATTGTAGTAAATAATATCCCTATCATCCCCCCACGGGGTTCAATAGTCTGACCAAAAAATTCTGTCATACCGCTATTCCCGCCATCACCATACCCGAGTAAGAATAGCCCCGATAACATCCCCCCTATTACTCCTGACCCGCCAAATGCTTTAGTAGCATTAAAACCTATCATTACATACATAAATTTAGTCAGTGATTTATTAAATACACTTATATAGTTAACCCAGTCACCTGTTATATTCAACTCCTTGCATAACCCTGCTAATCCTGCCAGCATCCCTGCTGCGATAAATCCTGGAATTAATGGAACAAATATATTGGAAAAATTTGCCATAAACCCTTGAAACTTACTTGTCCTCCTGGCTTTTACAGCACTTTTTTGAGTTTTTACCGTCTTTTCAAAACTTTCTTCTTCATCGATTTGATTTTCAGCAGTTGATTTATAGAGTTCATCCATTGCTGTATACGCTTTTTTGACCTTTCCAGGGCCGAATATCAACTGTAACTCATCGCCATTTTCATTTAATCCCAATACTCCCTCAATGGCTTTTAATCCTTCTATATCTACTTTTTCCAAATTCTTTACCGATATTCTCAAACGTGTCATACAGCTGGTATAGGCACAAATATTTTTCTTTTCCCCTGTGAGCTTCATTATTTTTTCTACAATTTCCTTATAATCCATCTCTTCCCTCCCTGTTCGCCTATGGCGAAATTAAAAACTTAATGAATCTGGGCAATTCATGAATTGCTCCCCCTATAAATTTAAAAATCTATTCTAAGATAAATTTAGCTGCTTTCAGTGCCTCTCGGATAAACCCTTTTTTTTCTGTCAGCAGTATTTTAGCCTCCTTTGCTCCTAAACCTCCCAAGATCATAAGGATGGCAGTCTTACAATGCCCTCCTGTATCTCTTAAAGCATAGCTGGCTTCCTCTCTGTTGCAATCAGTGGCTTCCATAACTATTTTTTTCTGTCTTTCCACCAGCTTTTCATTGGTAGCCTCTACATCTACCATTAGGTTTCCATATACCTTTCCAATTTTTATCATGGATCCGGTGGTCAGCATATTCAATACTAACTTTTGTGCTGTTCCAGCCTTCAGCCTGGACGATCCTGTCACCACTTCCCCTCCTACTACTGGAGAGATTGGGATTTTTACAGATTCAGCTAATACACTATTCGGATTGCAGCTTAGGCCTACTGTTATCGCTCCCAGTCCTTTGGCATATTCAATTCCACCCATTACATATGGTGTTCTTCCGCTGGCTGCTATTCCTACCAATATATCTTTAGAATTAAAACCTATACCTTTTAAATCTTTCACACACAGCTCATTATTATCCTCAGCATTTTCCACCGCTCTCAAAATCGCATCTTTTCCTCCTGCAATGAGTCCTACTACTAATTCTGCCGGTGTTCCAAATGTAGGAGGACATTCGCTGGCATCTAAGATCCCCAGCCTTCCAGATGTTCCGGCACCTATATATATGAGTCTACCTCCATTTAAAAATGCATAACTTATCTCATCAATAGCTTTTGCAATATTTCCCAATTCTTTTTCAACTGCCAAGGCAACTTTTTTATCCTCGTCATTTATTACCCTTACCATCTCCATGGTATTCATCAGATCTATATTCATGGTATTCCCATTCCTGCTTTCAGTTACCATCTGCTTTAAATTTAATTCCATAATTCCCTCCATCTGACTAATTGAACTTTCGCGATGGTGCACGCCTTTAAAACCAAGTAGTTTGCCCGCCGGGGCAAACTACTCTCTATTTTCTTTAAAATCAACAAAATATTACATTTTATATAAAATTAAAATATAACCTCAATATTTACAAGGCTTTAATTAGCACAAAACACCAGTGATAGAATGATTTATTTCTGATTTAGTGCAACGTCACACCACTTTTTATCTAATATGTAAGTCCATGACCAAATTTATAGATTATTTTTCCATTTTCACCCCTTATATTTACAGGCAGCTTTCCACTTGGAGTCACTGCAGAGCCGTCACTTCCTGTAAATATTGTTCTTATTCCTGCTCTGATATTGGCTTCCAATGAATTTCTTCCATTGTTAGTTTGATCAAATCCTGTTATTCCATAGATAGCTATATTTGCTTTTACTGTAGAAGTATGGATGATATCATAGGGATTCCTCGTGGATATACTCACCATTTTTTTATTATTTTCATCGATAAATTCTATTATTTCATTGATCTTAGTATTATTTTTTAAATTATAGGTGGCTAAAACTATATAGTCAGAATTTTTTATTCCATTTTTTAATTCTTCTGTTAACCCGTCTTTATAATCTGTTGAAATTTTTTCTATTTTTACACCTTTTTCTATTTTTATAATTTCATCTTCCATCATATTTCCACGTGTTTTAGTTTCAGCTATCAATAATATTTTTTTACCCTTTGTCAGATCCATAGGTAAAATGTTTTCATTTTTTATAAGGGTAATTCCCCTTTCAGCAGCTATTTTTTCTACTGTTTTATTCTCTTTGCTTCCTACAATTTTTTCTGCATCTTTTATTTTTTTCTCAACATCGGATTTTTTGCCTAAATTTTTTTTCAACTTCAATTCTACAATTCTTTCTGCCGATTCTTTTACCCTGTTTTTTAATTCCTTATTAATTTTCATCTTTTCTAATATAGTGGTGTATAAAGCCTCTAATTTTTTAACATCCTCTTGATTCCATACAATTACCGGCATAAGCATAATATCTCCCCCTGCCAATATTGCCCTTTCAACACTTTCAGTTTCTCCAAAGTTTTCAAATATAGCATGCATATTCAAAGCATCTGTGATTATTATACCTTTAAAGTTCATTTCATCTCTTAGTACTCCTGTCATTATTGGCTTAGAAAGAGTAGCAGGAGTCCCGATTAGAGTTCCATTTTTTTTGGACCTTATTTTAACATCATCTAAGGCAGGGATAATAACATGAGCTGTCATTATTGCCTCTACCCCTTTATCAACGGCCATTTGAAATGGTATCTTATCTATATTTTCCCACTGTCTTTCATTATAATTTACTGTAGCCAATCCAATATGAGTATCAGCCTCTGTATTTCCATGTCCTGGAAAATGTTTTATTGTAGAGATTACTCCTTCCCCTTGGAGTCCCTCTATATAAGAGGCAGCCATATCTCCTACTAATTTGGGATCATCTCCAAAGGATCTCACTCCAATTACAGGATTTTTTTGATTGGAATTTACATCTACAACTGGTGCAAAGTTAAAGTTTATCCCCAGTGCATTTAACTCTGTTCCAATAGTTTCTCCTACCTCATGAGCCAATTTCAGATCTCTGCTTGCTCCTAAGGCCATATTTCCCGGCATCTCTGTCCCCTGCTGTAATCTTGTAACATATCCTCCCTCCTGATCTGTCCCTACAAATAACGGCATCTTTTTGGATATATTCTGCATGTCATCTATCAATTTTACCGTCTGCTCTATATCTACCAGATTTTCCCTGAATAAGATAATCCCTCCCAGGTCATAATCACGAATAATTTTTTTTACCTCTGAGTTCATTTCAGTAAATGGTCTTTTATTCCAATTTCTAAAATCTATCATCATAAGCTGCCCTAATTTTTCACGGTCACTCATCCTCTCTACTATTTTTTCTGCCTTTGCTTTGGGTATATCTACCTCCACCATGCTCTCTGCGACGTTTGTACACCCTAATATCCCTAAACATAAGCCTAAACCTATAAATATTTTTTTCATCTTTCTCATATCTTCCACCTCTCTCATTTTATGATAGATTATACTATAAAAAATTATTCTTTCGAAACAGCAATGAGTTTTTTATTCCATAATGAATTTCTTATCTATTATCACCTTGTGATTAACTAAAAAACAAGTTATACTACAATAATATAAAAAAATATATATGGGAGGTCTTCAATGAAAAATGAAATTTTAAAATATATAAAATTATTTCTTGGTTTTTTCGTCTGTTCTTTAGGAATTGTTTTCATTATAAGATCTAATCTGGGATTTTCTCCCTGGAATGTTCTCCACCAGGGTATCTCAAAAGTTGGAGACATCACAATTGGTCAGGCCAGTATCCTTGTTGGAATCCTAGTTATAACTTTGGATGTCTTCTTGGGAGAACAAATAGGCAGCGGCAGCATCTTTAATACCATATTTATTGGAAGTTTTATGGATTTAATTCTTTTTTCAAAGGTGATCCCTCTCAGCCACAATCCTCTTATTGGTATTCCTATGATGTTTATGGGATTATTCATCTTAGGTATAGGCTGTTACCTATATATATCTACCGGTCTTGGCTGCGGTCCCAGGGATGCACTGATGGTTGCTCTCACGAAAAAAACCAATTTCTCTGTGAGATTTATAAGAAGCGCCATTGAAATTACTGTTCTAGTTCTAGGATATTTTTTAGGAGGATATGTAGGAGTAGGGACAGTCATCACAGCAGTCTTCACCGGAAGTTTTATACAGGGAGTTTTTAAGATGTTTGATTTTGACGTTAAATCGGTAACTCATAGGAATATAAAAGATGAAGTACTTCTTTTAAAAACATATATTTTAAAGAAATAAATCAAAAAGAGAGGTATCTATAGATACCTCTCTTTTTGATTTAAACCTATTTAACCCAAGTTAACCATGAATTATATTTAATGTTTTCCCCCTTAGTCATCTCAAAAAATGCTTCTTGAATTTTTTCTGTAATAGGCCCCCTTTGACCCCTTCCAATTTTTATCTTATCAACACTGGCTATTGGTGTTATCTCAGCAGCAGTTCCGGAAAAAAAGAGCTCGTCTGCCGTATATAATGATTCCCTGGAGATTGTTTCCTCAACAACTTCGTAACCTAGGTCACGGGCTATTGTTATTACCGAATCCCGGGTAATCCCAATAAGTGCTGATGATCCTGATTGGGGAGAATATATCTTTCCGTTAGAGATCACAAATAAATTTTCCCCGCTCCCTTCACTGACATTCCCAGAATAATCCAGTGCTATACCTTCATCATACCCATTTTCCAGTGCTTCCATCTTGATAAGCTGGGAACTCAGATAATTTCCTCCAGCCTTAGCAGCCGTAGGCATTGTATTTGGAGCTAATCTTCTCCAAGATGAAACACAAACATCTACTCCTTTAGTTAGAGCCTCCTCTCCTAAATACGCTCCCCATTCCCAAGTGGCTATCATTGTTTCCACGGGGCAATTAGATGGATCTACTCCTAAAGAATTATATCCCCTGTATACCAAGGGTCTGATATAGGCGGTTTTGATACCGTTGATTTTGATGGTGTCGAATATTGCTTTTTTTATCTCTTCTTTGGTATACGGGATTTCAGTTCTATATATTTTACAAGAATTGTACAGTCTGTCAATATGTTCATCTAATCTGAATATAGCCGTTCCTTCCTCTGTTTTATACGCTCTTATCCCTTCAAAAAAACTGCTTCCATAATGCATTGCATGGGACAAAACGTGAACCTTAGCATTGTCATGATCGATCATCTCACCATTCATCCATATTTTTTTAGTGTCTATCATACTTCCCTCCTAAATATATTATTCATTAAATATTTTCTACTATTAAATTTACCATCTCTTCGGTCCCAACTAATTTAGTTGAATCTGTATAGATATCCCTGGTTCTTATCCCGTCATTTAAAACTTTTTCCACTGCTTTCTCTATGGCTTCCCCTTCCTCTAGGAGTCCCATAGAATACTTAAACATCATAGCTGCCGATAAGATAGTGGCTATTGGATTGGCTATATCCTGCCCTGCTATATCTGGTGCAGATCCATGGATGGACTCATATAAGCCATATTTTTCTCCTATGCTGGCTGATGGCAGCATCCCAATGGAACCTGTTATCATGCTGGCTTCATCGGATAATATATCTCCAAACATATTCATGGTTAAGATGACATCAAACTGAGTCGGATTTATCAGTAACTGCATCGCTGCATTATCTACATACATGTGGTTTAATTCTACCTCTGGGTAGCCTTTGGAAACCTCTATTACAACTCTTCTCCACAGCCTCGAACTTTCCAATACATTGGATTTATCCACACTTGTCACTTTTTTACCCCTCTTCATGGCTATTTCAAAACCCTTTACTGCTATTCTTTTTACCTCCTCCTCATTGTAGGAGAGAATGTCATATGCTGTCCCGTCCTCTTTTACTCCTTTTTCTCCAAAATAAATTCCTCCGGTCAGTTCCCTCACTATACAGATATCCAGACCCTCTCCTATTATCTCTGCTTTTAAGGGAGAGGCATCTTTTAATGGTTCATATACTATAGCCGGTCTTAGATTGGTGTAGAGTCCCAATTCTTTTCTGATATTCAGCAGTCCCTTTTCCGGTCTGTCTTCCCCATTGAGGTGATCCCATTTGGGTCCTCCTACAGCTCCTAAAATTATCCCATCACTGTTTTTACACATCTCAATTGTTTCTTTAGGAAGTGGAGTCTCATGATTATCTATGGCAACTCCTCCAATGTCGGCATAGGCTATATTAAATTCATGATTGAATTTTTCTTCTATTTTTTTTATGACCCTTACTGCTCCTTCTACGATCTCCTTACCTATTCCATCTCCCGGCATGACAGTTACTCTATATTCCATCTTTATCCTCCTAATTTAATATAAATCTATTTAGACATAAATCCATTCTGTACAGCATAATTAAATATCCCGCCGGCTCTTATTATTCCCTCTATATCCCCTAGTTCCCCCAAGATATATTCTTTATTTGTAGTTATGTTTTTTAATATATTCCCCGCAATTTCTACCTCATCTCCGGTTTTAACCTCATCTATCAGCCTGCTTTTGGTTTCATAGGGGATCAAAAATCCCCCGTCTACAGAGTTCCTGTAAAATATCCTTGCATATGTCTCGGCTACTACTGCTTTTATCCCTGCTTTATTAAGGGCAAGAGGAGCATGTTCCCTGGATGACCCGCATCCAAAGTTTTTTCCTGAAATCATTATCGTATAGTCCGATTCATATCTATCTTCCTCTATGAAAGGTATTTCGATAGTCTTGGGATCCATTCCAGACATGGCGTATCTACCATAATTTTTAGCCTCTTCCTCTACATCCGTTCTATACACCAAATGAATAGCCGGAATTATCTGATCAGTATCAATATTATCTCCCACTACATATGCTTTCCCTCTTATCTTATCCATCTATTCCCACCTCTATTTTTTTTATATATTTTCTTGGGTCCGTTATCTTTCCTGTCAATGCTGATGCTGCGGCCGTATAGGGAGAGGCCAAATATACCTTGGAATCCATAGATCCCATCCTCCCATGAAAATTTCTGTTGGTTGTAGATATGACTACCTCATCTGCGTGAGTTCTGCCAAATGTATCCTCTGGTCCCCCTAAACATGCTGCACACGATGGGGGTCCTATCTTACATCCGGCATTTTCAAAGATTTCTCTCAGTGTTTCTCCGCCTATTTTTATTTTTTCAAAATTTCTTTCTACATTTTTTGTAGCAGGAACTATAAAGGTTTCTATCTTTACCCTTTCTCCCTTGAGTATCTTAGCTGCTGCTACAAAATCTGTGGTTTTTCCCCCTGTGCAGGATCCTATATATGATCTGGTTACCTCTATATGGGATAAATTTTCTGCCGGTTCTACATTCCCAGGAGAATAGGGTTTTGCAACTACTGGAATTATCTTACTGGCATCATAGGTATGAACAGAGTGATAACTTGCATCTTTATCTGAGTTATGGACTTCATATTCTGTCACGCCCCTATCTTCTAAATACTTTTTAGTTATTTCATCGGCAGCTATTATTCCACATTTTCCTCCGGCTTCTATGGCCATATTACAGATTGTCATCCTCTCTTCCATATTTAATCCCGAGATGGCTTCTCCGCTATATTCCATACATCTGTATGTCGCGCCATCAAATCCAATGTCTCCAATTGTCTGCAATACTACATCCTTTCCCATGATATAGCTTGGAAATTCACCCTCAAACTGGAATTTAATCGATTCAGGTACCCTCACCCAGAGTTTCCCTGTTCCCATAATAAACCCTGCATCTGTATTTCCTATCCCAGAAGCAAACTGCCCAAAGGCTCCAGAAGTACATGTATGGGAATCAGTTCCAAACAATACATCTCCCGGTTTATTGTGTCCTTCTTCTGCAAGAGCTATATGGCATACACCCTTGTAGTCATCGGTAAAGGGTTCATAAAAATGTTTTATCTCCTGTTCTTTGGCAAATTTAGTAACATATTCTATATTTCTCATGGCATATTTATCTTTTGTAAATATATAGTGGTCCGGTATCAAAACTATTTTTTCTTTGTCCCATACCTTGGCATCTTCACCAAAATTCCCCTTGAATATCCCCATAGTTCCCGGCCCGCATACATCATGGGTCATCAAGATATC
>Ga0316198_10000707_pt1 | contig 18154 bp, 16 predicted proteins | sample OudBieAanoxic_MG_FD_204935 | JGI IMG/M metagenome (GOLD analysis project Ga0316198, IMG submission 204935) | Coastal sediment microbial communities from Oude Bieten Haven, Netherlands - site A anoxic | ecosystem: Environmental > Aquatic > Marine > Coastal > Sediment | place: Netherlands...
GGCGGAATATCCATTCTTTGGAACAAATATTTGGGCGCCCCAGCATGTCAAGCAGGAGCGGGGCGACACCCGTCGGTTCCTTGAGCACCGGCTCAAACAGTCCGCGTTTTTCCGCCGATTGCCAGCAGGCATCGAACTGCCACTGGGGAAATCCGGATTCGAGCAGACTGAGATCGACGAACGCGCAGGTTTTTCCGTTGTAGGTGATATGGAGCATGCCGGTATCGGTATAGCGACCAATAACCGTGCTTTCGACAGCATGCTTAGTGGAGAGCGCCATAAAGGCGGCCAGGTTATCAGGGTGCACCGCTACTGTCATCCGCTCCTGGGATTCAGACACCCATATTTCCCATTGGTCGAGGCCTTCGTACTTCAACGGAACCTTGTCCAGCTCGATTTCACATCCATTGGAAAAGCAGGCTGACTCACCGACAGAGGATGATAGTCCCCCACCCCCGTTGTCAGTGATAAATTGTATCAAGCCCTGATCCCGCGCTTCCAGCAGGAAGTCATGCATTTTCTTCTGCGTGTACGGGTCACCGATCTGAACGTGTCCGGCGGGCGTATTTTCGGAATACGTCTCAGAAGAGGCCGTCACACCATGGATGCCGTCCTTACCGACCCGCCCGCCGCACATGATTACAAGCTCTCCCGGAGCCGTAAGCTTTTGTTCGGTTGGTTGCCCAGCAATACTTGTCGGCATGATACCCACGGCCGTTACAAAGACCAGGCATTTACCCAGATATCCACGATCGAAAAGCACCTGACCGACCGTTGTCGGGATACCGGATTTGTTTCCGCCGTCCCGCACCCCCTCGATCACACCGTCCAACAAGCGTTTGGGGTGCAAGTGCGGCCGCAGATTGCCGGAGTAATCTCTCGGACCGACGCAATATCCAAAGCCGCCCATGACCAGCCGGGATCCTTTCCCCGTGCCCAAGGGATCCCGATAAACACCGACGATACCGGTGATGGCACCGCCGTACGCTTCCATGTTGGAAGGGGAATTGTGGGTTTCACCGGTAATGGTGTAATAGTGGTCGTGATCGAATCGACCGGCACCGGCATTGTCCCAGAGAACGGATACCACCCAGGGCTTCTGTTTTTGTAAAGCGAGTGTCGGCGCCTCGATGAAGGTTTTAAAAAGGTTGTCAACTTTAAACTTTTCACCTGTGTCCAAGTCAACGTAATGGAACATCCCCCTGAAGGTGTTGTGATTGCAGTGGTCACTGCGCGCCTGGGATATGTATTCCAATTCGACGTCCGTGGGATCCGATAGGCCTGCACTCGCCCGCGCGACTTTAACCTCAGGTTGCAGGAAATAGTCGCGGACGATCGGAATGTCATGGGGGTTCAGCGCCAGGTTGCGTTCGGCGCTGATCCGTTTAAGCGATGAATCACTATCGATGGGAATCGTCGTGACCGTCGGGGTGTGATTCAACCTGACTTTGGGCACGATGAATCCGACCCCAACCTTCGGGTCCCAGTCGCTTATCGAATATATTTTCCATTGTTGAATGATATCGTTGGCCAGAAGCTCACCGGCAATAGCGTCTACTTCCGCTGCCGCCAATGCGGGACCTTTGAGGCAGTATCTCTTTGACGTGTAGATGGCGGCGTCATCTGGCAACATTTGTCCCAAAAGGTCTTCAATCGCTTCCCTCGCAGTACTGCCCGGATTATCACGCACTCCAGGGCGAAAACCCACCCAAATAATCCAGTCAAAATCAACCGGCAGCGGTTCAAAAGATGACATTTGAGTGACCGGATTGGTAAAGATCTCAGTCTGGATTTTGTTCAACTGGACTTGGGAGAAGTCGAGGTCGAGGGTCAACACATTTACGGTGCGAACAGTTTCTATCTTAATATTAAAATAATTCAGAGCCTTGTGCTTTACTCCCTCACCTTCTGCATCAACCAGGTGAGTCTTCAGGGCAATTTCGAGTCGGTGTGGCATAGCGATCGCTCAGCTGTCGAAATATTGATTGAAAGAAGAAAGATAGGCTGTATGTACAACGCTTGCCCCGGCATCGGCGGCTTTTACTGACCAGAGAATATTCTGGTGATATCGTTATAGAAAACAAAAATCATCAGTAGAATCAAAACAAACATACCGGCCTGCTGCGAGACCTCACGAATCCGTATGTTAACCGGCCTGCCGATGATCAGCTCGATCGTAAAAAACAGCAGATGACCGCCGTCCAGTACAGGTATCGGTAGAATATTGAGTATGGCCAGATTGATACTGATCAGCGCAATGAAGAACAGCAGGTTCATCGCACCGAGTTTGGCCTGCTGTCCGGCCAGTTCGGCGATCATTATCGGACCACCGATGGTCTTGGTCGACACCGATCCCTGGATGATTTTAGCGACACTGACAACTGTCAACTCTATGATGTTGTATGTTTGAATTATACTTTCGGTTATGGCTCCGAGAGGGTTGAGCTTCTGGGTGAAGGTTTCACCGGCAGCCGTAATGCCAATTACATAGCGGGGTATGTCTTCTCCAAAAATATTCTTGGTTGTCTTTAGAATAGGCGTCAACTGTGCGACCCGGCTCGTTCCGTCACTGCGGATCGTCACCTCGAGCGGCGATCCCTTGCTGTCGGCAATGATACTGGCCATCTTATCCCAACTATCCACCGGTGTGCCATTTATGTCGACGATATCATCGCCCTTTTTTAGACCGGCCGCTTGGGCCGGTGTACCGTCCTGGACATCACCGATGATCGGTTTGAGAATGATCGTTCCAGAAATCTGGAATATTCCGTAAAAAATCAAAACTGCCAATAAAACGTTGAATAAAGGGCCAGCGGCGACGATAAGAATCCGCTTGAGAACGTGCTTGTGGGTAAAAGAGAGGGAAACTTGATCAGGCTCGACCTCCGCGTCCGGTTCTTCTCCGACCATTTTGACATAACCGCCGAGAGGAATGGCGGAGATACGATAGTCGGTGATACCGACCTTTTTTCCGAATATCTTGGGCCCAAATCCAAGTGAAAACTTTTCCACTCCTACACCGAAAAACCGGGCAACCAGAAAATGTCCCAATTCATGAAAGAAGATGAGGACACCAAGAACAATGATAAATGCAAAGATATTTGTACCCATAGAAATCTTCTCTTAATTAACGTCGATCTGCTTTAGAGTTATTGCCCGTGACCACCGGTCAGCTTCAATTAGCGCCTCGATGTCAGGATTGGTTATGACCGGGTGGGCATCCATGACAATGCGGATGATCTCCGGTATATGTGTGAAAGAGATCCTGTGTTTAAGAAACGCCGCCACCGCAATTTCGTTGGCGGCATTCATAACGGCCGGCATCGTCCCTCCGGATTCAGCCGCGCCGTATGCCAGTTCAAGGCAGGGAAATTTTTCTTTGTCCGGCAACTGAAAGGTCAACCCACCGATTCCGCCGCTCCCGGTGAAATCCGGTAAGGGTTGCCCGAGTGGCAACCGTTCCGGATGGGACAGGGCAAATGCGATGGCGCCTTTCATGTCCGGAATACCCAATTGCGCAAGAATAGAGCCGTCCCGGTAAGCGACCATGGAATGAATGATGCTTTGCGGGTGGACCACGACCTCTACTTGTGACAGGGAAACACCGAAAAGCCACTTGGCCTCGATGACCTCGAGTCCCTTATTCATCAGCGTCGCTGAATCGATGGTAATCTTCGGCCCCATCTGCCAATTGGGATGCTTCAACGCCGCTTCGGGAGTAATCGCAGCCATAGCATCGGCCGAAGTATTTGCAAACGGACCACCGGAAGCGGTCAGAATAATTTTGTCCACATCCTGAGACCGGTTGCCGGCAAGACATTGAAAGATGGCGCTGTGTTCGCTATCCACCGGTATGATGTTGATCTTGCGGGCGGCGGCCTTTTGCATGACGATTTCACCGGCCACCACAAGGGTCTCTTTATTGGCCAAGGCGATATCATGCCCGGCGTCGATTGCCGCCAGAGTCGGCAGGACACCGGCAGCGCCGACCATGGCCGTAACCACCATGTCTGCAGAAGCCAAGGCAGCGGCCGCCCGGTAACCATCCGTTCCGAAGAGAATCCGCGGCATCTCGCTATTTGGCAGCATATTCTTCAACTCGGCGGCCAGCTTCTCGTCATACACGACAGCCAATTCGGGTTTGAATCGACGGATCTGCTCGCATAGCAGCGCAAGATTGGATTTTGCCGCCAAGGCCGCAACCGAATATTTTTCCGGAAAACGGGCCACAATTTCAAGGGTGTTCCGACCGATGGATCCTGTCGAACCGAGGATACTCAGACGTTTCATGAATGGCTGTCCGTTATGATTTCTTGAAGCATCAGCGCCCCCTGCGCGACCGATCCTGGAATTATGCCGAATTTAAAATATATGTATTTTGAATAAATAGGCAATAGGCGCTGCAAACAGAAGCGCGTCGATTCGATCGAGGATGCCACCGTGACCAGGCAGCAATCCGCCTGAATCTTTAACCTGTGACGATCGTTTAAGAACAGACTCGAAAAGGTCACCGACCTGTCCGGCCGCACCGATCAAAATGCAGAACAAAACCGTTTGGGGCCAGTTAAGTGCCGGTAAAAAGAAAAGTTTGACCAGACAACCGACAACCAGGTTGGCGGCCAGGCCACCGAGCGATCCCTCGATGGTCTTGCCCGGACTTACTGCCGGGCTCAATTTGTGGCGGCCGATGGCTGAACCGACATACAGTGCACTGATATCCCCGGCAAAGACGATCACCAGGAGAAAATAGACCCATACGATACCGTCCGTGCTATTGCGAATAAGGATCAGGAAAGCGAGAAAGAAGGGAATATATGTGACCCCAAGGACTTGCTTAGCCAAGGATTTGATCATATTCGGCGCAGTACCGAACTTTAGAATGACCAACAGGGCGCAGGCCAATAGATTGAAAGCCAGAGCTATTGCCATCAGATCAGGGGCGTTCCTGTAGGCCGCATAGAGGACCAACACAACGGAACAAAAACCAATGACGGGAAGGCCCGAGACAATCTTTTCGTCTTCTCCCCGCATGATTCGATAATACTCCCACAGCCCGAGCTCTGCTGCTGCGACCACGAGCATAAAAAGCCATATGCCGCCTTGCTGTATGAAAAATATAAGAAATGGCGAGGCGACCAGTCCGGTTATCCACCGCTTTTTATGCATATTTTGAATGTTGCCTTAATGGTTGTGTGAGTCGCGCCTGGATATCAGTGGCAATCCAGGTCATGGACAAGACGCGTTACGCATCAATCTTTCCGTAACGGCGATCCCTCAGCTGGTAATTTCTAAGTATCTCGATAAACTCATCTTTACTGAAATCAGGCCACAGGGTGGGTGTTATGAATAACTCCGTATAGGCAATCTGCCAGAGAAGGAAATTACTGATCCGCATCTCGCCGCTGGTCCGGATTAAAACATCCGGATCGGGTATCCCTGCGGTGTAAAGATGGTCGGAAATAAGATCTTCCGTGACATCTTCCGGTCTCAGATTTTGGTTAAGCGATTTTTGTAAAAGCGATCTGACCATGCGGACGATTTCGAATCGGCTGCCGTAGCTCAATGCCAGGTGAAGCGTCATGGCATCGTTTCGCTCTGTCAGACGCATTGTTTCAATCAGCGCACCCTTCACATCGTCTGCCAGGCGGTCGACCTCTCCTATGGCATTCAAGCGAATGTTGTTCTCCATCAACTCTTCCTGTTCTGAATTCAGAAAGTGTTTCAGGAGTTTCATCAATGCATAGACTTCAGCCTTGGGCCGCTGCCAGTTCTCGGTTGAAAACGCATATAGCGTCAGGTGGGAAATCCCGATCTCACGGCTGGCCCGCACGATCGTGCGGACAGTTTCGGCTCCCTTTTCATGGCCATGGATCCGATTCATTAACCTCTTTTTCGCCCATCGGCCATTGCCGTCCATGATGACAGCCACGTGCACCGGCAGTTTATCCGGATTCAAACCGCTGGCGGCTGGATTGACGGCGCTAGAATTCAAGGATCTCCTTTTCTTTCTCTTTGGTGACCTGGTCGATGAGGTTGATGTTGTCGTCAGTAATTTTCTGGATCTGCTCTTGGGCCTTGAAGGCTTCGTCTTCCGATATATCACCTTCTTTTTTGAGTTCTTTGAGCATTTCGTTCGAATCTCGCCGGATATTCCTTACGGCGACTTTGTGATCTTCACACATCTTGTTGACCACTTTGACCAGGTCTTTGCGTCGTTCCTCGGTCAGTGGCGGGATGGCGATTCGTATAATCTTACCGTCGCTCGAAGGGGTCAGTCCTAAATCGGATTTTAGTATGGATTTTTCGGTCTCCATGATCACGGATGTATCCCAAGGCTGGATGGTAATCAGTCGACTTTCCGGCACTGCCAGGGTAGCCATTTGATTCAGGGGTGTCGGCGTTCCGTAGTAGTCAACCCGAATGCCATCCAATATCGACAGCGATGCCCGCCCAGTTCTAACCCTCTGAAATTCTCTCTTGAGTGCTTCAACCGATTTGCCCATGCTTTCACGCGTCTCTTGGAATATGTCTTCAATCATGGTTTTCTCCGCGGTTGTGGGGTCAAGTGCAAACGAATTGGCGGAATTCCGTATTTAGAAACATGCCTTCCTCAACAGGAAATCCGTGTCCCTACGTCATCTCCGCAGACGACCTTCCTAATGTTTCCTTTTACTTTAAGGTTAAACACCGCCAGCGGCAGTTGATTGTCCATGGCGAGCGAAATGGCCGTCATGTCCATGACCTTCAACTGTTTTTCGATGACTTCCATATATTTGATGCATTTCAGAAATTTGGCTTGCTGATTTACCACGGGATCCGAATCGTAAAGGCCGTCAACCTTGGTGGCCTTGAGCAGGATCTCGGCATGTATCTCCTGAGCCCGTAAAACAGCTGCGGTATCGGTGGTGAAGTACGGGTTTCCCGTTCCGGCCCCGAACAGGACGACGCGTCCCTTTTCAAGATGCCGCAGGGCACGACGCAATATATACGGTTCGGCCACTTCGTGCATGGTTATGGCCGTTTGGGTGCGTGTCTGGATACCTATTTTTTCAAGAGCATCTTGAAGTGCCAGGCTGTTAATGACAGTTGCCAGCATCCCCATTCGATCAGCGGAAGCGCGATCCATACCGTAAGAACTGGCGGCAATACCCCGAAAGATATTGCCCCCTCCGACAACGATGGCGATCTGCACACCGAGATCAAACACCGATTGGATTTCACCGGCCACATATTTGATCATCACAGGATCGATACCAAATTCCTGCTCTCCCATGAGGGCTTCACCGCTGAGTTTCAAAAGTATTCTCTTGTATTGGGGTTGTGGCATGGCAGGCTCCTCGGTACATGGCGAATGCGGCGCGTTCCGTTCACAGGATTCAGGATCACGGGTCGCTCATGACTCACCGACCTGGAACCTTGCAAACCGCTTAATTGTGATATTTTCCCCGATTTTAGCGATCAATTCATTCAAGAGGTCGGCAACCGTTATATCCGGGTTACGCACATAGGGCTGATCCATCAGGCAGTTTTCTTTGATGAATTTCTGCAGTTTTCCCTGGGCGATCTTTTCCAGAATGTTATCCGGCTTTCCGGTCTCCTTGGCCTGGGCTTTATAGATCTCCATTTCTTTATCGATGATCTCCTGCGGAATGTCTTCAGGCACGATTCCAAGTGGACTGGACGCAGTGATATGCATGGCAATATTGCGCGCAAACTCCTGAAAATCCTCGTTTTTGGCCACAAAATCGGTTTCACAACCCACTTCTACCATAACGCCCAGCTTGCCACCCATGTGAATATATGACTGGATCGTACCTTCCGATACGTCACGTCCGGCACGCTTGGCCGCCGTGGCCAGACCTTTTTTACGCAGGAACTCGATAGCCTTTTCCATGTCACCACTGTTATCTGCAAGGGCTGTCTTGCAGTCCATAATACCAGCTCCAGTTTTTTCCCTGAGCTGTTTGACGAGATCCGCACTGATCGTAACCATATTCTACTCTCCTGTATCTTCCGGTTGAGTCGTTTCTGCTGTTTGGGGAGCCTCGGCTTCTTCTACCGCCGGGGTTGCTGATCTTCTGATGATTTCGACCACAGGGCCTTCGGACCCGTCGGAGATGACTTTTCTTTCTCCAGGTTTGAGGTCGGCACCGGCAGCCGATGCATCGGTGGTTTCGTCAGTTTCTTTATCGGCTTCGGCCTGACGCCTTTCAACAAGTCGCTCCTTGCCTTCTATACAGGCGTTGGCTATCCGTGACGTAACCAGCCGAATGGCTCGAATGGCATCATCGTTGCCCGGGATAATGTAATCAATATCATCCGGATCGCAGTTGGTGTCCACTATCGCGACAATCGGAATACCCAGCCGCTTGCCTTCCCGCACGGCAATCGCTTCGTTTTTGGGATCGATAATGAAAATGGCCCCGGGAACCTGGTTCATGCTGCGTATGCCGCCGAGATTGGCATCCAGTTTGACGCGCTCTTTCTCGAGCTTCAATCTCTCCTTCTTGGGAAATAGATTTATCGAACCGTCATTCATAATTTCGTTCAGATAATTGAGACGGTCGATACTCTGTTTAATCGTCTGGAAATTGGTCAGCATGCCTCCCAACCAGCGATTGTGCACGTAATACATCTCACACCGATTGGCTTCTTCATATATTGATTCGCGCGCCTGCTTCTTGGTACCGACAAACAGGACGGATTTTCCATTGGCGGTTGTGTCGACAATAAAATCATAAGCCGTTTTGAACATCCGAACAGTCTTCTGCAAATCGACGATATAAATGCCGTTTCTGGCCCCGAAGATATATGGTTTCATCTTGGGGTTCCACCTTTTGGTCTGATGGCCGAAATGGACACCGGCCTCCAACAATTCTTTCATCGTTACGTAAGCCATTTCAATCTCCCTTCCGATTGGTTTTGCCGCCGCCCTTTTCTACCCTCTTTCCGACTTTCACCCTTTGTGAAAGCACCGGGAAAAAGGTCCAAAGGCGTGGGGGTTATAAATTGCTGTGCGTTATAAAAAATCTGTCGTTTCTAACAAAATACCATTGAATTCGCAACATATTTCTGAAATATTTTCCGACCGTTCCGCCGCCAGCCAAATCAGTGCCGACGATGTCACCATTCGGACCAGATCAAAGGCCTCATGGTCCTCGCAATTCGATCTTTACGGAAGATGGACAACAGCTTAACTTCTATTGAAGGCCTTGGTCTCGAATGTCGCTAACAGGCGACATTCACGTGACAGGCAGACCTGACCCAAGCGTAAGGTCCGCCCAGATTTATTGAATAATACCTGCATTCTTGGGCAATGGCGCTTAAACCATAGGTCAGCAACTCAGTATTTCTGGGCTACAGGCGTTTTCTCGAGATGATGCACACGCGACTGCAACGATTTGTCTTGCGCTTACGATTTTTTCCTGACGCATACGACCCGATCGTATCCACCGTAATCCGTGTAAAAAACAGGCGCGAAATAATGCGTGCATTCGATGATGATGTTTTGCACGGCCTGACGTTGGTCGTGACCGATTTCCATCAGCAAAGCACCACCCGGCTGCATAAACCGGTGGGCTTCTAAAACAATTTTTCGTAGGCATCGCAGCCCATCCTCCCCGCCATCCAAAGCCTGAAGCGGTTCATAACGGTGGATCTCGGGTTGCAGGTTCTGAATCTGATGAGTTTGAATATAGGGCGGATTGCTTACAATCATGTCAAAAGAGCTGCATTGCCCTTTGAACGGTTGCGTCCAATCTGCGCAAAGAAAGTGAACCTTGTCTCCTATTCCGTGCAAATGGGCATTGTTTCTGGCTACCTGCAGTGCACGAAATGAAATATCGGAGGCAATGCCGACAACTGACCCCACTCGGGCAAGCAGTGCCAAAATTATGGCCCCCGAGCCTGTTCCCAACTCGAGAATTCGAGGACAGCAGGTCGTGTTACTGGCGTTCAGCATCGATAGAGCCTGTTCGACCAGGCACTCTGTTTCGGGACGCGGAATCAGTACGTCCTGTGATACGGACAGGTCCATCGACCAGAATTCCCGCCGCCCGAGTATGTATGCCACCGGCTCTCTGAGAGCCCGGCGCCGTATCAGTTGCTTGAAGTATACCAGTTCCGCACTGATCAAGGGCTGGTCGTAGCGCAGGTAGAGATCGATCCTCTGAAGATTGAGCACATGCGCAAGGAGGATTTCAGCGGTGGCCCTGGGGCTGTCTATATCGCGGGAATGAAAGTAGGTAGTGGTCCACTCGAGAAGCTTTTTGATTGTCCATTCATCATCCTTGGAAGCCATCGAGTTCCGTATTTTGTAGTGCTTGCGTTTGATAGTGGGTGGTCAGTTCCCGGACTATTTCTTCGATGTCGCCCTGGAGAATGTTTTCAAGCCGGTAGAGAGTCAGCCCGATGCGATGGTCAGTCACCCGGCCCTGGGGAAAATTGTAGGTTCGAATTCTTTGACTGCGGTCACCGCTGCCAACCTGATTCTTACGTTCCTGGGATCGTTTTTCATTCTGTTCGCGTGTTATGCGGTCCAACAGGCGGGCACGCAGGACCTTGAGCGCCTTGTTTTTGTTTTTTAACTGGGATTTTTCATCCTGACAGGTTACGACGAGGCCGGTTGGCAGATGCGTGATGCGTACGGCCGAATCGGTTGTGTTGACGCTTTGGCCACCGGGTCCGGCAGAGCGGTAAACATCTATTTTCAGATCGCTGGCATCGATCTCGACTTCAACATCCTCGGCCTCAGGCAGGACCGCCACAGTCACGGCAGATGTATGTATCCGCCCCTGGGTTTCGGTTGTCGGAACACGCTGAACCCGATGAGTACCACTCTCGTATTTAAAAGTACTATAGGCGCCGCGCCCCTGTATTGTGGCGATGATCTCTTTCAACCCGCCGACACCGGTGGGGTGATGAGTGAGGACTTCAACCTTCCAGTTTTTACCTTCGGCATAACGGATGTACATTCTGTAAAGATCGGCCGCAAACAGGGCCGCTTCTTCTCCACCAGTTCCGGCGCGAATTTCAAGCACCACATTTTTTTCGTCGTTCGGATCTTTTGGGATAAGCAACATGCGAAGGTCCTGCACGAGGGCCTCCTCTTTATTTGTCAACTTGTCGAGCTCCTCCCGCGCCAGTTCCCTGATTTCCACATCACCCTCTTGCAGCAAATCTTCGCTTTCCTTGATATCGTCACGTACCTTTATATATTCCCGGTAAGCTGAAACGATTTTGTTAAGTTCAGCATGCTCGCGAACGTATTTCTGGTAGCTCACCTGGTCCTTGACGATCTCAGGATCTCCCATCAGTTTTTCAATTTCCAGAAAACGGTCTTCAACGCCGCTAAGATTTTCAAACATCGCTCAGAATCCCTTACTGCTCCGTTAACACGAGCAGCGGTCGGAATTGACACCGGGTGCTCATTTTCCCTGAAGCTCACACACAAAACCACGATTCACACAGATGCTTGAAAACACTTCTTCACGTGTTTTCAATACCCTTATCGACATCATGTGTATCGTGGTTTTCAGGGACGAAGGTGCTGGTTGTTAAAGTGTTTTTAAGCGTTCTGATTTTTTTGAAATTTTTCGTATTTCTTACGGAATCGCTCAATTCGACCGGCTGTATCGATCAGTTTCTGTTTGCCGGTGAAAAACGGGTGGCATTTGGAACAAATTTCAATCCGAATGTCCTTTCTGGTCGATCCGACGTCAATTTCATTTCCGCAGGCACATTTTATCGATGTCTGGGAATATTTCGGATGAATGTCTGTTTTCATTTTAATTTCAACCCCCTATATAAAATTTATGCATTCATTGATCCCAAAAAGTCTGCATTATCTGCGGTTCCGGCCATTTTATCAAGTAAAAATTCCATACTATCGACGGAATTTAGAGAAGACAAAAGTTTTCTCAATATCCACACGCGGTTCAATATCCCTTCTTCCATCAGCAACTCTTCTTTACGAGTACCGGATTTCTTAATGTCGATGGCCGGGAAGACCCGCTTGTCAGCCAGCCGGCGATCCAACTGAATTTCCATGTTGCCGGTTCCCTTGAATTCTTCGAAAATGACCTCATCCATCCGACTGCCAGTGTCGACCAATGCCGTAGCGACAATGGTCAGCGAACCGCCCTCTTCTATATTCCGGGCGGCCCCGAAAAAGCGCTTCGGACGCTGGAGAGCATTCGAATCCACACCTCCGGACAATATTTTCCCACTGGGCGGCATCACGGAATTGTAGGCCCGAGCCAGCCGGGTAATGCTGTCAAGCAAGATGACAACATCCTTTTTGTGCTCAACAAGGCGCTTGGCCTTTTCAATGACCATTTCGGCCACTTGGACGTGCCGTTCGGCGGGCTCATCAAAGGTCGAACTGATGACCTCGGCGTCAACGGTCCGTGCCATATCGGTCACCTCTTCCGGACGCTCGTCAATCAAAAGCACAAACGGTACCACCTCCTTGTGGGAGGCGATAATGCTGTTGGCGATGTTCTGCAGCAGCATTGTTTTTCCAGACCGCGGCGGAGAAACAATGAGACCGCGCTGCCCGAAACCGATCGGTGTCAAAAGATCCATGATGCGGGTTGAATAATTGTCGGCCCCGTTTTCGATGTTCATTTTGCGGTTCGGATATAATGGTGTCAGGTTGTCAAACAGAATTTTTTCCCGCGCCACCTCGGGATCTTCATAGTTGATCGCCTCGACCTTCAGCAGCGCAAAATAGCGCTCCGATTCTTTGGGTTGCCTTATCTGACCCGAAACGGTGTCACCGGTGCGCAGATTAAACCGCCGTATTTGGGAGGGTGAAACGTAAATATCATCAGGGCCAGGAAGGTAGTTGTAATCCGGAGACCTCAGGAATCCGAAACCGTCGGGCAATATTTCCAGCGTACCTATGCCGTAAATCAGGCCGTTTTTCTCGATCTGGCGCTGCAACAGGGCAAACATAAGTTCCTGTTTACGCATGCCGGCAGCCCCTTCAATGCTGAAATCCTTCGCCATGCGGGCCAGCTCATTGATTTTCTTTTCTTTTAGCTCTGCAATGTTCATTAATGTGATTCCCCGTTACTGTAGTGGTGGTTTCAATATAACGTTCTGGAAATATTTTATACTCAATAGATTCTTAGTGTCCTGCTGTTGCGGCGGCACTTTTTCCCAGTTATCCGGGGGGGGTCTTTCACTGTGTGATTTTCATTCCACGGGCGAACGCAGTCGGGTAATATACGTGCGCTGGCAGTGTAACGCGTCTCGTAACGGTTAACTACCTAAAGTTCGTGCCTATTATGCTGGAGGATGCTGAGTGTAATTGACGAAGACCTGCTCTGATATTATCTCCAAATTTGGCGGGTTTTAAATTGGATATATATTTTTATATCACAAACATGGAGGTGTCAAGCGGTTTTACTCAGTTTTATATCGATTTGTGGAAAAACTTTTACTGTTTATATCAGTATCAATGCCGGTTGGGTGTCTCGATCGATAATACGTGACGGCCGAACGCCTGCTGTGGACGAACGCCCCGCTTTGCTGTAATGTAATATTAGGATTAGTGTCCCAAACGAACCACACCGGCGAATACGATCTATAGTGCTTGTCAAAAAAGCGTTCCGTTATTCGAACGTTTTTTTGACAACCACTTATACCATCCTTCTGTTTTCGGAATTCATTTTTGAAAAGTGGTATAAAAACCGTCCGATTTCCAATTTGAGAACCGGCATTCTGTGCTGGCCCTATAGACTACTTAAGGAATTAAATTTCAACAATCGACGAAGAGGATGATGCGCTCCCTGCCCGCAAGACTACAATATTTCCTACCCCCCGGCGCGACACTGGAGGTGAGCCCACAATCCGTTTACATTGTCGGCGGATCAGTCAGGGACCTTCTACTCGGCAGGTCGCCGCTGGACTATGATTATGCTGTAGCTGGTGACCCGGAAAGTTTTGCGCGCCACCTGGCTTCGCAGACGAAAGGTCGCCTTATCGCGCTTGGGAAACCCGGTCGAGTGATTTACAGGGTGGTAACACCCGCCAATGTTTTCGACGTCTCAGGATTGAACGGTCCGACGATTGAGGCTGATCTTATTCGCAGGGACTTTACCATCAACGCCATGGCTGTCGATGCGGCTACAGGGGATATCATCGATGTCTTAAATAGCCGCGAAGACCTTCGATCTGGCCGCGTCCAGATGGTCTCAGACACGGTTTTCAGGCAAGATCCGATCCGTCTGGTCCGGGCCTTTCGCATGGCGGCGGCTTTTGATTTTGAATTGTCGGCAGAAACAACGGCAGCTATTCAAGCTCAGGCAGCGCTCATCGCCAGATCAGCGGGTGAGAGGATCTGGTCCGAATTGTTGAAAACCCTGGAGACGAGACGGTCAGTTCACTTTGTCAGCCAAATGGCCCAATGCGGCTTGCTTCAGGCCATTCTCCCTGAAATCAATTTCGGAAGCAACCAGCCATCGATGCGCCGTCAAACGAGGGTAAGAGATCTCCCCTTTGAAGCCGCTTATTCGGAACTGGAAAAGCTCCTGATCGATCCCTCGCCAATTATTCCCCATAAACTATCCCCGGACGTTTTGTCACAAACCACTGTCCCGGCGGCCCTGCTAAAATTCGCTCTCCTTCTGCAAGATTCCGCAACATTGCCGCCCGGTACCTGCAGAACTCAACCGTATTTGCAAAACGGCGCGGCACACCAGATCTACCATCGCCTGAGAATGTCCAATCGCCAAGCGCATTATATTGACCATATCATCCAACACCATAAAATACCGTTCACTCTATTTAGCGCCTACCAGAAAAAACGTCTTTCACATACGGCCGTCACCCGCTTGTTCATGACAAGTGGCGATATATTGCCCGATTTACTGCTGAACGCTGCAGCTGCGGATGCCGCCAGTTCCAAGGAAACAGATGATCGCAGTGAAGGGTTCTCGGAATTCGCCCGTGGTTTGCTGCAGCGTTTTTACTTCAACTTCAAACCCCTCAGCGTTGCACCGCCACTTCTCACCGGAAAAGACTTGATCGCTTGTTTAAACTTGAAACCTTCTCCCACGTTCAAGTTCCTGCTGAATCGCATCGAGACCGACCGACTGGCAGGACGTATCCATTCGAAAAATGAAGCGCTGGACCGGGCCAGCCAATTGCTGCGGGACGGACGGTTTGAAACCTGATGGATCGATGCTGGCTTGGGTATCGACCGATGCGGAACAGTGTAAAGTGGTATAAGATGACGGTTTGCCTGCAGTTGAGCGAACTTCGAAACAAGAAAAGGTTTCTTCCTGCCCACAGCCGAAGAAACCTTTTAATGAAAGCTGGATGATATGATTCAACGCATCATTATAGCGCGGCCTTGACGACATCCAGAGCCGTGAAAATCTGGCCTCGGATCTCGTCGACCTTGCCAACGCCTTCGATCTTTACATATTTCGGTGACGTCGCCTCGCCGGCACTCTCCCACTTCTTGTAATAATCGATCAGCGGCTCGGTCTGATCATGGTAAACTTCCAAGCGCTTGCGAACCGTTTCTTCTTTGTCGTCTTCCCTCTGGATTAACGGCTCGCCGGTGACATCATCCTTACCCTCGACTTTGGGCGGATTAAAAACAACGTGGTACGTACGACCGCTCACCAAGTGAACCCGCCGACCGCTCATGCGTTTGATAATCTCGCCATCCGGCACATCGATGTCCACGACGGCATCAATGGGAACACCGGCCTCTTTCATAGCATCGGCTTGCGGGATCGTCCGTGGGAAACCGTCAAACAGAAAGCCTTTCTGGCAATCCGCTTCCTTGATACGCTCCTTGACCAACCCGATAATGACGTCGTCCGGAACAAGCCCACCGGAATCCATGTATTCTTTGGCTTTTTTACCCAAATCAGAACCCGCCTTAACAGCGGCACGGAGCATGTCTCCGGTGGAAATCTGAGGGATCTGATAATTCTCTTTGATGTAATTGGCCTGGGTTCCCTTACCCGCTCCGGGGCCGCCCAAAAGTATCAGACGCATCTTCTCTCCTCCTTCTTATCTATTCGATCATAGTCAAATATGGCCTTTGCCGTTTCATGTGCCTCGACGTCAGGTGATATGCAGGTTTGACGTTCGGCGTGAATTACTGATGAACAACAGCCCGGTCCGCATATGTCGCTTCTTCAGCAATCATGCTCGGCCTAACCGGGCAGCGACTGGTGGTTGGTGGGCGGAATAATGGCTGAAACAGTCCAGCCTGTCAAGATTTTTATCGGCGGCCCTGCCGCACTGGGATCCGACTCGGTAACACAGTGACAATATGACAGTAAAGGCTGTCGCAGTACTTTGGGTGCACAAAGTTTACTCATCACCATTCCCGGTATCGGTGGTCAAATCCCATCTGAAGTGGCGGCCGCTCACCGTTCAAAATATATTGTGAATGAGTATTTTTTTCTTGCATTCACGTCAGGTAAGGGCTATGTATTTTCGCTTATAGTTAAGTTTAAAATGAATAACCACCGTGCTGGTGCGAAGAATTTGGTGGAAAGAAGGGGGCGAGATAATTGAAGGAAATCACGGTCAAGGTCTACGACAATGACATTGAAAAGGCAATGCGTATTCTGAAAAAGAAAATTCAGAACGACGGCCTCTTCAAACGGCTGAAGCTGAAAAAGAGCTACGAGAAACCCAGCGAATTCCGCCGCCGTAAAGCACGCGAAGCATTGCGAAGGGAGCGGTTAGCAGCTTCAAGAAAGAACCGTTACCGCAGATAATCTGATGGGAATTTTATTAAAACCCGACGGGTGATAACCCGCCGGGTTTTTTGTCAGATCACGGGAATATCCGATGTCCGCCAGCGAGTCCTATAATGAATGCCTGAAAGAAATGTTCAACTTGAGGCGCTTTGGTATCAAGCTCGGCCTCGAAACGATCCGCCAGATCCTGGTTAAATTGGGCGACCCTCATGAAAATTTCAAGACAATTCATGTGGCCGGAACCAATGGCAAAGGTTCTGTGGCCGCCACTTTGGCATCCATCCTGCGCACCTGTGGATATAAAACCGGTCTCTATACATCACCCCACCTGGTCCGTTTCAACGAAAGAATTGTCGTCAACGGTACCCCGATCAACGATGAAGATGTTCTGTCCGCTTACAAGGCCGTCAAAGCGGTGCACCAGGGCAACCGCGAGCCGACTTTTTTCGAATGCACAACCGCTATGGCGTTGCATGAATTCAGACGCCGGGGCGTTGCCTGGGCTGTTATCGAAACCGGAATGGGTGGAAGGCTGGATGCCACCAATATTATTCATCCGGCCTTGTCGATTATCACCAATGTCTCCCTGGAGCATAGCGAATACCTCGGATCCTCCATCAGACAGATCGCTTCTGAAAAAGCCGGAATCATAAAACCGGGGGTTCCGGTGGTCACCGGCGTCAAACAAAAAAATGCCATCGATGTTGTCGTTGCGGCCGCGGCCGCCCGGCAGGCACCATTATACCGTCTGAGAAAAGACTTCCGGGTAAGGCGCACCTCGCAAGGCACATTCACTTACCAAAGCCCGCGGACAAAGTGGACAGGACTAATGGCTTCACTGGTCGGCCAACACCAGTTGGAGAATACCGCCCTGGCATTGGCGGGATGCGATATATTGTCACCGGAGCTTGGCCAACTCACCCAAGACAGCCTCAAAAAGGCATTGCTCCAGACTCGCTGGCCCGGCCGCCTTGAAATGGTTAAGGACAAACCACTGACACTTCTGGACGGTGCACACAACTTGATCGCTGCCCGTGCCCTCGCAAAATATCTCAAATCAAACCTGGCGGGACGCCGAATCACACTCGTGGTGGGCATCCTGGATGACAAACCTTACCGCGCCATGCTCGAGGCTCTCGTTCCGATCTGCCAACGGGTCATCGTGACACAGCCCAAGATTCAACGGGCTCTACCAGCAGGAATCCTGCAAACGGCCGCAAAAGAGCTCTCAAATCAAGTCGACGTCATTCCGGATGTCGACCAGGCGGTAGCCGCGGCCATAGAATCATCTGGACCGGATGACGCCGTTTGCATCGCCGGTTCTCTTTATGTGGTGGGTGAAGCCAAAACCGCCTTGACCGGCCAGATACCACCGGTATCCCTGTAAGCGATAGAAATCCACGCTTGACATCGATGGT
>Ga0316198_10000708_pt1 | contig 18150 bp, 16 predicted proteins | sample OudBieAanoxic_MG_FD_204935 | JGI IMG/M metagenome (GOLD analysis project Ga0316198, IMG submission 204935) | Coastal sediment microbial communities from Oude Bieten Haven, Netherlands - site A anoxic | ecosystem: Environmental > Aquatic > Marine > Coastal > Sediment | place: Netherlands...
ATGCTGCTGGCCGGCGACACCGACGTCGAGGCGAGGGCCGTGTCGTTCCGGTTCCGTGACGGAACCCAGCGAAACGGCGTGCCCGTCTCCGAAGCGGTGGAGCAGATCGTGCGCACGGTCGTCGAGCGGGCCTAGCCGTGACGGGCAGCGGGGAAGAGCCAGCCGACCTGGTCGCCCAAGACGGCATCTCGGTGCCTGATCGCCTCGCGCGGCTCTGGACCCCCCACCGGATGGCCTACATCACCGGGGAGTCCGAGACCGACCGCGACGAGGGCGGGTGTCCCTTCTGTCGCATCCCGAGCCTGGACGACCGATCCGGGCTCGTGCTGCGCCGCGGCGAGCACGTCTACGCCGTGCTCAATCTGCACCCGTACAACCCGGGGCACCTGATGGTGGTGCCCTACCGGCACGTCGCCGAGTTCGACGACCTCACCGAGGACGAGGCGTCCGAGCTGACGCACCTGACCCAGCAGGCGCTGCGCACCGTCCGGGCGATCTCGCGGCCACACGGGTTCAACGTCGGGCTCAACCTTGGCGGCGTCGCCGGCGGTTCACTGGCCGCGCACCTGCACCAGCATGTCGTTCCGCGATGGAGCGGAGACGCCAACTTCATCGCCGTCATCTCCCACACCAAGATCATCCCGCAGCTGCTCAGCGACACCCGCGACCTGCTGGCAGACGCCTGGCAGGCCTGACCCCCTTTGGGGTGAGGCGCGGGTCAGTGGTTCTTGCGGGCCGCTTCGATCGCCTTCGCCGTCAGATGGGACGGCATGGGCTCGTAGTGGCTGAACGTGCGCGAGAAGGTGCCGGTGCCGTGTGACATCGACCGCAGATCGATCGCGTAGCGCACGATCTCGACCTGCGGAACCTGGGCGCGCACGACCGTGCGTCCCGTGCCGACGGGCTCGGTACCCTGCACCCGGCCTCGGCGTGAGGAGAGATCGCCCATCACGGCTCCGAGGTGCTCATCGGCGATCAGCACCGACACGTCGTCGACGGGTTCGAGCAGCGACACCCCAGCGACGTCGGCGGCCTCGCGCAGCGCGAGAGCGCCGGCGGTCTGGAACGCCATGTCGGAGGAGTCGACGCTGTGGGACTTGCCGTCGACGAGCGTCACCCGGAAGTCGACCATGGGGTAGCCGGCTGCCACACCCTTCTCGGCCTGGGCGCGAACACCCTTCTCCACCGACGGGATGAACTGCCGCGGGACGGACCCGCCGACCACCTTGTCGACGAACTCGATGCCTGAGCCCTCCGGCAGCGGCTCGATCTCGACGTCGCAGATGCCGAATTGCCCGTGCCCGCCGCTCTGCTTGACGTGGCGTCCGCGCACGGCGGACGGGCCGGTGAACGTCTCGCGCAGGGGCACGCGCAGATCCGTGCGGTCGATCTCGACGCCGTAGCGTGACGACAGCTTGTCCAGCAGCAGGTCGGTGTGCGCCTCGCCCATCGTCCAGAGCACGAGCTGGTGCGTCTCCGGGTTGTTCTCCACCCGCAGGGTCGGGTCCTCGGCGACCAGCCGGGCCAGGGCGCCGGACAGCTTGTCTTCGTCGGCCTTCGCGTGCGCGACGATGGCGATGGGAAGCAGCGGGTCGGGCAGCTCCCACGGACGCAGGACCACCGGGCTGTCCTTGTCCGAAAGGGTGTCCCCGGTCTCGGCCCGGGTGAGCTTGGCGACGGCGCAGATGTCGCCGGCGACGCACTCGCCGACGGTGCGCAACGTCTTGCCCAGCGGCGAGGACAGGGCGCCGATTCGCTCGTCCTCGTCGTGGTCGGCATGCCCGCTGTCCTCCCCGGCGAAGGTGGACAGGTGACCGGAGACGTGCACGACGGTGTCGGGGCGCAGGGTGCCGGAGAACACCCGGACCAGGCTGATGCGGCCGACGTAGGGGTCGGACGTGGTCTTGACCACCTCGGCGACGAGCGGGCCATTGGGATCGACCTGCAGGCCCGACACCGGCTTGCCCGCCAGCGTCGTGGCCTCGGGCATCGGGTGCTCCAGCGGGGATGGGAACGCGCTGATGATCACCTCGAGCAGCTCGTCCACGCCGACGCCCGTCGCGGAGCAGACCGGGATCACCGGGTGGAACGAGCCGCGGGCGACGGCCTTCTCCATGTCGTCGACCAGGACGTCCAGCGACACCTCTTCGCCGGACAGGTAGCGGTCCATCAGTGACTCGTCCTCGGACTCCTCGATGATGGCCTCGAGCAGCGCCGGGCGGGCATCGGCGATGCGCACCGACTCGGCCTCGTTCGGCTCACGCTGCGTGGCGACGCCGTCGCGGTGGTCGAATGCGCGTTGCGAGAGCAGCGCCAGCAGGCCGGTGACCTCGGTGCCGGAACGCTCCGGCAGGTAGGCGGGCAGCACCTTCTCGCCGAAGGCGGACTGGCACGCGGCGAGCGTGGCGTCGACGTCGGCACGCTGGTGGTCGAGCTTGGTGATGACGACGGCCCGTGGCATGCCCACGGCCGCGCACTCCTCCCACAGAGCCTGGGTGGAGCCGTCGATGCCGTCGGCCGCCGACACGACGAACAGCGCGCAGTCCGCAGCCCGCAGCCCCGCCCGCAGCTCACCGACGTAGTCGGCGTAGCCGGGGCTGTCGAGCAGGTTGACCTTGACGCCGTTGGCCACCAGCGGCGCGAGCGCCAGACCGACCGAGCGCTGCTGCTTGATCTCGGCGTCCTCGTAGTCGGTGACCGTCGACCCGTCCTCGACCCGGCCGGTCCGCCCGATCGTCGACGTGCCGACGAGTAGCGCCTCCACGAGGGTGGTCTTTCCGGCTCCGGTGTGGCCTACGAGGACGACGTTGCGCACGCCGTCCGGGGACTGGGCGACCGGGGCGTCGCCGTTCGAGGTGCCGGGACGATCTGCAGCCATGAGTTCTCCGTTCGTGTGAGACGAGCCCACTCACCATTGCCGTCGTCGGTATCCCATCACAAGGGACCATCCGCCCATTGCGCTGCCTCGACTCAGTGCGCGCAGGCCGTAGCATCGTCACCCGTGATCGGGAGCCGGCTGCGACCAGTGGTGGCCAAGGTCTTCGAGCCGATCGCCGGTGGTCTGCTGCGGATCGGGCTGACCCCCGACCACGTCACGGTGATCGGTACGACCCTGGTGGTGGTCACAGCGCTGGTCGCCTACCCGCAGGGCTACCTGCTGCCCGGCACCTTGATCATCGCCGTGTTCGCCTTGGCCGACAGCCTGGACGGCACCATGGCCCGGCTCGCCGGTCGCAGCAGCGACTGGGGCGCCTTCCTGGACTCCACGCTCGACCGGTTCTCCGATGCGGCCATCTTCAGCGGTCTGACGATCTGGTTCGTGACGCAGGACGACCTGCTCGGCGTGAGCCTCACACTGGCAGCCCTGGTGCTGGGACAGCTCGTCTCCTACACCCGAGCCCGCGCCGAGGGGCTCGGCGCCCAGGCCGCGGTGGGCATCGCCGAACGGACCGAACGACTCGTGGTCGTGCTCGTCGCTGCAGGGGTGGTGGGTCTCGGCCTGCCGTCGGCGGTCCTGGTGGGCGCCATGGCACTGCTCGCGCTGGCCTCGGCGGTCACCGTCGTGCAGCGCATGGTGGTCGTGCGTCGCCAGCTGCTGCCCAGCGCCCGTCCCAACGAGCGGCCCTGAGGCGATGGGGCTGTCAGAGCTCGCGTCGGTTGCGGCGTACCGAGGTGGCTGGCGAGCGGTGCGCTACCTGCCGGACACCGCGGCCTACGCCTTCTTCGACCGCGTCGCCGACCTCTCATGGAGCCGGCGTACGAAGGGTGCCCGCAGGCTGCGCGCCAACCTGGCTCGCGTCGTGCCGGAGGCCGACGACGCCACCCTTGACGAGCTCGCCCGGCAGGGTCTGCGCAGCTACTTCACCTACTGGTGTGATGCCTTCCGGCTCTCGGACTGGGACTCCACGCGGGTGAACCGCATCGAGGTACGCGATGAGCACCACCTGTGGCAGGCGCTGGCTGCCGGCGGCGGTGCCGTCGGGGCGGTGCCGCACATGGGCAACTGGGACCACGCCGGTGCCTGGTGCACCGCGCACGGCGTCGCCGTGACCACGGTGGCCGAGCGGCTCAAGCCTGAGGCGGTCTACCGGCGGTTCCTGGAGTTCCGTCAGGGCCTCGGCATGACCATCTACCCGCTCACCGGCGGTGACACCGACGTCATGGCCACGCTGGCCGACCACGTGCGCGCGAACGACTTCGTCCCTCTGCTCGCCGACCGCGACCTGACGGCTCGAGGCATCCCCGTCTCCTTCTTCGGCGAGCAGGCCTCGATGCCTGCGGGCCCCGCCGCCCTCGCGCTGCGCACCGGCGCGCCGCTCGTCCCGCTCTCGACGTGGTTCGTCGGGCGCTCGCCCGACCACACCCTGGTGCTGCAGTTCGACGCTCCGGTGCAGGTCCCGGCAACCGGGTCGACCCGAGAGAAGGCGGCGGCCATGACCCAGCGGCTCGCTGACGTCTTCGCCGGGCGCATCGTTGACCACCCCGAGGACTGGCACATGCTGCAGAAGCTGTTCACCGCGGACCTCACGCCGCGATGAGCGCGGTGAAGGTCGGTCTGGTCAGCCCGTACTCGTGGAGCGCCATGGGCGGGGTGCAGGTGCACATCAAGGACTTCGCCCACGTGCTTCGCGAACGCGGGCACGAGACGTCCATCTTGGCGCCCGCCGAGGACGAGGACGAGCTCGACGACGGAGTGGTCTGGGGCGGCAAGCCGATCGCCCTGCCCTACAACGGTTCCGTGGCACGGCTGAGCTTCGGTCCCGTCGCCGCCGGGCGGGTGCGCCGCTGGCTGAGCAGGGGCGCCTTCGACATCGTGCACGTCCACCAGCCGGACTCGCCCAGCCTGAGCATCCTGGCGGTCTGGGCGGCCGACGCCCCCCTGGTCGGCACCTGGCACATGGCCACCGAGCGCTCGCGAGCCATGGCCGGGTTCTCCGGCATCTTGCGCCCATCGCTGGAGAAGATCGAGGCACGGATCGCCGTCAGCGAGGCCGCCCGCACGACGCTGGTGAACCATCTCGGCGGAGACCCGGTGCTCATCCCCAACGGCGTGCACGTCGACACGTATGCGTCGGCACAGCCTCGTGCCGCCATGCGTGCCCCCGGCGGCACGGTGTCGTTCCTCGGCCGCCTCGACGAGCCCCGCAAGGGTCTGCCCGTGCTGCTCGCCGCATGGCCCGACGTGGTGCGCCGACGTCCCGACGCCCGGCTGCTGGTGGCCGGGCCGGGTGACATCGAGGAGGCTGAGCAGAGCGTGCCGACCGACGTGCGCGACTCGATCCGCTGGCTCGGGCGCATCAGCGACGCCGACAAGGCCACGATGCTGGCCAGCAGCGACATCTACGTCGGTCCGCACACCGGAGGCGAGTCGTTCGGCATCGTGCTCGTCGAGGCCATGGCCGCCGGAGCCACCGTCGTGGCCAGCGACCTGCCGGCGTTCCGTGCCGTGCTCGCCGACGGCGCGGCCGGTCAGACGTTCCCCAACGGCGACGCCGCCGCGCTCGGCTCCACGCTGCTGCGGCTGCTGGCTGAGCCCGACGAGCGCGAACGGCTACAGGCCGGTGCCCGCCAGCAGGTGAGCGCGTTCGACTGGTCGACGGTGACCGACCAGGTGCTCGAGGTCTACGACCTGGTGCTGGGCAGCACCGTGCGGGCGCGCTGACATGGAGCTGGTCATCCTGCTCGCCATCCTCTCCCTGGGCGCGCTCGTGGTCACGTGGTCGGCCGCACGCCTGGACCACCTGCACACCCGCCTGGAACGGATGGACGCCACGCTCGACGCCGAGCTGCTGCGCCGCTCCATCGCCACCCTGGAGGTGGCCACCGCGGGCGTGGTCGACCCGGCCAGCTCGATGGTGCTCGCCGACGCGGCGCACGTTGCGCGCTCGGCCGATCCCGGCGACCGGGAGGAGGCTGAGTCGGCGCTCACCGAGGCGCTGGTCGTCGTCTTCGACGACCCGCAGGAGGTCACGCCCGAGGCCGTACCCGACTGGGGACAGCACCTCGTGGCCGACCTGGCCACCGCCTGTCGGCGGGTGCAGACCGCGCGCCGGCTGTACAACGGCACCGTGACGGCCACCCGCAACCGGCGACGCTCCCGGTTCGTTCGCGTCTTCCACCTGGCCGGGCGGGCGTCCATGCCCGAGCCGGCCGAGTTCGACGACCGCATCCCCGCAGCGTTCCAGCGCTGAAGCACCGGCGAGCACGATCTAGGCTTGTCGTATGACGACTTCTGACGTCCCCTCCGCCTCGCCTGCGGCCGCATCGTCGGCGCACACCGTCGGCACCGACCGCGTGAAGCGCGGCATGGCCGAGATGCTCAAGGGCGGCGTGATCATGGACGTCGTCACCCCCGAGCAGGCGCGTGTCGCCGAGGACGCCGGCGCCGTGGCCGTCATGGCCCTCGAGCGAGTGCCCGCCGACATCCGGGCGCAGGGCGGCGTGTCGCGGATGAGCGACCCCGACATGATCGACTCGATCATCGCGGAGGTCTCCATCCCGGTGATGGCGAAGGTGCGCATCGGCCACTTCGTCGAGGCGCAGGTGCTGCAGTCCCTCGGCGTGGACTACATCGACGAGTCCGAGGTGCTGACCCCGGCCGACTACGCTCACCACATCGACAAGTGGCAGTTCACCGTGCCGTTCGTGTGCGGGGCCACCAACCTCGGCGAGGCGCTGCGGCGGATCGGCGAGGGCGCGGCAATGATCCGGTCCAAGGGCGAGGCCGGAACCGGCGACGTGTCGAACGCCACCACGCACATGCGGGCCATCGGCGACGAGATCCGCCGGTTGTCCTCGCTGCGTCCCGACGAGCTGTACCTGGCCGCCAAGGACCTGCAGGCGCCCTTCGCCCTGGTCGAGGAGGTCGCCAAGGCCGGTCGGCTGCCCGTGGTGATGTTCACCGCCGGCGGCATCGCCACGCCGGCCGACGCCGCGATGATGATGCAGCTCGGCGCAGACGGTGTGTTCGTGGGCTCGGGGATCTTCAAGTCCGGCGACCCCGAGCGCCGCGCCGCGGCGATCGTGGCAGCCACCACCCACTACGACAACCCCGACGTGCTGGCCAAGGTCTCCCGGGGCCTCGGCGAGGCCATGGTCGGTCTCAACGTCGAGGAGATCCCGGCACCGCACCGGCTCGCCGAGCGGGGGTGGTGAGCACCCGGGTCGGGGTACTCGCCCTGCAGGGCGACGTCGCCGAGCACCAGCGGATCCTGACCGGGCTGGGGGTGGCCGCACCCCGGGTGCGCACGCCCGCCGACCTCGCGGGCGTCGACGGACTTGTGATCCCCGGCGGGGAGTCCACGGCTATTGCTCGTCTCGCGGTCGTGCTGGGCATGCTCGAACCACTGCGCAAGGCCGTCGAGGCCGGGCTGCCCACCTACGGCTCCTGCGCGGGTCTGATCCTGCTGGCCGACCACCTGGCCGGCGACGACGAGCACCAGCCTCGGATCGGCGGGCTCGACGTCACCGTGCGACGCAACGCGTTCGGGCGCCAGGTGGACTCCTTCGAGACCGACCTCGACATCCCGGCGCTCGGGCCCGAGCCGATGCGCGCGGTGTTCATCCGTGCTCCGTGGGTCGAGCGTGCGGGTGCCGACGTCGAGGTGTTCGCCACGGTGGAACAGCCCGGGGCCGACGCTACGATCGTCGCCGTCCGTCAGAACACGCTGCTGGCCACCTCGTTCCACCCGGAGCTCACCGGAGACCAGCGGATGCACGAGTACTTCGTGCGGCTCGTCCGGGCCGCCTGACGAGGCAGCACGACGCAGGGCAACCGACGGCGAGGGAGACCATTCGATGTCCGGCCACTCCAAGTGGGCCACCACGAAGCACAAGAAGGCCGTCGTGGATGCCCGGCGGGGCAAGCTGTTCGCGAAGCTGATCAAGAACGTCGAGGTCGCAGCCCGCCTCGGCGGAGCCGACCAGTCGGCCAACCCGACGCTGTACGACGCGGTGCAGAAGGCCAAGAAGTCCTCAGTGCCCAACGACAACATCGACCGGGCCATCAAGCGCGGTGCCGGCCTCGAGGCCGGGGGAGCGGCCTACGAGACGATCACCTACGAGGGCTACGGCCCCAACGGGGTCGCTGTGCTCGTCGAGTGTCTGACCGACAACCGCAACCGCGCAGCCGCTGAGGTGCGAACCGCGATGACCCGCAACGGCGGCAACATGGCCGACCCGGGGTCGGTGGCCTACCTGTTCGCCCGCAAGGGGGTCGTGCTCGTCGGCAAGGAGCAGGACGACCGCACGGTCGACGAGGACTCCCTGCTCGAGGTCGTGCTTGAGGCAGGCGCCGAGGACGTGGAAGACCTGGGGGAGTCCTTCGAGGTGCGCTGCGAGGCCGGTGACCTGGTCGCTGTGCGTAGCGCGATCCAGGGGGCGGGGTTGGACTACGACTCCGCCGAGTCCGCCTGGGTGCCGTCGGTGACGGTGTCGCTCGAGGCCGACGCCGCCGCGAAGCTGTTCCGTCTGCTCGAGGCGCTCGAGGACAGCGACGACGTGCAGGACGTGTTCGCCAACTTCGACGTGACCGACGAGGTCATGGAGGCCGTCTCGGCCTGACTCGGCGCGTCGCGCCCACCTCGGCGTTCCCTGCCTGGTTAGGGTGTCGAACACGTGTTCGCTCCCGTCGGGCAAGAGGGTGGTTCGCCATGCTGGTGGTCGGTGTCGACCCGGGCCTGACCCGCTGCGGTCTCGCCGCGGTCGAGGGAGCCCCCGGGCGTCGGGCGCGGCTCGTGGCCGTCACCGTGGTCGGCACGCCCCGCACGGAGGACCTCGCCGTCCGGCTGTGCGCCCTGGAGCGTTCGCTCGAGCAGTTCATGGATGCCCACCAGCCAGACGAGGTGGCTGTGGAGGCGGTGTTCAGCCAGCGCAACAGCGCCAGCGTCATCCCGACCGCGCAGGCATCCGGGGTCGCCGCCCTCGTCGGGGGCCGTCGAGGAGTTCCGGTGGCCACGCACACCCCCACCGAAGTGAAGGCTGCCGTCACCGGTAGTGGGCGAGCCGACAAGCAGCAGGTCTCGCGCATGGTGACGGCCGTCCTCGGCCTGAGCGCACCGCCGTCACCGGTCGATGCCACCGACGCCTTGGCGCTATGCCTGGCACACCTGTGGCAGGCACCGGTTCGTGCCCGGTTCGCGGCGGCCCGTCGATGATCGCCTCGCTGCGGGGCACCGTCGTCGCCCTCGGTCTCGACCACGTCGTGCTGGAGATGGGTGGAGTGGGCCTGCGGATGTCGTGCCCGCCCCGGGTTCTCGCCGACCTGCGGGTGGGTGAGGCTGCCCACCTGCACACGGCACTCGTCGTGCGGGAGGACTCGCTGACCCTCTACGGCTTCTCGGGAACCGATGAGCGCGAGGTGTTCGACACGCTGCTGGGCGTGTCCGGGATCGGCCCCAGGCTGGCGATGGCGATGCTTGCGGTCCTCAATCCCGACGAGGTGCGCAGCGCGGTGGCGTCCGAGGACGTCGCCACCCTCACCCGGGTGCCGGGCGTTGGTCGCAAGGGCGCTCAGCGGTTGGTGCTCGAGCTGAAGGACCGGTTGCCTGCTGCAGCGGTGGGCACCGACAGCACGGGTGCGCCGGCCTACGGCTCGGGCCAGGCCGGCTGGGGCGAGCAGGTCTCCGCAGCCCTGGTCAGCCTCGGCTGGGGCGCGCGTGAGGCGGCAGCGGCGCTGGACGCCGTGACGCCGGCAGCGAACGAGATGATCGAGAAGGACGGCCGACCCGACGTCGCGGCGTTGCTGCGCACGGCGCTGAGGTCGTTGGACCGGACGTGACCGAGCCCGACGACGCCTCGATGCTGGGTGGCGACGCGATCGAGGACGACCGCGCCGTCGACGTCGCCCTGCGTCCCCGACGGATGGCCGACTTCGTCGGGCAGCCGCGGGTACGTGACCAGCTGTCACTGCTCCTCGAGGCTGCCACGCTGCACGAACGCGCCCCCGACCACGTGCTGCTGTCCGGGCCGCCCGGCCTGGGCAAGACGACCCTGGCGATGATCATCGCCACCGAGCTCTCCCAGCCGATCAGGGTTGCCAGCGGTCCGGCGATCCAGCACGCGGGCGACCTCGCCTCGATCCTGTCCGGGCTCGCCGATGGCGAGGTGCTCTTCCTCGACGAGGTGCATCGCCTCGCGCGCCCGGCCGAGGAGATGCTCTACCTGGCCATGGAGGACTTCAGGGTCGACGTCGTCGTCGGCAAGGGGCCGGGGGCGACGGTCATCCCGCTCGCGCTGCCGCACTTCACGCTGGTCGGTGCCACCACCCGGGCCGGACTGCTCACCGGACCGCTGCGTGACCGGTTCGGCTTCACCGCCCACCTCGACTTCTACTCCACCGACGACCTGGTGACGGTGCTGACCCGTTCGGCCGACCTGCTGGGCATCGGCCTGGACGCCGCGGCGGCCCACGAGATCGCCCGACGTTCGCGGGGCACCCCGCGCATCGCGAATCGGCTGCTGCGACGTGTGCGCGACTACGCGGTCGTCCGCGCCGACGGCCGGATGAGCCTCGACGTCGCCCGCGAGGCCCTGCGTGTGTACGACGTGGACGAGAAGGGGCTGGACCGCCTCGACCGGCAGGTGCTGGCCGCGCTGTGCGGCCGCTACAACGGGGGTCCTGTCGGCCTGTCGACGATTGCGGTCGCCGTGGGCGAGGAGCCCGGCACGGTGGAGGAAGTGAGCGAGCCCTTCCTGGTGCGGGAAGGCTTCCTCATCCGCACGCCCCGTGGGCGGGTGGCGACCGCGACAGCCTTCGCGCACCTGGGAATGGTGCCGCCGCCCGACACGCAGACACCCATGCTCGACCTGCAGATCCCAGGTTCGACTCCGGGGTCCGTAGACTAGGTGGCCGGCGGGTCGCTCTGCTTCCTGCGTTCGTGCTCTCACCTGGACCGGAGTCTGTATGGATGTCGTGGCGACCTTGTTGCCGATCCTCCTCATCGTCGGTGTCTTCTACCTGCTGCTGTTCCGCCCGATGCAGCGGCGCAACCGTGAGTTCGCCGCCACCCAGGCGTCGATCGCGCCGGGTGTGCGGGTGATGATGGGCGGTGGGCTCATCGCGACGGTCGTGAGCATGGACGACGACGAGGTCGTCGTCTCGGCCGCTCCCGGTGTCGAGCTGCGCTACACGCGTCAGGGCGTCGTCAAGGTGCTCGAGCCGGCTGTGCCGGACACCCCCGACAGCCTCTCCGACTGACGCCGCCGACGTGGCCCAGACGAACGTCGTGCGCCCAGGCCGGGCGCTGCTCGCCTTCTTCCTCGTGCTCGGGGTCGTGTTCGGTGGCATTGCCGCTGCCGGCACCTGGAGTCCCCGGCTGGGGCTCGACCTGCAGGGTGGCACCTCCATCACCTTGTCGGCGCAGACCCTGGACGGAGCCGAGCCGACCGCAGAGTCCCTCGACGAAGCCGTCGCGATCATCCGGCAGCGGGTCAACGGCTCCGGCGTCGCCGAGGCCGAGGTCACCACGCAAGGCACCGACACCATCATCGTGCAGGTGCCCGGCGTCGGGCAGGATGAGCTCGTCGAGCTCGTGGGCCAGACCGCTGAGCTGCAGTTTCGGCCCGTCCTGGCCATCGTTCCGGGCGGTGCCCCCGCCCCGGTCACACCGGAGCCGACCGGTGAGGGCACACCCGAGTCGAGCCCCGATGCCACGGCAGACGCCACCGGCGAGGCAAGTGCCGAGCCCGCCGAGGAGAGCTCCAGCCTGGGTGACCCGCGCACCACCAGCAGCGAGCGGGCCAGCCGCACCGACGTGCGTCCGGCGCTGTCGGAGACCGCTGCGCCGGAAGCCTCGCCGCAGGCCACGGCAACGCCTGAGGCCACGACAACTCCCGAGGCCGTCACGACCACCGGGCAGCCCACCGATGCCGAGTTCACGGCCCTTCTGGAGTTCGACTGCTCGGCTATCGACCCGGGTCGCGTGACGTCGCCGGACGAGAACCTGATCACCTGTGACCGCGAGCTCGCCAACCGGTACCTGCTCGGACCGGCCGACGTCCTCGGCACAGACATCGCCACGGCGACCGCCGGGATCCCGCAGGGCGGTGTCGGCTGGCAGGTCAACCTCGAGTTCACCAGCGAGGGCGCCGATGCGTTCTTCCAGAGCACCCAGCGCCTGTCGGCACAACCGCCGCCGCAAGACCAGTTCGCCATCGTGCTGGACCAGCTCGTCGTGTCCGCGCCGCAGGTCAACGAGCCGATCCCGGGCGGTCGGGCGCAGATCACGGGCCAGTTCACCCAGGCCGAGGCCACCGCCCTGGCCAACGTCTTGCAGTTCGGTGCCCTTCCGCTGGCCTTCGAGGTCAGTGACGTCACCTCGGTCTCGCCCACCCTCGGCCTGGACCAGCTGCAGGCCGGGCTCGTTGCCGGGGCCATCGGCCTGGCGCTGGTCATGCTGTACGCGCTGATCTACTACCGAGGGCTCGGCCTGGTGGTTGTCGCCAGCCTCGGCGTCGCGGCGGTACTGACCTACGGTCTCGTCGTCCTGCTGGGCGACACGATCGGCTTCACCCTCACCCTTGCCGGCGTCGCCGGACTGATCGTGGCGATCGGCATCACGGCCGACTCGTTCATCGTGCTGTTCGAACGAATCAAGGACGAGGTGCGCGACGGACGCAGCACCCGGATGGCCGTCGAGACGGCCTGGGTGCGAGCCCGACGAACCATCGTCGCCGCCGACGTCGTGTCGCTGCTCGCGGCGTTCTTCCTCTACGTGTTCAGCATCGGCAACGTGCGCGGGTTCGCCTTCGCGTTCGGGCTGACGACCGTGGTCGACCTGATCGTCGTCTTCCTGTTCACCAAGCCAGTGCTGAGCCTGCTCGTGCGCACCAAGTTCTTCGGCCAGGGCCACCCGGCATCCGGGCTGGATCCTGCCCGACTGGGACGCTCCGGTTCGCGCCCCGTCGGCGGTCTCGCCGGGCTGGGCAACCGTCTCTACCGTGGCGAGACCTCGTTCAACATCGTCGGGCGCGCCAAGCGCTGGTACGCCGTGAGCGCCGGTCTGCTCGGATTCGCGATCCTCGGCCTGCTGGTCAACGGTCTGACGCTGGGCGTGGAGTTCACCGGTGGCGCCGAGATCACCGCGCAATCCCCAGGAGTGACCGAGCAGGACGTGAGCACCGTGCGCACGGCGGTCACCGACACCGGCGTCGAGAACGCCTCCGACCCCCGCGTCACGATCGTCGGTGACGACCGGGTGCGGGTGCAGACGGGTTCGCTGAGCCCCGCGGAGACCAGCGAGGTGCGTGACGCCGTCGGGGAGGCACTCGACGTCGCGACCGACGACATCAGCGTGCAGGTCGTCGGACCATCGTGGGGGGAGGAGATCACCGGCAAGGCGCTGCAGGGCCTCGGGCTGTTCCTGATCGCCGTCGTGATCTACCTGGCGATCACGTTCGAGCCGAAGATGGGCATCGCGGCACTCGCCGCCCTGGCCCACGACGTGCTCGCGACGGTCGGCATCTACGCGTGGACCGGGTTCGACGTGACCCCGGCGTCGGTCATCGGATTCCTCACGATCCTGGCGTACTCGCTGTACGACACGGTCGTGGTCTTCGACAAGGTGCGCGAGAACACCCGTGGGATCACCGGGCAGAGTGTCTACACCTACTCCGAGGCTGCCAACCTGGCGGTCAACCAGACTCTCGTCCGCTCGCTCAACACCTCGATCATCGCCCTGCTGCCGATCGGGTCGATCCTGGTCGTGTCACTGGCGTTCCTGGGCACCGGCACGTTGAAGGACCTCGCCCTCGCGCTGTTCGTCGGTGTGGCCGTCGGCACGTACTCCTCCATCTTCATCGCACCGCCGCTGCTGGCCGACCTCAAGGAGCGTGAGCCGATCATGCGCTCGCTGCGTCAGCGGGTGGCCGCTCGGCGCAAGGGCCACCGTGGGCCGGGTGAGGGGGCCGACGTGACCGAGTCGGTGGCGGTAGCCGTCGGTTCGCACCGAGGCGAGTCCGGATCCACCACGGCGCCGGTTGCAGGGCCTACGGTGGACCAGGAACAGGGGAGCAGACCGGGATCGGTGATCGAGTCCGGGGTGCGCAACCAGCCGCGCAAGAAGACACGAGCCGATCGACGTAAGGGGACCTGACATGACCGATGCGGCTGACCTGCGCAAGCACGTCCGAGACATTCCGGACTGGCCCACGCCCGGTGTCATGTTTCGCGACATCACGCCGATGCTGAGCGACGCGGAGGCCTTCGCCCGGTGTATCGCCGCCCTAGCCACTCTCGGCGGAGCCGCCGGTGGTGTCGACCTCGTGGTCGGGATCGAGGCACGCGGGTTCATCCTGGCTGCACCGGTCGCCCATCAGCTGGGCGCAGGCTTCATCCCGGTTCGCAAGCACGGCAAGCTGCCCCATGAGACGTTCTCGGAGTCCTACTCCCTGGAGTACGGCGAGGCTGTGGTGGAGATCCACACCGACGCCGTCCAGCCCGGCCAGAAGGTACTGGTCGTGGACGACGTGCTGGCCACCGGAGGGACCGTGGCGGCCACCGCGGACCTGGTCCGTCGGGCCGGTGGCGACATCGTCGGGGTGAACGTGCTCATCGAGCTGAGTGCGCTGAACGGTCGCGACCGCAACCCCGGTCTGCCGATCGACTCCCTGCTCGTCATGTGACCACCGGCACCGGCCCTTACACTGCGTGAGACGAGCAGTAGGAGGCCTGTGGCTGACGTGACACAACCCGTCGCGGCAGAGGCGGCGGTACCCACGCCGGCGCCCCCGCGTGGTGTTCGGTCGCGCCTGGCGAGGCTCACCGCCCCGCGCCCTGCGGGAGACCCGGCGCTCGGGCCGCTGCTGCGCACGGTGCGCAGCACCCATCCCCGCGCGGACATCTCGATCATCAGCAAGGCATACGAGACTGCCGCCAAGGCGCACGAGGGACAGCTGCGCAAGAGCGGCGAGCCCTACATCACCCATCCGCTCGCTGTCGCGATGATCCTGGCCGAGCTCGGGCTGACCCCGCCGACCCTGGCGGCTGCCTTGCTGCACGACACGGTGGAGGACACCGAGTACGGCCTCACCGCGCTGCGCGACGACTTCGGCGATGAGATCGCCATGCTCGTCGACGGGGTCACGAAGCTCGACAAGGTCACCTACGGACAGGCCGCGCAGGCCGAGACGCTGCGCAAGATGGTCATTGCGATGGCCCGCGACATCCGGGTGCTGCTGATCAAGCTGGCTGACCGGCTGCACAACGCCCGAACCTGGCGCTACGTCTCGCGCGAGAGCGCTCAGCGCAAGGCCCGTGAGACGTTGGAGATCTACGCGCCGCTGGCCCACCGGCTGGGCATGAACAAGATCAAGTGGGAGCTCGAGGACCTCTCGTTCGCCACGCTGCACCCCAAGATCTACGACGAGATCGTGCGGCTCGTCGCCGAGCGCGCCCCGGCCCGCGACGACTACCTGGCCTCGGTGATCGACCAGGTGCAGGCCGACCTGCGCGACGCCAAGATCCGCGCCACGGTCACCGGCCGACCGAAGCACTACTACTCGATCTACCAGAAGATGGTCGTGCGGGGCCGCGACTTCACCGACATCTACGACCTGATCGGTATCCGGGTGCTCGTGGAGAGCGTGCGCGACTGCTACGCCGTGCTGGGGATCCTGCACGCGCGCTGGAACCCGGTTCCGGGTCGGTTCAAGGACTGGATCGCCAAGGCGAAGTTCAACATGTACCAGTCACTGCACACCACGGTGATCGGCCCCGGCGGCAAGCCGGTGGAGCTGCAGATCCGCACCTACACGATGCACCAACGTGCCGAGTACGGGGTCGCCGCCCACTGGAAGTACAAGGAGCTCTCACCGCAGGCGTGGGGCAACGAGCGGCACAGCGACGACGGCGTGTCCGACATGGCATGGCTCCGTCAGCTGCTGGAGTGGCAGAAGGAGATCTCCGACCCCGGGGAGTTCCTGGAGTCGCTGCGCTTCGAGGTGAACTCCACCGAGGTCTACGTGTTCACCCCAGGCGGGGACATCAAGCCGTTGCCCACCGGCGCCACACCCGTCGACTTCGCCTACGCCGTTCACACCGAGGTGGGCCACCGCTGCATCGGGGCGAAGGTGAACGGCCGGCTCGCACCGCTGGACTCGGTGCTCGAGAACGGCGACATCGTCGAGGTCATCACGTCCAAGGCCGAGGGCGCCGGTCCGAGCCGGGACTGGCTCGGATTCGTGGCCAGCGCGCGCTCACGCAACAAGATCAAGCAGTGGTTCTCCAAGGAGCGGCGAGAGGAGGCCATCGAGCATGGCCGCGAGGCCATCGCCCGGGCCATGCGCAAGCAGGACCTTCCGCTGCAGCGAATGATGAGCAAGGACACGCTGACCGCTGTGTCAGCCGACCTGCGCTACAGCGACATCCCCGCGCTGTACGCAGCCGTGGGGGAGGGCCAGCTCTCGGCTCAGTCCGTGGTGGAGCGGGTCGTGCACAGCCTCGGCGGCGCCGAGGGCACCAGCGAGGACGCCGCGGAGGCACTGCGTCCGAGTGCTCGTCGCCGACGCGCCACGGCCGAGCCCGGTGTCGTGGTCAACGGCATCACCGACGTCTGGGTTCGCCTGGCGCGCTGCTGCACCCCCGTGCCCGGCGACGACATCGTCGGCTTCGTCACCCGGGGCAACGGCGTCTCGGTGCACCGCAGCTCGTGCACGAGCATCGCCTCGATGGGGGACGAGCGGCAGCGCTTCGTCGACGTCGCCTGGACCTCGGGTGCGTCCTCGATGTTCCTGGTGGCCATCCAGGTCGATGCGCTGGACCGTAGCCGGCTGCTCGCCGACATCACCCAGGTGCTGTCCGACCAGCACGTGAACATCTTGTCCGCCCACGTCACCACGAACCGCGACCGGGTCGCCAAGAGCCGGTTCACCTTCGAGATGGGCGACCCGGCTCACCTCGACCACGTCCTCAAGGCGGTCCGGACGGTCGACGGCGTGTTCGACGTGTTCCGAGTCGACCACTCCTGACGGGCGGCTCGTCAGCCGCCGAACTCCGCCAGGGTCGCCTCGGCCTGCTCCAGCCACGACCGCCGGGCCGCGATGGCCTCCTCAGCGGCCGCGGCAGCCTTCTCCTTGCCCGACGCACGGGCCGCGTCGCGCTCCCGTTCCAAGGTCTCGATCGACTCGCGCAGCTGACCCACGGTCGACTCGGCCCGGGCACGAGCCTCGGGGTTCGAGCGGCGCCACGCCTCATCCTGGGCCGCCTCCACCGCTTGCTCGACCGCCCGCATCCGCCGCTCGACCTCGCGCACCGCCTGCCGCGGCACCTTTCCGGCCGCGGCGAAGCGGTCCTGCAGCGTGCGCAGCGCCGCACGGGCGGCCTTCGCGTCGGTCACCGGCAGCAGAGCCTCGGCCTGCGCGATCACCGCCTGCTTGATCTCGAGGTTGGCCACCAGCTCGGCGTCACGCTCGGCGTCGGCGGCGTCCCTGGCCGAGAAGAACACGTCCTGCGCGGCCCGAAACTGGGTCCACAGCTGGTCGTCGACCCCTCGCGCGGCTCGACCTGCCTTCTTCCAGCGGGTCATCAGCTCGCGCATCGCAGCGCTGGTGGCACCCCAGTCGGTGGAGTCCGACAGCTCGCGCGCCTCGGCCACCAGCTTCTGCTTGGCTGCCTTGGCAGCCTCGCGCTGCTCGCCCACCTCGGCGAAGTGCGCCTTGCGCCGGCGGGTGTAGCCGGTGCGGGCGGCGGAGAACCGGTGCCACAGCTCGTCGTCGACGCCGCGCTCCAGCCGCGGTAGCCCCTTCCACTCCTCCAGCAGGTCACGCAACCGGTTCGACCCGTTGCGCCAGTCGTCGGAGGCCGCGACGGTCTCGGCCTCGCCCACGATGTCGGTCTTGCGCTCCTTCGCCCGAGCCGCCGCGGCCGCACGTGCGACCTTGCGCTCGGCACGACGCGTCTCGATGACGGCACCGAGCGCGTCCACGCGCGCCAGGAGCCCGTCGAGGTCGCCGATGGCAGCGGCTGTGGCGATCGCGTCGCGCAGCTTGGCCGCGGTTGCCGTTGCGGTGTCGGGCGGGGTGGCACCGGTGGCGAGGCGCTGCTCGAGCAGGCTCACCTGGGTCTCGAGATCGGCGAAGCGTCGCACGAAGAAGGCGAGGCCTGCCTCGGGCTCGTCGGCCTGCCACGACCCGACGACTCGTTCGCCGTCGGAG
>Ga0316198_10000709_pt1 | contig 18148 bp, 14 predicted proteins | sample OudBieAanoxic_MG_FD_204935 | JGI IMG/M metagenome (GOLD analysis project Ga0316198, IMG submission 204935) | Coastal sediment microbial communities from Oude Bieten Haven, Netherlands - site A anoxic | ecosystem: Environmental > Aquatic > Marine > Coastal > Sediment | place: Netherlands...
TTGAAAGTGTGCTAATGCAGAATAACGTAGTCTCATACGAACACTTTTATGTGTTTTAGCCAATTCTGAAAAGTCATGTTTTTTCATAGGTCACCAAAAGAATATAATCAGTTAATAATAATGAATACATTAGATCATATAATTAGGCGGAATGGTATAAATACCCTAGGTTCAGCTTAAGCAATAAAATGATTAAATCTAAACCCCTAGATGCTTTTGCTCATATACTCCATTGAGAGAACTTATACCGATTACATTAAATAAGAGATCTAAATTTTGCGCAGGGAAAATGACTTAGTTCAAGGCGTAAATAGAACTAAATGGTTGTTTTATTTGCGAAAGTTACAACGAAGAAATAAGTTATTTTAACAAGTAAAATAGATCAGTTAATTAGTGTGATTGGTGTTATACCATTGCGCTTAATTGAATGGTCAAAAATCGGGCAGAGAAAATAAATGAGAGCAAGGCGTTTGATTGAGTAATAGCTAGTTATTGCGATTGAGAACAACCAAGTTTGCATTCGTTTTAAGCAGCAAGATTGATCAGGTGTTTATGCAAGTTGGTATTATATCTTTTACCCGTAAAGATAAATATCAGCAAGGTACACGCACTCTAGGTATGAAGTTGCTCAGCTAAGCAGTATTAATGTGACTGAGACTACCTCTCATTAAATAAATATAAATAAGCCTAACTAAATGGGTAGTGTTATAATAAAATGATATCAATTTTTTATACATGGAATTTATCATCGGCATGATGCTGAAAGTACCCCTCTTACTTATTTCATCTATTTTACTGTTCTGTTTTTCAGGACACCTTTTCGCGCAAGCTAAATTCACCGATGGCTATGAAGCAGCGCAGTCTGGAAATTATAAAAAAGCAGTACAAATCTGGCTGCCACTAGCAACTCAAGGCGATCCCGCAGCACAATATACAATCGGTTGGATGTATGAAAGTGGGCAAGGTGTCGCAAAAGATTTCAAAAAAGCAATTTATTGGTATCAAAAAGCAGCGATGCAAGGTAACCCTGCGGCACAATATGTAGCGGCTACCATGTATGCTAAAGGAACAGGTATTGAGCAAGATTATAGCCAAGCTTTACGCTATTTTTTGCTTGCTGCAAAACAAGATGATGCCATTTCACAATATCAAGCTGGAAATTATTATTTCAAAGCGATTGGCACCGAACAGGACATCAAACAAAGCATTTACTGGTATCAGCAATCTGCTGAACAAGGTCATATAAATGCGCAAATAAGCTTAGGCAAGCTGTATCAAGATCCTCCCGATAATAACTTAGGCATAAAGCAAGACTATAAAAAATCCATTTATTGGTATCAAAAAGCTGCTAATCAAAAAAATGTTGCGGCACAATATGAATTAGCGATGATTTATGAAAAAGGCTTAGGGGAAAAGCAAAGCTACCCTAAGGCTATTCAGCTTTATACAAAATCTGCTAACAACGGTTATTCCCCCTCAGCCTATCAATTAGGGCGATTACTAGAACTAGGAAAAGGTTCACCTGCAAATTTTTCACAGGCTTTAATTTGGTTTCGTCAAGCCGCATTGCAAGGCAATACCGATGCTCAATATCGACTCGGCTATTTATCACAGATGGGCAAAGGCACCACTAAAAACATTCAGGTAGCTATCGAATGGTATACGCAAGCATCCCGCCGTGACCATGCACAAGCTTATTATCAACTGGCACAAATATATGAATACGGTACTTCTGGTTATCCACACGATATAAGCAGAAACTTGCAGAAAGCATTTAAAAATTATCAATATGCTTCCGCATTAGATTTTAAGTTAGCGCATGCTAAATTAGCATACTTTTATGAGCATGGTATTTTCACTAAGGTTAACAAAGCTGAAGCAATTGCCTTATATAAAAAAGCATCGCAAACTTGGGCGAAAACAAAGTTAGAAAACCTAGTAAATCATGAACAATGCTTAAATACAGCGACAACGTTATTATTCTCAGAGTTAATCAGTTGTGCCGACCGCGCTTTATTACGTGATAAAATAAAGCAGCAATCGATTAAAGTTTTGTCAGAAGATAATAGCCAATGGTCAGATCGTTATTTCACCGGTGCAATGATCAAAGGCTCTAGTGAATTGACCATTGACTACACGCGGGAAAATCAATTCGTAAAAGCCACCTATACTTTTGTTGGCCGTAACAATCCGGCATTAATTGGTAAAATAAAACAACAATTAACTGAACGCTATGGACAACCTCACTTATCTATTGGTGAAGCACTTAAAGGTGAAGCAAGCTTTCAATGGACACTGAAAGACAGCATTATATTGAACGTATATCGTTTTTGGCCAGATACCACTACTTTTGTTGAATATATTCAACCGCAAAACCTGCAAATGCAAAAAGCACAACAGCAACAATCAATGCAACATGCATTCAGGCCTGAATCAGAACAACAGCAATCCGAATCAACAGCATCGGCTCCAATGACATTGTTTTAACTGCAGTTTTAATACAATTTGCAGTTAAAAGTGCAGACCTATCAAACAATGAATCATTGCCCTAGCTACACCAATCTTATCAATACTGTCGTGATAAGGTCATAAATTTATTTAAATAAAGTAATGCCTTTTTATTCACGCTTATGAAAAAATACAAATATAACAATTACGACGCTAAAATTTTGATAGAACTATTTCGATAGATGTTTCGACAATACAAGATTAAAAATGTTGAATCATAATACTGAACATGATTTAAAAACTTAAATTCAGATAAAACAATCACCCATTTACAATAAGAGAACTCATGGATAGCACAATATTACTCTTTATAGGCGTTGCCTTTAGCTTTGGAATGTTAATTAATTTAACTGGACTACCGCCTATGGTTGGTTTTCTATTAGCCGGTTTTAGCCTTAACTTTGTTGGCTTTGAATCCACCGATGCTTTAGTGACATTTGCTGATTTAGGTGTGACCTTGTTGCTTTTTTCTATTGGCTTAAAGCTCAACATTCGCACTTTATTTAAATCTGAAGTCTGGGCCGGAACCACTATCCACCTTGTTTCCAGTATTGTTTTTTATACCTTATTGCTATTTGCAATCAAACAAATTGGTGTCTCTCTTTTTTCTGAGTTAGATATTGCAGGCATTGTCCTAATTGCCTTTGCATTAAGCTTTTCCAGTACCGTATTTGCGGTGAAAATTTTAGAAGAAAAGAGTGAAAGTAACTCACTTTATGGTCGTATCGCCATTGGGATACTGATCATGCAGGATATTTTTGCGGTACTATTTTTAACTATTTCGGTCGGTAAAATCCCCTCTCTGTGGGCTCTAGGATTATTGGCTTTACCTTTAATCAGGCCTATTTTATATAAGCTATTAGATAAAGCTGGGCATGGCGAACTATTGGTCTTATATGGTTTCTTTTTAGCTTTGGTCCTCGGTGCGGGGTTATTTGAAAGTGTCGGTATGAAAGCGGACTTAGGTGCTTTAATAGCAGGTATGCTGCTGGCAGGTCATCCTAGTGCTAAAGAGATGGCCAGGTCATTGTTTAATTTAAAAGAACTGTTTCTGGTGTGTTTCTTTTTAAATATTGGATTATCGGGTCTACCTAATATGGACCATCTTATGGTAGCTGGTATTTTATCCCTTCTATTAGCGGGTAAAATCATCTTTTACTTCTTAACCTTAAGTAAATTTAAACTACGTTCTCGTACCTCATTATTTGCCGCTTTCAGTTTAGCCAATTACAGTGAGTTTGGCTTAATTGTCGCGTCATTAGCAACTCATAAAGGTTGGTTAAGTCAGGACTGGTTAATTATTATTGCCATTGCTGTTTCATTGAGTTTTATCATATCTGCTTTATTGAATAAATATGCTGATGCTATTTATATGCGTTATAGCTTAGCCTTAAAACGTTACCAATCAACTCGTTTACATCAAGATGATCGACCTGTTCGTGTTGGTGACGCTCAAATATTAGTGATGGGAATGGGCCGAATTGGGGTGGGCGCTTACGACGCCCTCAAAGATACTTATGGTGAAAAAGTAATGGGCATTGATTACAACCATCATACCACTTTGCAACATCGCGAAGCAGGCCGTCGCGTGATCACTGGCGATGCTTTGGATTCAGATTTTTGGAGTAAATTACAACTCACTGAGAATGTGAAGTTAATTTTATTAGCTATGCCAGACCATAATGGTAACCGTTATGCAGCAGAGCAATTGAATAAAATTGACGGGCATACTTTCAAAGTCGCGGCATTAGCCCATTATAAAACCGACGAAGTCGAATTAAACGAATTAGGCGTGCATTTAGTTTTTAACATGTACGAAGAAGCCGGAGCAGGTTTTGCTCGCCATGTTTGGTCAGATTTGGAGAACGTTTTACCGGATAGTCCCTATAAACTCGACTTATAGAACCAAATATTATGGAATCAGTTTTTTTTGTTACTAAATTGTACTGATTTCATGTGACTTTTGATGTTTATTCTGCAAAAATCATAAACCTCAATATGTTGATCTAGTTTGATCACTAAGCGAATTGGTTAATAATCTTACGCTTAGAAGTAATTCAAGAAGTAACGGGCTACTTTAATCCCCGTTTACAATAAAAAAGGTAACCTTATGTGTTCTATTTTTGGTGTGCTCGACATTAAAAGCGATCCTATCGCATTGCGCCAACAAGCAATTGAAATGTCAAAACTGCTTCGTCATCGTGGCCCAGATTGGTCTGGTGTTTATTCTTCTGATAAAGCGATCCTTGTTCATGAACGTCTTTCTATCGTTGACGTGGATAATGGTGCACAGCCTTTATACAATCAAAATAATACACACATACTTGCGGTAAATGGTGAAATCTACAATCACAAAGAATTAGAAGCTGAATTAACTTGTGGTTACCAATTTAAAACTAAATCAGACTGTGAAATCATTCTTGGTTTATACGAAGAGAAAGGTAATGCGTTTTTAGATGATCTAAACGGTATCTTTGCTTTTTGTTTATATGACGAAGAAAAAGGCAAATACTTAATCGGCCGTGACCACATGGGGATTATTCCTCTGTATCAAGGTTGGGATGAGCATGGCAACTACTATGTTGCATCTGAAATGAAAGCGTTAACACCAATTTGTTCAAAAGTATCTGAGTTCCCACCAGGGCATTACTTAGACAGCGAAATCGGTGAATTAACTAAATATTACGTTCGTGATTGGATGGAATATGATGCAGTTAAAGATAACGGTGGCAGTGCTGCTGAAATTGGTAAAGCACTAGAAGATTCTGTTAAACGTCAATTGATGTGTGATGTACCTTACGGTGTTTTATTATCTGGTGGTTTAGATTCATCAGTTATTTCTGCAATCACGCAAAAGTTTGCTAAACAGCGTATCGAAGACAATGATCAGTCTGGCGCTTGGTGGCCACAACTTCACTCATTCTCTGTTGGTCTTGAAGGTTCACCAGATTTAGCAGCGGCTCAAAAAGTTGCTGATGAATTAGGTACTATTCACCACCCGATTATCTTTACCGTACAAAATGGTATTGATGCACTTAAAGAAGTTATCTATCACTTAGAAACTTACGATGTAACGACGATTCGTGCCTCTACACCAATGTACTTGATGGCAAGAAAAATCAAAGCGATGGGTATCAAAATGGTACTGTCAGGTGAAGGTGCTGATGAAATATTTGGCGGATACTTATACTTCCATAAAGCACCAAACGCTAAAGAGTTCCATGAAGAGTTAAACCGTAAACTAAGCAAACTTCATATGTTTGACTGTTTACGTGCTAATAAATCAATGGCTGCTTGGGGTGTTGAAGCGCGTGTACCTTTCTTAGACAAAGAGTTCTTAGACGTAGCAATGCGTACTAACCCAGAACTTAAAATGATCAAAGACGGTAAAATCGAGAAAAACATTTTACGCGAAGCCTTTGATGGTCAGTTATTACCTGAAGTATTATGGCGTCAAAAAGAGCAGTTCTCTGACGGTGTTGGTTACAACTGGATTGATACACTAAAAGAGCATGTTGCAACCCTAGTAACGGATCAACAACTTGCTACTGCAGAGTTCAAATTCCCAATTAATACACCAGATACTAAAGAAGCCTACTTCTACCGTAGTATTTTTGAAGGCCATTTCCCATTAGATAGTGCTGCAGAATGTGTTCCTCATGGTAAGTCTGTTGCTTGTTCAACAGTTGAAGCATTAGCATGGGACGCAAGTTTCCAAAATAATGCAGATCCTTCGGGTCGTGCTGCAGGCATTCATAATGACGCTTACGCACAAAAATAAGTATTATTATTGACTGATACAAAAAAGCGCTCAATGAGCGCTTTTTTTATGAGCTTTTTTATTAATTTTTATGGACTTTTATAGGAAAGCGAGAAAATGAAAAATACACTTTGTGTTTGTTGCAGCGGAAAAATCTATCAAGACTGTTGTCTCCCCTTTCATGACCAACAACAAAAGCCAACTACCTGTGAACAATTGATGCGATCTCGTTTTAGCGCATTCTGTTTACAACTCGGTGAATATTTATTCTCGACCTATCACCCTGATTATCGAGGTGATTTAACCGTTGCACAATTATCTGAAAAATCATTAGACTGGAAACGCCTTGATATTATCAATACAACAATGGTCGCAGATACGGGCAGCGTAGAATTTAAAGCCTGGTATCTAGATCAAGGACAATTAAATTGTCATCACGAGCTCTCTAACTTTGTGAAAGATCATCAACAATGGCTTTATTGCGACGGAACTTTTTATCCTAGTGAAAAATCAGGTAAGATACGGCGCAATGACACATGCCCTTGCGGTAGTGGCAAAAAATATAAAAAATGCTGCGCTTAACAGCAAAATTGAATCTATCGAGAAAATAATGGAAAAGAAAACATTACTAACAAATTGCCCCGACTCAAAAGGGTTAATCGCACAAATTACTAATATCTGTCAAAAACACCAATTAAACATCGTTAAGAATGATGAGTTCGTTGACCATCAATATAATCGTTTTTTTATGCGTACAGAGATTGAAGGTATTTTTAATGATCATACGCTATTAGCGGATTTAGATTTGAATCTACCAAAGGGCTCTACACGCTCTTTGATCAGTGCAACCCAACGTAAACGCATTGTTATTTTAGTTACCAAGGAAGCGCATTGTATTGGTGATATTTTAATGAAAAGTACCTATGGCGGTATTGATGTAGAGATTGCAGCGGTAATTGGTAATTATGATACCTTAGAAGATTTAGTGACTAAGTTTAATATTCCTTACCACACCGTAAGCCATGAAGGTCTTACACGTGAAGAGCACGAACAAAAGGTATTAGAAGCGATTGCACCGTACACACCAGATTTCGTGATTTTAGCCAAATACATGCGTATTTTAACGCCAAATTTTGTTGAAACCTATGCCAACAAATTAATTAACATCCACCACTCTTTCTTACCGGCTTTTATTGGTGCAAAACCTTATCAGCAAGCGTTTGACCGTGGTGTTAAAATCATTGGTGCAACGGCGCATTTTGTTAACAATGACCTAGATGAAGGTCCAATTATTACACAAGATGTAGCACATATTGACCATGCTTATAATGCAGAAGCATTAGCAAAAGCAGGTAGAGATGTAGAGAAGTCAGTATTAAGCCGCGCATTACAGCGAGTGTTAGATGATAAAGTATTTGTATATGCTAACCGCACCGTTGTTTTTAGGTAATATCAGCTAAAGAATAGCTTTAGATAATAAAAAACCTTAACAATTGTTAAGGTTTTATTTTTTGTAATTAGTCATTTAACAAAATTGAATATTAATACCATTAAGTATGAGATCAACTCTTTAGCGTCATTGATATTAAGACTTTGGTGCCATAAAGTCGCTTAATTCATCAAGCGAAGCCATTGTGAGAAACTCACCATTTAAAGAAAAAGTCACTAATTCCCCTACTTTTTCTCCTCGTAATACCGCTTTTTCACCATTTGTATAAACAATATTGTAATCAATTATTTTGCTATTAACTGGATTAACTTGCATCGAATACACCGCCTTTTCGGCTGAGTTATGATCCACTTGTGTTTTTTGTAATGGTTTTAAAGGTGGTTTAGTTAATGCTGGGTCCACTTTTTCATTCACTTTGTACATAGTTTTAACTTTAGAATCAAAAATATGTGGTTCACCATTTAATGGATTTTCGCCCGTCCAAAACTCCAGTGCATTAAAAATAACTACATCAACAGCCAGTGTTAATGCATACACTGGGATCAATAGAATATTAATACCACCACGACCATAGCGATTGTCTACCACTTCCAAGTTGAACTGCATCACCTTGTCAGTCACCGCATTGCTACCCACACAGGCCGACAATGAAGTGGTTAGAGAACCAACAATCACTATCATCGCCGTAGTTTTAGTGGCTCTTTTAGTTGCGAATTTAGCTAATTTACTTCCCATAAACACGTTTACCCTGATTTATAACATTATAATTAATAAGATATTTTAAGGTATTAATTATACTTTAAAATGAAAACTTGAATTTATGACCGCGTATTGAACATCAAGTTCAGAGTCGGCAGTGTTTATCTGTAAGCAATATAAATATTCGTATAATAATAAATAAATTGTCTATTTAGTCGTTAGGTAGAACGGGTGATAGCAAGGTGTTGATTACAGTAACTAGTTATGCGCATTACACAAAATCCTATGGAGTGTTTTTGAATAGCTTTCGGTGGCTACAAGAGTACTAAGACCAGGATGTTCTGAATCAAATTAACAACCAAGAGAGAGTTCATCTTAACAAGCATAAATGACTAGATAATTACTTAGATTGATATAAGCGGGTGCAAGCTGGCAAAATTATTTACAGGGTCATTAACCAAGATCTAGCAGTTTAAGAGTAATGTACGCGTAACGGTTTATTTTCTAAGTCTAAGTTTTTATATTCATCTAACAAACTCACATCCAAGCCGACCGTAGAAGATGCCACTGTTGCTGTAGTGAAGGCATTAATATCTTTATCACTTTCAGAACCTGAGAGCGTTGATTGATAAGCCGCATTAACACGTTGTTTTTTCAAAAGGGGTAAGTTGTCTAAAATATCATCAGGGAACTCACCGCTTACTTGCTTTGATAATAATGCTTCATTAGCCAGCAGTTGTTTAAAACGAATCTCTGTGAGCTTGTTATTATGTAGGTCATTGTTCAGCTCGACTAGAATATTCGCACTTGGCCCAGTATTAACTAGAGGCTGCGCTTTTGGTAGATCAAAATAAGCACGTAAATCAACCTTCTTTTCTACTTCGCTTTGCTCAACTCGTCCTGTGAATTGCGCAAAATCACGCGCATCATCGGATAACAGACTTAATAACAAATTAAATTTATCACGGGTGCCATTATGCACAGCAGTATTTAGCTGCTGACCTAATTGCCACTCGTTGATTACTATCTGTTGATTAAGTTGCTCAATATTCATACTAAAAGAAAGATTCCTTGTTGAAGTATTCTCTTTATCGGCAACAAATTGATTTTATTTAATGTTTTTTTAAAGTTTCTTCTTCACAAGCGAAATTTTTCTGATATTATCTCACTCGAAATAACGGAGGGGTTCCCGAGTGGCCAAAGGGAACAGATTGTAAATCTGTCGCGAAAGCTTCGGTGGTTCGAATCCACCTCCCTCCACCATTTCACTCTTCATGCAATTCATTGCAAATATATAACACTCCCTTTATCTATATTATTTATATCTCTTCAAATACTACTTTATCATTTACTAGAATTTATCTGTTTTTATTATTGCCTTGCCTTTAGTCTTTGATCTGCTTTACTGAATATTAATCAATCATTTGATAAAATAGTTGTTATTAATTATTGTTACATTTCTAATAAATTAGGTGCTTTATAACTAATTATCAATATTAAGCGGTGTTTGGCAGTTCATAGTTCGTTAAATGATGTATAAATGGTGCAATATTAAATGCTTTATTATTACTTTTTATTATTAATTAAAGATCCTTACAATGTTTAGTTATCGTAATAAAAAAATACTCATCGTCGATGACCAAAAAGCATTCCATGTGATGCTTAAAGCAATGCTCACTAATCAGGGGGCAGAAAATATCACATTTGCAGAATCTGCTGAGCAAGCGGCACGCATAGCTAACCTTGACCGATTTGATATCTACTTGTTGGATTACAATTTAGGTGGCGGAAAAAACGGTGTGCAATTATTTGATTACCTAAAGCGAAATGATTTAATTCCTGAGCATGCTTTATGCTTTATTATCACCGGGGATAGTAATAAAAAAATGGTATTAACCGCCATGGAACAATCGCCCGATGACTACCTAATGAAACCATTTTCACCTATACAGCTAAGTAATCGTCTCACTGCAGCAATGCAACGAAAGCAAGTATTGCAGGAAATAAATGAAGCAATAAATAATGAAAAATTTGAAGTAGCCATTTCACTTTGCCAACAAAAGATTGATGCAGAACCTAAATTTCGCGCTCTATGTAAAAACGTATTAGCTGACATTTATATTCAAATGGGGCAATTTAGTGATGCAGAACGAATTTTGAAACCAATGGTCGACCTAAGACCATTAGTACATCCGAGCATCAGTTTAGGCAGGTTATACTTTTTACAGAAGGAATATACAAAGTCTATTGAAGTATTAACGCGCTTAATTTCCTATGCTCCGATGCAAATGGAAGCTTATCAATGGTTAGCTCGCGCTTACAAACATGACGGGCAATTGCAAAATGCCTTAAATATATTAAGTCATGCAGCGACAACAACACATCATAGTATTGAACGCCATCAGGAAGTAGCATTATTAGCCACGGAGATGGAGGAGTACATTTTAATGTTAAGTAGTTATGCCTCTATCTTGCACTTAAGTCGTAACTCGTTTTATCCAGATCCATGTCATCTTGCCAATTATTTACGCAGTATTGTTGCCTTTGCAAAGAAAGAAGATGATATGAAGAAGCGCAAAGAGATACTAAAAAAAGTTGCTTCAACTCTTTATCAAAGTCGCTTTGAAGAGGGGAAGAATAAAGATTTTAATTTCGATGGTTTTGACCAAATATATCAAGCAAATGTACTATTAGCGCTTAATGAACCATTAAAAGCAAAGCGACGTATATTCAATACTTTAAGCAATACGACTGAAGAAGTTGCAGATTTTGATACCACTTTTTTGACCGAAAGTTTATTTTCATTGCTAGATATAGGCGAATTTGAAGAGGCTAGCCCCCTTTTAGCTGAACTTGAACAACGAAATATCGAAGATCAAAGTACTCAGCTTAGTATTAAAAAACATACTGGCGAGTTACTTGATAACCGTATTAGCAGTTTCACTAATTATAATAAATTAGGGATCAAGTTATTTAGAGAAAAGCAATTTTCACAAGCAATTGAAAGTTTTGATCAAGCATTAGCATTAGAGCCAGTGAATACCGGCGCATTATTAAACCGCTCACAGGTCTTTATTAAAATGCTGCAAGAAATGCCACAACGCAAAGATCATCAAGCGTTAATTAAGCAATGTCAAAATAGTTTTATATTACTTAATAATACGCACCTGCCTGAGCAATATGCAAAACGTTTAAAAGCGTTACAGCAAGAGTTAACAGATATTCGAGCAAAGGTTAAGTAGCTTAATTAGTGCTTTAAAAATGATAGCTTGTTCAGCCTACTTGACCTTGTACTCGATAAAGCAGGCTATAAACCTGATTAATCAGCTAATGTTTTAGCTGGACCAAATACTTCATAGAAAATTTGCGAATCATCGACTTGTAAGGTCTTAAGTTGTTGATAAACAGCTTTCATCATCGCTAACGGACCACACAGATAAAATTCAGCTTCAGTCATTGGCAAGGCAGCTTTAATAGTTTCTATATTAATCATACCTCGATGCTGTTCTTTATTGACTGTGTCAGCTTGTTGATAAAAAATATGTGCGTTTGCTTTATTATCTGCGATTAACTTATCTAGATAAGGTTTAAACGCATGATGTTCTTGGTCTAACGCCCCATGTACAAAATGCACTTCTCGAGTCGGGTAATCTGTAGCTAGTGTTTCTAACATTGCTTGCATTGGCGTAATACCAACCCCGCCACTGATCAATACCACAGGGTTTTGCGACGCTGTTAATACAAACTCACCATAGGGATTAGACACTTGAATAACATCCCCTTCATTGAGTTGGTTGTGTAGGTAATTGGAAATAACGCCTTCACCCAGTTCACTTGCTTCTTTTTTAACAGAAATTCGATAACCTTTAGCATCAAAAGCGCCCGAAAGACTGTACTGGCGAATTTGATGATGCTTATGGCCAACGGGATGTAAATGCAGTGCAATATATTGCCCAGCTTGATACTGACTCACTGCACCTTGGTCCGTAGGTTGTAAATAAAATGATGTTATTAACGGCGTTTCGTGTCGTTTTGAAACGACAGTGAATTCACGTGTTGCTACCCAACCACCTTCTTTATCTGCACTTTCTTGATACAGTTCTTTTTCTCGCTCAATGAATACATTGGCTAACAGACCATAACCACTAGCCCAAGCAGCAAGTACTTCATCACCAGGGTTTAATATTTCTTTAATAGCAGCTAATAAAGCACTGCCAACTAATGGATAATGTTCAGGTTTAATGCCTAAACTAGCGTGCTTTTGAGCAATACGTTCAACATCACCTAAAATAACTGATAAATTATCAACGTACTTTGCAAAAGCATATACAGCCATTGCTAACGCTTGCTTTTGATTGCCTGTTTTTTGATTGGTCATGTTAAAGATATTGCATAGTTCAGGATTATTGTGCAATAAAATTTGGTAAAAACGGCCAGTGATCTGCTCACCATATTCCGCTAATGCTGGTGCACTTGCTTTAATTATTTTTATCTCATTATCAGTTAACATGACCTACTCCATAAGTTGCATTTAAAATACTTGTTAAAATTTTATAATACGCATATTAAATGCTTCTTTTAAAACATGCAAACTAAATGCATAATAAGTTTCACTAAAAAGTCACTCGTTTTGCATGAGTCGCTTGAAGTAATAAACACACTCGAAGCCTATCGGCGTGCAAAGGATTATCAATGCAGTTAACTAAACATACGGATTATGCGATTCGCGTTTTGATTTATTTACAAAAAAGATATATTGAAACGCAGGATGGGAAAGCTTCATTAACCACGGCAACGGATATTGCGTCGGTATTTAATATCTCCTTTAATCACCTTACTAAGGTCGTACAACACTTGGGGCAGGCGGGTTTTATTGAAACGATTAGAGGTAAAAATGGTGGCGTAAAATTGGCTAGATCCGCTCATTTAATTAACTTGGGTGAAGTAGTATATGCAATGGAAAAATCATTGGACCCAGTTAACTGTGCCGAACCTCCTTGTCGATTAAGAAGTGCTTGCTTAGTAAAGCCTATTTTAGATAAAGCAATGAATGCATTTATTGAGGAATTGAAAAAATATACACTTGTGGATATTTGTATCGAAGAAAATAATGATGTGTGGCAGTTAAAACTGCCATAAATAATCGCAATTTACATCCATTAATACTCAACCTATAACTAGCTCCATACAAGTTACAAAAATTAACAAGCTGAAACACTAAGAGTCAATTATTACTGCTTTAATACTTGCCTCGCATAGGCTATTACTTGCTCGCTTAGCTGTTGCATTAACTCTCCTCCTAACTGCCAACAATGCCAGTACAAGGGAACTTGTAACTTATAATCAGGTAAAATATCAATTAAACAACCGGACTGTAAGTGGGCTTGAACATTAAATATACTATTGAAACTATAAGCTCCGCTGGCTAATGTTATGTCTACAAAGGCTTCAGATGAACGTACCGTATGACAAGGATATTGTCCCATTTGTAATTGAAAATGTTCGCGTAAAAAAGCCAAATGAATATCATCGCTCTGGTCAAAAGACATCGCCGGAGCAAGCTGTAAACTTTGTTTGTTGACTCCCTGTTTAAAAAATCGATCAATGAAATCAGGGCTGGCAACACAAACATATTCCATATAACCCAAAAAATGGCTATCACTACCACTAATCGCCTTAGCTTTACTACTTAAGCAAGCTAAAGCTTCACCACTGCGCATTCTTTCCCAGGTAGTCGATTCGTCTTGTACAAATAAATTAAGTTGCACATTTTTTTCCTGTAACAATGGACTTAACGCGGTGATTAACCAACTAGCTAAGCTGTCTGCATTGACCGCCAAGGGTAAGGTTTGTACTTTGTTACTTTGCAAATCCAGTTGCTGATTTAACTCTACTTCTAATTGTAAAACGCGTTGATAATGGCCCAACAACAAGCGTCCAAGATTGGATGACTGTGGTGGTGAAGAGCGAATTAATAATGGTTCCCCAAAGTGCTTTTCTAATAGCTTAATACGCTGAGATACCGCAGACTGGGTAATAAACAGCCGCTCTGCCGCTCGGTCAAAGCTTTGCTCAGTCACCACTGCATCGAGGGCTTTTAGTAGTTTATAATCAATATTACTTAAATCCATTACCTAAACCTTTCGTTTAAACCTTTAACTTAAAACTATAACTTAAGCTCAGAACTTCAGTGTTGGGTTTAAGCACTAAGCCCCCATCACCAAAACAAATATTAGTGGCTTTATTCAACATATTTTTACTTAGCCAAGCCCAAACTACTCACCTTACACGAACGACTTATTATCAGATTAATGAAATACATGATCAAATGCCTTCTCATTAGTAAAACTAATCTATTATTAAATACATTAATTATACTAACATATAGAAAATATTTATAGTAACGCTCTATTTCAGTTAACCACTATTAATGAGAAAATTATGTTAAGCACTTACTTTACCGGCCTCACTTTGATGGCGACTTTGATAATGCCCATTGGAATGCAAAATGCGTTTGTATTAAACCAAGGTATTAAGCGTCAATATCACCTGTTTGTTGCCAGTTTCTGCTCTATTGCCGATGCTGTATTTATGTCCGTGGGCGTATGGGGCGGTGCAAAAGTGTTTAATGCTCACCCTTGGTTATTAACAAGTATTGGGGTGATCGGCTCTCTATTCATGGCCTATTACGGATTTTTATGTTTTAAAAGCGCATTTAAAGGCGGTAATAACCTCACTACTGACCATAAAAACCGAGGATTCAAAGCTATTTTAATAGCCTGTTGTGCATTCACTATCTTAAACCCGCATGTTTACATTGATACTATTGTTATTTTAGGTGGTTTTGCCGCTAACTTAACAGCCGATCAACGTCCATGGTTTGTATTAGGAGGAGTGAGTGCTTCGTTTATATGGTTCTTTGCCCTGGCTTTATTAGGTCAAAAGCTAGCACCTATCTTATCCAAACCGAAAAGCCAACAGATCATTGATATTGTAATCGCTATTCTGATGTGGGTATTAGCAGCTTATTTATTATATTATGTGCTAATAAAATAATCATTTACGCTCATGAGAGAACAATTTGCACACTATTGCACAACTTAAAGCAGGCCAATTAATAGGTATTAAGCGCCTGCAAATTTCTGAAAAATTAACTGAATTTCCAATGGAAATTTTAACACTAGCAGATACCTTGGAGATATTAGATCTATCCAATAATCAACTAAGCACACTGCCTAAACAAATATCTCAACTCACTAAACTGAAAATTATTTTTGCCTCTAACAACTGCTTTGAAGTATTACCGGCAGCCTTAGGGGCATGCCCATTATTAGAAATGGTGGGGTTTAAAGCAAACCAAATAAAAGAGGTCCCTGTAGATTCATTACCCTTGTTATTACGTTGGTTAATTTTAACTGATAATCAGATAGTTACCTTACCAGAAATATTAGGTGAGCGTCCTCGCTTACAAAAACTCGCATTAGCAGGCAATCGGTTAACACACCTACCGGAAAGTATTAGTAAATTAGATAATTTAGCGTTATTACGCATTTCAGCCAATCAATTAAGCACATTTCCAAAACAGTTATTAACTCTGCCTAAGTTGGCTTGGTTTGCTTTTGCTGGCAATCCATTTTGTCAAACCGATTTGCATATTCAAACAGTACCCGAAGTGTCATCGGATCATTACACGTTATTAGAAGTGCTTGGGCAAGGTGCATCGGGCGTTATCTATAAAGCACAATGGCATGAAACAACTGCCCCCCTTCTCTCTAATTTTCCAGAACGGGTAGCTGTTAAGGTGTTTAAAGGTGAAGTCACTAGTGATGGATACCCTCAAGATGAATTACAAGCTTGTTTAAAAGTAGGCGGTCATCACAACCTTATTGAGTCTATCGCGCAGGTTAGTGAAAAGGGTTATCTTGCATTGATCATGGCATTGATTCCAACACACTTTAAAAACTTAGGGTTGCCACCGGATTTTAGCACTTGCACTCGCGATACCTTCGATCCCGAGTTTAGCTTACCGATAACTGCGATTAAAAAAATAGTAGATCAAATGCAACAAGTATTTGCACACTTACATGATAACCAGGTTTGTCATGGTGACTTGTACGCACACAATACTTTATTTGATCAGCAAGCTAATATTATTTTTGGAGACTTTGGAGCTGCCAGTATGTACCACATGCTAACGCCTGAAATTCAAACTGTGATTAGAGAGATAGAGCATCGTGCATTAATACATTTTATTGCAGATTTACTCAGTATTTGTGTTACCAAAGATAGACACACAGAGGATTATTACACTTTAAAGGGTTGTATTCTTAAAAGTTAAAATACAACGAGCTTCTTAATAACAGTAATCAAATGAGCCGCCTTTGTAAACGACTCATTTGATACATTATATTCAACGCTTTAAATAGCGTAGATTAACGTAAATCATCAACGACAGCTAACATTGCTACTAATGACGCTTCGCCTAGTTTTATTGAACGCTCAGGGGACCAGCCCATAGTTGGATCGGGTAAGTTATCGTTATCTTTAAATGGCATTTCTAGAGTATTTGCAAGACAATCAAATCGTTCTGCAACCCAATTAGTTGCCACGGTCATATTTGCTTCACCTGGCGCATCAACGTCATAACCAAATTGAGACTGGAAATCGGCACTGGCTAGTTTAAATACGTCAGAAAAACGTTCCCGTAAACCAGCAAGTCGTTGGTTATAGCTTGGAGTCCCTTCAGATCCTGCTAAAAAAACAAAGGGTAAAGCTTCATCACCATGAACATCATAAAATAGATCCACACCAGTCTTTTTCATCTTATTCACAACATGAAATACTTCAGGACTTTTTTCTAAACTTGGGTTTAACCATTCACGGTTTAAATTCACCCCAAGAGCATTAGTACGTAGATGTCCGCGCACACTACCATCAGGATTCATGTTTGGCACCACATAAAAATTTGCTTTATCTAGTAATAGTTTAGCAGTTGAATTATCACTATCTAACAAACTATGTAAGAGCCCATCCACCAGCCATTCAGCCATTGTTTCACCGGGATGCTGACGAGCAGTGATCCAAATATTACGTTTATTAGTATCTCCGTCTCCGATTTTAACTAAGGTTAAATCACGTTGGTCAATGGTTTCACCAAGATGTTCTAAGCTCACTAATGGGTGCATTTGTACTGCCGCTAATAAGTCTTGATGACGTTCATAACTGTAGGGAGCAAAATAAGCAATCTGAATGCTTTCACAATCCATATCGGCGACAATAGTGAGCTTTCCATCTTTATAAAACGTTGGCAATCTAAACCAATGTTGACGGTCATAGGAAGCGACCGCTTGGTAGTTTTCCCACCCTTCTAGGTAAGAGGCTTGGCCTGCATTGAGAATATTAAGAATATATTGTTCACCAACCTCACCCTCTATGCGAAAGTTAAACCACTGGAAAAACTCGTTTCCAACATCAGGACGAATAGCCAGCTGAATATCTTTTTTATCATCTAAGTTAATAACTTCAATATTGCCTGCATCGAAATTAGCAGTGATACGCATAGTATTTCCTTTTTAATAAGTTGCTTTGTAGGGTAGATGCCCATAATACTTCAACCTGTAAAGTCAGCAAGGAAAACTAGTGTCGAGATGATAGGTATAAATTGAGCTTTCGATAGATTAACTTCCTTAACCCTCTATCGTTACAATGATTAAAAGAGCCCATTCTTTAAT
>Ga0316198_10000710_pt1 | contig 18147 bp, 15 predicted proteins | sample OudBieAanoxic_MG_FD_204935 | JGI IMG/M metagenome (GOLD analysis project Ga0316198, IMG submission 204935) | Coastal sediment microbial communities from Oude Bieten Haven, Netherlands - site A anoxic | ecosystem: Environmental > Aquatic > Marine > Coastal > Sediment | place: Netherlands...
GGCGGGTCTTGGCTGATAGGCTCAGACGATGGACATCGGCCGTGTCGGACTGTGGACCTTCCTCCTCGACCAACATCCCACAACTCGTGTGCGGGAAGTCGTCCAGGAGATCGAGGAGATTGGGTGGCCGACGTTGTGGCGGCCCGAGTCGGCCGGTCGCGATGTGCTGGTCGCTTCGAGTGTCATGTTGGACGCCACGTCCCGGTTGATCGTGGCGTCGGGCATCGCACAGATCTACGCGCGGCATCCGGTGACAACGGCCGCGGCCCAGAAGACGCTGTTCGAAGCTCACGACGGCCGGTTCCTGCTCGGGCTCGGGGTTGCCCACGCCTCGTCGGTGGAGGGAATCCGCAAGCTCGAGTATCGGACGCCGTATTCGGACATGGCGGCCTACCTCGAAGCCATGGAGGAAGCCCCCTACAGGGCCGTGGAACCCGCGACGAGACCGCCAACGGTGCTCGCAGCGCTCGGGCCACGCATGCTGAAGCTCAGCGCCGAAGCCGCCGACGGAGCCCACCCGTATTTCACCCCCCCCGAACACACGGCGATGGCACGCGAGATTCTCGGGCAGGGTCCGCTCCTCGCTCCCGAGCAGATGGTGGTGATCGACACCGACCTCGATCGAGCCAGGGGAGTGGCCAGGGCGAACATGGCCCGATATCTCAGACTGCCGAACTACTCCAACAACCTGCTCCGCTGTGGATTCACACAATTTGACATCGATGACGTGACCGATCGGCTGGTCGACGGGATCGTCGCGTGCGGCGACATCGGCGTCACGATGGATCGGGTTCAGCAGCACCTCGACGCCGGTGCCGACCATGTCTGTATCCAAGTTCTGGTTGCTGACAACGATCTGGATGCCACGATGGCGCTCTGGCGGGAATTGGCCGAAGCGTTCGACCTCTAGGCCGTTCGGTGGCACCTATTGAGTGGGTTCGTCTTCCTTCACCGTGAGGTACTTGCCGGCGACGCTGACCCCGAACGACGCCAGAACAACGCTCCCCGATACGCCCCAAAGGGCGAAGACCGCCTGGCTCAACGTCGACTCCACGTCTCCGTTGACGAGGGTGATGAAGAACAGCGATCCGATGATGCCGAATGCGACCGAAGCGATGATGAAGACCAGAGTTGCCGTTCTCTGCATGAGGGAAGCGTACTGAGCGCCTGAGAATGCGTGGACGAACGGTCGTTTCGGATGAGCACGGTCACAGCCAGCGATGGCGCTCTCAGCCTGTCACAGTTTCGGCACTCGGTTCGATTGCCTGTCGCTTGAGGTCGCGCCCGGTGATGAGATAGAGCGGCGCGGCAGCGCCGCGGATGACGGACTCGACATGCTGTCGTCTGCGCACTTCGACGAACGACACCTCACCCAGTCGTGACTACGCGCGTCCCACCGGCGAATGTGTCATGCCAGCCTGTGTTGGTCGGAGATTGGCTGATCGTGACCGCGATGTAGATCGCCGCAGCGAGTTCAGCCAAGCCGCCGATGATGGGAATGATGTTGAGGGCTATCCAGATGTTGCGCTTGATCGCCATCTCAAGCGAGGGATTCCCGCCGTCGGGTCCCTCCGTCCTGAGCTTCATCACCATCTTGCCGACCGTCTGACCACGGGACGATTCCATCCCGGCGAAGTACCCCACAACGATCGCCGCCCATATGATGCCTGCCACAATCCCGCCGAGGCTGAAGCCTCCGATGGCGGAACCGTAGCTTCCGCTGAAGATGGCCACAACGACGATTGGCACGATGACAACCAAGTAGGCGACCCAAAGCATCGCAAAGTCGATCAGGCGGGCGAGGAACCTCGGTCCAAGGTCTGCCGAGGCACCGCTTCCCGGAGCACTTTCCACCGCGTCACCCTGCTCGCCTGAACCGTGATTGGTCACAACGCACTCCCTTGGATATTGACTCCTCGCCGCGTGAACGATAGCGATCGAGCAGGGGACCAGCCGGGGATATCGCTACCTGCGGCTGCTGCCGAGTTCGCTGGAGTTGTCAGGCGGGGATGACGCTCTCAGCCTATGAGGGTCTCGGTACTCGGTTCGATTGCCCGCCGCTCGAGGCCGCGCCCGGCGACGAGATAGAGCGGCGCCGCAGCAGCCAGGACGACGGCCCCGACCACGATTGCGACGGTCAGGCTGGTCGCGTCGGCGAGTAATCCGAGAGCGATGCCGCCGATCATGGCTCCCGTCTGACCGGTCAGGCTATTGACCGAAACGACGGTTGCCCTGCTCTTCCCGTCAACAACACCGCGGTGAAGCATCCCTTGATGGATCGGATTTGATGCGCCGTTGACCCCGATTGCGAGGACGTAGGCGACGACCACGCCAACGGGCCCCACCGCGAAGGCAATGCCAAGTACCGTGATGCCCTGGACGATTCTGAGGCCCGCTCCCGCACCGGCTGGGCTCAAGCGGCGCGTGAGAACGGGAACGAGAGCGGCTCCCGCGGCTGCGACAAGCCATGCCACGGTATTGGCCGGGCCCAGAATTGCGGCCGCTTGATCGCCGTTCTCCAGCACGTCTCCGAGTTTCACGGGCGTGAAGCTCTCCACGGAGTGGATTCCAAGTCCCCACAGGAACTCCACCGAAACGAGAGCGATGAGGGCTGCGCTGCGCTTGACGGTGCGGACGGCCGTGACGACGATCGTCGGAACCTCAGATAGCGAGCGCTTCACGGCAGCGAGGCTCCGCTCTTGGGGCGGTTCGGTCATCAGCATGGCGATCGCAACCCACTCCAGCATGAGCAAGGCCAGTGCAACGATCACCGGTGTCACGAGCGGGTCGATGTTCGGCAGAGGATTGAATGCAACGAGGGCGCTGGCTGCGAGTGCCCCCATCCCAATGGCGAGGCCGGTGACGATGCCTGCTTGAGAAAGGCCGCGTTCGATGTCTGCGTCGGGGTCGACGGCCTGGGCTGTGTCGACGTACCAGGAGTCGAGCGGGCCGCTCTCCAGCGCGCGGTACACCCCCATGAAGGCGGCCGCCAACACAAGCAGCGGCACTGACCAGGTGCCGATCAAGAGCACGAACGCTGCCAGCTCGAAGACGGTCGCCACGAGCAGCACCGTACGACGCCCGATGGCATCCGCCAGCCCACCCGTCGGCAACTCGAGGACGAGGACCATCAACCCCTGGCCGGCAAACACGAGGCCCAGTTGAGCGAGGCTCAGGCCACGATCGAGCAGCACGAGCACGAGTACCGGAACGAGCAGGCCGGTCGGCAACCACCGCAACCCGCGCAGCAACAAGAAACGCCTACGGACGTCCTGAGTGGTGGCTGGTGCGGGTGTCATACGCTGGGCTCAAACGAGGGGAGCGGATTGAACGGTGGAGCACTGAGCTCTATCTCGTTGTTGGTGGACGTGCGGGAGCCCTCGCGGCGGTCTGCGCTCGGATGGTGGTGATCGTTGGGTGTTCTCATCTGACTACCAATCCAGGATGACAGCATGATGATGTCACGATGATGTCATCTTGTCAAGCCGGTAGTCACTGGACATCCATCAGACCGATGAGGTGCACGTACGAGATCGAAGCTGCGAACCCGCATCAGGTGGTTGAAACGAATGCCGCCGATCAGGCGGCGGTGAACTCCACTAGTGGCGCGTGGTCCACCCATCGAGGAAGGATGTGTTCGGCCTTGGCCGGCTCGTTGTCCCAACTCTCGGTGAGGATTCGGTAGAGCACTGCTGCGCGTTGATCCGCGTCCGTGATCTCACTCGCTGTTGCAGAGACGTCCGCACCTGCGCCGCCTCTCAGGTGGACCGTGAACTGTGGGTTGGCGATCAGGTTGGCCAGCCAGTCGCGTTTGAAGCCTGGTTTGCCGGTGATGTAGTACTTCCCGTCAAACTGATGAAAGACGATTTCGATGCGGCGATTCGCGCCCGTCTTCGCTCCGACCGTCGTGATATCGATCACGCCGCCACGGTCGAGAACGTCCCTTGTTGCTGCGTCCATACAGCAGAAACGGAATCAGGCGTCCTCACATTCCTGGCCGCCCCGTGAAACCCACCGATCTCGAGCCCCAATCGGGCGGTCCCAGCGCTCAACCGCCGACCCTGCCCGAGTTCGGGTCGACCATCAGTGACGACACATCCACGGCCTCGAACGCGGAACCGGGGATGTTGTCCCACTCGTGGAGCATGGTGTTGTTCCAGCGCGGGTCGGGTGCGCCCGAGATGTACCACGAGGCGCCGTTGTCGGCCAGGATCAGCCCATAGTCCTTGAAGGCCTGCAGGATCACCCGTACCTCGGTCGAGTAGCCGGAGATGTCGTAGCCGGCCTTGAGCCGGAACCGCTGACCCATCGGCGGGTAGTTCGATCCGGTGAGACTCGAAGCGTCGTGCCGGGCCGGCCACACATGGGCGTTGCGGGTGTCGGAAGCCGTGAAACGGATCGCATGTGTGATCGCACCGGACGCCACTTCGTCGTACGTGACCAGGCCGGGATAGATGGGCAGGCCCGCCGCATCCGCCGACGTCCAGCCATCGGGTCGCAGTGCGTTCGAGCGCAGGTCGTAGCGGGCGCCCGAGCTTGCGGACCACGAGCCGTTGCTGTGGGGGTGGGCGTTGTACAACTCATAGAGCACACACGTCTCGCGGTCGACCACCAGGACATGGCGGTCTCCCGAGGCGTCCGGCCCGCCCTCGATCGGAGCGTTGTTGGGGATGGGGAACGGTCCTGGGTCGGACTCGGTGCCGTAATCGGTGTAGATGATCTCGACGTTCGGTTGGCCGGCCGGTACGTTGACGAACGGGATGCCGATCGGACTGTTTGACCCGGGCGGCCACACGCCGGAGCCGAAATCGGCGTGCAAGGTGTCGCTTGCCCCGATGGCGGCGATGTACTGGCTGGAGCGTGCATCGACGGGCAGGTCATCGACACGGCGGTTCCAGATGTTGTCCGACGGGAACGTCGAGCAGGTCGGTGGGGGAGTGGTGAGCTTGCCGAAGCGCCCGGCGACGGGGAGGTATGCCGGAAAGCCACCCGCGTATTGCGCGTCGGCGTTGCCCTGGTTGTTCTCATACCGCAGATAGGTTGTCGTGCTCGAAGGGCGGAACAGTCCAGGCGAATCTACGCCGTTGCCGGTCCAGTCACCTGCCACGAACCGGTCGCCTGGGTCGCCGTAGATGAAGGAGTTGTCGGCGATTCCCTGCGTGTTCGTGTTGCGGTAGTAGACGAGGCCGGTTGTGGCGCGATGAAGACCCGGCGTGTCCTGCCCGTTGCCGTTGAAGTCGCCGGCGAACGGCTGGTCCCCCGGATTCCCGAAGACATACGAGGAGTCGGCAGCGCCGAGGCCCGCATCGCTCGTGCCGAGCTCGTTGATGATGTAGTAGGTCTGATTCGACGGCCGGTAGATCGATACCGTGTCGCAGCCATCGCCGTTGAAGTCGCCGGCGATCGGAACGTCGCCAGGATCGCCAAAGAAGAACGACACGTCGGCGATGCCTTGTGTGTTCGAATTCCGAAGATAGACGTAGCCATCGGATTGGCGATAGAGACCGGGGGTGTCGACGTCGTCGCAATTCCAGTCGCCCATGAACGGATAGTCCCCGGGGTTGCCGAAGTAGAACCGTCCGACTTCCGACCCTTCTTCAAATAGGTGCCAGACGCCCGTTGTCGGGTCGGCCAGACCGTAGGAATCCGCCTCGTCGGCAGCGGTCGCCGTGCCCGGAACCGCACCGAGGAGCGCAGCTCCTACCGCGGCTGCCGCTAGAACTGTCCAGATCCTCGTGATGCTCTCACCGCCTTGTATCAACCGCGTGCCGCGGCTGTCGCAATGGATGCTACGCGCCGAGCCGGACCAAGCGAGGCACGGCGGCCGCGATCGGGAGTGACGGGACGTGCGTCGCAGGGCAGACCGAGGCCTTCCTCCTACTGCGCCGCATAGCGCGAGGCGCGCATCCGGGTGTACGCGACGCCACCCGCGAGACCCAGGAGTCCGAGGACGACAACAACAAGGGCGCTCGTCGGCAGGCCACTGCTACCACCGGCCGGGACGTCATGAATGGGCGATGGGGTCGGGTCGTTGGTGTCGAGGGGCGCCGCGGCGGAGTCGCCTTCATCCGCTACGCCCGTCGGTGCGGGTTCGCCGTTGGCGAGCAGCAACGTATGGGCGACCAAAGCGTTGAGGCTCTGCTCGGAGAGATCTGGGTAGTCCGGCATGCGCGTCCCACCGTTCACGATCATGGCTGCCACGATTGCTGCGTCAAGGTTCTCGCGGAAGGGCGCCACCGTACCCCGGCCTTTGCCGTCCGCACCGTGACAGGTGGCGCAGAGTTGTGTGTAGAGCCGTCCGGTCGAGGTTCCCGGTGACACGGTCGGAGCGACGATCGCTTCGTCGGTGTCCGATCCCAGGGCAAGCACGAACGCGGCGACGGCTTCGATCTCCTCTGGAGTCATGCGGCTCGAGTAGCCCGACATCGAGCCCAGACCATCGGTCGTGACCGCAACCAGCTCGGCGAGGCTGAGCGACGTACCTGCGACCGGACCGTTCCGGCCTCCTTGTCCGTGCGCACCGTGGCAGGTCGAGCAGTACCGGGTGTAGAGCGCAGCGGAATCGATGACACCACTGGCGCCGTCGTCGGAGCTGGTGTCGGAGGCGTTGGCACCGAGGGATGACAGGTAGGCGACAACTGCGCCAAGCTGATCTGAGCTGAGCCGTGAGGCGTAGCCGGGCATGGAGCCGACGCCTCGCGAAATCACCGAGGTGAGTTCCGAATCGGTGAGCGAGTGACCGATGAGGTCTCCGCCGGAAGGACCGTGGCAGGCCGCGCACGACTCCGCGTAGACGGTGGCGCCGCTCGGGGGCGGCGAGCCGGGTTCGGTGGTCGTGGTTGTCGGCGTGCCACCGGTCTTCCCGGCAACATAGGCCACGACGGCATCCACCTCGGCCGGGGAGAGGCGGGTGGAGTATCCGGGCATTCCGGTCGTGCCGTCGTTCGTCACCGCCGCAATACGACTGGTGGTGATATCACGTCCCACGAGGTCGCCGCCAGAGGCGCCGTGGCAGGCCGCGCAATGGCTCGAATAGACGGCAGAGCCGCTAGGCGGTGGTGGCGGGGGTGTGCCGGGGAGGGTCGTGGTGGTCGTCGTAGGAGCCGCCACGAGGGAGAGAATGTAGTCGGCGATGGCTTCGATCTCAGCGGCGTTGTGGGTCGACGCGTAGCCCGGCATTCCGTTGCTGGTTCCGTTGGTGGTGACGCTCACCAACTGGCTACGCGTCAGAGGTGTTCCAACGAGGTCACCACCGTTGGCGCCGTGACATCCCGCGCACGACGTACCGTACAACGTCGAACCGTTGGGGGGTGGTGGGGGAGGGGTGCCCGGGGTTGTCGTGGTTGTTGTGGTTGGTGTCGGGGCCCAGTTGAACAGGTACTCCGACACCAGCTGGATCTCCGTGCTTGTCAGGGATCCTGAGTAGCCCGGCATCGAACCGACTCCGTTGTTCACCGCATTGACGATCTGGGAAAGACTCAGTGTCGTCGGGACGAGGTTGCCGCCGCCACCCCCGTGGCAGGAAGCACAGTGGGCTTGGTAGATGGCGGAGCCGCTGCCGGGAGCAGCAGTGGTGGTGGTGGCCCCGGGAACGGTGGTTGTGGTCGTGACGGTGGAGGGGTTGTCGGACGCGTTCCCCGGGAACGTGTGAGCGTTGATCTCCTCGACATTCGTGTACCCGTCCCCGTCTGCATCGAGGTTGTTGATGGCGACGAAGTTCTCGTCTTCCTTCCACTGCTTGGCGTAGGAGTTGAGCTTGTACTCAGACCCCTGGACGTTGTGGCAGAGGGTGCACGAGTCGATGCGGCTGCCGACGGCAGCGGGGTAGGTCGCTTCGAATGCCGGAAGGAACTCGGATTCGTTCTTCGCTTCGACATCCTGGGCGAGGATGAACAAGAGTCCTAGCGCCATCACGGCGCCGAGCGAAAGCACGGCCCCAACTCGTGTCCTCACGTCGCCTATCCCCTGACGTCTCGACAATGAACGTTCAGTATCGGTCGAAACTGCCTAACGCATTACCAAGCATTGGATAAACGTGGGCTAAATCTTTCTGGTCCGGTGAGATCGATCTGCCGGAAAACGGTGCTGTTGATGGAGCGCCATGGTGGTGTTGGGCCATCTGCCTCCAGACAACCCGAGATCGGTGGCTAGCTTTCCGCGGGTGACAGTTCGCGCGCCTCCTCGAGGTTCTCCAACCCCTCGCGGGAAGCTGCAACGGCGACGAGCAGGGCGGCAACCGGATCGGCCCACCACCATCCGAACAGCGCGTTCGCTGCAAGGCCGATCAGCACCCCGAGAGCGAGGGCGGCATCGATGATCGACATGCGCGCTTCGGCTGCCAGGGGTTCACTCCCGAGACGACGACCGGTGGTGCGTTTCGCAGCGCCGAGCGAGAGCATCACAACAGCCGTCAGCGCCAGATAGGCGATGCCCATCGGAGACTCGTCGGGTGTCGCCTCGGTCACCAGCGCCCACACCGCGCCGACCGAAACCACAACTGCGAGGACGAAGAACGCCCAAGCGACCAGACGCAGCGCCTGTGCCGTGGTTCGGTCGCTGTCGCGGCCCGGGTGGCGCAGATGCCACACCACCACCCCCGATGCGAAGAGCTCAACCATGGTGTCAAGTCCGAATGCCACAAGCGCCAGGGATCTCGCAGCGATGCCGAGCCCGATCGCGATCACCATCTCGACGGCATTCCACGCGATCGTGGCGTATTCGAGGCGAAGGCCCCGTGCCTCCAGCTTCTGCCGTGGGTGGTCCCCGTTCACCGCTCCCGCCCTGTTGATGGCCAGTCAAGCGTAGGGGTAGCGGGCTCGCCGGCACAAGGAATCGGCGAGCCCGCTACCAGTCGGTATCAGCTGTTCGCCTCGATTTCCGCGACGTACTCCTCGGTGAGTTCCTGCCAAACGGCGTTCGCTTCAGCGGTAGTGATGGCCGTACAGCACTCGTCGGAGAGAATCACCGGGATCTGGTCGGCGTGGTTGTCGCGAACCCAGGGGATGAAGACTTCCCACACCGCCGGTGAGAAGGTTGTCTGCTGCCAATCGTGGAAGAAGGAGTTGATTGTGCCGTCTGCGACCACGAAGGTGAACGTTCCGCCGTCGTTGACTTGATCTAACCCGACGGCACGGCTCCACGCATTGTCGTGTGCATAGGTGCAGTGGACTTGAGTCCCTGCCAGTGCGGGGCTTTCCTCGCAGTCGACGATCGTCCATTCCCATCCAACGGCTCCGAACCACTCCGTCTTGGAGGCCAGAGCGACCTTGGTATTGGCACCAGTGTCGTCGATCTTTGCGCCTTCGGACAGCATTGCGGACGCCGATTCTCCATCGCCGGCATTGCGTGCGTCGATGAACGCTTGTGTGACGTCGGTTGGTGTTGCCGACTCCTGTGTCTGGGCGGCTGCGAGCAGCGCGACGATTGCCCCTACGACAAGGACGACTGCGAACGCCGCAACAAGGGCTGTCAGATTCCTCCGACGGTGCGGCGTTTCTCCGGTCGGGGGGTGAGTGGTTTGTTGGGTGGTACTCATGGCTGGTGTGGTCTCCTTCGTGGTGGTGAGGAAGACCTCCGGTCGCATCATGACGTCGGCGAGTGACGCCGGGTCGGGGACTGGGTTCGACTGACGCATTGCCTCTACGGCGATGTCGACTGAAGAATTCATGGTCTTCCTCCTTCCTCGAGAGACTTTGGAGAGGGAGAGGAACGGGGGAGGATTGGAGAGAGTTTCCAAGCGAGGCGCTTCTTCGCACGGTGGAGGCGTTGTTCGGCCGCCGACGTCGAACATCCGAGCACAAGGCCAATGTCCGCAGCCGGCAACTCCTCCCAGATCGAAAGCCGCAGGACTTCCTGATCTGGGGCGGAGAGCCGCTCGAGGACGTCGACTACCTCTCGATCTCGTTCGCGACGAACAACAACCACGTCCACAGCGTCTTCCGTTCGTTTGCCGACGGCGCCCAGCTTCGACACAAGAGCCACCGTCCGCCGGGTGGCACGACGACGATTCTTGATCAAGCCAAGGGCGACGCGGTACAACCACGGCAGCGGCGATTCCGGATCAAACCGATCCATCTTGCGCCACAACACGGCGAAGACCTCGTTCGTGATGTCCTCTGCTTCTGAGCGGTTCACCCGACGAGCGCAATACGCAAGCACGGCAAGGTAGTGCGCTGTGTACAGACGAGTGAACCGCTCATTTGCATTGGGATCCATCAACCCTCTCCAGGTCTCCCTACCCCTATACGGTCCGGCCACTGTCGAATCCTGACAGGTAATTGGTTAGGGCGGAGGTGCAATGTCGCGGACCGATGCTGCAGCTCGCCCTGCTCGTCGGATGCGAAGTTGATCGAATCTGGTGGAATGGCGAGCACCTGAGGGACGAGCCCAAGTGTGCGCGCAATCTCAGCTACGCGCTTCGCTTCTCGTTCGACATCGCCTCGTCGACGATGTAGTCGACGAGGTTCACGAAGGGATCGAACCCGATGAGGTTGGTGGCGTCGGCAACGAAGTTCGACAAGGCATTGATGTCGTAGAAGTTCGGTTCCCCCGTCCTCGCGTCGATCAGATACTCGACTCCACCGAGGTGGGCTCCGGTAGCGTCGAGCAGGCGGCCGGCTTGGTCGATTACCGATTGCGGCGGGGTGTAGGCCTCGATCGGGAGCCCGCGACCGGATACGCCATCGGCGATGCCGGGCAGGTCGCAGTAGTCGGCAGGGCACAGATTGAAGGAGTTCGGCATGAGCGACAGCCGAATCGCATAGAGGTACTCGCCGTTGAGGAACTCAACCCGGATGATCGCGTCACCCTCGGCTGGGAGGTGTTCTTGGACCAGAGCGGTGTGATCGGGTCCGAACTCGAGCTTGCCGTTGTCGGCCCCGACCTGGAGATCCTCGGCAGTGTCGAACGAGATGATGCCGGCCCCACTGCCTCCGACGTTGGGCTTCACGAGCACCGGATAGGTCAATCCTTCAGCGGCCGCAGCGGCTTCGCCCGCATGGTTGATGACGCGCGCCTTCGGATGGGCCACCTCGAGCTGTTCGAGGAGCCGAAGCTGTCGCGCCTTCGAGATCTCGTGCAGATACGACTCGGTGCCGTTGACTACGGGCACGCCGATGTCGTCGAGGTACGAAAGGAAGTTGAGTGTCGAGAAGATCGCCGCTCCGCTCTCGCGGAGCCACGACGACGGGCTCATGCGATTCACGACGAGGCTGTAGTCGAGCTCGGTGACGGCCGGGTCGTAGCGCAGACGGTCTGCGCGGAGGCGTTCGTATGGAATCCCTCTTCGATCTAGCTCAGCGAAGAGCGGCGTGAACCACTCGGGGTGCTCGTACAGAATCCCAATGGGTCGGCTGAGTGCGGGCTGGTCGGTGACGGTTGGCATGGTCGTGCTCCTAGAAGATCGTGCTGTGAGTTGAACCAAGGACGAGCGCAGGGTGTTCCGGGGAACGCTCGAGGGGTTGCGTCGTCAGGGGCGGCGGGGGCAACCCGCGGCTGGCTCCGGGTTGACCGCCCGAAAGCCGATACACACGCGGCGAGGGAATGCCGGTTCGAACATGGCGGCAACCCTACCCGCGCCGGCGTAGGCAAATGGGGCCAGATTCTCTGCAGACGAGCGCCGGTAATCTGACCGGGCATGAATGAGCCTCCAGCCGCAGGACGGGAGAACTGGCCTGCAGGAGGCCAAAGCTGCCGCGAGTTCCTCGTGTTGATGGCTGCCGCGTCGGCGACGGTGGCCATCTCGATCGATGCGATGTTGCCGGCCTTCGGCGATGTCCGTGAGTACCTCGGCCTGTCATCGGACTCGTCGTCGGTGGCGCTCATCGTGACGGTGTTCTTCGCGGGACTCGGTGTCGGCCAGTTCGTCTACGGGCCGCTTGCCGATCGCTTCGGCCGCAAGCCTGTGTTCATGGCCGGACTGCTGCTCTATGTGGTCGCTGGGCTTGCCACGACGCTGGCCACCTCGCTCGGCTGGATGCTTGTGGGTCGCTTCTTCTGGGGACTCGGCGCTGCCGGGCCACGGATCGTTTCACAGGCGCTCCTCCGGGACCGATTCCGCGGGGATGCCCTGGCGCGTGCCATGGCGATCATCGTGACCGTGTTCCTGGCTGTGCCGACGCTTGCGCCGGTCCTCGGCCAGGCGCTGCTTCAGTTCGGATCCTGGCGGTACACGTTCGCCGTCGGGCCGGTCTTCGGTGTGATCGTGGCCCTGTGGTCGACGAGGCTTACAGAGACACTCGAACCGAGCAATCGCCGTTCCATCAACCTGAGATCTTTGGCGAGAACCGTTGGTTCGATTCTGATGACCCGCAGAACGCTGGGGAACGCGCTCGCGCTGATGTTCATGAGCGGCGCATTCCTTCCCTATCTGGGATCATCCGAGAGGATGTATGGGGAGATCTACGGGCACGGGGACACGTTCTTCCTGTGGTTTGCGATCAGCTCGATCGTGATGGCGGGATTCACATTGCTCTCTGCCCGGGTTGTACGACGCCTCGGCGCCCGTCGAACCACGGCCGGCATCTTCATTCTGCTCCTGGCGGTGGCCACCGTGAATCTGGCGATCACCGTCGGTTCAGATGGCGTGCCCGCCTTTTCCTTCTTCGTTGTTGGGACGATCCTGATGATCTCGTTGCAGACGGCACTCTCACCGTTGCTGACATCGGGTGCCCTTGACGAGGTCGGCCACGTTGCAGGAACTGCCGCCTCCACGATCGGGGTCGTCAGTCTCTTGGGAGGAGCGATGCTGTCGCCGCTCGTCGATGGCGCGATCGGGTTGACGGTGACGCCGTTCGCCGTCGGCTTCCTGCTGTTCAGTCTGGGGGCCGCTTTCGCCGCTGCGTGGGCCAACAAGAAGAACGAGTTTGCCCGCATCGCGTGACCTCGAGCGGCGATCACTCCGCGCTTCAGACGACAGCGAGATCCCGGCCGTAGACGAGGGGCCCGCTGCAGGCAGCTGCGACTTCGGCAATCAGATCATCCTTGGTTGCATGCCAGAGGAGTTGATGGTTAAGAACGAGGACGCCAGGGGTCGCGTCATTGGCGACGCGACCGACGTGGGACGCCGATGTGTGGGAGATGGCGTGGTACGCCTGCCACTCTCGGGGACGGGACGAGAGTCCGGCCGACGAATACACCTCGTGGACGAGGACGTCACAACCGGAGTATCGAGTTGCCATCTCTGGGAACGGACCAGTGTCGCCGGAGATGACCACGATGCGGTCGGGCGTGGTGATGCGGTACCCGAGGGCCGGGAACGGTCCGTGAATGGCCGTGTCCCACTCACCATGCTGGACTTCGAACGCCTCGATCTCGACGAGGTCATCTGTGTAGATGATGCCCGGCACGACATCTCGGCCGTTGGTCTCGTGACCCCGGCCTGTGTGCGGTTCGTTGAGGGTGCGTTTGGCGACATCTGAGGAGTAGGCCGTGGCGACGGCTCTCGCCATCGCCGCCGTGCCGCGGGGTCCGTAGATCTCGAGCGGTTCCACTCTGCCGAACATCCAAGGGGTCAGCATCAATTCGCCGAGGCCCAGTGTGTGGTCGGAATGCATGTGTGTGAGGAAGGCCTTGGTCACATCGGACATCGCAAGTCCGGCAATGCCGTTGTGGTGACCCTCGGACAATCGGAGACCCACCCCCGGTCCGAAGTCGAAGATGTACGGGCGGTTGTCGACTACGACCGCTGTGGACGTACCGGCACGGCCGACCTCGGTGCGGGGAGTACCGGTGCCGAGGAGGACGATGCGTGTGCGTGTGGCGGCCATGTGAGAGATGGTATGCCGTGAGATTTCGGAGCGCGGTCGTTCGCTCTTCGATCGAGACGGTCGGATCCGCCAATGAAGCCACACGGACCCCCCGGCCCGCCTCTTGTTCTGTCGGTACACTGAATCTGCGATGCATTTTATGGTGCTCGGGCCGCTCCGGATCAAGGAGAACGGCGAGGACATCGTCCTCGGGGGCCACAGACAACGCTCAGTGCTCGCTCTGTTGGTCGTCGAAGCCGGAAGAGCGGTCTCGATCGATCGCATCGTCTCCGAGATCTGGCCCAATGAGCCCGTCGAGGCGGTCCGGGATTCCCTCTACACGTACGTGTCGCAACTGCGGAAGGCACTCGGGAAGGACCGCGTTGTTCGCGCGAACGGCGGCTATCGACTGGACCTGCTCGATGCCGACGAAATCGACTCGATCACGTTTGAGGGCGCCGTGAATCGGGCTCGTCGCCTGCTTGGTTCCAACCCAGAAGCCGCCGGCCATCTCCTCGATTCGGTCCTCGACCAATGGCGGGGCCGACCGTACGAAGGATTCGACGACCTCGCCTCGCTGCCTCCCGAAACCGCTCGGCTCGAAGAGCTGTACGTGAACGCCGAAGAGGATCGAATCGACGCTGAGCTGCGGGCTGGAGGCACACCAACCGCGGGCGGCATCGAGGATCTGTGCGACCGATACCCGTATCGGGAACGCCTGTGGGGCCTGCTCGCGCTCACGCTCTACCGGGCGGGTCGCCAGGCCGAGGCGCTCCGTGCCTTCACCCGGGTGCGATCGATGCTCGGCGAAGACCTGGGTCTCGATCTGTCGCCGGAGTTGGCTCGACTCGAAGAGCAGATCCTGCTTCAAGACCCAGTGCTTGAGCCCGACGCAACGCTGCCGCCAACCAATGTGCCGGTCCCGGTCAGCAGTTTCATCGGGCGGGTTGACGAGTTGACGCTCCTCGACAAGGCGGTCCACGAGCATCGGCTGGTCACCGTGTTCGGCCCCGGCGGCGTAGGCAAGACCCGGCTGGCGATCGAGGCGGCGCGAAACGTCCGGGGCAGTTTTCGTGACGGTGTCTGGTTTGTGGACCTCGCTCAAGTGTCCCAACCCGAGTTGACGTCGCAAGCCGTGGCCGCTGCGCTGCAGGTTGCCGAACACCCCGGCATCGACATTGTCGACTCGGTCGGGGCCTTTCTCCGAGCTCGATCCGCTCTGCTTGTCCTGGACAACTGCGAGCACGTGGCCGATTGCATCGCCACCATCACGGCTGCGCTCTTGGAGAAAGCACCGAATCTGAAAGTCCTGGCGACGAGCCGTCAATTGCTTGGGATCTCCGGGGAATGCCGATTCACCCTCGAGGGTCTCTCCACCTCGTTGGACGACGACGCCGTTGTTGAGGCCGAACGGCTCTTCGAGGCGCGCGCCGCCGATGTCCGCCGCGATTTCACGCTCGATGCGGAGAACCGTTCTTCCATCCGTTCGATCTGCAGGCATCTCGACGGGATGCCGCTGGCAATTGAACTGGTGGCTGCTCGCGCCGATGTGCTCTCGCCTTCCGAGAGCGAGCGACTTCTGGAGCGCCGCTTCGCCTTGTTTGCTGATGTCCCCTCACAACGATCGGTGCATCGGTCGCTGCAGACCTCCATGGACTGGAGCTATGGCATGCTCCCCGCCGATGGGCGGCGAGCGTTCGACGTGCTTGGCGTGTTCGAAGGGCCGTTCACGGCCGATGCCGCGGCAGCCGTCCTCGACGTCGAATCCGAAACCGAAGCAATCGATCAGATCCGGTTGCTCGTCGGAGCATCGCTGATCCAGCTCATCGCAGCGCGTGACGGAGTATCGCTCTACCGCCTTCTCGAAACCCCCCGCATGTACGCCCGAGATCACCTGATCCAGACCGGGGCGTGGGAAGCCGCTGTTGTGCGGCACGATGCTCATTATCGCGCCGCATGCGGTGCGCTGCGTTCGGCGTTCTTCGGAAGAGAGCGGATCGGAGCACAGCGCCAGATCGAACTCGAACTGGCCGACTACACCGCGGCCTTCGATCGGCTTGTGGAGCGAGGGGCAGACCAGGATGCCCTCGAGATGGGTTGGGCCCTCGGGCATCTATGGCTGTTCAGCGGGCACCTTGTCGACGGCGAGCGACGGTTGGCCACCGTTGTCGCCGCATCGGCGGGCGGCGAGAATCGCCCACGAGCCGACGGTCTGACGGTCGCCTCGTTCCTCCTTCTCTACCGTCAGCAGTTCGATCGGTCAATCGCATGGGCCGACGAGGCGATCAGGATCTACCGATCGATCGGCGACGAGCAGGGACTCGCGTACGCCATGGCCCGAAGAGGGCACGTCGCCTTCGTCAGCGGAGATGGCCCGACCGCAATGGGCGCTCTTCAGGAGAGCCTCTCTTTGTGTCAGAGCATCGGATACGAGGACGGCACCGCCTGGCCGATCACGCTTCTGGCGCAGGCGAGACGGTGGTCGGGGGACGAGAGTCCTGAGATTCCGGACATGCTCGAGGAAGGCCGCAGGCGATTCATCGCCATGGGCGAGATCTATGGGCAGGTTCATGCCGACATGATTCTCTCGACGCTGTATGGCGAAGGACTCGAGTACCGGCTCGGGTTCAGCGAGGAAATGGTGCTCCTCAGTGAACTCCCGGGCGCCGACAGCCTCATCAAGTCTGCCGCATTCCATTCCCTGGCGTACACCATCTGGGACACGGGTGACTTCGACCGGGCTGAGGGTCTGAATCGGGCGTCGGCCCGGTCCGCGTTCGAGACCGGCGCAACCGTCAACTCCGGACTCACAATGCTGCAGGCCGCCACGTTCGCGGGACATCGAGGTCAAGCCGAGCGCTGTGCGACACTCTTCGGAGCCGGCGAAACCCACTTCGTGATGCAGATGGCACCGTTTCAGGAGCGCTCGGCCCGGCCGGCGATCGAGTCGGCCATGGAGTCCCTGGGAGAGGAGCGCTACCAAGAACTCCACGATCTGGGAGCCGGGATGAGCGTCGAGGAAGCCACCGATTTCCTGCTGATGCAATAGCGCCGGTCATCGGCGAGTCAGCGGCGGCTCCTCACATGCACGGTCGGCTCCCACCGAGCCGTACCCATCGAGTACGGTTCGCCTATGCCTTCCGATCTCACTCCGGACCAGATCAACAACTTCCTGTCGGCCCATGCCGAATGGACCCGGGACGGCGAAGCGATCTCCCGCACGTACGTATTCGCCGACTTCAACGAGGCCATGGGCTTCGTCATGCGGGTGGGGATCGCATCAGAGGTCGCCGACCATCACCCCGACATCGATATCCGTTGGAACAAGGTGACCTGTGTCCTTTCTACCCACGACCAGGGCGCCCTCACCAGCAAGGACCTCGACTTGGCGGAGGCTTTCGACAGATTCGTGGATTGAGGCCAAAGGTTGGAATGACAACCCTCTCGGGCTTGCCTCCACCGAGGGCTCGCCTTGACCACGTGTCACAAGCGTCGTGTATACCTATCCGTAGGCCATCAACAGCTGTCTGCAGCAGAGTTGAGGACGACGAGAGGAGCTTCATATGCGCTATCAGGTACCTGACCCCATCGATCCGCGAGATGCCTTCACCGTTACACCACACGTCGATTCGGAGTCGACTCAGCCGGCGGCCGCTTCGCAGTCGGCGCTGCTTCTCTCGGCTCGTGCCGGTGTGCTTGGTGTGAGCGAAGAGACGAAGGAGTGGCAGAAGAAGGGCGGTTCCGAATTCGTGCTCCCCGACCTCGGAGCCCTGCAACGAACACGGCGGCTCACCGTCGACGAGGCCACCCGGCCCCTTGGTGTGTCGAGCAAGGAACTCGAATCGGGACCGGCCCCTCAGCTCCAGGAGGAGATGTCGAAGACGGTCGACGAGCTGTACCAACACCCATCGGCTGAGGGCGCGGCGGCGCTCTTCGAAGCCGCGATGTACAGCCCACACCCGCTGGTGCGGGTGTCCGCGGCCGCGGGAGCTCGAGAGACCACCCGGCTGCGCAAGCGGATTCGTGTGACGCTCGAGACGGAGTGTGAGTCGGACGACCCGCTGGTCGCTCGCCTCGCGCAAACGGCGCTCGCCCACATCGATCCGAAGGATTCTGAGGTCACAAGACGGGTAATTGAGCAGCCAGAATCCGAGAAACGCGACCGCGAGTCGAACACGGCGGTGATCACGCACGGCACCTTTGCCTCGGACGCCGCCTGGTACCAACCCGGTGGCGACTTCTACGCCGCTCTTGCTGCCAACCGACCCGACCTCGACGTGCACGACGAGAGCTTCACGTGGACCGGCGCCTATTCCGATGCGGCGAGGCGCGCCGACGCGCTGCTGCTGAAGCAATGGATCGGCGACCAGGGCCTGGCTTCCCCCGACTTCTTCGCCCACAG
>Ga0316198_10000712_pt1 | contig 18144 bp, 14 predicted proteins | sample OudBieAanoxic_MG_FD_204935 | JGI IMG/M metagenome (GOLD analysis project Ga0316198, IMG submission 204935) | Coastal sediment microbial communities from Oude Bieten Haven, Netherlands - site A anoxic | ecosystem: Environmental > Aquatic > Marine > Coastal > Sediment | place: Netherlands...
AACGCTTCGTAGGTACGCTTTGCTTCCGGGAACTGCAGATCAACGGCAGAAATGCTCGTCTGACGCAGTTCGGTGCCAGAAGTCGGGTCACCAGCAACAACGTACCATTCGCAGTTCGTCCTCATATCGTTACCCGGGTTTGTCAGTACATAGTGACAGTCGTTTGAGGCGCCGATCGGGCCGTCAAACTCACCACGTGCTTCCATGGCCTCGAGGCCCTGGTCAACCAGGATATCGTCGATCGTAGACGACAGCTCACGGTAGATGTAGCGTATGCCAGCGGTCCAGTTTTCGTTGACCTCACGCTCGTACTGGAGAATCCACTCGTCCTGGAACATCGGGTCGAGGTTCTGATCGATGATCGCACTGGTATCCGGCACGGTGCCGTCAGAGGTCAGACGCGTACCACCGAGTTTCGTGGTCGTCGGAACGCCTTCGCCATCGATCGACTGTGGAGCAACCGAAGAATCTCTGAGACCGTCATCGACGTAGTAATCGGAGAAGTCGAGCTCAGCACCGGACAAGCGAACATTGGTGTTCGCTGCGATCGGCAGATGATAACGACCCCAGTTCAACGTCAGAGCCTGATCGCCACGACCGCCGAGGTTCCACTCCACCGCGATGCGCGGTGCCCACTGGTCATCGATAGCGATAAACGTAGCGCCTTCGGCGTTATTGTTTTCGAACTTCTCGTTACGAATACCGGCAGACAGTGTGAACTGATCGTTGATCTGCCAGCGGTCTTCGAGATACCAGGCCTGCGAGACCGTGTCGAAGCTTCCGCCGTTACGAATGTAACGCGTACGGATCGTGTCGACAGGCGAGCCATCACCATTGATGTCAGCCATTACGTATTCGTTCGGCAGCTCTGTGCCTACGTCCCAGGTCTCGTAGCGGTAATAGATACCGCCCGTCGTGCTTGGGTTGTAGTCGAAGCCCGGATAGACGGTCGCGTCGATCGACGCATTTTCTTCACGGTCGAAGCCAGCGCGAATCGTGTGATCGCCTATAAAGTATTCAACGTCGATACGATAGGCTTCACGCTCGTCACCACCAGTCTGAACCGTTGACGTGATCCAGCAACCCGGCGTGGTATTGGTGGAAGAATCACTGACGTCAATAATCAGCGGGCAGGTCAGGTCGTTGGACGACTGGTCAGTGAGGTTGTACTCGTTCGTGCCCCACATAGCGGACAGAACAAAATTCTCACCGAAGTTACCGTCATAGCGTACGATCTGGTTATCGCCACCACGGAACTCTGTGCCTTCACCGACAACGGCGCCACGGACAGTGGTGTCGGTGTCGAATTCGTACTGCGTGGTTTTGATTTCACGCTCGTCAGAAAACGCAGTGTAGCTCAGAGCGTGATTGTCGGTGATGTTCCAGGTCAGGTTGCCGCCCCAGAAGTCGTCGTCAATCTTCTGCTTATTCTGTTGCGACGAGTTGCCCAGAGAGTTGAAGATGGCTTTAGTCTCTTTCGGCTCGTAGAGCGCGTAGAAGAACAGGCGATCCTTGATGATCGGGCCGCTGACGTAGATGTCAGTCGTAAGGCTTGTCTGCTCGTTCTCTTTGTTGAGATCATACAGTACGCCGTCAGAGCGAATCGTGTTGGGGCTGGTGCCCTGCCAGAGAGCCAAATCAGAGAACATGACAAGGCCGTATTCCCACTCGTTCGAACCACGCTTGGTAACAGCGTTGATTACGCCACCCGTGGAACGACCAAACTCTGCGCCGTAACCACCGGTCTTGATCTGGAACTGGTCGTAGAACTCGAACGGAACGGAGCTGCCGCCCAGGCCGTTACGGAAGTTAGTGACGTTCAGGCCGTCGATCAGGTAGACGTTCTCCGCAACCGATGCGCCGCCGAAAGAAATCAGCGTCTTGTCATCGCCAAATGCGTTGTCACCGGCAACGGTGCCCGGCGCGAGCAGTGCAACAGATTCGATGTTACGAGCAACCGGAAGTTTCGACAGCTCTTCAAGAGAGATGTTGAGGCCGGTCTCACCAGTAGCCGCAGGCATCAGCGATGTCGCCGTACCGTAGGTGGTGATCTCTTCGATCGTGGACGCCGTGACCGGAATCGTTACTTGCGAAGCGGCGCCCAGGTTAACCATGACTTTTTCAATGGTTACCGAGGAGAAGCCAGACTTGGTCGATTTCAGCTCATAGACACCCGGAGGCAGCTGCATTTTGAATTTACCGCTGGAGTTCGTGGTTGCTGTTCTCGTCAGACCCGTACTGGTATCCGATACAGTAACCGCTACGCCAGCCACTCCACTGCCCGCCGCATCAACAATGTGGCCATCCAGCAAGCCCGATGAACCCTGGGCGAATGCTGTACCGATGGAACCAAATGCGATGAGGAGTGCAGAGACAGCAGTTAGTAATAGTCTCTTACTCATTTCCTAATTCCCCTATGGTTTAAGGATGTATGACATAGGCCGACGGAGGCTGTTTAATGCCGTTCGCCGGTTGCTATGGGGATGCACCTTAGCAAAGACGCAACAAGCAGCAAAGTGCGTTGCTTTTTGGCAACACTATACGACGATATCCGTCATGTTCAGGGTGTTAGCGATTTCCCGGGTTGTCGCCTTAATATGTTGTTTTTATTATCTTTATTATGCCTTTTTTCCGCCACCACAGAACCAGGGTGAAAGTGTTGCAAAAAGACATCAAGTTAAATACGCCTTGGTTTTGAGTGCGATTTGCGCAAAATTCTGTGGGGCCAGTACAACAAGTGACGGCAGCTACTGGCTGTCGTCGCGGGAACTCCTGACTACGGGAAACTGGTAGCGAATTTTTTGTTCGGGTATCGCGACGGCGGCTCCGCTCACAAACCTCGGCCGATAAATGAACTGTGTCAGCGCACTCTTCACCTCTGCCTCGATCGCCGCATTGCGCTCTGGCTCAATTTCGAGCAAACCGATGTTCGTAAGCCTGCCACGGCGGTTTACCGTGAACTGCACGACGATATACCCAGTGTCATAGTCGGAATTCGGCGCGCCGTCATCAGCGTCTCGCGGTAACGCAACCGTGAGATCCGGTGTCACCTGCCACAAGGGGACAATCATCTCCAGTTGTTGACGCTTCTGACCGGCTCGCTCCGGCGATTCTGATAGCAGCTGCCATGCGTCGCGATAATAACGTCGCGCACGAACAGGCTGCTCCGTCAAAACATAGAAATCGGCGATTGCGAGCTGTGCTTCGGAGGTTATTCGCCAGTCCGGTATGTCGGCACTCTGCGCGTGATCGAGCGCAGCCCGATAATATTTCTCGGCCTTCTCAAGAAGCATTGTGTCAGGCAACTCATCATCGGCTTCGGCCTGAAGATATTCGTGGAAATACTCCGCCTGGTGACTACTACCGAGCGCAATCAGCGGACGTGCCATTAATGCGGATGACGTATTACGACGCTTGCGAAGAATTGAAACTGCATCGGAGTATGCATCGCGTTCATCACGCCACTCGAGGGCAGCGCCGAGGATACGGCCCTTGCGCATCAGGGCCGGAATGATCTCAGTACTATCACGTGAGTAATTGCGATCAAAGAGAATCACCAAACGATCAGCGACATCCGTTGCTTTGGCGTATTCAGCCATTACCAGATACGTGTCAGCGAGAAGCTCGAGCGCCGCCGATTGCGACAGGCTGTGCGGCCCTTCATTAACCGCATGGACATGCAAGGCACGTTCGACTGGCAGCAGCGCCAGGTCGGGCCGTCCCCGGTCGACCTGCAACCTTCCGATGCCAAGCAGGGGCTCCACGAGGCGCCAATTCAACATGTCCGTATTCGATTCGACGAGAACGATGGAGAGCTCATAGTTCTGCAGCGCGGCGTCGTAATCCTCATTGCGATATTGCGCGAAGGCGAGATCATTGAGTAGCGAAACGGTTGAGAGCTGATCGCGTTTTCCATCACGAATCGCCTGTTGCAACCGACGCTTGGCGGCAAGCTCGGCCTCTGCGTACTGGCCGTTGGCCAACGCTTCTTTATAGGCAGACTGAAGGGTGAGGTCGGGCTCGTCGGCGCACAACGGTGCTGAAAAAAACAAAGCCAACACGGCGACGGATAGCAGCTTCAGCAGTTTGCGTGGCAACAAAAGAAACATGGCAGCGTCGATGATATCACTGCTACTTTGACTGTGAAGCGACTCCAAAGTGCCTTATGGTCCTCGCTAGCCCGCGTCTTCCGCAACGATCAGCAGCGTGCCGCTCGCCGCGCGTCGCCAGTAAAGTCGCTTGGTGGATTCGAAGGTCTGATTGCCCTCGATTATCATCAGCCCGAATCGGCTGAGATAAAGCCCCTCGTCATTCGGGTCGGCAAGCAGGAGCAGTTCGCTTACCGTCACGTCCGTGATCGGGCGCTGGCCGAGCGTCTCCCGCACTAGCAAGGACCACTCAGGCTTGTTCATCGTCCAGTGATGGAAGTCTTCGCTGTAGAGTGCCAGGTGCGCCTGCATGTCACCACGCCCAAGACTCGCGGCCCAGGTGGTAACGGCAGCCTCCAATGCCAACCGCAACGCCTCAAGTTCGGCAGGATCCGACCACTTTAGTTCGCGCCCGACAAGCACGGGCGTGGTGTTCGACCTGAACAACGTCGCCATCGCCGCAAGCTTGTCATTAGGCAGGGCGATGCAACCGTCCGTATCCCGTGGTGGGCGTTTGCCGCCGCGCGCATCGACACCGTGAATCCAGATACCGTCGCCGGTTTTTCCGGACTGTTTATCAAGCACGTTCGGATAGTCGAGGACAAAGGCAGTGACGCCGTATTTCTCGTGCATCCGGCTCATGTCGCGCTGTTCGGTGACGAAGTAGATTCCCAGCGGCGTACGTCGATCGCCCGACATCCGCTTGCCGTCGCCATTTTGTCCTATCGATATGTAGCTCTGGCCAATATATTCGGGCTGACCATTTCTGTTGTCGAAGCGGTGGAAAGTCGAGGTCGATGTCTCGGTGATGAAGGCTGTTCCGACGGATTCCGGCAGGCGCAGTAAATGAGCGGGCACCCTCTCATCGGCGCAAAGTGGCGAGCATGCGATTAGCGACAGTAAGAAACAGAGAAAACGACGTATCATGGCCTCATGTTACAAGGATGTGGAGCGTAAGCCAGAGCGGTAGCTGGACCAGTACTACAGTGCTGTAGCGAAAAATGTCACTCTATTCGCAAACCAAATCCGGTTTTGGTGCATCTAATACATAAGGGTGGTAACGCCATAACCGCCATCGTTCGCAATTCCCTGACTATCAAGGCAAAACAATGAAAAAAAGGGCCCTGTGGATCGTGGTCGCCATCATCGTCATCGGCGGCGGCGCTGCTCTGCTTCTTTCCCGGGGCGGCGAGGACATGCTCGAAGTCCAGACCGCCACGGTTGGTCTCGAAACAATCGTTCAGAAAGTCAACGCGACCGGTCGTATCCAGCCCAAGACCCAGGTACGTATCAGTGCGGACGTCAGCGCGAAAATAATGCGACTGCACGTCGAGGAAGGCGACTCGGTCGAGGAGGGCCAGCTTTTGGTGGAGCTCGATCGGGAGCGCCATGAGGCTGCCGTGGAAAGTGCCGAAGCTAACGTTCGCTCGGCACAGGCCAATGGCAAGCTCGTCCGGCAAAACATGATCAAAGCGGAAAAAGACTTCGAGCGAGCCCGTGATGTCGTCGCGCGCAAGCTCGAATCGCAGTCGGTGCTTGACGCGAACAGCGCCGCGTACCAGGTTGAGGTCGCGCGTTACGAGTCAGCGCTTGATCAGGTGGAACAAGCCAAAGGAGCGCTGAAGCAAGCCCGGGACAGCCTGTCGAAGACCACCATATATTCACCAATGACCGGAACGATCAGCGATCTTGACAAGGAACAGGGCGAGATCGCCATCGGCTCCCAGTTCCAGGAAGACATCATCATGATCGTCGCCGACCTGACCGAGATGGAGGCACAGGTGAATGTCGATGAGAACGATATCGTCAACGTAGCGCATGGCCAGAGCGCCGAGATTGAGGTGGATGCGCTCTTCGGTGAGACGCTGACCGGCGCCGTGTATGAGATTTCGAACTCGGCCAATACCAGTGAACAGGGCGGCAACAACCAAAAGACAGAGTTCGAGGTGAAGATCGCTATTTCCAGCGAGACCGCGAGGTTGCGTCCCGGCATGACGGCCAGTGCCGATATCAGCACCAGGACCGCGACCGATGTCATTGGCGTGCCCATCCAGAGCGTCGCGGTACGCACAATCGACCAGCTGACGCTGGAAGGCGAAGAAGTCGCGGACGCCGAAAAGCGCTTTACAGCCGATGAGGACGGCTTTGTTGAGATTGTCTTCTGTATAGAGCGCGACGGCACGGTCACGGCGCATCAGGTCAAGACCGGCATCCAGAGTGACGACATGATCGAGATTCTCTCTGGAGTCAAAGAGGGGGAAGAAGTTGTCACCGGTCCCTACCGGGCGATCTCCGCCGACATCCAGAATGGCACCGTGGTGCACGTCAACAACGACGCCGATGCTAAGTCCGATAACAGCTAGGAGCGAGCGGCCCGTGAATCCCGCCAATCGCAGCGACGCCATCCTCGTACTTCGTGACGTCGTCAAGACCTATGAAATGGGCAACCAGAAGGTGCATGCGCTTAGCGGTGTCTCGCTCGATATTGGCGACAACGAGTACGTCGCCATCATGGGACCATCCGGCTCCGGTAAGTCGACCCTAATGAACATCATTGGCTGCCTCGATGTGCCGACGAGCGGCAGCTACTCGCTCGGCGGGCAGATGGTCGCTGACAAATCCGAAGGCGAGCTGGCCGAGATCCGCAATCGTATGATCGGGTTCGTATTTCAAACGTTCAACCTGATTCCGCGCGCCGATATATTTCACAACGTCGAGCTGCCGCTGGTGTACGGTGGCCTGGCGAAAGCCAAGCGACGCGAACTGGCCGAGCGGGCCATCGAACAGGTCGGACTGACCGACCGCATGACGCACAAGCCCAATGAGCTGTCGGGCGGCCAGCGGCAACGCGTGGCGATTGCGCGCGCGCTGGTCTTCAACCCGTCGATCATTCTTGCTGACGAACCGACCGGCAACCTCGACAGCAAAACCGGCGAGGAAATCATGGTGATGTTTGATGCCCTGCATGCAGCCGGACAGACCATCATCCTCGTTACACACGAAGACCACATCGCCGCTCACGCCAAGCGCACGATTCGTCTGCGCGACGGCAAGATTGAGAGTGACGTCCGCACCAAAGATTCGGCGGCCGCATGAGCTTCGCACTCGACGCGCTCGAATCAACCAAGATCGCGTGGCACTCGATCATTGCTAACAAAGCACGCGGGGCGCTAACGATACTCGGCATCATCATCGGAATCGTCGCGGTGACAACCACAATGACCGCTTTCAACGGCATGCAGTCAGCGTTCCGGGAAGGTGCCGGTGGTGTCGGCGCCGACGTCATCTACGTATCGCGCATGCCGTGGATCACGATAAATGACTTTTTCCTGTATCGAAACCGACCGAACATCGACCTCGCCGAGGCGGCCGCGCTCGAACGCGCATTCGAGGGTCGGGCGATCGTAAATCCTTCAATTAACAACAATCGCGACCTGAAATACGGCTCGAAGACGTTACAGGGCGTTACCGTCCTCGGTACGACGCACAAGATGCTCCTGGTCTCGAATCGCAAGCCCGAGTTCGGCCGTTTCGTGATGGAGTTCGATGTCCGCTACCGGAAGAACGTGGCCATCATCGGTCAGGAAATCGCCGAGGATCTGTTCGGGCAAACGAACCCGATCAATAAGGAAATCAATATCGGTCGGTACCGCTTCCGAGTCGCGGGCGTTATGGAGAAGATGGGCGGGAATACGTTCGGCGGGCCTAATTTCGATCGCCAGGTTTTCATACCGATTTCGACGTTCGTAAAGTATTTCGGTGGTCGTCGTTTTCAGAACGTCGACGTCGCCGTAAAGCCCCCCGCGGTAGAGTCGCTCGACGATCTGGAATACGAAGTGATCGGCGAGATGCGCAAGATTCGCAAGCTCAGGCCAACAGAAGACGATAATTTCTCGATCAACAAACTCGATTCGTTGCTGGACGCATTCAACAGTATCGTGGGCGCCGTGGTGGGCGTTGGCCTTGTAGTGACCAGCATATCGCTATTCGTCGGCGGGATCGGCGTAATGAACATCATGTTCGTATCGGTAACGGAGCGCACGCGCGAGATCGGGATACGCAAGGCGATTGGTGCGAAGCGGCGCGCAATCCTTATGCAGTTCCTGTTTGAGGCTGCGGCTATTTGTCTCGTTGGCGGACTCGTGGGCATCGCCATCGCCTGGGGGGTATCGGCGGCAATCAACGCGTCCGGCCTGCTGCCCGCCAGCATCTCGCCGGCCATTATGGTGACCGCCGTCGTCATTTCCATTTTCGTCGGGGTGTTTGCCGGCCTGGTGCCTGCAATCAAGGGCGCACGGCTTGATCCCATCGAAGCACTGCGGTACGAGTAGGCGAAGGAGTCGGATGCGATATTCAGACATTACTGGCATGGCGTTCGAGGCGATTCGCACGAATCGCCTGCGCTCCGCCTTGACCCTGGTCGGCATCGTGCTCGGCGTGGCTTCCATCATCGCCGTTATGACCGGCATTTCGGTCATTCAAAGCACGATGGAAAAAGAAATGAGCGTCCTTGGCGCGCAGACGTTCCAGGTACAGAAATGGCCCAACGGCCCGACGACCGAGGAGGAGCACAACGCGGCAATGCGCAGGCCCCCGATGACCCTGAGCGACGCACAGGCAATCCGCGACTATGTCAAAAGTGTCGACATCGTCGGCGCTGAACTGTGGGAGCAATTCAGCATGAAAGCCGAGTATCGCGGCGCGGAGACAAATGGCAACGTCTCAATGGTCGGTGGCACGCCGGAATACGCCCAGAATAATACGCATTACATTGGTTACGGCCGCAATATTTCCCAGATGGATATTCGCGCGGCGGCCAAAGTCGCGGTCATTGGTTACGCCATTGCCGAGCAGTTGTATCCTTTCGTGGACCCCATCGGCCGCGACATCCGTGTCGACGGCCGCAAGTATGAGGTCACTGGAGTCTTCGACGAGAAAAAATCAGCTTTAAACAGCTCATTCGACAGCTATGTGCTGATTCCGGTTTCGACGTTCCTATCTACCTACGGCAACATCGACAACAACGGTTTTGCTCGCTCCGTCAATATTACGGTGCACGCGCGCACACCGGAAATCGTTGACGACGCGATTGAGGAAACACGCGCTGTGCTGCGCCGGGTTCGCGGAGTTAAACCGGGGGATGCGGACAACTTCGAACTATGGAATTCCGCGGGCAACATCCGGCAGTTCAATCAGATGACGGTCGGCATCAAGATCGGGGCATTTGTCATCGGTACGATCGCGTTGCTGGTTGCCGGCATTGGCATCATGAACATCATGCTGGTGTCTGTTACGGAACGAACGAAAGAGATCGGTATTCGCAAAGCGCTGGGCGCCAAGCCGCGCTATATTCTGCGACAGTTCCTGATGGAAGCCGTACTGTTGTGTAACGTCGGCGGCCTGCTGGGGGTGCTACTCGGCTTTGGCCTCGGCAATCTGCTCGTCAAAAAAGGTATGTCATCGTCGTTCGAGACGGAAGTGCCCATTGAGTGGGCGGTCATCGGGCTGCTGTTCTGTACCGTCGTCGGCGTTGTCTACGGTATGCTTCCGGCCATCAAGGCCTCGCGGCTGAATCCAATCGACGCGCTGCGCTACGAATAAACTATTTAAAGGCAGCTAGATGACAACAACGATGCAGGACTATGCGCTAGCGTTGCAAGGTGGCGCCGGTGCGGTCGCAGGGCGTGACTACGCGGTCACTGAAGAGCACCTCGGCGAGCTCGCAGCAGAATGCCAACGCTGGCTCGCTGCGGGCCGCAGCGCGCTGGATGTCGTCGATTACGCAGTAACGGAGCTGGAGGCAAGCGGGTTGTACGTCGCCGGCCGCGGCTCGGCACCGAATAGCGCCGGTTACGTCGAGCTCGATGCCTCCATCATGGACGGCCATTCTCGCGCCGCCGGCGCAGTGGCAGCGCTGCGCGACTTTGTCAGCCCGGTGCAGGTTGCCCGCGGCATCATGGAAAAAACGCCGCACGTCATGTTGGCTGGCAAGGGTGCAGTCGAATTTGCCCGCGCGAACGGTTTTGCTGAAGTGCCTGACGCGGCGGACTATTACATCCTGCCGGTCGGCGTTAACCGTGATGAAATCTCCGACATCACCCACGGCACGGTCGGTGCGGTCGCTCTCGACACATCCGGGCACCTTGCTGCGGCGACCTCGACCGGCGGCACGTTCGGCAAACTGGAAGGTCGTATCGGCGACACGCCATTGATCGGCCCCGGCACCTGGGCCGACGACAATATCGCGATTTCCTTCACGGGCACCGGCGAGCACATCATCCGCTCAGGCGGCGCGACGGCGATCGCGTTTCGTTATCGGTCGGGCGTGCCTTTGGTTGACGCGATCGAGGAAGCGCTCGGCGAGATTAAACGCCTCGGCGGCGATGCCGGAGTCATTGCCATTACGAGCAAGGGCGAAATCGCAATGCCCTACAACTCCCAGGGCATGAAGCGAGTGTCGGTGTCGACTCGTTCCGCACTTCACACTGCTACGTTTGCCTGAGTGTATAATCGTCCGCTGATTGTATTTCTGTCTATATCGACTGATCTACGGGGTCGGTTATTTCGCGGAGGATCGCATGAATTTTGAAGAGTGGTTACCCACCATCCAGGAACTCAGCCTGCAGTACGGGCTTCTCGCACTAAAAGCACTGGCGATTTTCGTTGTAGGCCGTATCGTTGCGGGGCTGCTGCGGAACATTGCCGATCGCATCATGAAGCGCGGTGGAACCGACGCCATGCTGCGCAAGTTTTTACGCAACATTCTGTACGCCGTGCTGATGACATTCGTTGTCATCGCTTCGATCAGCGCCCTTGGAATTCAAACGGCTTCGCTGGTTGCTGTTATTGGTGCTGCGGGCCTCGCCATCGGCCTGGCCCTGCAAGGGTCGCTGGCTAATTTCGCGGCCGGTGTGCTAATGATCATTTTTCGTCCTTACAAACTCGGCGACCTCGTCAGCGTCGCCGGGACCGACGGTTTTGTCGAAGAGGTCGATGTATTTACGACCGTCCTGCGCTTGCCGGACAAGACCAAGATCATCATTCCGAACGGCCAGATCATGAGCGACAAGATCGTTAATTTCACCGAAGCCGACAAGCGCCGCATGGATCTGCTGGTAGGCATCGGCTATGACGATGACATTGACCACGCACGCGACGTGATACTGGCGGCAATCAAGGAGAGCGAGTACGTTCTGGATGACCCGGCGCCGGGCGTCTCAGTCGCCGAACTCGGTGACAACTCCGTTAACCTCGCCGTTCGGCCGTGGGTCATGTCCGCAACCTATGCACCTGCGTCCCATGAAATTACCGAGCGCGTGAAGAAAGCACTGGATGCCAACGGTATCAGCATCCCGTATCCACAGCGGGACGTGCATATCTACAATCACGACAAGAATTAGCGCGCCAACGGGCGCGTTGGTCGGGTGAGCAGTGGCGGCTTTTAGGCGATTACCTAAACCGGCAGCGCGGTCGAATGTTTGATATCCGACATCACAATGCTGGAGTTCACTTCCTGGATGCCGGGCAGCTGCGACAGTTTTTCAAAAAAGAACTGCTCATAGGCCTTTATGTCTTCCGCAACGATGCGCAACAGGAAGTCGACCGGGCCGAGCAGGACGTAACAGTCCATCACCTCGGGATAACTCCTTACAGCATCCGCGAACTCCGAGAGCTTGCTGCGACCGTGCGATGTCAGTTTGACGTGTGCGAACACCATGGTGGTCAATCCGACTTTCTCGCGATTCAGGATTACGGGATGATCGCTGAAGACGCCCTCCTCGCGCAGGCGCTGAATACGGCGCCAGCAGGCCGACTGTGACAAGCCAATGCGCTCGCCAATCGCTGCGGCATTGATGCCCGCCTCGGACTGCAGCAGATCGAGGATTTTACGGTCGGTATGATCAAGAGAAATATTCTGCATGATTAATACGTATTTTTGACAATAACTGCATCAATTATGCTCTTTAATTAACTTGGACAAAAGGTTTTGCACGATTTATCGGTTTTTTTCGGTATATATTAGCTAATAACTGCAGGCCTCCTGAGGAGATAGAAATGGGCGTCTTTGACCACGCCGAATTCGATAATCACGAATCTCTGCATCACTTCCACGACGAAGCCACCGGCCTGCGCACAATCATATCGGTGCACTCGACCGCGCTCGGCCCGGCAGCGGGCGGCTGTCGTCGCTGGACGTATACCAACGATGCCGATGCATTGACCGACGCACTCCGGCTATCTCGTGGCATGACCTACAAGAATGCCGTTGCCGGCCTGAAATTTGGCGGCGGCAAAGCGGTCATCCTGGCCAATGATCGCGCACCAAAATCTAGCGAACTGTTTGCCGCGTTCGGTCGCGCTGTCGACTCTCTCGGCGGCCGTTACATTACTGCCGAGGACGTGGGCTGTACCGTCGATGACATGCGCCACGTTCGGGAACAGACCGAGTTTGTTTCCGGGTTACCACATGCCGAAGGTGTCGCCGGCGGTGACCCGTCACCGTGGACCGCTTTGGGTTGTTTGCAGGGGATCGAGGCCGCCGCAAGCGTGAAGCTCGGGGCAGATTCGCTCAAGGGACTGCGCATCGCGGTGCAAGGCGTCGGTCATGTCGGCGCCAGTTTGTGCCACCTGCTGCATGAGGCAGGGGCCGAACTGCTGGTTTCCGATGTCAGTCGCGAAAACCTGCAAGCCATCAGTGCAGAGCTGCCGGTCACGATCGTGCCCCCGAAAGACCTGCTGTTTTCTGATGTGGATATCCTTGCGCCCTGCGCGCTCGGCAATATCCTGACGTCAACGACCATTCCGCGCATACGTGCAAAAATTGTCGCCGGCGCCGCAAATAACCAGCTCGCCACGACCGAGGATGGCGCACTGCTGGCGAAGCGCGGAATCTTGTACGCCCCGGACTACGTGATCAATGCCGGCGGTATCATCAGCGTTGCCGGTGAGTATTACCACACGAGCTCCGAGGAACAGGTCCGCGACGACGTCGGTCGCATCAGGGAGCGCCTGAAACTGATCTTCGACGAAGCCGGCGACACGGGCCGGCCGACCAATGAAATCGCCGACGAGCTGGCCCGTAGCCTTGTGGCGGCCGCCCGATAAGGACTCATCATGATCCAGAAGTCGAGACTGCAAATTCCACGCCCCACGGCCCGGCCCGGCGAAGAACCGGACTTCAGCTACCTTGACCTGTCGCCCGCGGGCAGCGTTGACAGACCACCGATTGGTTCGCGCACGCGCGATATCGAGTACCTGAGCAGCGGGCTCGTACGCGTGCTTGATGACGACCATACGGCGAAGGGACCGTGGAACCCCAACCTCGACGATACGCAACTGCAAATTGCGCTGCGCTGGATGATGCTGACGCGCGCACTGGATGACCGGATGTGGCAGATTCAGCGCCAGGGACGCATCTCCTTTTACATGCAGTCGCGCGGTGAAGAAGCGGTGTCGATCGCGCAGGGTATGGCACTGCGTCCCGGCGACATGTGTTTCCCGTCGTACCGCAACCAGGGGCTGTACCTGTACCGCGGCGTCAAGCTGGTCGACATGATGTGCCAGTGTTTGTCGAACACGCAGGACATGTGCAAGGGCCGGCAGCTGCCGGTCATGTATCACTCGAAAGCCGGCAACGTGTTTTCGATATCCGGCAACCTGGCAACGCAGTTTCCGCAGGCCGTCGGCTGGGCGATGGCTTCGGCCATCAAGGGCGAGGACCATATCGCGGCATCCTGGCTCGGAGACGGCAGCACGGCCGAGGCCGACTTCCATTACGCGTTAACCTTCGCCGCCGTTTACCAGGCGCCGGTGATTCTCAACGTCGTCAACAACCAGTGGGCTATCTCCACATTCCAGGGCACGGCTGGCGGGCAGCGGCGCGCGTTCGCAGCACGCGGCCTCGGACTCGGCATTCCCGGCATTCGCGTCGACGGTAATGATCTGCTGGCTATCTATGCGGCCACGCTGTGGGCCGCAGACCGGGCACGGCGCGGCGGCGGTCCGACACTGATCGAGCACGTCACCTACCGCGGCGGCGCGCATTCAACCAGCGACGATCCGTCGAAATATCGGCCGGAGAATGAGTGGCAGTCGTTTCCGCTGGGTGATCCGCTCGAGCGCCTGAAACAACACCTGATCCTCGAGGGACACTGGTCGGAAGAGAAGCACGAAGCGCTGTGGCAACAGCTGATCAGTGACGTGCAGATTGCGTGGAAGGAAGCGCAGAAGTACGGGACCATGACCGAGGGGCCATGGCTCGACCCTGCCTCGATGTTTGAAGATGTGTATGCCGAGATGCCCGCCAACCTCGAGTCGCAGCGTCGCCGCATGCTCGAAATTCTGAGTGGGGAATAAATCATGGCACAGATGAATATGATCGAAGCCATCCGCTCGGCACACGATGTGATGATGGACAGGGACCCAACCGTTGTCGTACTTGGCGAGGATGTCGGCTACTTCGGCGGCGTGTTCCGCTGCACCGACGGGCTGCAGCGCAAGTACGGCGATCACCGCGTTATCGACGCACCGATCGCTGAAGGCGGCATTGTGGCGGCGGCGATCGGCATGGGCGTTAACGGCCTGCGACCGGTCGCTGAAATCCAGTTTGCCGATTATATTTACCCGGGTTTCGACCAGATCGTCAGCGAACTTGCTCGCCTGCGCTATCGCTCCTGTGGCGAGTTTTTCTCACCGGTCACAATTCGCACACCCTGCGGCGGTGGCATTCGTGGCGGACAGACGCACTCGCAATCGCCCGAGGGTATCTTCACGCATGTCAGTGGCATCAAAACGGTCATGCCATCCAACCCGTATGACGCGAAAGGGTTACTGATCAGCGCCATTGAGTCCGATGATCCGGTGGTCTTCTTCGAACCCAAACGCATTTATAACGGCCCGTTCGACGGCGATCCCGAAAAGCCGGGCGTCTCCTGGACGTCACACCCGAAAGGCGAAGTACCCGAGGGCTATTACACGGTGCCTCTCGGCAGCGCCGAAATTGCGTTGCCCGGCGAAGAACTGACCATCGTCACCTACGGCACACTGGTGCACGTTGCGATCGCGGCTGCAAAAGCGACCGGTGTTGACTGTGAAGTCATCGACGTCCGCACCATGTCGCCGCTCGACGTCACGACCCTGACCGACTCCGTCAAGAAAACCGGCCGCTGCATGATCGCGCACGAGGCCACCCGTTTTGGTGGTTACGGCGCCGAGCTCGCAGCGACGATTCAAAAAGACTGCTTCTACCACCTGGAAGCACCGATCAGCCGGGTCGCCGGCTGGGACACCCCGTACCCGCACGCCTTTGAATGGCAGTACTTCCCAGGGCTGAAACGCATGTCAGTCGGGATACAACGCGTCATGGAGGTGCGTCCATGAGCGAGTTCATTTTCAAATTGCCGGACCTCGGTGAAGGCACGGTCGAATCCGAAATCGGTGAATGGCTTATCAAGGTCGGCGATACGGTCAAAGAAGAAGACGTCGTCGGCACAATGATGACCGACAAAGCAGCCATTGAGCTCTCGTCGCCCGTAAGCGGCACCGTTATCAAGCTCGCCGGCGAGCCTGGCGATGTGGTTGCTGTCGGTGCGCCGCTCGTGGTCTTCGAGACGGACAGCGCCGCGGTACCGGCCACCGAGGCTCCTGCGGCAGCAGTTCCGGAAAAACCCGAGCGGGCGCCCGAAGTCGCGGCCGCAGCTACCGTGGCAGAAACGCTTGACGACTCAGCGGAGCCTGCGCGCGTTATCGCGTCACCTGCGATCCGGCGTCGCGCGAAAGAAACCGGTATCGACCTGAGCCTGGTCCCCGGATCAGGTCCCGGCGGCCGCATTCTGCGCAAGGATTTCGATCTGTACCTCAAGGCGCGGGCGACCGGAGCAGCGGTCTCCTCAGGCGCTTTGCCCGCAACGGGCGTCAAAGAAATAAAGATTATCGGTGTACGCCGCGTGATTGCCGAGCGCATGGCGGCAGCGAAGCGCGAGATACCGCATTTTGCGTACGTCGAGGAAATCGACATCACTGAACTCGAAGCGCTGCGCAAACACCTTAACGCCGCCAGGGATGCTGCCGAACGACTCACGCTACTGCCGTTTCTCGGTCTCGCGCTCGTCAAGGCGCTCAAAGAATTCCCACAGTGCAATGTCACGCATGACAAGGCCCGCAACCTGCTGTTACAACACGACGCCGTGCACCTCGGCGTCGCCACGCAGACGCCGGACGGCCTCAAGGTACCGGTGGTGCGACATGCGGAAGTTCGCTCGTTAGACGACCTGGCAGCAGGTATCCGGCACGCGTCGCTCGCAGCGCGTGATAACAAGGCCAAAAAGAGCGAGCTGGCTGGATCGACCATCACCATCACGAGTCTCGGCAAGCTCGGTGGCATCGCCTCGACGCCGGTGATTAACAACCCCGAAGTCGCGATCATTGGCGTCAACAGGGCCGTGGAGCGACCGGTCGTATTCAACGGCCAGGTCGCTGTGCGCCTGATGATGAACCTGTCGTCGTCGTTCGATCACCGTTTTGTCGACGGTTATGATGCCGCCGCGATGATTCAGCGCATCAAGGAAATGCTGGAACACCCGGCGACCATTTTCCTGCCGGGCTAGTTGCCGCGCACGGCGTGGCTATCCTGGCTGCCCATCGATGCGGGGTTGTACCAGCATGGGCAGGTAACGGTACAGGAAGGTGCCGAAGGCCAGCACCCATAGAGCGCCGGACGCGACAATGATCAGGAAGTAGTTATCGACAGTCGCCAGGTCGGCGAGTACGCGCAGGATTGCCGCCAGCTGTAAAAACACGAAAGCGGCCATGTCCATGCCACTTGCCTTGAGCTCCCGGCCGGTATGACCCAGTGCACTGCGCGCCATCATGGCCAGCATCATTCCGCTGATGGCCCCGATGGTCAGCGCGTGAATCCAGGCGCTCGGTGCGACCATCGAATACTGCGCCAGCACGCGCAGCAACAACGCGAGCGGCAACCATGAATACGCTACCGGCAGCATCCACAGCAGCGGGTTGCCGACGGTTTTATACGGCTGCCAATAAGCAAGGCGAAACGTATGCGCAACGGCGGCGATGATCACCAGGGCATTGGGCAGCAATGCAGGAACCAGCATCCAGTCGCTGCTGATCTTGACCATGATCATCAATATCAGCGAGCCAAACGCTGCCACTTCGACCCACGTCGAGTGCTTCGGATCCGAGCCGGCAATCGCGTTGCGGGTGAAGGCCGGAATGACCCTGCCCGCGACAATCGCATACAAAATGGTCAGCAGATCCAGCGCAACGATGATCGTTGTGTAGGCGAGCCACGCGGGCAGCGGACCCATGGCGGCCAAATGGTAGACGATATTGCAAAGCGCGATGAGAGCCAGCAGGACAACAATTTTGTAATTACGCTGGTTACGACTTTTGATAATTGGCTGAGCGACGGCGACGGCCAGCATGGGAACGTAAAGGACATCGATCAGGGCTGCGAGAATCGGCGGGCCGGTAACGATGAGCAGGCGTCCCGCCAGCCACACGATCACTAACGCGGCAAGCGCCGGCCCGGTTGGCGTCGGCAGCCCTGTCCAGTTACGCACGGCGGTCAGCAGAAAACCACTGATTACAGCAACAGCAAATCCGAACACCATTTCGTGACTGTGCAGAAAACTGCCCTGCAGGTAACCACCGTAAGGCAGCAGACCGCGGTAGGAAAACAACCAAAGAACGACAGCAAGAATGGCGAAGCCTGCCGCCAGCAGATAAAAGGGCCGGAAGCCCAATGCCAGTAGTCGGCTATTTGCCAAGCTTGAATACCACGCGTGCGTTGACGCTCTCTACCGGCACGGCGACGCCGTTTTCAAAGCGCGGCGCATAGCGGAATTTCTTCACTGCTGCCAGCGCCGCTACCGCGAAAGACTTGTTTTCATCATCGGAGGCCAGCGCTTTCCTGGTGCGATCCGGATCCGAGGTCACGGCCTTGATGACCCGCGCGTTCTCGGTAAACCCATCT
>Ga0316198_10000714_pt1 | contig 18111 bp, 17 predicted proteins | sample OudBieAanoxic_MG_FD_204935 | JGI IMG/M metagenome (GOLD analysis project Ga0316198, IMG submission 204935) | Coastal sediment microbial communities from Oude Bieten Haven, Netherlands - site A anoxic | ecosystem: Environmental > Aquatic > Marine > Coastal > Sediment | place: Netherlands...
TTCTTAGTCGCACGCTTCTTGGTTGCGCGCTTCTTAGTCGCACGCTTCTTGGTTGCGCGCTTCTTAGTCGCACGCTTCTTAGTCGCGCGCTTCTTCGTTGCGCGCTTCTTCGTCGCGCGCTTCTTCGTTGCGCGCTTCTTCGTTGCGCGCTTCTTCGTTGCGCGCTTCTTCGTTGCGCGCTTCTTAGTCGCGCGCTTCTTAGTCGCACGCTTCTTCGTTGCGCGCTTCTTAGTCGCGCGCTTCTTCGTTGCGCGCTTCTTCGTTGCGCGCTTCTTAGTCGCGCGCTTCTTCGTTGTGCGCTTCTTTGCCGCACGCTTTTTAGCTGGCCGCCTCTTAGCGGCCTTCTTTGTTCGTCGTTTTTTTGCAGTCGCCATTTCGACCTCCTCCAAGGTGGGTCAATATTGCAGGTGCACGTACCGTATTGTCACGTCACTTCACGTGTCAAGCGGAAGCGCACATGAATTATACATAACTTTGCTCTATTTGAGCGAAATATTTTACAACGTCGGCCTTCAACACTTTGTAATCGTTGAGAAACGTTTGTTTATCAGCCCACGCTGAAAAGCTGAAGAAAATTCGGAAACGATGGTTTCGCATGCGATCCGAGCGCCGACTCCGAGATCGTTTGCACCCCGACGGAGCCTGAGATCGCGTTGACCGAGACGCGCGCTGAGACTACATTTCGCCCCAGCTGGGGTCTGACTCGGCTGCACGGAAAGAGCGGGGACGCGCGAAGTGCGACGCTGAGGCGGGAAATAATCACTGCGCAGCGCCCGTTCAACCCAACGCGTGGAAATCGCGCGTAAGGGCACGTTTTTGGCAACATAAGGAGTCCCGATGCAAGCGGGAACATACGAATTCAAGGTTGGCGATAAGGCCATCTATCCCAAACAGGGCGTCACCGAGGTCGTCTCGATCGAGGAGCGCAAAATCGGCACAGCGACGATGGAATTCTACGTGCTGAGGCCCCTGGATGCGAAGAACAACGACAGGATCCGAGTGGCGGTCGCCCAGGCGAAAAAGGTGGGCCTCAGGCCTCCGATCTCGGAAATCGACATCAAAGAGATTTTCTCGCTGCTCGCGGAGCAGCCCGTCGTCTTCGACAACCAGACCTGGAACCGCCGATACCGCGGTTTCATGGACAAGATCAAGACCGGCTCGGTTTTCGATGTTGCCGAGGTCATGCGTGACCTCTATCGGCTCCAGGTCGACAAGTCCTTGTCGTTCGGTGAGAAGAAGATGCTCGAGACTGCGCGCAATCTGGTCGTGAAGGAGATCGCGGTGGCGCGCTCCGACAGCGAAGAGAACACGCAGGCCGCAATCGAGCAGATCTTCGAGAAGAACTGACCCTTTCGAGGAATCCCCATGACGGTCCTGCGCGCTCGGCACTCGATGCCGCGACGGGCCCGTCGCTTCGTGCAGTATCGCTCTTCCGGCCGAGCCGCTCGGTCGAGGCTGTTTGATCACCAGGACCGCTGAATACGGAATCACGAATGTCGAAGAACACACTTCTGATCAACGTTGACATTGGAGAGACGCGTGTTGGTCTTATCGCGGACGGCGTGCTCCGCGAGCTCTACGTGGAACGGCGGCATCATCGCTCGCCCGTGGGCAACATCTACCTCGGCCGAGTGACGCGTGTCCTACCCGGAATGCAAGCCGCGTTCATCGACGTGGGGCTGGACCGCGCGGCGTTCCTGCATGTGGAGGACCTCCAAGCTGCGCCCGGCGCTGAAGAGGAAGCCGAAGGCGCGGATAAGAAAAGCGGCTCCAAAGGACGACGAAACCGGGTCTCGCGAAAGACGCCAATCCGCGACCTTCTCAACGAGGGGCAGCAGATATTGGTCCAGCTTTCCAAGGGCCCCATCGGCACCAAGGGCGCTCGCGTCACGAGCCACGTTGCGCTTCCGGGTCGATACGTCGTGTTCATGCCCACCGTGGACCATGTCGGGGTCTCCAAGCGCATTGGCAACGATCGAGAGCGGCGCAGGCTCAAAGAGGTCATCGACTCGGTTAAGCCGCCGCACGGTGGCGTGGTCGTCCGGACGCTCGCACAAGGGCTCACCAAGAAAAAGCTCAAGGCGGACATCGGCTACCTCGTACAGCTCTGGGAACAAACGCAAACCGCTCGCGACGCGGTGAAGAAGACCCCTGCACTAGTCCATGAGGAGCCCGATCTCGTAATTCAGTCGGCGCGAGATCTGTTCACCGAAGACATCAACGAAATCGTGATCGACGACCGTGACGAATACCAGCGACTCAAGGACTTCTTGACGCTCTTTTTGCCGGAGCGCGCAAACGACGTGCACCTCTACGAAGGCTACGAACCGCTCTTCGACGAGTATGGCATCGAGGAAGAGATTACGCGTGCGCTCTCGCGCAAGGTTCAGCTCCCCTCGGGGGGACATCTCGTGTTCGACCAAGCCGAAGCGTTGACTGCAATCGACGTCAACACCGGGAGGTTCACCGGCAAGGGGCAGGATGTCGAACAAACGATCTTGCAGACCAATCTGGAGGCGGTCCGCGAGATCGCGTATCAGCTCCTGTTCCGGAACATCGGAGGCCTGATCGTGCTCGACTTCATCGACATGGAGCGGCACGCCCATCGCGAGAAAGTGTTCAAGGCGCTTCTGACTGCGCTCAAGGACGACAAGTCGAGGACGACGGCGGTTCGCATCAGCGAGCTGGGCCTCGTCGAAATGACTCGAAAGCGGACTCGGCAATCCCTCGGGCGAACGCTGTACGAGCCGTGTTTCTTTTGCGATGGGACCGGCCTTCTTCAGTCGAAAGAGACGGTCTGCCACGAGATCTTCAGACAGATGCGGCGCGAGCGGGACGCCCTGCCCGGCTACAAGATCGTCATCAGCGCCCACCCTGCCGTCTGCGACATGCTCGATCGAGAGGAAAAGGCGTCGGTCGCCGAGGCGGCACAACGGTTTCAGAGACGCATCGAACTAAAGCCGAGAAACGACTATCATCTGGAGCAATTCGACCTCACGGGAGCCTGACGTTTCGATGAACAAGGACGACGGCCAGCGCAGCGAGAAGCGGGTCACGATCAACAAAGAGTTCGAGTCGTTCGATGCGTTCGTGCACGAGTACGTGACGAACGTGTCCAGGTCTGGGGTCTTCATTCGCTCCAGGGAGCCTCTGCCGGTCGGGACGGAGGTTCACCTTACCTTCACGGTAATCATGGACGAGGTCGAAACGATCGAAGGCGCAGGCCAGGTGGTTCGCGTGCAGGATGACCCACCGGGCATGGGCGTCGCATTCACGAAGCTGACCAAGTACTCCGAAGACCTCCTCGTGCGCCTGCTGACGCTCCATGGCTCTGCCGGGTCATGACTCGGCTCAGCGATGGGAAGTTCGGCCCTTCCGGGAAAAGGCTCGCGGACCTGAGCGACGAGGAGCTCCTGCAGGAGCGCGCCACCCGTCACGGCGGACGGGTTCCCAGCCGATCGAAGCCCACCTGGAAGCGCGTCCGGCAGTACCTGGCAAACCTCGAGCTCAGCCCGGGCGCAACCTGGCCGGAAATCGAACGTGCGTACAAGCGGCTTCGTGAGCGCTACAGACCCGACAAGCACGAAGGGCACCCGGAGCGGCATGAAGCTGCGCAGGAGCTCAACAACTCGCTGGTGAACGCCTATGAAGCGCTGCGCGAGTATTTTCGGCAAGCATAGCGGGCCGCGATTTCGTGGTCCGCGCTGTGGCTGCTCGCGGTGGGCGAGTCAGTCGCTGATCAGGTAGCCTTTTTCCAAGAGGGCGACGACGACGTCGGCGACTTCCGGATCGGGTTTCCCAGCGTGGTTCATCAAGTCGACGAGGGTATCGTGGTCGAGCGCGAGCTGAATGACGTCCAGCTCTTCGGGTGACGCGTCGCGAAGCGGCTGCGCCATCGGTGAAGCCACGCTGATCAGGGACTGCAGCGGCGGCAGCGCGTCCCCGAGGCGGCGCATCTCGTCGAGCTGTCGCATCCCCTCCATGAGGAGGCCTTCGACGCTGCTCCGAATTTCCGTTGGGAAGCTGCGCTCTACCTTGGGAAGCAGATCAAAGGTGCCCTTGTCCCATACGAGCACGCGGTAAAAGGCTTTCTCAGGCGGCACCGACTCGTCGCCGTTGACCACCGCGAACTGGACCATGCCTTCTTCGAGGTAGATGGAGCCCACGTCAGTCTCGGTCGTGATCTGCAAGACGCCCGTTTTCTTGGAAGCGGAAAAGAGCTGAAGCAGGTCAGGTAGCGCCACCTCGGCGATGGAGCCGGTCATGGTGCTTCCCGGAGACGGGCGCGCGCTCGCATAGGCAGCATCCATCTTGGCCTTGGCGTCCTGGACCGAGGCAGACCCATCGGAGGCGACGACCTTGATGATGCTCGTGCCGATCAAAATGCGGTCACCCTCGCCGAGCTTGGTCCGGGAGATCTTCTCGCCGTTGACGAAGCTCCCGTTCGTCGAACCGAGGTCCTCCAAGAAGATATCCCCGCCTTCGACCGAGATTTTTGCATGGCGCCGGGAGACCATGTCCTCGACCAGGACCATGTCGAGCTCGCTGGAACGCCCGATGACGATCTCGCCGCCATCAGGAAGCGGGAACTCTCCGCCCTGGTACTTCCCAGAGATGAAACGCAGCGCCAACGGCAACGTCAGACCCTCAATGACCAATTCCCCTCGCTCAGACCCCATTTTAACGAAACCCTGCCCCCAATTACGTTTAAGGCTAGGAGGTGGCCATGCGTCTGGTCAAGCCTTTCGCCTAGAGGGGAGAGTAAACCGGCGGTTATGGGTTCTTCCGGGGCCCATGCTAGAAAGTCTGGGATGGCCCGCGGGGTGGCTGCGATGGCCTTTCTGCTGGGGCTTTTGGGGGTGATACCAGCGGAGGCTCAGACCAAGGACTTGTCCAGGCGCTGGCGGACGGTCCGGAGCGAGCATTTCGAGGTGAGCTACCCTGAGCCCCTGGCCCTGGTGGCCCGGCGGGTTCTGGCGATCGCGGAGCGGGCCAACGCGAACATGGCGCCCCTGCTCGATCACCAGCCGAAGAAGCGTGTCCAGATCGTTCTGACCGACGAGATCGACGCCGCGAACGGCAACGCGACGCCACTGCACTACAACACGATTCGGCTTTACGTGAGCGCGCCCGACGACCTCTCGGTGCTCGGTGACTTCGACGACTGGTTGACGATCCTGGTGACTCACGAGCACTCTCACATTCTTCAAACGGACAACATCGGCGGAATACCTCGGGTGATCAACGAGATCCTGGGGAAGGTGTGGGCCCCGAACCTCCTTCAACCGCGTTGGATCATCGAAGGCATCGCGACGTACCTCGAGTCACGCGAGACGGCAGGCGGTCGAATGCGCTCGACGCAGTTCGAGATGTACATGCGGATGGCATTTCTCGACGACAACATTTTGCACTTCGACACCCTCAACAACCGGACCGACTACTGGCCGCACGGCGACATCTGGTACCTGTACGGCTCGCGGTTCATCAAGTGGCTCGTCGAGCAGTATGGCGAAGAGATCCTCGGGGAGATGGCGACCTGGTACGGGCGCCGCGCCATTCCGTTCAGCGTCAACCGAATGGGCAAGCGGCTCACCGGAAAGACCTTCGGCGAGCTCTACGAGCTTTGGATTGAAGACATGCGCCGGCAATATGGCAATTTGGAAGAGCGAGTCCGCGCGGAGGGCATGACAGAGGGGCGCCGGATCACGTTTCGCGGCGAATGGGTTCGCGGCCTACGCTTCGCGGACGACGAGCGGTTGATCTTTTTCGCGCGAGACGGACGAAGCGACCCGCAGATCCGAACGCTCAACCTAGCGAACGGCAATCAGCTCGAACGTGTCGTCCGAAGCGCCGGCGAAAGCTACCCGACCGTGCACCCCAACGGCGAACTCTACTTCGAGTCGTTCGACGCGTACAGGACCAACCTCTATTACTACTACGACCTCTTCCGACTGGACTCGCGCGGGGCTTGGGATCGAAAGCGGCTGACCCACGGCCTTCGCGCACGATACCCCGATATCTCCCCCGACGGTCGCAGGATCAGCTACGTCCGGAACGACACGAGCACTCAGAGCCTGTGGATCGCCGACCTGGATGACATCGAAGGGACGCAGGAGCTTCTCGTCGAAAGCGAACGGTTCGAACAAGTCTACACGCCGAGGTTCTCGCCCGATGGCAGCCAAGTGGCCTACAGCGCATGGCGAAAGGGGGGCTACCGCGACATCCAGGTGATCAACCTCGCCACGCGCGAGATCACGGCCGTAACCCACGACCGGGCCATGGACACGGGACCGGCCTGGTCCCCCGACGGCCGTGGGCTCTACTTCTCGAGCGACCGTACCGGCATCGCGAACATCTACACCTGGGAATCTGCGACTGGCGAGGTGTCACAAGTCACCAACGTCGTCTCCGGCGCCTACACCCCGGCGCCCTCCCCGGACGGCAGCCAACTCGCCTACATTGGGTACACGAGCCGCGGATACGACATCTACCTGCTCGAGCTCGACCCCGAGACCGGGCGTCCGGCATCGCCGTACATCGACGACCGTCCGCCACCCAGCAACGCCGACATCCTGATCCCCGATCTTTCGAGAAGATACGCCGGCGCGCGGACGCTGTACCCGCGGTTTTGGGGTGTCGACCTCCAAGAAGATGCGTTCGGTCAGCAGCTCGGAATCTTCACCGAAGGCGAGGACGCAGCTCAGTTTCATCTTCTCTATGCGCGGCTCGGGATCAGCCTGGCCGAGGGCTATGTCAACGCGGACTTGAGCTACACGCTCCGCCGATTGCCTCCAGACTTGACGGTTTCATTCTTCCGTCGTGTGACGCCCCGAAACGGATTCATCGTCAACGGGCGACGCAGGCCCTACGTCGAGGACGCGTACGGGGGACGGCTCACGATTTCTCAGCTGATCCCCCGCTCGTTTCACTCCAACCGCATCAGTGCCAGCTACGGGCTCACGTGGACGCGCTCGCTGTCGACCTTCGACGGCACGCTCAGCCCCAACTTTGCACCGCCCATCGTTCCGGCGACGGGTCTCAACGCCGACATCGGCCTTTCATGGAGGTACAACGACGCGCGGCGGCACCTCTACGACTACACGCCGTCCGAGGGACGCAGCCTCGGAGCGGCGCTGTCGTTCGCGCACCCCGGCATCGGCAGCCGCTTCAAGAGCATCCGAGCATCCTGGTTCATTCAGAGGTTCATCGAGATGCCCTGGTCGCAGCATCACGTCCTCGCGTTTCGCTACGGGGGAGGCGCAGGAGAGGATAGCCGCGGCGAGCGAGGGTCGTTCTCCTTGGGCGGCTTTCCGAATACTTCCTTGATCGATCAGCTCCTCAACTTCGAACAGCTCGGAGGGGTGGCCCTTCGCGGCTATCCAGCCTTCTCGATTGTCGGGGACCGCTTTCAGCTGCTTCAAACCGAGTATCGATTCCCGCTCACGCGCGTGCTCCGCGGCCCGGGCACGGTTCCAGCCTTCTTCGACCGGATGTACGGGCTGGTGTTTTTCGACTTCGGGAACGCGTATTTTGGACCGCTCGACCTCAACGAGTTCCGAAAGGGAGTAGGCGCCGAAATCCTGATGGACTTCACCCTCGGCTACGTGCTGCCGTATTCACTGCGTCTCGGCTTCGCCTACGGGCTGGACCAGGGCGGCGGCGCGCAGTTCTACGTCAACTTCGGAAGGCCGTTCTAAGAGCCGGCACGACGGCTAGACCTCGAGGATGTCGGTTTCTTTCTTGGTGACGATCGCGTCGACCTTTTGCGTCCCGCCTTTGACGACCTCTTCGAGCTCCTTGCGCGCGCGATCGGCGTCGTCTTCACCGACGTCTCCGTCTTTTTGAAGGCTGTCGATCATGTCTTTGGCATCGTGCCGCGCCTTGCGGATCGCGACCTTGCACTCCTCGCCCGACTTGCGGGCGACCTTGACCAAATCCTTGCGGCGCTCCTCGGTCAGGGGTGGCATGGGTAGTCGGATGATCTCGCCGTCGTTGGATGGGTTGAGGCCGAGCTGAGCCTCCATGATGGCCTTTTCGATCGGCTGCATCTGGCTTCGGTCGAAGGGCTTGAGCACGATCATCCGCGGCTCCGGCACCGAGATCGATGCAAGCTGTTTGAGCGGGGTCGGTGAGCCGTAGTAGTCGACGCGAAGGCCGTCGAGAATCGCGGGGTTGGCTCGTCCCGCTCGAATCTTTGCTAGGTCGCGCTTGAGAGACTCATGCGCCTTGTCGATTGAAGTGCCCAGCTCTTCTAGAATTTCAGCAAGCATCGCTCTCCCCGATCCGAGCGGAGCTCAACCCTCCGCGGTCACTAGGCTACCGACGTCTTCGCCCATGACAACCCGTTTAATGTTCCCGGGCTCGGTCAGCTTGAAAACACGCACAGGCAGATTGTTGTCTCGGCACAGGGCGACCGCCGTAGCGTCCATGACGCCAACCCGCTCCATCAAGAAGCGATCGTAGCTGATCCGCCGCACCATGGTGGCGTCCTCGTGGCGGATCGGGTCCTTGTCGTAGATTCCCTTGACCTTGGTGGCCTTGCAGAGCGCGTCGGCGTGGATCTCCATCGCTCGCAGCGCGGCCGCGGTGTCGGTGGAGAAGTACGGATTGCCGGTGCCGGCGACGAAAATCACGACCCGCCCCTTTTCCAAATGGCGCACGGCGCGGCGCCGGATGTAGGGCTCCGCGACGGCCTTGACCTCGAGCGCGCTCATGACGCGCGTATCGACCCCGGCCTTCTCGAGCCCATCCTGAAGCGCAATGCCGTTGATGACGGTGGCCAACATGCCCATGTGGTCGGCCGCGGTTCGGTCCATCCCGTTGGCGCTGCCCTTGAGGCCGCGGAAGATGTTGCCGCCCCCGATGACGATGCCGATCTGACATCCACTAGCGTGGACTTCGGCCAGCTCCTCACTGATCGCTTTCAGGGTCTGAGGCTCGATGCTGCTGCCGGCAGGCCCGCCGGAAAGCACCTCTCCCGAGAGCTTGAGCAGTACCCGCGTGAGCTTGGCCCCATTCGTCATGACTCAAGAGCCTTTTAGCGCCTCAGTCACCTCTGCCGCCAGGTCCGATTTCTTTTTTTCGATACCTTCGCCCAGCTCGTAGCGCGTAAAGCGGCGAATACTGATTTTCTCACCGAGTTTCGCCGTGAGCGCCTCGAGGAGCTGCCGAATCGTTTTGTCCTCGTGCATGATGGATACTTGGTCGAGGAGGCAGGACTCCTTCTTCCACTTCGCGAGCTTTCCTTCGATGATCTTCTCGACGGCCGCCGGCGGCTTTGCCTTCCCGGTCGCCTTGGCTTCCTCGTCGAGCTGGCCGCGAAAGATCGCCGTTCGCGCGAGAAGCACGTTCTCGGGGATGTCGTCCTCGCTCACAAAGAGCGGATTCTCAGCCGCAACCTGCATGGCGGTGTCCTCGACGAACTGCCGAAAGTCCTCACCCCGTGCGACGAAGTCGGTCTGGCAGTTGATCTCGATGAGCACGCCCACGCGCCCAGCGCCGTGGATGTATGCGTGAACCAGACCGTCGCCCGCGATGGCGCCGGCTTTCTTCGCGACCTTGCTGAGACCTTTCTTCTGAATGATCTCGATTGCCTTCTCTTCGTCGCCTTCGGTTTCACGAAGCGCGTCGCGACAGGCCATCATTCCGGCGCCGGTACGATCGCGAAGCGACTTCACCATGGATGCGCTGATCTCGGACATCATTTTCTTCCTTCGGGAGCTGGCGAGGCTGAGCCGCGCTTGCGGGCGAATTCGACATGGACGCCATCGCCGCTGGCATCCGGCGCCTGGGCGCCTTCGTGCTGGAGGAAGTCGCGCCGCTGTTGGCTCCCCTCGACGCAGGCGTCGGCGACGCGCGAGGCGATCAGCTTGATCGAGCGAATCGCGTCGTCGTTGCCGGGAATGACGAAATCGATGAGGTCCGGGTCGCAGTTGGTGTCGGTGAGCGCGACGATCGGGATGTGAAGCTTGCGGGCCTCGTTGACGGCGATGTGCTCGTTGTGCGGATCGATGACGAAGAGCACCGACGGTAGGCCGTTCATCATCTTGATGCCGCCGAGGTACTTCTCGAGCTTCTCGCCCTCACGGCGAATCGAAAGCGCTTCTTTCTTGCGGAGCGCGTTGATGGTGCCGTCCTCGACCTGCTGCTCGATGTTGCGAAGGCGATCGATGCCGCTCTTCATGGTGCGAAAGTTGGTCAGCGTTCCGCCAAGCCAACGGCCGGTCACGTAGAATTGTCCCGATCGCTCTGCCTCTTCATGAACGATCTCGGCCGCCTGACGCTTGGTGCCGACGAACAGGACGTGTCCGCCGCGTCCGACCGTGTCGGCGATGAACGAATACGCGCGCTTGAACATCTCTGCGGTCTGGTCGAGGTCGATGATGTGAATCCCGTTGCGGGCGCCGTAGATATAGGGGCGCATCCGAGGATTCCAGCGCTTGGTCTGATGACCAAAGTGAACGCCGGCGTCGATGAGGGCCCGGAGGCCAATCGGCAGGTCACCCGACGCAACGTCGGGGCTTCCCAGGGCCGCCAACTCGGGCGCTTCCTGGGTCTCGTGTGTAGATTCAGCCATTGCTCATTTCTCCTTTCGGTTGAACTGCCATCCCCCCAGACGAACAACCTCCGAAGAGGCACCGGAACGTCTGATCGAGCCGGGGGATGTGAATGATTTCGGGGGCCGAGGCCTCCGGCTTCGGATGAAGCGGCGGAGCTATACCATGTGGGGTGGTTGGTGCCAGGTGAGGGGGCGGAGATCCGGACTCGGATCCGGGGCCGGTCCCGGTTCCGGGGCCGGTCCCGGTTCCGGTTCCGGGGCCGGGGGGACCGGGGTCGGGGCCGAAGGTCCGGAGCCGGGTTTAGACCAGTGTCAGTGCCAGCATCCAGCAATTTATTCGTCTAATTTCAACCAAATCGGTGGCTTGGCAGAGGCTGGATCGCCGGCGCCGAGGTCGCTGGCGGCGCTCAATACCTTTACCGTCGCCGCTAGTCCCTCCTGTAAATGAGGGGCCCAGGGTGCGTTCGCCGAGCGGGCCGCGCCCTGCTTGGCCGTCGCGGTGGCCGGATCCGCTTCGTCCGCCAGCGGGTCTTTGGGGAGTTGGTCGTAGTAACTTCTGAAGTCTGTGGTGGGCGCGAGGGCCTGGCGGAGTCCGTGTTGAGCGGTGAGCCAGGCCTGCAGGCGCAGGCAAGCTTGCTCCTGCGCTACGTCCCGTTTGCTTTCGTTGTCGAGGCCGAAGTCCGGCACGCCGAGGCTGTCCTCACCTTCGATCAAGGAGTGACACAGCTCGTGGAGGATCATCTGCGCCAGGCAGTCGTCCACGTCGAGGGTGCTCGGGTCACCAATGGTCATGACGCCCTTCCCGTCCGTCGACGCATAGACCTCGGCGGAGCGCTTCACGCGAAAGCCGATGCGGTCGGCGACCGTGAGCCAGATCGCGTCGAGGGGGTCCAAATAAATGCATGGAGGGTTTCGGTCCACGTCAGAGGAGCTTGTGAAAGCGGTAGAAGAAGTCGTCTAGCATTCGCTGGTGCAAGGGGCGACGCCTCCACTCGTCATAGGAGACCGGCCTGGTTCGCCCAAGATCTTCACGGAATCGCTCTTCCATCGCGCGCGCAACCGAAATATCCTCGACGGCCGCGACGACCTCGAGATTGAAGCGCAAGGAACGGGAGTCGAGGTTGTAGGTCCCGACGGTGCACCAACGACCGTCGATCACGGCGGTTTTGGCGTGGAGAATTGTGCCCTGCCACTCGTGGAGCTGGATTCCAGACTCCAAGAGCCGGCCGTAGAGCTTGCGCGCGGCGTGGCCCACGGCCGTGACGTCGCTCTTCCCAGGTAGAATCACACGCACCTCGGCGCCGCGGTCGACGGCCTGAGCAAGCAGGCGCCGAATCGGCGCGTCGGGGACGAAGTAGCTGTTGGTGATGCAGATCGACCGCTGCGCACTTCGGATTTGGCGCAGATAAGCCTGACGGATCGCGCGACGCTCGCGAAAGTAGTGGTTGGCCAGGACGCGCACCCTGCTGCCCTCGCCGAGCCCGGTATCAACTGGCCGCCTGGGTCGAGGCCGGGCGCTGGTCGGCGGCTCGACGATCAGACGCCATCCAAAGTCGAACACATCGCACATCTGCTCCGCAGCCGGACCTTCGATTCGAATCGTGTCGTCGCGCCAGCCTGCCCCTCCGGCGCTCTCGGGCGCCCACTCGTCGCCGAGATTGACGCCTCCGGTAAATCCCACTTGACGATCGACCACGAGTAACTTGCGGTGATCGCGGTTATTGAGAAGACCAATGCGGAAGCGAGCGCGCCAAGGCGCAATCGGGTTGTACTGCTCCACCTCGCAGCCGGCCTCGCGCATTTTGGCGAACATCGAGTTGTCGCTTTGAATACTTCCGACAGCATCATAAATTACACGCACGAAAACCCCGGCTTCCGCTTTCGAGATGAGCGCATCGGCGAACTGCCGGCCCACCTCGTCGGACGCGAACCAGTACATCTCGAGCAGAATCTCGCGCTTCGCTTCGGCGATTGCTTCGAGCATCCCGGGGAAGGCCTGCTCGCCGTCATGGAGCAACGTCACGTGATTGCCCGACACCATGGCTTCGAAGCCGGCCGCACCAGCGAAGATCTCGCGCAGCTGATCGAATGTGTCTCGTGCCGGTCCTGGCCTCACCACGCTGATTTCTCCTGTGCTATCGTCGCACCGATGAAAGCCGTACGCTGTCCGATTTGCAAGAAGGACCTGGCCAAGCGGGACAAGAACTTTCCGTTCTGCTCCGCGCGCTGCAAACTCGTCGACGCTGGGAACTGGTTTGACGGCAACTATTTCGTCGAAACGGACCACCCTGAGTCCAGATGGGGAGACAACTGATGAAGTACGTCGTGTTTCTGATCAGCGGGTTCTTGTTCATCGGGGCAACCGCTTACGCACAGGACGCGGCCGACTCTGCAACGAGTTCGACCGCCGACGCCACGCAAGCGCCCGCCGAACCGACACCGACATCGGACGCCGCAACGGAAGAAGGGGAAAAGAGGAGCCCGTATTACAAGAAGGTTCAGGGTTGGCTGTGGATCGAGGGCGTCGTCGGTCCTTCGTCATACGATCCCGACAGCTTCGGCAGCCTCGGGGGAAGCACTCCGAACGCGCCCAGGCTCAAGGGCCCCGAGGGCGGCTTTGCAGTTGGCACCGCCTTCGGCGGCGGGTTCTTCTTGGGCTGGTTCTATCGGCAAGCGAACTACGGCGAGTACAAGCTGATGAAGACCGGGGTTGAGTTTCAACCGACGATTCGCATCCCGTATGTACACATCATCTTCCGCGTCGACCTAGGCTTCGCGCGGATGAAGGGCGGCAATCCGTACGGGCTCACCAACATGGACAACGGCGGTATCGTCGCGTCGGGCGGCTTCGGCCTTCGTGTGCCGCTCGTTCGCTGGATGTCGCTGTTCGGGACCGTCGATTGGTCGTTTGTCGGTTTGTCGATGCGCGGCGACTTGCCGGGCGGAACCCGAGCGAGCTCCTGGATTCTCGGTCAACAGATCGGCGGAAACTTCGGCCTCACCTTCCACTTCATCGGGGTTCGGAAAAACTAGCGCTGGCTGGCTTCGTGCACGTGGTCGACGAGGGCACGTGCCTGAGCCGGGGTGGCCTGAGGCATGATCCCGTGCCCTAGATTGAAGATGTGGCCGGGGCGTCCCGCGGCGCTGTCGAGCACGTCGGAGGCGCGCGCATGCATCACGTCGGTGGAGGCGAGAAGCGCGGCCGGGTCCATGTTGCCCTGCAGGGCGACGTCGTTGCCGAGCAGCGACCAGGCATCGTCTAGAGAGATGCGCCAGTCGATGCCGATGACGTCACCGCCGGCTTCCTTCATTGCCGGATAGAGCTCGGGGTTGCCGGTCCCGAAGTGGATCGCCGGAGTTCCTTTGGGAAGCTTGTCGAAAATCGCCTTGCTGTGCGGAAGGACGTATCGCCGGTAGTCGGCGGGCGAGAGGCAACCAATCCAGCTGTCGAAGAGCTGCACCGCCTGGGCGCCGGCGTCGATCTGGGCGATGAGGTAGTCGGCGATCGCGCTCGAGAGCCTCGACATGAATGCGTTCCACAGCCCTTCGTCGCCGTACATGAGCTTCTTGGCTTCGTAGTAGTTCTTGGAGCCTCCGCCTTCAATCGCGTACGACGCCAGTGTGAAGGGTGCGCCGGCAAAGCCGATCAGCGGAACCTCGAGTTCCTTACGCGTGGCTCGGATCGCATCCATCACGTACGAGAGCGAGCCGGCTGCGTCGATGCGCTTCGGGATGCCATCGACCTGCGCGGCGGTGCGAATCGGATTCATGATCTTCGGCCCGTGGTCGTCGGTGAACTCGAAGCCAATTCGCAACGGTTCGAGGATCAGCAAAATGTCGGCGAAGATGATCCCGGCGTCGACGCCGAGCTGATCGACCGCCCGCACCGTCACCTCGCAGGCGAGGTCCGGCGATTTGCAAAGCTCAATGAAGCTAACTTTCTCGCGCAGCGCTCGATACTCGGGCTGATAGCGCCCGGCCTGCCGCATGATCCAAACCGGCGTGTACGGAGTCGGCTCCCGCCGACAGGCCTGTAAAAACACACTCATCGCAGTGCCTATATCACATTGCTATGGGTGGGTCGGTGCGAACGTTCTTGACGACGGCGCGCACCTCGGAGACTAGAAAAATCGAGCCCGCGACGACGACCAGTCCGTCTGGGCCGGCGGCTCGTTTGGCGCGGGCGACGGCGTCGCGGACGCTCCGACTCACGGAGCCCTTGCGAATCTTGGCAAAGCGATCGGGAGAATCGGAGCGGTAGACCCCAGCGCTCGCATAGACGCGTCGCTCTACCCGACCGTCGAAGGCAGCGAGCATCCGTCGATGATCTTTGTCGCGCATCGCCCCGAATAGAAGCACCACGCGGCCGGAGACCTCGAGCTCGTCCAGATATTGCGCGAGGGTCTCGCAGCCGGCCGCGTTGTGGGCTGCGTCGAAGAGGAACGAGGGATGCCCCCGGTGCCATTCGAGGCGACCGGGCCACTTGGCGCGTTTGAGGCCCGCGCGAATGTCGGCATCGGACACATCGAAGCCGCGGCCATGAAGCTCGGTCAACGCGGCAATCGCGCAAGCTGCGTTGTCGCCTTGATACTTTCCACGAAGCCCGAGTCGCAGACCTCCCCAGCGCTGTTGCCCCACGCGCACGGAGAGCAAGTCACCGTCCCAAGCGCTCTCGAAATCGCGGTCGATCCAACGGAGCGGGGCTCCGACCGAGCGTGCCCGGGCCGCAATGGCGCGTCTCACCGCTTTGCCTCGTGCGCCCACGACGCAAGGGACATCCGGCTTCAGGACGCCAGCCTTTTCGCGCGCGATCTTTGGAAGCGTGTCGCCGAGAATCCGCTGGTGCTCGAAGCTGATGTTCGTGATGACCGAAACCTCCGGCGTCACGATGTTGGTCGAGTCGAGGCGACCTCCGAGCCCAACCTCCAAGACGACGATGTCACAGTGGGCGTCGCGAAACGCTTCAAACGCCAGAAGGGTCGTGTATTCGAAGAAAGTGAGCGGGGGAAGGCCAGTGTCGGCTCGAAGCTCCTCGATGCGGTTGGCGGCTTCGCGCTCCGAAATCGGGCGGCCCGAAATGCGCACGCGCTCGACGTATCGCTGCAAGTGCGGCGAAGCGAATTGCCCCGTGCGATAGCCCGCAGCCCGCAGGACCGACTCGACCATCGTTGCGACGCTGCCCTTTCCGTTCGTCCCGGCCACGTGAACATACGCCACTTCGCGCTCGGGATGCCCCCGCCGATCCGCAGCTTCTGCCATTCGCTCCAGCCCGAGCTTGATGCCGCGCGACTCCAGGCCGTAGAGCCATCGCAGCGCTTCGCGGTACCGAGTCACCCTGCGAGATACTCGACCATGCGCGCGACCGTGCTTCGCATCTCCTGGCGCGTGGAGATCATGTCGATCATGCCGTGCTCGAGAAGAAACTCGGCGCGCTGAAATCCGTCCGGAAGCTTCTGGCGTATGGTGTCCTCGATGACGCGCGGGCCCGCAAAGCCGATCAAGGCGCCGGGCTCTGCGATGTTGACGTCGCCTTGAAGTGCAAAGCTTGCCGCGACGCCGCCGGTCGTCGGATTGAGCAGGATGCTGATGAAGGGTGCGCCGGCCGCGCGAAGCTTACCGCGGGCCCCAACCGTCTTGGCCATCTGCATCAGCGAGAGCGAGCCCTCTTGCATGCGCGCCCCACCGGAACAAGACAGGAGAACGACGGGCTGCCGATGCTCTGCGCCGCGCTCCATCATCCGGGTGATGATTTCACCAACGACCGAGCCCATCGAACCCCCCATAAAACGGAATACGAACACGCCGAGCTGCACCGCACGGCCGTCGATGTGCGCGCTCCCGGCAAGAATCGCGTCGTTCACGCCGGTGGACTCGCGCGCCGCCTCGACACGGTCCGGATAAGCCTTCGAATCGACGAAGCGAAGCGGATCTTCTGAGACTAGCCCGGTGTCGAGCGCCATCCAGGTTCCCTCGTCAGCCAAGAGCTCGACCCAACGCTCCGCGCTCAGATGGAAGTGAAATCCACAAGCAGGGCAGACCTCGAGGTTGCGTTCGAAGTCTTCCTTCTTCACGGCGTCGCCGCAGGCATCGCATTTTCGAAAGAGCCCTTCGCCGAGGGTTTTCTTCTCCGAGGCGTCCACTCCCGCCTTGGTTTTTGCGAACTCGACCACGGCGGGGGAGTAGCATGAACGACACGGGCGAGCGACCCTGGCGGACGGGCTAGAGCGGCTCAGCGCGCGGCTTGCGCGACGATGGCCGAGAGATGACGACCGGTTTTTCCGCCGTCCCGCCGGTGCGAAAAAAACTGCGCAGCGTCCGTCCATGTACACCCACCCACATCGTCGATGGCTTTGTCGGGAACGCCGGCGTCTCGGAGTTGGAATCGAATCAGCGCAGCGAGGTCGCCGTGCGGCTTCGCGCCGTCGCGTCGAACGACCGCCCGGAGGCTCGCGGCCCCTTCCATCTGGCGAGCGACGTCTTCACCGATCTCGAACGCATCGACCCGGATGTGGGGACCGATCGCGACGATGATCTCGGCGGGGTCGTGTGAAAGGCCGTCGATGGTGCGCGGTACGACCCCGGCAACCGCGCCACGCCATCCAGCGTGCGTGGCTCCAACGTGCCCGCTTGGTGGATGTGCGATCAGCACCGGCACGCAGTCGGCCGTTCGCGCGGCGATGCCGACGCCTTCGATGCGCGTGATCAGCGCATCCCCTTGTTCATCGGCGATCGATTCCGTGAGGTCGGCGCCCGAGACCGTTCGCACCTGGGTCCCATGCACTTGGCGCTGCTCGAACAAGCGATCGATACTAAGCCCGAGACTCTTGGCGAAGCGGGCTCGGTTTTCGCGAACGGAGACCTCATCGTCACCCAAGTGGAAGCCCAGGTTGAGGCTGTTGTACGGTGCTGCGCTCACGCCACCCAAGCGCGTGGAAAACGCGTGACGGAATCCGTGCTGATCCAGCAGGGTCGAACGCAGGGCGCACACGGTGCGATGTTTAGCACGCCGGGGTCGGGCCAGCCGACGTCGATGATATCGAATCGCCCTAGATCCTCGAATACAGAGCGCGTCGATCGGCTGGACCTAATGGATGCAGAGGATCCTCCCTCCTACGTGGACAAGTGGAGTTCGGGCTACGGCATTTCGGCCTCTGAGGCCTCCTACTTAGGCGCTAGCGTGGGGGCGGCGGGGTGGGGATGAAAGGGCCCGCACTCCCGCATTGCGTCGACGTGTTTCGCCGCCTTGACAGCAGGCGCGACTTGACTACTTTCCGCCCCCTGCATTCCTGCGGAAGTGGCGGAACTGGCAGACGCGCTAGACTAAGGATCTAGTGAGGTAACACTCGTGGAGGTTCGAGTCCTCTCTTCCGCACCCTTTGATTCCGGGTAGTTGCGCTACACCACTAGACTCCTGGCTCGGTCGCCCTACCCCTTGGTGTCCCAATCGGTGTCCCGATAGGACCGATTCGGCGGCTCGACGGCGTGCGTGGACGTAGTGGTTGGTGGTCGTGACGTGCTTGTGGCCGAGCAGGTAGCCGACGCCCACGAGGTTG
>Ga0316198_10000716_pt1 | contig 18074 bp, 23 predicted proteins | sample OudBieAanoxic_MG_FD_204935 | JGI IMG/M metagenome (GOLD analysis project Ga0316198, IMG submission 204935) | Coastal sediment microbial communities from Oude Bieten Haven, Netherlands - site A anoxic | ecosystem: Environmental > Aquatic > Marine > Coastal > Sediment | place: Netherlands...
CTGGCATCCGGCACATGATAGGCCGACAGTTCACGAATTTCCGGACGTATCCATTTCAGCAATTTTTCAGACACAGCTAGACCCTTTTTGATGATGTCACACATAGTACCAGACACGTGATCTGATTTTGAACTCCTGCAAAACGCAGCCCCTTGAAATATCGACCGGCGTCCACAAATAAAGAACAGAGAAGCAATATGACTACCCTTAGGAGAGATACGATGAGCTTAACTCGATACAATCCGTGGAGCGTGTTTGATCAACTCCAGCGTGAACTGAACATGCCAATGACCAAGTTTGATACTGAAGACAATGGCAATATTGCTACGGCCAACTGGGCGCCTGCAGTTGATATCAAGGAAGATGACAAGGCATTTACCTTGCTGGCTGATATCCCCGGTGTAGATCCGGACGAAATAGAAGTCACCATGGACAAAGGCGTACTGACAATCAAGGGTGAGCGTCAGTCCGAGAAGAAGACCGAAGAGGAAAACTACAAGCGCGTCGAGCGCCAGTATGGCGTTTTCTACCGCCGCTTTACACTTCCAGACTCGGCCAATGCTGAAGCCATAGAAGCGCACTCCGAGCATGGTGTACTGAAAATCACCATTCCGAAGCAGGAAGTAGCACAGTCACGCCGCATTTCAGTGAAGAAATAAGACGAGACGACACGTCTGCAATGATTAAAAGGCCCGCAAATGCGGGCCTTTTTTACGGCTCACATAAGGCTCAACTGATTATAAGTCCACAGATGAACACAGATATAAAACATGTGATAAGCCGCAAAAAACGCAAAGGATGCGGAAACAGCCAAGTCCTTTAGTTATGTTTTTGTTTTTTATTCGCGTTCTTTGCGTTTTTCGCGGACCATTATTCTTTCGATTTTGTCACTGGAGTAACAGCATAAAAACATTAGTGTTGATCTGCGTTCATCTATGGACTTAACAGGCCTTCGCGGTGAACACTCAGTCTTTAATTCTGTACTCCGCCGAACGTGCGTGCGCGACAAGGCCTTCGCCATGCGCCAGTGTGGACGCGATTTTACCCAGGTCGGATGCACCCTGGGCTGAACAGCCGATCAGACTGGAACGCTTTTGAAAATCATACACACCCAGAGGTGAAGAGAACCTGGCGGTGCCCGAGGTCGGCAGCACGTGATTGGGGCCTGCGCAGTAGTCGCCCAATGCTTCCGCGGTGTACCGGCCCATAAAAATCGCACCGGCATGGCGAATTTTCTGCGTCCACTGCTCGGCATCATCCATAGATAGCTCGAGATGTTCGGGGGCTACATGATTGGCAACTTCGATCGCATCATCCATGTCCCTGGCTTCGATCAGGGCAGCACGGTTTGCCAGCGATGTTCTGATAATGTCAGCACGCGGCATGTCTGCAAGCAGTTTTTCAATACTGGCTTTGACCTTTTCGATAAAATCACTGTCCGGGCTCACCAGAATCGATTGCGCATCTTCATCGTGTTCCGCCTGTGAAAACAGGTCCATCGCAATCCAGTCAGGGTCAGTTTTACCATCGCACACCACCAGGATCTCTGATGGCCCCGCGATCATATCTATGCCAACAACGCCATATACCATGCGCTTTGCGGTCGCCACGTAGGCATTGCCCGGGCCGGTGATCTTATCGACTCGGGGTATCGTATCTGTACCATAAGCCAGCGCCGCGATGGCCTGTGCGCCACCAACGGTAAACACACGATCAACACCCGAGATTGCTGCTGCAGCCAGCACCAGGTCATTGCGATCACCACCCGGTGTCGGTACAACCATGATGAGTTCCGGTACGCCAGCGACCTTTGCCGGAATGGCGTTCATCAACACTGATGAAGGATAGGCCGCCTTGCCACCGGGGACATACAACCCGGCCCGATCCATTGGTGTGACTTTCTGCCCCAGCACGGTACCGTCAGCTTCGGTATATGACCAGGACTCCATTTTCTGATGCTCGGCGTAAGCACGGACCCTGACGGCAGCGGCTTCCAGCGCATGCCTGTGGCGATGGTCTATTGCATCCAGCGCTGCCTCAAGCTCATTGGAGGTAAGCTCCAGCTCGGCTGCAGAAGCCGCTTCAACACGGTCAAATTTAGCCGTATATTCAAGCAGTGCGGCATCACCGCGTTGACGCACATCTTCAAGAATAGCGCTAACCGTGGTAACGACTTCACTGTCAGTTGACTGCTCCCATGCAAGCAACCGGTCCAGTTGAGACAGGAAGTCTGCATCGTTTGTTTTTAATTGCGTGATCATGGTCATGAAACAGCGGCCCGCACCTTGTCGATCAGCGATTGAATGCGTTCGTGCTTCATCTTCATTGCGGCCTTGTTAACAATCAGGCGCGAACTGATGTCTGCAATGTGATCGATGGGTTCCAGGCCGTTTGCCTTCAGCGTATTGCCGGTGTCAACAACATCGACGATGAGGTCGGCCAGCCCGACAATGGGGCCAAGCTCCATTGATCCATAAAGCTTGATCACTTCAACCTGCTCACCCCTGCATTCAAAGAATTTTCTGGCAACATTGACGAACTTGGTTGCAACGCGCTTGCGACCGTTTACAGGTTTTGCATTGACCAGACCCGCAGTCATCAAACGGCACTTTGCGATACCCAGGTCCACTGGTTCGTAAATACCTTCACCACCATGCTCCATCAGAACATCTTTACCTGCAACGCCAAGATCAGCGGCACCGAACTGTACATAAGTCGGTACATCAGTGGCGCGAATAATCACAAGTTTTACATCATCATGATTGGTATCGAGTATCAGTTTACGACTGGTCTCGGGGTCTTCTGCAGGCACGATATCCGCAGCCGCCAGCAGTGGCAACGTCTCCTTAAAGATACGACCTTTTGAAAGAGCAATTTTGATCATTGTGCTTGAATGAATAATTAATAATTAAAAATGAATAATGAAAACTTCATGACTTAATTTATAACTGGACTTTACTGGTTTTAACAATCGAGACCAGGAGCTTAATCAGTTCTTCAATATCCGGATGTATGCTGTTATGCATATGAGCAGTAATATACTCACCATCTTTAAGCAAGTCTAACCAGTACTCTGTCTCATTTGCCTCTTTTAGTGCAATGCTCAATTTGTGAATAAAGTCAGCTTTTGATTGCGCAAATTCCGCCTCGCGAACCAATGCACCTATCGAAGTACCAGACCGAACAACCTGTCTACTCAGATCAAATTCATTGCCAGATCGTAAGTACTGTGACAACCTGACTATGCGTAAAGCGAATTTATAACTCTTATCCTTTAATACATTACTCAAATCGACATTCCCTTGCGATCATTAATTGATACTGTTAACTAAACATTTTTCATTATTAATTATTCATTAATCAAGCGGGTATTCTTCTAATGTTCGCGCCTAATTGTGAGAGCTTCTCTTCAATAATCTCATAGCCGCGATCGATATGGTAAATGCGCTGCACCTCGGTTTCACCTTCGGCAATCAGACCGGCCATAATCAGGCTGGCCGAGGCGCGTAAATCTGTCGCCATTACTGGTGCCGCTGTGAGTTTTTTGACACCACGCACGATCGCGGTATTGCCTTCAACTTCGATATCCGCACCCATACGCTGCAATTCCTGCACGTGCATGAAACGGTTTTCGAACACGGTTTCAACGATGGTTGAAGTACCTTCGGCAATCGTGTTCAGCGCTGCAAACTGTGCCTGCATATCGGTTGGAAAAGCCGGGAAAGGTGCTGTGCGTATACTAACCGCTTTCGGCCGTTTGCCATGCATATCCAGTTCAATCCAGTCATCGCCACAGGTGATATCTGCACCGGCTTCGCGTAATTTATCAATCACAGCGTCCAGCAGTTTTGGATCGGTGTCTTTGACCTTGATTCTGCCGCCTGAAATAGCCGCGGCCACCAGGTAGGTTCCGGTTTCAATCCGGTCCGGTAAAACTCGATAACGGGTGCCGGTTAATTTCTCCACACCTTCGATGCTGATCGTATCTGTACCGGCACCGCTTATTTTCGCACCCATGGCATTGAGGAAATTCGCCAGGTCAATGACTTCGGGTTCACGCGCGGCATTCTCGATAATGGTTACGCCATCCGCCAGTGTTGCCGCCATCATCAGGTTTTCGGTCCCGGTAACGGTAACAAGATCCATCACCAGTCGCGCGCCCTTGAGACGCGCGGCCCGGGCATGAATATAACCGTTCTGCACTTCAACATCTGCGCCCATGTCCTGCAGACCTTTAATGTGCAGGTTGACCGGGCGTGAACCGATTGCACAACCGCCAGGCAGTGAAACTTCGGCCTGTCCATAGCGCGCCAGCAGCGGGCCAAGCACGAGTATGGAAGAACGCATGGTCTTCACCAGGTGGTATGGCGCTACATAATTTTCGATGGTCGAGCAGTCAACTTCGATGCTCAGTTTTTCATCAATAACAACCCGCACACCCATGCTACCGAGCAATTCCACGGTTGTAGTCACATCATGCAGATGCGGAACATTCTCGATCACAGCCGGACCATCAGCAAGCAATGTGCCCGCCAGAATAGGCAAAACTGCATTCTTGGCGCCGGAAATACGGATTTCACCATCCAGCCTGGTGCCGCCCTGGATCAAAAGCTTGTTCAACATAGAAAACCTGCTTCCGAGAGTTCTTTTTCAACACTGTAAGCCCGTGCAAATGTGCGCACCTGTTTCGGCAGCGACACAAAACAGACTGTTTTGTTTTGCTGCCATACTTCCCGCGCCATTTCGAGAATTACCGCGAGACCGGCACTGTTGCAACTGTCTACGCCTGAAAAATCGACAACAACCGAGTCAGCTGAAGCGAACAGCCGCCTGGCCTGTTTCATCAGACCAGGCGTGTTATCAAAACCAAGGACACCACTAACGAGAAAGCGCCCTTTATCTTCTTCACTGGCGCTTACTGCTTGAATTGTGGCTGTTGGGAAATCGGATTTCTTTTTCAAGAGGTAGCCTTATTGGTATTCTTGTCCTTCAGGTACTTCAACAGCCCCTCTATTCCACCCTTGCGAACTTCCTGATCAAAAGTGCCGCGGTAACTCGTTACCAGGCTGACACCATCGATACTCAGATCATATACCTTCCAGGCATCATCCTTGATTCGCAAACGGTATGAAACCGGTATTGCGGGTCCGCCTGGCTGCAGCACTTCGGATTTCACCACCACTTTCTCTTCGCCGGCTTCCATCTTCACCGGGAAATAATTGATTTCCTGGTCGCTGAACTCGCTCAGGGATTTTCCGTAGGTGCGGATCAGCAGGCTGCGAAACTCGTTGATAAACTCGATTTTCTGTTCACGGCTTGCATCACGCCAGTTTTTACCCAGCGCCAGTTTCGCAATGGTCACTTCATCCAGGTGAGGCAGTATGTATTCCTGAACCAGCTCATAGACAAGTTCCGGATCATCTTTTAACTGTTCACGCTTCTGCTTGATAACCGCAATCACCTCATCAGATGTCTGCTTGAGCATCACATCGGGTGCGATGATATCAGCCGCTGCAAGCAAGCTGCTGAAATACAGCTGCATGACCAGAAACAACCCGGTCAAGCCGACAGTTTTTCGTGTTATTCGTATTATTTTCAGGACCATCTTGCCACCACCATCAATATCTAAATCACTCTTCTGCCATGCTATAGAGGAATTGACCGATAATTTGTTCCAGAACCAGGGCAGATTGAGTCAATTCAATTTCACCGCCGGCCTTGAGAAATTCTTCTTCAGCGCCGGGCTGCAGACCGATAAATTGCTCGCCGAGCAAGCCTGATGTCAGTACACTGGCCGCAGTATCGGTCGGAAATTTATCATACTGCGGATCAATCGACATGGTCACACGCGCTTCATAACCATCCGAATCATATGCGATTGCGACCACCTGGCCGACTCTGACGCCACTGGCCGCCACAGGGGAACGCACCTTCAGGCCACCGATATTGTCAAAACGCGCCGATATTTCATAGCCATCATCCCCAGTATAGTTCGCCAGATTACTTACTTTCATAGCCAGCATAAAAAGTGCAGCCAGTCCCGCAGCCACAAACAGCCCAACCGCAATTTCAATTGTACGTATACTCATTGATCCCCCGTGTATTCATAAACCCGTTAATCCGGCTCTTTTTATTCGTTGAACATCAGTGCTGTTAATACAAAATCCAGGCCAAGTACCGCAAGCGAGCTGTGCACCACGGTCCTGGTAGTAGCTCGCCCCAGTCCCTCGGATGTTGGTACGCAATCATAGCCCTCAAATACCGCAATCCAGACGACAACAAATCCGAATACAGCGCTCTTGATCATGCCATTTCCAAGGTCATGGTACAGATCCACTTTAGCCACTGCCTGTGACCAGAATGCCCCGGCATCAAGCCCAAGCAGCTCAACTGCCACCAGGTAGCTGCCATATACGCCTACAGCACTGAAAATTGCGGCAAGTAATGGCATCGATATAAAACCAGCCAGAAACCTGGGTGCAATCACGCGCTCAATCGGGTTCACCGCCATCATTTCCATACCGGATAACTGTTCGGTTGCTTTCATCAGTCCGATTTCAGCGGTCAATGCCGATCCCGCCCTGCCGGCGAACAACAGTGCGGTAACCACGGGACCGAGTTCACGCAACAGTGACAAAACCACCATTACGCTTACCGAGTCCTCGGCGCCGAAATCGACCAGCGCATTATAGGCCTGCAGCGCGATTACCATGCCGACAAACAATCCGGCAACCACAATAATCAACAGCGTCTGCACACCCACTGAATACATCTGCCGTATCAGCAGACTTGGCCTGAACAGCATACCTTCCATCGCTGGCAGCACTTTCAACAGAAAAACATGGCCACGCCCAAGGCGCTGTACCGACGACAGACTCTTATGCCCCAAGGACTGTAACTTGTCGAGCAATATCATGACCGCTCGATTCCACCGATTAAATCATCGAGCACGGGCTCGGCCGGATAATGAAACGGCACCGGTCCGTCTGCAAGGCCTTCTGTAAATTGCACTATCCACTCGGAATCACTGGCGCCAAGCTGTTGCGGAGAGCCATGGCCAACAACTTCCCCGTCAGATATTACATAGGCATAATCCGCAATTGACAGGGTTTCGCGTACATCGTGAGACACCACGATGCTGCAGATATCGAGCACATCATTGAGTTCACGGATAAGCTTGACCAGCACCCCCATCGATATCGGGTCCTGACCGGTAAAGGGTTCGTCGTACATGATCATCATCGGGTCCAGTGATATCGCACGCGCCAGTGCAACACGACGCGCCATTCCCCCTGACAGCTCGGACGGCGTTAACTGCGCTGCGCCACGCAAGCCCACAGCATTCAACTTGAGCAGCACCAGCTGACGTATCATGCCCTCACTCAAGCGGGTGTGTTCACGCAACGGATAGGCCACATTTTCAAACACTGTGAGATCAGTCAACAGGGCTCCCGTCTGGAACAGCATACCCATGCGCTTTCTCAGCGCGTACAGCTGCGAAGTCTTCAGCTTGTGTACATTCTGGCCATCAACCTCTATGCTGCCGGCATCCGGGCGTAACTGGCCACCAATCAGTTTCAGCAATGTGGTTTTCCCTGTACCGCTTGGGCCCATGATTGCTGTCACACCTTTGCGCGGGATATCCATATCGACACCATCAAGTATCATGCGCTCTCCACGGCTGAATCTCAGGCCGCGTATTTTTATCAATGTTTCGCTCAACTCGGGTATCCCTTGGGTGCAGAATATCAGGATTATTATATTATCTGGGGGCGTATTGTATGCGCTTGTACCGGCTTATGCATCAGTTACGTGCTGCAATCACCTCATATTCAATCATTTGATTCCTGCGGATAATAGCGTAACCTCCATCACTCGCTACAAAATCGATAAATATGCTGTACAACATTGCCGCCATAATTGTCGGATTTCTGCTTGTTATATGGAGTGCAGACACGTTCATCACTGGTGCTGCCGCTACTGCGCGCAATTTAAACGTCTCCCCCCTGATCATCGGCCTCACCATTGTCGGCTTTGGAACATCAGCGCCAGAGATGCTGATTGCTATAATTGCTGCAGCAGATGCCAGTCCGGGCCTGGCCGTGGGCAATGCTATCGGCTCCAATATCACCAATATCACGCTGGTGCTGGGTGTATCCGCACTGATTGTGCCATTGCATGTGCATTCAGGCATCCTCAGAAAAGAGCTGCCCTTGCTGCTGGCTGCCATGCTGTTGATGCTGCTGGTGATCCAGGACAACCATCTGGGTCGCACTGACGGCCTGATCCTGTTGACCAGCGTACTGCTGCTGATGTGGTGGGTAATCCGACAGGCCTTGATCAACAGGTCGGAAGACCCGATGTACGCGGAGTACGAACAGGAACTACCCAAACCGATGTCGACCCGGTTAGCCCTGGTCTGGCTTGTAATTGGCCTTATACTGCTGATTATCAGCTCCAGGATTCTGGTCTGGGGCGCCATCCAAATTGCGACTGAATTAGGCGTCAGCGACCTGCTCATCGGTCTCACGATAATAGCAATCGGCACCAGCCTTCCCGAGCTCGCAGCTGCAATCGCAGGCGCGTTGAAAAACGAGCATGATATTACGATTGGCAATGTCGTCGGCTCCAATATGTTCAATACACTGGCCGTCATGGGTATTCCCGGTCTAATATATCCATCAACACTGGATGCCGGCGTTCTTCAACGTGATGTTCCAGTAGTTTTCATATTGACGATAGCACTGGTGATAATGGCTTTTGGGTTTAAAGGCCAGGGTCGTATTAACCGCATCGAAGGCGCGATACTATTCAGCTGTTTTGTTGGCTACCAGGTATTACTATTCTTAACTGAGCTTTAATAACACAGAATCAAATTTATATGATGCAAACGGATTTTAAAAAGCTGGGACTTGCAGTCATCGAGACCGAACTTGCGGCGGTAAACAAGCTGAAAAGCAGGATTGATGACAACTTTGCCCGTGCCTGCGAACTGATGCTCGACTGCGAAGGCAGAATAGTTGTCACCGGCATGGGCAAGTCAGGGCATATCGGCGGCAAGATTGCAGCAACCCTGGCCAGCACCGGAAGCCCGGCATTTTTTGTCCACCCTGGCGAAGCCAGCCATGGCGACCTGGGCATGATCACCACAAAGGATGTCGTCATTGCATTGTCAAACTCGGGCAATACCGCGGAAATACTCACGATAGTACCCATCATCAAGCGTCTGGGCGTGCCTCTGATCAGCATGACCGGCAGTCCCGGCTCGCCGCTGGCGACTGAGGCCACGATCAACCTCAATGTCAGCGTCGAAAACGAGGCCTGCCCGCTGGGGCTTGCACCAACATCCAGCACAACAGTGGCCCTGGTCATGGGCGATGCACTTGCAGTGGCGCTGCTGGAAGCCCGCGGTTTTACTGAAGAAGATTTTGCACTCTCGCACCCGGGCGGCAGTCTGGGCCGTCGCCTGTTGCTGCATGTCTCAGACATCATGCATACTGGCAAGGATGCGCCACGCATTGCACCTGAAGCATCGATCTCGGAAGCGCTGCTGGAAATGAGCAGCAAAGGCATGGGCATGACCGCGATTGTTGATCATAGCGGCACGGTGCTTGGCATATACACTGATGGCGACCTGCGCAGAACCCTGGACAAAAAGATCGACCTGCAACACACTAGAATAGATCAGGTCATGACCAGAAACTGCAAAACCGTTGATGCACATGATCTTGCCGCCGAAGTACTCAAGCTGATGGAAGACCACAAAATCAATGGCGCGCTGGTAACGGATGCGGACAACCGCCTGGTCGGCGCCCTGAATATGCATGACCTGCTTCGGGCGGGCGTGATGTAAAAAAAATGAATAATGAAAAATTAATAATTAATAATGTAAATATTCAATACCACACATTATTAATTATTCATTTTTTAATTTTTAATTAAACAATTATGCAGGACATACTGGATAAAGCAAAAAAAACACAACTCGTCATATTCGATGTCGATGGCGTGATGACAGACGGCAGTCTGTTTATGGGCGACGACGGCCAGGAGTACAAGGCTTTTAATTCGCTCGATGGCCACGGCATGCGCATGCTGCAGGAAGGCGGCATCACCGCAGCCATCATCACCGGGCGAAAATCAAAGGTGGTTGAACACCGCATGAAAGACCTGGGCGTTACCCGTGTCTACCAGGGCTACCGTGATAAGATTCCGGCATACGAAGCATTAATGGCCGACATCGGGCTTGAAACAGACCAGGTGGCCTATGTTGGTGATGACGTTGTCGATCTGCCTATAATGACGCGTGTCGGCTTTGCCATTGCGGTACAGGACGCCCACCCTTATGTCAAAAAACATGCTCACTGGATTACACAAAACAACGGTGGCCAGGGGGCCGTGCGCGATGTCTGCGAACTAATCCTCGAGGCCCGTGGTCTGTTAACACAGACCCTGGAATCATATTTGTACGTTCCGAAGTGAAAACACAGTTCACATTTTTAACTTTAATCATTATTGCCATGATCGGCATATGGAGCGTATTGGAAGCGCCGGATGAAGCTCCGGTCGTTGTAAAAGACCCACATTTTGTTGATGCATATGCCAGGGATTTCACCATGCTGTCGATGGATAAAAACGGCCAGCCCTACTACAAACTGACAGCAGATCTGATGGAACATTTCAATGACAGCGGCGAAGCTGAAATTACTGAACCTGTATTTAACATCAAAAAGGACGACAGCGCGTGGGTAATCAGTGCCCGGCGTGGCAAAATCGATGATAACAATATCTGGGTTACACTCAATGAAGATGTGGTTATGCAGCAAACTAATTCTGACAGCCCGTTACTGCTAAAAACCAGCAAAATGCGTTTTAATACAAGAACGCAAATCGCTCACAGTGACAAACGGATCGATATTACCCAGGGCTTACTGTCTTTACAGTCAAATGGGATGGTTTTTGATAATAAAACAGGTGATCTGGAATTACTCGCCGGCGTGAATGGTATCTATGTTAAAAATTAACACCACAGTCCTGATGTTTTCGCTTTGCGCTACAGCAATCACAGCCAGCGCCGAGCAAAACCAGGCACCCGCATCAAACGCCCCGATAAATATTTACGCCGATTACATGAAATACGAAATTAAGAGCGGCATAAGTCAATACAAAGGCAATGTTCGCGTGACTCAAAACGATATTGAGCTGAAGGGTGACAAGGTAATCGCGATACAGAATAAGAACAAGGTGCTCAAAAATTTAACCGTCACCGGCTCGCCAGCAACCTACCGCCAGTTATCGGAAGAAGGTAAATACATAAACGCTCAAAGCATGCAAATGGAATACCAGGCCGAAAAAAACAGGCTTATCCTGAGTGATAACGCGCGTCTGGAACAGGCGGGCTCCGTCATGGAGAGCGACCAGATCATTTACGACACCATCAATGAGGTCGTTATCGCCGGTGATGACAACGCGAACAAGCGCGTCAATATCACCATCACGCCAGAAAGTATCAAAAAGCCGTAAACCATGCCTGAACTGAATGCTGAAAACCTGGTCAAGCGCTATAAATCGCGTACGGTCGTGAACGATGCTTCTCTCGGTGTCAACAGCGGTGAAGTTGTCGGCTTACTGGGCCCAAATGGTGCGGGCAAGACCACCTGCTTTTACATGATGGTGGGCCTGGTGAGGGCTGACGAAGGCCACATCTGCCTGGACGGCAACGACATCACCCGCCTTCCCCTGCATGCACGCGCCCAGCGCGGTGTCGGTTACCTGCCACAGGAAGCCTCGATTTTCAGAAAACTGTCGGTCGAAGACAACATTATGGCTATCCTGGAAGCACAAAAAATCAGCCGCCAGGACCGTGAGGAGCAGCTACAGTTGCTGCTCGAAGAGCTACAGATCGAGCATATTCGTGAAAGTATTGGCATGAGCCTCTCCGGCGGTGAGCGCAGGCGCGTAGAAATCGCACGTGCGCTCGCTTCGAAGCCCTCGTTTATCCTGCTGGACGAGCCTTTTGCCGGCGTCGACCCCATCTCGGTGATCGACATCCAGAAAAGCATTGAACACTTGATCAGTCTCAATATCGGCATCCTCATAACCGACCATAATGTACGTGAAACCCTGGGTATATGCCATCGCGCTTATATATTAAGCGATGGTAAGATAATCGCTCATGGTCAGCCTGATGAGATTCTCGCAAACGATCAAGTGCGTGAAGTCTATCTAGGCCACGATTTTCGACTATAAATAGGTATACAGAACGCTTTACACAACCTAATAGATACAGGAGACAAGCCCGGAAACGGATCGGGGCATAATAATTCCACAGGGTATTCCTGAAATTCACCAAGGAAAGCCCTGAGGGATTGGTTAAGCCTACCTCTGTCACTCAGTATGAAACCATCCCTTCAACTAAAACTGGGCCAGCATCTGACGATGACACCCCAACTGCAACAGGCAATCCGCCTGCTGCAGTTGTCGACTATGGATCTTCAGACAGAAATCCAGCAGACACTGGAAGAAAATCCGATGCTGGAGATAGAAGAAGAAAGCACCAGCAGCAGCGAACGGGAACAGCAAAACAAGAGTGAATCTGAACTCAACCAGCAGGATGAACAGCTGGACCTGGAGAGAACCCAGGACCTGCCCGATGAACTGCCTGTCGACAGCGAATGGGAAGATATCTACGATATCGCAACCGCGGGTATCAGCAATGCAACGCAGACCAGCGGCGAAGATATCGGCGATTATCTTGAAAACCAGAGCATGGAGGGCGACACACTTGCAGAGCATCTGCTCTGGCAGCTCAGAAACATGTCTACCAGTGATACCGACTTCGCTATCGGCGTCGCCATAATCGACGCAATCAATGATGACGGCTATCTCACGGAAAACGTGGAAGAAATCCATGCGGGACTGGTTGATGAAATCGATATTGAGCTCGACGAGGTTGAAGCAGTGCTTCACCTGGTTCAACACTTTGATCCGCTTGGCGTGGGCGCGCGTGACCTGAAAGAGTGCCTGCTGCTGCAGCTTGAACAATTCGACAAAAGCACGGAAGGACTCGCAGATGTACGCATGCTGATACAGGATCATCTTGAACAAATCGGCAGCCGAGATTATGCACGCCTGCTCAAGTCAACCCGCCTGTCCGAAGAAAAGCTGCAGGAGCTGATAACATTCATTCAATCATTGAATCCAAAACCCGGTTCCACCATCTCCCCGAATCGGGCCGAATACATCATTCCTGACATCTTTGTTCGCAAGATTAATGGCGAATGGACCATATCGCTGAATCCGGAGTCTGCGCCCAAAATAAGAATCAACCCGCTTTATGCCGGATATGTCAAAAAGTCAGGTCGCGGCAAGGACAGCAGCTACCTGAGAAACAGCATGCAGGAAGCACGCTGGTTCCTGAAAAGCCTGCAAAGCCGCAGTGATACCTTACTTCGTGTCGGCAAGGCCATTGTTGATCGCCAGCGCCTGTTTCTCGAATATGGCGACGAAGGCATGAAACCGATGGTATTGCGCGATATTGCAGAAGAACTCGACATGCACGAATCCACCATTTCCCGGGTTACCACGCAAAAATACATGCACACACCCCGCGGTGTATTTGAATTCAAATTCTTTTTTTCCAGCCATGTCAGCACGGCGGATGGCGGCGAATGTTCCGCAACAGCTATCCGTGCCATGGTGAAAAAGCTCATTGAAAACGAGAATCCGAGAAAACCGATGAGCGATAACAAGATTTCTGCCTTTCTGGTCAAGGAAGGCATTAATGTTGCTCGCCGAACTGTGGCAAAATACAGGGAAGCGATGTCCATTCCACCCTCGAATGAGAGAAAGCGTCTTGTTTGAGGCCAATAGGAGAGAAATATGCAAATTAATCTGACTGGTCACCATGTTGATATCACAGATTCTTTAAGAAACTATGTCAATGAAAAAATGGGAAGGTTAGAACGTCATTTTGATAAAGTCAGCAATACCCATGTCATACTGACTCTCGAAAAACTGAATCACAAGGCTGAAGCCACCGTGCACATGAGCGGCAATGATATTTTTGCAGAAGCCAGTGAAGCAGAAATGTATGCAGCTATAGACTCACTTGTTGACAAGCTTGATCGCCAGGTCAAGAAACACAAGGAAAAACTCAAGAACCACCTGCATCACAAACAGAGTGAAATACCACAGCTCTGATGAATCTAGCACAGCTAATCAGCAAGGATTCCGTTGTTTGCAATGCTGACGTCAGCAGCAAAAAGAGGGCCCTTGAACTTCTCGCTGAGTTGCTTGCAAAACAGTCTGCGGCTGCGGACGCTCTCGAGATATTCCAGCACCTGACAGAGCGGGAAAAACTGGGCTCAACCAGCCTGGGACATGGCGTTGCGATACCTCATGCTCGCACCAGTGGCAGTGACAAGGCCATTGGTGCGTTCATCAAGCTTGAACACGGCATCGACTTCGACAGCCCTGACAGTAAACCCACTGACCTGCTATTTGCGCTGATGGTGCCGGAACACTATACGGATGAGCATTTGGAGATCCTCTCCAATCTCGCCAGTCGCTTCAGTGATGAAGCACTGTGCCACAATCTTCGATCATCGAACACATCCAAAGAGCTATACGACAGGCTTACAGGCTGGCATGTCACAAGCCAGGCATCATGACCGAAGTCCTGTCTGCCGAATCCATCCTGGTCAATCTGTCAAACCAGATTGAATTTGACTGGGTAGCCGGGCAGGAAAACACTGATCAGCCACTCCACGAAATCAGCGCCAGCCAGCATGCAACCCTGGTTGGGCACGTTAATGTAGTCCACAAAAATCTTATCCAGGTCATTGGCAAAACCGAATGCGAATACCTGCAAAATCTTGAAGATAACTTTCGCAATAATATGTTGCATGAAATTTTTTCATGCAGGCCTGTAGCCATCATTATGGCTGACGGCATACCTGCCCCTGATATGCTGATCGAGCACGCGAATAAGTATCACATACCATTGTTAAGCTGCAAAACAGAAAGCAACGAAGTAATTGATATTGCGCGTTTTTATCTGCACAACATTTTTTCCGAGAAAGAGATTGTGCATGGCGTTTTCATGGAAGTTCTTGGCATAGGCGTACTCATAACCGGTGAAAGCAGCGTTGGTAAAAGCGAACTCGCACTCGCATTGATATCCAGGGGACACCGCCTGATTGCTGACGACGCGCCCGAGTTTACCCGCACAGGACCCGACATCCTGGAAGGCAGAAGCCCCGGCGTTCTCAAGGACTTCATGGAAGTTCGGGGGCTCGGCGTATTGAATATACGCGACATGTACGGCGATAATGCGCTTAAACCACATAAGTACCTTAGACTGATTACCCATCTCAAGCGGGTCCGCGAAAAGGATTACCCTCAGCTGGACCGGCTGCAGGGCGGCAGAGATACCCGCACAATCCTGGGGATCGATATCCCGCAGATACTGATACCAATAGCGCCAGGCAGAAATATCGAGGTGCTGGTAGAAGCAGCCGTTCAAAATCACATATTAAGCATCTCCGGTAATAATGCGACAGAAAAATTCATCGCACTGCAGCAAATGGCCATTAACAATCAATCATCATAGTTTTCAATGAACCTGACAATCATCAGCGGACTTTCGGGCTCCGGCAAAACTGTAGCTCTGCACACACTCGAAGACGAAGACTACTATTGTGTCGACAACCTGCCGCTGGGTTTACTGCCCGAATTTGTTAAACGCGTGACAAACAGAACCATCGAGCATCACGACAATATCGCGGTAGGTATAGATGCACGCAGCGCATCTCATGACCTGAAGCGTTTCTCTGAAATCATCAAACCCCTGCGGGAGCTGAACAGCAATGTCGAGGTGATCTATCTGCAAGCCGAACCGGCCACCCTGATAAAACGCTATAGCGATACACGCCGGCGACACCCGCTCACACGAAAAGGGCTACCCCTGGCGGATGCCATTGAAGCCGAAAGAAACCTGCTCAGCGACATCGCCGCCGGATCCGATCTTGTTATCGACACCACGTTCACCAATATTCATCAACTTCGCGAACTGGTCAAACAGCGGATAGTAAGGCGTGAGAAAAAGGACAGTCTGTCGGTACTGTTCCAGTCATTCGGCTTCAAACACGGCACGCCGACTGACTCAGACTTCATGTTTGATGTTCGCTGCCTGCCCAATCCACACTGGGAACATCACCTGCGGCCGTTAAACGGCCTCGATGCGGAAGTCATGGATTTCTTGAACAACAGTGCGGAAGTGGAGCAAATGCTCGAATATATTCGAGACTTCTTACAAACCTGGGTACCGAAATTCGAGCAACAAAACCGCTACTACCTGACGATATCTATAGGCTGTACGGGCGGGCAGCACAGGTCGGTGTATATCGCCCAGCAATTATGCGAGTATTTCAGGGACAGGCTTGATACAGTACACATTCGCCACAGAGAACTCGAATAAGCAAGTAAACATGAGCGTCGCACTGCTACTGGTTACACACAAGAACATTGGCAATGATATGCTGATAATCACGAGTTCGATCCTCAATGAAGAGTTAAACAATACCGCCTGCATTGAAGTACCCTTGGATGCAGATATTGACATCATCAAAAATCAGGTTGCCAACGTACTGACAAAACTTTCTACTGACGAAGGCGTGCTGATTCTTACTGACAGCTATGGCAGCACACCGTGCAACATTGCCAATGAATTTCTCGACAACAAAAACAGAACTCTCGTCAGCGGGCTCAACCTGCCCATGCTCATCCGTGTCATGAACTACAGGTCGCTTCCGCTGGCTGAACTGAAAGACGTGGCCATTGAGGGTGGAAAACATGGCATCAAATCAACAAAAGATTAACCCACATATTACATAATCAAGATGGAGGTCAGCCGCGACATAGAGATTATCAACAAGCTTGGCATGCATGCCCGCGCAGCAGCTAAATTTGTAAAACTCGCCACCGGTTTTGACAGCAATATAGATATTCAAAAAGGCTCGCGGCGGGTAAACGCCAAGAGTATTATGGGGGTTATGATGCTGGCTGCCAACAAAGGCTCGACCATAACCATCCATGCTGATGGCAGTGATGCCGAAAAAAGCCTGGATGCACTCGAGCAGTTGATAAACAACCGTTTCGATGAAAACGAATAACTGACTGACACTTATGGGAAATAATATTTGAGCATAATTCTTAATGGCATCGGGGTTTCACACGGCATAGCTATAGGCAATGCCTATGTCTACGTTCGCGCCACCACGGAAGCAACAGAATACAACGTCCCTGCCAAATACCATCAAATTGAAATAGAAAGACTGCAACAGGCCCTCAAGGAAGCCAGTGTGCAGTTACATGAAATCAAAAGCAGGATTGCAGCAGACACGCCGGAAGACATCCTGGTGTTCATTGACTCCCACCTGTTGATGCTGGAGGACCCGGCATTCGATGAAGGCGCTGCTGCAATCATCAGGGAATTTTCCTGTAATGCCGAATGGGCGCTCCAGGTCCAGTGCGACCGCCTGGTACAGGTATTTGATGAGATGGATGATGCATATCTGAAAACACGCAAGGATGATGTGCTTCATGTCGTACAAAGAATACAGCACTGCCTGGCCGAAAAGCCGGAATCAAAAGCGGAACCTGTAAAACTCAAAGGACGTATCGTTATTTCCGATGACCTTACACCGGCGGACACCTTGATGATGCAACATCAAAAAGTGGCCGCCTTTGTTACCGAATTTGGCGGCCCCCTTTCCCACACTGCTATTCTGGCAAGAAATCTCGGCATACCGGCCATTGTCGGCGTGCATAATGCCCGCCAGCTGATTCATCCAACTGAACAGTTGATTATTGACGGGCACTACGGTGTTGTTATTGTTCAGCCCGATCCGCGTTCACTGAAACATTACAGAAAGCTTCGGCAAAAAGATGTTGTTCGCAAGCAGCGACTGAATCAGCTCATAAACAAGCCTGCTGTAACAAAAGACGGTGTTCATATTCTTATACAGGGTAATATCGATCGACCTGAAGACATCCGCAACCTTAAACAGCAT
>Ga0316198_10000717_pt1 | contig 18072 bp, 15 predicted proteins | sample OudBieAanoxic_MG_FD_204935 | JGI IMG/M metagenome (GOLD analysis project Ga0316198, IMG submission 204935) | Coastal sediment microbial communities from Oude Bieten Haven, Netherlands - site A anoxic | ecosystem: Environmental > Aquatic > Marine > Coastal > Sediment | place: Netherlands...
GGACGATCTCCAGCAGCCGGGTCGCGAGCTCGTCCAGCGGCTCGGGGTCGTCGGAGGCCAGGTAGGCGATGCCGAGGCCGCCACCGAGGTCGAGCTCGGGCAACTCGACGCCCAGCTCGTCCTTGACCTGTACCAACAGCTCGACCATGCGCCGAGCTGCCACCTCGAAGCCGGCGGTGTCGAAGATCTGAGAGCCGATGTGGCTGTGCAGGCCGCGCAGCTCGACGGACGGCTCCGCCAGTGCCTGCCGCACCGCCGCGATGGCGTCACCCGCGGCCCGGGAGAAGCCGAACTTCACGTCCTCATGCGCCGTGGCGATGTACTCGTGGGTGTGGGCCTCGACCCCGACACGCACCCGGAGCAGCACCGGCTGGACGCGCCCGTGCGCGGTGGCGATGCGAGCGAGCTGGTCGAGCTCGGCGAACGAGTCGATGACGACCAGCCCGACCCCGGCAGCAACGGCCGCCTCGAGCTCGGCGACCGACTTGTTGTTGCCGTGCAGCGCGATGCGCTCGGGCGGGAAGTCGACGTCCAGGGCGATCGCGAGCTCACCGCCGCTGCAGACATCGATGCTCAGCCCCTCCTCGGCGACCCAGCGTGCGACCGCCCGGCTGAGGAAGGCCTTGGCGGCGTAGAACACCTGGCATCCGTCGAAGGCGTCCTTGAATGCCCGGGCGCGGGCGCGAAAGTCGCTCTCGTCGAGCAGGAACACCGGGCTGCCGTGCTCGGCGACGAGATCAGGCAGCGAGTGGCCGTGCAGGCTGAGCGCGCCGCTGGCCGAAACTCGCGACATGCCCAGTGGCCATACCTGGCCGGCGAGGGCGGCCGGGTCGGACGGCGGTAGGCCGGGACCCTGTTCGGGAAGCTGGTCGGCGTGACGGGGACCGGCCGGATGAGCGCGCACGCGCCGCAAGCGTAGACATCGACGCGTAGCCTGACGAACCGGTTCCGTGACGACAGGGCTCGGTGCTCCCCGGTGGTCAGTCGCGTATGCTGCCGCGTCCTCGGGAGGGCATCGGCTCGACTGACGGCTCGGTCTCGATCGGTCCGTGGGTGCGATCGACCCAGGCTCCGTAGCGATGGGACAGGGGGCCGGCGGTGACGCCGTGCGCGACGACGCTGATGAGCACGGTGACGCTCAGGACGCCGCTTACGTCGGCGAGCAGCGCATCGTCGCCCAGGCTCTCCAGCGCCAGCAGGCCGAAGACGATCGTGGCGATGCCTCGAGGCCCGAACCACCCGAGGAACAGCACGGTCGGCCAGCGGAATCCGGTGCCCAGCAGCGCCAGTCCCACCGGGACGATGCGCAGCACTGTCAGCGCGAGCACGGCCAGTGCGAGCCATCTCCAGGAGAAGCCCACCTCCAGCGCGGCCACGAAGAGCACCCCGGCCAGCAGCCAGAGAACCCACCCCAGCAGGTCGGCTGCGATCTCGAGGGTCTCGGTCACCTCCCCCTCGATCTCGACGCAGTGGGCGAACCGGCCGAAGGCGACCCCGCCCACGAACGCGGCGATGAAGGCATTGCCCCCGAGCGTCTCGGCGGTTCCGAAGGCCAGCAGCGGCAGCGCGAGAACAGCGATGCCCCGGGCCCGCATGCTGCTCCAGTCGTTCTCTCGCGACCAGTCCAGCAACCACGCCCCACCCAGCCCCAGCCCCACGCCGATGGACAGCCCGAGCAGCACGGGAACGGCGGCGAGACTGAGGATCGTCTGCTCCTCACCACCGGTGGTGGTCACCAGCACGGCGAGCGCCCCGAGCACGACCGGGGTCGCCAGACCGTCGTTGAGTCCGCTCTCCACGTTCAGTGCCCGGCGAACGCGTGTGGGCACCGCCGGGTTCATGATGGTCGGCGCACCCAGCCCGGCATCGGTGGGCGTGACCGCCCCGGCGATCAGCACCGCGCCGGCAACTCCGGCCACCGGGAAAAGCCAGGCGGTCGTCGCCGCCGTCATCGCGATCGCGACGGGGAACCCGACGGCCAGCAGACGCACGGCGATCCAGGGGTCGGCTCGCAGCTCGGCCAGGCGAACGGTGCTGGCGTCGTGGAACAGCACGATGACCAACGTGATCTCGGCAAGGAATCGCACCGTGTCGGGAGAGACGCTCTCGTCGGTGGCCACGGCAAGAAGTGCTCCAGCGGCGATGAACGCCATCGGCGCCGTGAATCCGCGCCGCTCCAGCCCGGCACCCACCAGCGACCAGGCGAGCACCAGTGCCGCCGTCGTCGCGAGGGCCAGGCCCTCCGGAGTGGTCACATCCGCTCGGGAGCGTCGACGCCCAGCAGCCCGAGGCCGTTCCCGATCGCCTGCCGGGTAGCGGCGACCAACCACAGGCGGGCCCCGTGCTGCGCGGACGGCTGCTCATCGCCCTGAGGCAGCACGCGACACTCGTCGTAGAACCTGTGGAACGTCGCCGCGGTGTCCTCCAGGTAGCGCGCCACCCGGTGGGGCTCACGAAGCTCGGCAGCCGTCGCCACGACCCGGGGGAACTCGCCGAGGGCACCGAGCAGGGCGGTCTCGCGCGGATGGTCCAGCAGCGAGGGATCGAGGTCTCCGCGTTCGACCCCGAGGTCAGCGGCGTTGCGCAGGATCGAGGAGAGCCGGGCGTGGGCGTACTGGACGTAGAAGACCGGGTTGTCCGATGTCTGGCGGGTCACCAGGTCCAGATCGAGCGTCATCGGCGAGTCCGCCGGGTAGCGGCACAGGGAGTACCGCACGCCGTCCACGCCGGCCAGCTCGACGATATCGAGCAGGGTCACGATGGTCCCGGCGCGCTTCGACAGCCGCATCTCCTCCCCGCCGCGCACGATCTTGACCATCTGCCCGATCAGTACGTCCAGGGTGGCGTCGGGGTCGTCGCCCGTACAGGCAGCGATGGCCTTGAGACGGCCGACGTAGCCGTGGTGGTCGGCACCGAGCAGGTACAGGCAGGTGTCGAACCCTCGCTCGCGCTTGTCGACGTAGTAGGCGGTGTCGGAGGCGAAGTAGGTGTACTCGCCGTCCTGCTTGACCAGCACCCGGTCCTTGTCGTCGCCGAAGTCGCTGGTGCGCATGAACAGCGCCCCGTCGGCCTCGTAGAGCCGTCCCTGGCCCTGCAGGACATCGATGCCGTGCGCGACCTTGCCCGAGGCGTGCAGCTCGCGCTCGGAGGTCCACACGTCGAAGACCGTCCGGAAGTCCGCCAGCTGCTGCTGCTGCTCGGCGAGCTGGCGGTGGTAGCCCTCCTCGCGGAAGGCCGCCACCTGCTGGTCCTCAGGCAGGCTCACGATGTCGGGGCGGTCGGCCACGATCTGCGCCGACAGGTCGTGGACGTACTGGCCGTGGTAGCCGTCCGGTGGAACGGGCTGGCCGTGGGCCAGCGCCATCAGCGACTCACCGAAACGGTCGAGCTGCGCGCCCCGGTCATTGACGTAGAACTCGCGGGTGACGTCGGCGCCGGCGGCCGCCAGGACCCGGGCCAGGGCGTCCCCCAGGGCAGCCCAACGGGTGTGGCCGAGGTGCAGCGGGCCCGTCGGGTTGGCCGAGATGAACTCGACGTTCACACGCCGACCAGCAAGCGCGTCGCTGTGCCCATAGTGCTCGCCCGCCTCGACGATGGTTGCCGCCAGCGCGCCGGCGGCGGCGGCCTGGAGGCTGATGTTGACGAATCCCGGCCCGGCCACCGACGCCTGTGCCACACCCGGCTGCGACGCCAGGCACTCCGCGAGGGCGGCGGCCAGGTCCCGCGGGACGAGGCCGGCTCGCTTGGCCGTCTGCATGGCCGCGTTGGTGGCGTAGTCGCCGTGCTCGGGGTTGCGGGGACGCTCGATCGTCGCTGAGGGAAGCCTCCCGGCCTCCCCGCCCAGCGCACGGACGGACTGCCACAGACAGGTCGCGACGAGCGAGGTCAGGTCGTCAGGAGTCACCGGTCCAGGTTAGATGTCGCGGGGCCAGGGGAGTTCGGCGCACCGTGATGACTGCTGTAGCCTGATCACCACAGGTCAACGCTTGTTTCCTGCGGTGAGCGCCGCGTTGGCCCCCGTAGCTCAGGGGATAGAGCACCGCCCTCCGGAGGCGGGGGCGCAGGTTCGAATCCTGCCGGGGGCGCCACGTGCCGGGCCCGTGACCGTCCCGAGGTCGGCTGTCGTGCCGGGGGCATCGTTGGGCCGAGGGCGTTGTTGGGCCCGGGCGCCAGCTCGATCGTCTACCCCATGGCGGCACCCTGCGGCGAAGGTGACGGAGAGGGACCTTCGCCGCGTCAGGGGTCTCATGCGGCAACCGCCGCCGATGACTGGGTCGCTCAGCTCGGGTCGCCCATCGAGATGACGTAGAACATCCCGCCGAACGGATCGCTCAGCATGGCCCACCGGCCCATGTCGATGTCCATCGGCCCGACGACGAGCGAACCGCCGAGATCCTGCGCCGCGGCGACGGAGTCGTCACAGCTGACGACTGAGAAGTAGACGCCCCACAGCGAGGGTGCCTCGTCCGGTACGCCGGGTGGCATCGGCATCGCACCGGCAATCATCGTGTCGACCCCCTCGGCGGCTGCGCCTTTGGCGTCCAGGTGCGCCACGATGTACGGCGAGTCGCCGGCCGAGGACTGCTCCCAGCGCCAGCCGAACAGCTCCTCGTAGAACGGGAGGGCCGCAGCCAGGTCCCGACTCTGCAGCTCGGCCCACGAGAACGTGCCCGCCTCGTTGAACACATCCGCGCCCTGGTGGTCCCTGGGCTGCCAGAGCCCGATCACGGCACCGGAGGGGTCGGCGACCATGGCCATCCGACCCGAGGTCATCACGTCGAAGGCCGGGACGAGGACAGTTCCGCCGGCACCCGGGGTAGCGGTCACCATCTCGTCGGCGTCACCGACCATGACGTAGGTGGTCCAGGTCGAGGGCACGCCGGCCTGGACCTGCTCGGGCGGCTGCGGGCCAAGCCCTGCGACGAGCCGTTCACCCAGGCTGAGCATGGTGTAGGTGGTACCGACGTCGGTCGGCACCTCCGCCGCGCGCCAGTCGAACAGCGCCGTGTAGAAGGCAGTTGCCCCCGCTTGGTCAGGGGTGCTGAGGTCGATCCATCCCGGGAAGCCGTTCGGGTAGCGCATGCCCGCGACGTTACGCCGACACAGCAACCTTGCCTACCCCTGCGAGCGCACATCAGCACCTCGTGATCGCGCCCGCTGACCGCCTCGGATGGCCGAGCAGCGGCGTCGCGGGCAAGATCGTCGCGTGAGCGGGACAACGACGCCGGGCCTCGTCGGTAGCACCGTGCCCGTCCTGCTGGCCCCGGTCGCCGCAACGGTCCGCCGGATCATCTCCGGTTCCAGCAACGGAGAGACGGCCACCAACCGCGCTATCGCCAGACCGGCGGGCGCGCCAGGCTGGTTTGGTCCGAGCAGCGCCGTCTGGCAGGTGCACGGCTCGGTCTCGACCTTTCTCGGCGGTATCCGCTCCCTGCTGCTGCAGTCGCTGCATCCGCTGGCGCTGGCCGGGGTGGACGGCCACTCCAGCTACCGCCACGACCCGTTCGGCCGACTGCATCGCACCGGGGCCTTCATCGCTGCCACAACGTTCGGCAGCGAGGCCATGGGCCAGCAGACCGTCGACGCCATCGGCCGGATCCACCAGAAGGTGTCCGGCACGGCCCCGGACGGTCGTCCCTACGCGGCGACAGACCCTGCCCTGCTCACCTGGATCCACATAGCCCTGGTCGACTCGATGCTGGAGGCCTACCTGCGCTTCGGCACCAACGGACCGCTCGACCCGGACGCCTACGTCGCTGACATGGCGGTCGTCGGCGCCGCGATGGGCGTGCCCGCGCCCCCGACGACGCACGCCGAGCTGGACCAGGCCTTCCGCGAGGTGCGCGGAGAGCTCATCGGTAGTGCCCACGTAGCCGACGTCCGGGGATTCGTGCTCAACCCCCCGCTGTCCACGCCGGCCCGCCTCGGCTACGGAGTACTCGCCCGCGCCGCTGAGGACTCTCTGCAGCCCTGGGCACGGCAGATGCTGGACTCACCGGCACGATCAGGCTGGCAACGACGGACCAATGCCGCGCTGGCGTCCTCGCTGCTGTCCACGTTGCAGGTTGCGTTGGTGGAGTCCCCAGCCCGCGCCGCTGCACGCCACCGGTTGGGCGTACCCATAGAGGAGATGGACCGGCTCAGGCGTGAGCGGGAGCTGCTGGGTCAGCGCGAGCCGATGGGCACGTAGCTGCGCTCGGTCTCACCGATGTAGACCTGGCGAGGACGACCGATCTTGGTCGTCGGGTCGGCGATCATCTCGCGCCACTGCGCGATCCACCCGGGCAGGCGGCCCAAGGCGAAGAGCACGGTGAACATCTTGGTCGGGAAGCCCATCGCCCGGTAGATCAACCCGGTGTAGAAGTCGACGTTGGGGTAGAGCGAGCGCTCCAAGAAGTAGTCGTCGTTCAGCGCGACGTCCTCGAGCCGGCGCGCGATGTCGAAGAGCGGGTCGTCCGCGACGAGCTTGTCCAGCACCTCGTGGGCAGCCTGCTTGACGATCGTGCCGCGCGGGTCGTAGCTGCGGTAGACCCGGTGCCCGAAGCCCATCAGACGGGCGCCGGCCTGCTTGTCCTTGGCCCGTGTCACATATCCGTTGACGTCGCCACCCTCGGCGTGGATGCGCTCGAGCATCTCCAGCACAGCCTGGTTCGCTCCGCCGTGCAGCGGCCCGAAGAGGGCGTTGACTCCAGCGGACACCGAGGCGAACAGGTTGGCATGGCTCGAGCCAACCATGCGCACCGTGGAGGTGGAGCAGTTCTGCTCGTGGTCGGCGTGCAGCAGGAACAGGACGTCCAGGGTCTTCGCGATGAGCGGGTCGACCTCGTACGTCTCCGCCGGGACGCCGAACACCAGACGCAAGAAGTTCTCCGTGTAGTCCAGAGAGTTGTCGGGATAGAGGAACGGCTGCCCGATGCTCTTCTTGTGCGCGTAGGCCGCGATCGTCGGAACCTTGGCGAGCAGTCGGATCGTGGAGATCTCCACGTGCTCAGGGTCGAAGGGGTCGAGGCTGTCCTGGTAGAACGTCGACAGTGCGCTGACCGCGGAGGAGAGCACCGCCATCGGGTGCGCGTCGCGCGGGAAGCCGTCGAAGAACCGGCGCAGGTCCTCGTGCAGCAGGGTGTGCCGATTGATCCGGGAGAGGAAGTCGTCGAGCTCGCTGGGGCTAGGAAGGTCGCCGTAGATCAGCAGGTACGCGACCTCGAGGAAGCTCGACTGTTGGGCCAGCTGCTCGATCGGGTAACCGCGGTAGCGCAGGATGCCCGCACCACCGTCGATGTAGGTGATCGCCGACGAGCACGGGGCGGTGTTGACGTAGCCGTAGTCGAAGGTGACCTGCCCGGTCTTCTTGAGCACCGTCGAGACGTCGATACCGCCCGGACCCTCGGCGGCCGCCGCGTAGTCGAGAGGGATCTGCCCCTGAGGCGTGGTCAGCGAGTAGTCGGACATGCATCCCCTTCCGGCGAGCGGATCGTGAGAATAGAAGCGCAGTCTGCCAATTCACGCTACTCGTCGGAGGAGGTACCCCCGTCAGGCTCGGGTGTCTCCGCCTCGACGCGTCGCTGGAACCCGTGCTGCCCTACCTGGAACGCGCTGCGCACCAGGAATCCGAGGAACACGAGGTTGAACGTCATCTGGACGGTCGCGACCGCTCGCGCAGCCTGGCCCGTCGGCGCGATGTCGCCGAAGCCCACGGTGGCGATCATCGTCACCGTGAAGTAGAGCGAGTCCAGGTGCGTCACGAGACCGGGAACCTGGCCGGGGCTGCGTGTCTGCATGCTCAGGTAGATGTAGGCGAACACCAGCACGACGCCGAGGAACAGCACGACGACCAGCGACAGCGCCATCAGCACCGGCCGCCTCGAGCCGGCTATTCGGCGCAGCATGACCACGTACAAGGCCGTGAGCAGCCCGATCGCCAGGAGCGTGAGGAGGATCGAACGCCAGGCTGTCCTGGCCTGCACCTCGTCGACAGGCATCAAAAAGTAGGCGGTCACGGCCGCCGCGACGACGCCTCCCAGCACGAGGAGGCCAAGAGCCATCTCCACCCGCTGGTGCCGGTTCGACGAATGACCGAGCTGCGCCGCCTTCGGCACGTGGGGGGAGGTCACCGACCCCACGCTAGCGGGGACGTACCGGGTTGATGCGCCAGCTGGAGGGAAGCCTGGTGGTCGAGGCGCAGCCACGGGCCGCCGGACAGTCTGTGTCAGCCCTCACACCGTCACGGTCTGACACGCCTGCTCTATCCTTTCCCCGAAGGAGCCCTTCATGGTTGTTCGCCTGCCCGTCTCTCTTCCTCCTGTCGTGCGTGACCTCGTTCCCGGCCTGGTCGCCGGTCCAGACGTCGACGCAACCGGTATGCGCGTGCTGATCACCGGTGCCAGCGGCACCTTCGGGCGGGCGATCACCGCCGCACTGACCGAACGCGGTGCCACGGTGATGGGCCTGGACGTCGAGCCGCGACCCGACGACGCCGTTGCGGTCGTGGCCTGCGACATCACCAACGACGCCAGTGTCGAGGCCGGCGTCGCGTCCGCCCTGGAGCGTCTCGGGGGCCTCGACCTGCTGGTCAACAACGCCGGCATCGGCGGTCCGGCGCCGGCGGAGCTGCCGCCAGGACCCGAGGTCTACCGCCAGCTCGAGATCAACCTGCTCGGCACCTGGCGGGTCACCGCCGCAGCGAAGCAGGCGTTGGTCGCGTCGCGGGGACGCGTGGTGGTCGTCGCTTCGCGCGCATCGGTGTTCCAGCTGCCGATCGCTGCCGCCTACGGCGTCAGCAAGCGGGCCGTCGTCGCCTACGCCGACTCGCTACGCCTCGAGCTGGCACCGCACGTCAGCGTCTCGACCGTCTACCCGTCCATGGTGCGTAGCCCGATCCACGACTCGACCAGGCAGGCCGGGCTCTCCCTGGAGGGCGTGTCGCACTTCGAGTCGCTCGAGGGCGTCGTCGACGCCGTCGTGGCTGCCGGCCTGGCCCGCACCGCTCCCCGTGATGTCGCGACGAGCCCGCGCGGGATGGTCGAGTTTCTGCTCGCCCGCCACCTGCCCTCGCTCATCGACGTGCTCGTTCGTCGCACCGTGGCGGATCGCCTCGACTCCGGCGCGTTCGACGACGCCGAGCTGGCCGCCGGCATGGTCGACCGACATCGGGGGACGCCGGCCGGCTCGTCGCTCCGCCCACGGAGCTGATGGTGGCAGCCGTGGTCGGCACCGCAGCGGGCGTCGTCGTCTCCGAGCGGGCGCCAGCAGCCGTCGCGCGAGTCGGTGGGCTCGGTGCGGCCAGGGCGGCGGGCTGACGCTGCTGTTGTCGAACGTCTGAGGTCGTCAGCTACTGCTCGTCGAGCACCCGGCTGCGCATGATGCGGGCATACGTCCGGGGCGCCACCCGCGACAGCGTGTAGGCGACCCTGGCCGTCCGAGAGGGCAGCACCAGCGCGCGCCTCCGGGCCATGCCATCGACGATCGCCTCGGCAACCTCGCGGGGTGAGAGCACCTCACCGGTGGTCGACCAGTTGCCGGCGTCCCCTGCCGAGCGGTGCGCTGCGCGCGTCTCGATGCCGGTGGCGACGAAGGACGGGGCAACCACGGTCACCGACACCCCCTGCTCGCTCAGCTCGGCGCGCAGGCTGTCGAAGAATCCGTGGACGCCGTGCTTGGACGCCGAGTAGGCGGTGCGGTGCACCAGCGGGGCGAAACCGGACACGGAGCTGAGCACGGCGATGCGGCCCCGTCGCTCGAGGAGACCGGGGAGTGCGGCATGGGTAACGGCGATGGCTCCGGCCAGGTTGACGCCGAGCACCCGGTCGACGGCGGCCATCGGCGTGTCCACAGCGGGTCCGAGCGACGTGATCCCGTGGCTGAGCACCAGCCCGTCGAGGGCCCCGAGCCCGCCCACGACTGCCGGGACGGCGTCGCGGTCGGTCACGTCGAGGCTGTACCGCTCGTCGCACTCGGCGTCGATGTCGTGGGCCCGCAGGTCGGCGGCCACCACGTGGGCTCCCTGCTCCTGCAGCACGGCGCAGATCTGCGCACCGATTCCGCCGGCCGCGCCGGTGACGAGGACGCGCGCGCCAGCCCGGACGCGCGGTCGGCTCCGATCCCTCATCGAGGCGTGGGCATCCCGGCAGTCGCCGGCAGCGGGGTCGGGCGCCGCGACCAGAAGGTGCCCAGAGTCAGCCCCGCGATGAGGTGCCAGACGCCCCACCACGCCGCGATGACCGCCATGCCGCCCAACCCGTCGAAGAACGTGAACACGATCACCAGCCCCAGGGCGGAGTTCTGGATACCCACCTCCATCGTGATCGCCCGCCGGTCGTACTCCGGAAGGCGTGCCCCGGTGGCTGACAGGTAGCCGATCCCGAGGGCCACCGCGTTCTGGACGGCGACGACCAGCGCGAAGATGCCGATGAACTCGAGGAAGAACGACCAGTTGGCGGCAAGGGCGAAGACGATGAAGGAGAAGAAGGCCGCGAGCGAGAAGTAGCGCATGGGTCGCCGCAGCCGGTCGGCGAGCTCGGGCCGCTTGGCCCGGGTGAGCATGCCCAGTGCCAACGGCACCCCGAGGATCAGCACGATCGTAACCATGAGGTCGATCGGGTCGAGCGACACGTCGGTGAGGATGTCGCGGGCACCCTCGGTGCGCGACCCCCAGAACTGCAGGTTGAACGGTGTCATGACGATGGCCAGCAGGGTGGAGACGGCCGTCATGCTCACGCTCAGGGCGGAGTTGCCGCGGGCGTAGGACGTCAGGAAGTTCGAGAAGTTACCGCCCGGGCACGCCGCCACCAGGATCATGCCCAGCGCGACGGATGCAGCCGGGTTGATGAGGCCCACGAGCACGAAGGTCAACGCCGGCAGCAGGACGAACTGGGCGGCGAGGCCGATGACGGGCCCGCGCGGGTCGCGGGCGATGCGTCGGAAGGCCTCGACGCGGATGTCGAGGGCGACCCCGAACATGATGAGGCCGATCAGGACGTTGAGGAGCGTCAGCGTGGACTCGTTGAAGTTGAGGACGACCGCATCCACCGGCTCCATCAGGCGCCCTCCTCAGTTGCTCGCGACGATCACTCGATCGGACCCTAGCGACCGGTGGGCTGCGGTTGGATGACATCCATGACTGTCACCGGTGGAGAACGTATCGCGCGCATGCTGGCCGACGAGGGCGTCGAGGTGGTCTTCGGCATCATCGACGGCACCTACTTCGGCCTGTACGGCCATCTCAAGGACCACGGCATCCGGCTGATCTCGCCCAGGCACGAGACGTCGGCCCTGCACATGGCCGGTGCCTACGCCCGCCTCACCGGACGACTCGGTGTTGCCATCGCGAGCAACGGACCCGGCGTCGCCAACGCGCTGCCGGGGGTGGCGGTGGAGAACGGCGAGGGCAACCGGGTGCTGCTCATCACCAGCTGGCGGCGCCATCAGATCGTCAAGCCCGACCGTGGCGGCACCTACCAGTACTTCGACCAGCCGGCCGTCATCAAGCCCATGTCGAAGTGGAGCGGCGCCGTGCCGGACTTCAACCGCATCGGCGAGCTCATGCGTCGCGCCTTGCGCATCAGCTGGCGCGGTCGCCCGGGGGTGGTGCACCTGACCGTGCCCGAAGACATCATGAACACCGAGTTCGACGAGGCAGCGCAGCCCGACGTGGCCCCCGCGCGGTACCGGCGGACCGCCCCCGTCGAACCGCCCGCCGCCCTCGTCGACGAGGCAGCGCGGCTGCTGGCGAGTGCCGACCAGCCGCTGATCCACGCCGGCAGCGGGGTGCTGCACGCTGACGCCACCGATGAGCTGCTGGCCGTGGCGGAGGCGCTCGGCGCACCCGTGACGACGAGCTGGTCGGGCCGCGACGTGATCGACGAGCGGCTCGAGGTGTCGGTACCGATGATCTACCCGCAGCTGGTCGACCAGGTGCGCAACGACGCCGACGTGGTGCTGGCGATCGGCAGCCGATTCGCCGAGACCGACTGGTGGGGCAAGGCACCGCACTGGAAGCGGGGTAGCGAGCAGAGGCTCGTCCAGGTCGACAACGACGAAGAGCTGTTGGGCATGAACAAGCCGGTGGACGTGGCCGTCCTGGGTGACGCCAAGGTGTTCCTGGCCCGGCTGGCCGAGCGACTGCGCTCCGACGACCTTGCTGCCGTGCTCGAGGAGCGACGCGCGGCGCGCCGAGAGGCAGTGGCCGGATACGCCGCGACGAAGGTCGAGACTCGAGGGATGCTCGACGGCGCACTGGCATCCGTCAGCGACCCACTGCACACCTCGCACCTTCCGGCGGTGATGCAGCGGGTGCTGCCGGAGAACACGGTGACGGTGCTGGACGGCGGCACCACCCCGGTCTGGGGTGCGCTGTACCACGAGGTTCGCCGTCCCCATTCGGTGCTGAGCACGCTCGGCAAGTTCGGGATGCTCGGAGCCGGCGTGCCTCAGGCGCTTGGCGCCAAGGTGGCCGCACCCGAGCGCTTCGTGGCCTGCCTGACCGGCGACGGCGCCTTCGGGTTCCACCCGCAGGAGATCGAGACGGCTGTGCGCGCCGGGCTGCCGGTGCTCGTCGTCGTGGCCGTCGATCGGGCGTGGGGCATGGTCAAGACCACCCAGGAGATGACCATCGACTCCGAGACTCTGTTCGCCCAGGGCAAGCTGCCCGACGAGCAGCACATCAACACCGACTTCAGCGAGATCCGCTACGACGTGATGGCACAGAGCATGGGGGGCAAGGGTCTGCGGGTCTCGGCGTCCGATGCGCTGGAGTCGACGCTGCAGCAGGCCCGCGACCTGGTGCAGCAGGGGCACCCCGTCGTCGTGCACGTCGACGTCGACCAGGTGGCGCACAAGTTCGCGCCGATCCTGCTGACGTTCAAGGAGATGCACGCCGAGCCGGCCGGCTGAGCCTCACGACCGGAAGCCCGCCAGGTACTCCTCGAAGTCCCACCCGGCCATGAACTTCTCAGCCGACGAGCGCCCCGACTCATAGAGGCGGTCGGCGTCGGAGGCCGAGAGGTCGAAGTCAGTGGCGTTGATGCCGAAGGTGTCGACGAAGATTGTGCGAGCCAGCGTGTCGGGGTTGTCGATGTGCATACCGTCGTAGAACTCCCGCATCGTCGCGATCATGGCCAGCGCCAGCTTCAGCGGGGAGTCGGCCAACGAAGGGGCGCGCTGCGAGCCGACGCGGTTGGACAGCTTGATGCCGAACGTCGGCCAGCGCGGGGGGCGTGCGTCGTTGCGGTCGAAGCAGGCAATCGGGAAGTTCGACAGCATGCCGCCGTCCACCAGGGTCGAGCTCAGGTCGGTGAACGTGCCATCGGCGCTGCGCCGGTAGTCGATGGTGGCAGGTTCGAAGAAGAACGGGATCGACATCGACGCCCGCACGGCCGACACGACCGACTGCCCATCCGGGTCGAGGCCGTAGGTGTCGCGGTAGTCCCACGGCAGCCGTACGAGTCGGCGCAGCGAGACGTCGGAGACCATCACGACGAGCTTGTAGCGCTGGTCGTCGGTCAGCGTGCTGCTCGGATCGGGGTCGAGGCGCAGTCCGGCGAACGTCTCGTGAGCGTCGGGCAGCATCTCGGCCAGGAAGGACTCGAAGTAGCGGCCCTCGTAGATCCCCTCCTGGAAGGCAATCGACAGCGCCTTGCCGAGAACCGGGATGCGGTCGATGAACGCGGTGTCGCGGAACCGGTTGTAGTCGGTGGCCTTCATCACGTCATACATCTGCTGCGCCGACATCCCGGACGCCGTCAGCGCACCCACGATCGCACCGGCCGAGGTACCAGCCACCCGCGGGAAGTCGTAGCCATGCTCCTTGAGCACGCTGACCGCTCCGGCCAGCGCGATGCCTTTGACCCCACCGCCCTCGAGCACGAGATCTGCCTTCTGCGGAGCCATCTCTACCTCCTGTGAGCGCGGTCACAGTCACCGTAGGGTCATCGGTCTGGACACCGCTACCCCGTTGGCGAGGCAGAGTGAGGACATGGACACGCACACCCGTACCCGCACGAGCCTGCACGGCGTCGCTGAGGCGCTTCTGGCCGGCCCGCAGTTCGAGCGCTCGGGCACCATCAGGCTCCGCGTGCTCCAGGGTGGGTTCGCGACAGTCGCCGAACCGATGCTGCGCGTGGCCGGCGACCAGGTCGTGAGCGCCGACGGGCACCGGGTGCCGCTGGCCGGGTCGTTCGCAGCGGTAGCCGAGGCGATCGGCGTGCCGTTCACCAAGCCCGACATCTACGGCGACCACTCGCCGATGACCGAGGACGACGACGTGGAGGTCGACGGGATGGCTGCCGCGCGGATCGCGGCGTGGTTCGAGCGCGGTCGTCAGGCGCTCATCACCGTGGCGCGGGCACAGGCCCCGGTTCTGTGGCCGGAGCACTTCGACCTCGCGGTGACCGTGGACGAGGTCAACCTCGGCGTCTCCCCCGGGGACGGGTTCTCTTCCGAGCCCTACGCCTACGTCGGCCCGTGGGACTTCGATCCCGACGCCGAGCCCTATTCCGACTCCCCCTTCTGGTCGGCCCCGTTCGGCGCCGTCCTTCGCATCGACGCCGCCCCGGACGCCAACGCGCTCGCCCGCTTCTTCTCCGCGGGCCAGACCTTCGTCGCCCAGCACCGCCGACAGCAGGGCATGGCCTGACCTGCCGTCACGTGGGTAGGTTCACCGGTGTGACCGCGAATCCTCAGCACGACCTGGGCCTGGTCCGCCAGTCGGCTGGTCAGCTGGTGCATGACGTCGGACTGCTCAGCGACGACGCGCTGGCCGAGCCCAGCCTGCTGCCCGGCTGGACGCGCGCCCACGTGGTCGGGCACCTGATCGGCAACGCCGAGGGCCTGACTCGACTGCTCATCTGGGCGCTCACGGCAGAGCCCACACCGCAGTACCCCGACGCGCGCAGCCGGAACGCAGGCATCGAGGCAGCCGTGGGCCAGCCGGCGGACCTGCTCGCGGCGCGGCTGCGCGAGGTGACCGACGCCTTGCTGCAGACCGCCCGCGACCTCGACGACGTCGCTTGGTCGGCCACGGTGGCACTGGGCCCGGCCGCTGCGGGGCGCGAGATGCCGGCGGCCGAGCTGCCCTGGCGCCGCCTCGTGGAGCAGGAGGTGCACAACGTCGACCTGGACGGCGCCTACACCCCCGCGCACTGGGCGCCCGAGTTCGTGCACCGACTGCTGGACGAGACCACGGAACGGTTCCTCGACCGCCCCGACGTCCCGGCGCTGGACCTGGACGCGATCGACGGCGACTGGTCGGCGTCGTGCGGAGAGCCCGCAGCCCGCACGCGGGTGGAAGGACCGTCCCCCGCTCTGCTCGCTTGGCTCACCGGACGCTCTGCCGGTCAGGGGTTGCACGTGAGCGGTCCTGGTCTGCCGAGCCTGCCGGCGTGGTTCTGATGACCTACACCGGAGTGGTCACACCCAACGGAGCTCCTGACGTCCGCGAGCTCGCCCACCTGATCATCACCAAGGTGTCCGTCGGTCCGATGGACAACAACGCCTACTTCTTGCGCTGTCGGGCCACGGGTGACGAGCTGCTCATCGACGCCGCAGCAGATGCGGAACGGCTGATCGAGACGGTGGGCGACGGTCCGCTGCGCACCGTCGTCACGACGCACCGACACGCCGACCACTGGGGGGCGCTGAGCGAGGTGGTCGCCGCGACCGGCGCCCACACCGTGGCCCACCGGGCGGACGCCGACGCGATCCCGGTCGCGACGGACCGCCTGACCGAGGACGGCGATGTCATCGGTGTCGGCGCCGTGGAGCTGTCCGTCCTCCACATCGCCGGGCACACCCCCGGTTCGATCGCTGTGCTCTACGACGACCCGCAGGGAACTCCGCACCTGTTCACCGGGGACTCGCTGTTCCCCGGCGGGGTCGGCACGTCGACGCCGGAGACGTTCCCGACTCTCTACCGCGACGTCGTCACCAAGATCTTCGACCGGCTCCCCGACGAGACGTGGGTCTACCCCGGGCACGGCGACGACACGGTGCTCGGCAACGAGCGTCCGCACCTGGCCGAGTGGCAGGCGCGCCGCTGGTAGCGCGGCTACCGGGGACGCGACTCCTCGATGTCGGTGGTCTGCGTGGTGTGCCCGTGCCCGGCGATCGGGCCGGAGTGGGCGCGGGCGGACGGGTCGCGACTCACCTTGACCAGCGAGGCCACCGTCGTGACCGTGAGCACCACGAGGATGACCACGAGCGAGAAGACCGTCGGGATCTCCGGGATCTGGGGGTTCACCTGGTGCCCGAAGGTCAGCATCAGCTTGACGCCGATGAAGGCCAGGATGACGGACAGCCCGACGGCCAGGTAGACCAGCTTCTCCAGCAGGTTGCGCAGCACGAAGAACAGCGCGCGCAGGCCCAGCAGAGCGAACGCGTTGGCGGCGAAGACCAGGTAGGGCACCTGCGTCACGCCGAACGTGGCGGGGATGGAGTCCAGGGCGAACAGCAGGTCGGTCGTACCGATCGCGATGAGAACGAGGAACATCGGCGTGACGAACCGACGACCGTCCTGGACCGTGGTCAGCTTGTTCCCCTGGTAGTCGTCGCTGACCCGCAACCGCTTGCGGGCGAAGCGCATGACGGCGTTCTCGTCGAGGTCGGCGTCCTCGTTGCGGTGCTTGAAGATGCTCCACGCGGTCCAGATGAGAAAGGCGCCGAAGATGACGAACGTGAACGCGAAGTACTCCAGGGCGGCCGCGCCCACGGCGATGAAGGCCGCCCGCATCACGAGCGCCAGCGCCACGCCGATGAGCAGGGCGCGCTGCTGCAGCTCGGAGGGAACGGCGAAGCGCGCGAAGATCAGCAGGAAGATGAACAGGTTGTCCACCGACAGGCTCTTCTCGACGAGCCAGGCTGCGTAGTACTGCTGCCCGTACTCGGGGCCGGCGATCGTCCACACGCCGATGCCGAAGGCCAGGGCGACCCCGATGTAGAACACCGACCATGCCGCCGCCTCGCGCATCGACACGTCGTGCGGGTTGCGTCCCACGACGAAGTCGATGGCGAGCAGCAGGACGACGCCGGCGACCGTGGCCGCCCAGACCGCGAGCGACACGTCCAGCACCCGCCCAATCTAGGCGAGGACGGGCGTGGATGCCTCAGCGCCGGGCTCCCTCCCGTCGATCGGCCAGCAGACTCGCGACCGCCGTGACCAGCAGGACCACCAGGATGAACCCGAGCGAGACACCGACCGGGATCACCGGCACCCACTCGACGGGCTCTCCGCCGTTGATGAAGGGCAGGCTGTTGCTGCCCAGCGCCTCGAAGATGAGCTTGACCCCGATGAAGGCCAGGATGACGGCGAGTCCCACGTTGAGGAAGCGCAAGCGGTCGATCAGCCCGCCGAGCAGAAAGAACAGCTGGACGAGCCCCATGAGGGCGAAGGCGTTGGCGGTGAAGACCAGGTAGGGCTCCTGGGTGAGCCCGAAGATGGCCGGGATCGAGTCCAGCGCGAACAGCACGTCGGTCGTACCGATGGCGATCATCACCACCAGCATCGGCGTCCAGTGCCTCACCCCGTCGACGCGCACCCGCAGGTGGGCACCGTGGTAGTCCGGGGTGAGGGTCACGACCCGGCCCACCCAGCGGATCAGCGCGTTCTCCTCGAACTCGCTCTCCTCGTCATCACCGCGCAGCAGCTGCCAGGCCGTCCAGACGAGGAACGCCCCGAAGAGGAAGAAGACACCGCTGAACCGCTCGATCACGAACGCGCCCGCCGCGATGAACCCACCGCGCAGCACGAGCGCCAGGATGATGCCGATGAGCAGGACCGTCTGCTGCAGCGCAGCCGGCACCGAGAACCTGGCCATGATGATGACGAAGACGAAGAGGTTGTCGAGGCTCAGGCTGTACTCGGTGAGCCAGCCGGCGTAGAACTCGGCGGCGAACTGTGACCCCCACACCGTCCACACCAGCGCGCCGAACGCGATCGCGAGGGCGACGAAGAACGCGACGACCATCGTCGCCTCGCGCACCGACGGCTTGTGCGGGCGTCTGCTGACCAGCGCGAGATCGGTGAGCAAGATGGCGAGGACCAGGCCGATCGTGAGTGCCCAGGCCAGCCCGGAGACGTTCACG
>Ga0316198_10000718_pt1 | contig 18069 bp, 19 predicted proteins | sample OudBieAanoxic_MG_FD_204935 | JGI IMG/M metagenome (GOLD analysis project Ga0316198, IMG submission 204935) | Coastal sediment microbial communities from Oude Bieten Haven, Netherlands - site A anoxic | ecosystem: Environmental > Aquatic > Marine > Coastal > Sediment | place: Netherlands...
CGTGACACCGACGATCCGGCGTTCCTCTGGATTCGAACGCCGTACACCGCGGAATACTTCTCCCAGTTCGTTGCGGCCGCCGAGGAGATCGAGGGCGTGCGCGAGAACGAGGACGGGATGCTCGAGGTTCGCTTCATGGCTGATATCGGCGATGATGCGTTATTCGTCTCGCCCCGGGTCGAGCTGTCTGGTGTTGACGACGTGGACGACGAGGAGGACCTGCCTTACGATGAGGAACAGATTGCCGAGCTCTACAATCAACTGCCCGACATCGGACCGAAAGTCGTCTCCAGTGGATGCGAGAAGCTCTGTCGCGTGCACCTGACCCGTGTCGAGCTGCGCGCAGACTGCGACAATCGCCAGCTGCGGCAGATCGTGGACTACGTGGCGCACCGACCGGAGATCACCGACGTCGTGCTGCGCACAGATACGGACCTGCCAGATTCCCAGATCGAGATCGAACGAATCGTGCACGCCCTGCGCGCCGACACGGACGTGCGGTCGTTCCGAATGCGCAGCCGCGTCTTCCACGACGAGCCGCTGCTCTACGACGCTTCGGTGGTGGAACGCTACGCGGCCCTGCAGAACCTCGAGGTGGCCGATCCCGTGCGTTTCGAGCTCGAGACGCTAGTTTTGAGTGCGGACCAGCTCGACGACTCCCACCGCCGGGTGGTCGAGGCGTTCCACCAGCACGGTGTCACGGTCTATCTCAACAGCTGCCTGCTTCACAACGTCAACGACAGTGCGGCCGCCATGCGCGCTCTGTCGTCCAAGTGCCGCCGCTTCGGCTTCGAGTTCCACCACCTGTACGTCTCCGGGGCGCAGATTCAACGGCACTGGAACAGCGGGCGTCCGGTGGACCTCGACACGATCATCGGCATCGCCACCGAGCTGCGGCGCAACGGCAGCGGCCGCGAGCTGCCGCGCCTGATCGTCTCCACAGAGCTGGGCGAGGTAGACTTCGGGCCGGGCTGCCACATCCGTCGCGGCCCCCGGCGGGGCACGGCGGAGATCACGCTGTGGCCCTACACCCTCGACTACTTCCGCGCCATGGACCCCGCCTTCAGCTGGCCCGACGGGGTGCGCGAGGACCAGGGGCATCCGGTGATCACCATGCCCGGCCTGCGTTGTGGCTATAGCTGGGGCCCGTCACGCTGCCCTTAGCGGATGCCTGCTCGGAGGGCTCGGCCTCGATACCGGCACCGCGTTCCACCGCCAGCACGAAGACGACGCCGGTACCGTGCTCGTCCAGTCGACCCGCCGTCTCGATGGCGGCCACCACAGGATCGACCAACTCGAGCCCGATGAGGAAGAAGGCGAGACCAACCACGACCAGGACGAGGCCGCCGACTAGCTGCTTGAAGTGTGGAATCGGCTGGCGCAGCACCAGCCGCGAAAGAGAACGATCACCAGAATGATCGGCAACAGATCGCGGGCAGCGTCCCACAGCCGCAGCAGCAGCGTCCGAAACGAGGGGCCCAAATGCAGACCCTCAGGCTCACTCCGTCGGCGAATCCGAACGGTCGGCGCCCGTGAGCACGCCGAGTCCGTTGACCCTTTCGCGCCACTTCGACCGGGCCGCGGCTCGGAGGTTTTCAACAGTGTCGATCTCGTCGACGATCTCAAGGTCGAGTAACGTTTCGACGAGGTCCTCCAAGGTCACGAGACCCGCCGTGCCCCCGAATTCATCGATCACCGCCGCGATATGCTCGCGCGACGACAAAAACAGGTCCAGCAGGTGGGAGAGCCCAATCGTACCGGGAACAAAGAACAGCTCGCGACGGAGCGCATTGAGCGGCGTATCTGGGTCGCCCTGCGCCGCCTGCTCGAGGACTTCGTCCTTGAGAACGAAGCCCGTCAACGAGTCGATAGAATCGGAGAAAATCGGAATCCGAGAAAAACGCAGCGGTCGATACAGTCCGACGACCTCACCGACCGTAGCATCGCCGGACAGAGCGAAAACAACAGTTCGCGGTGTCATGACCTTGGATGCAGTCATCGATCGGAACCGCAGCAGGGCTTTGACGACCCGCAATTCGTCCTTTTCGAGGACCCCCTGCTCGACTCCGAGATCGGCCAGCGCTCTGATTTCGTCGCGACTCACGTGTACGGGATTGTGGCTCGAGGAGATTGCTCGGCTCGCGAGACTACTCAGCCAGACCAGCGGCATCATCGGCACCGTTATCCACGTCAGCAACCGGGTCACCGCCGGGGCGAGCTGTTTCCAATAGACGGCGCCGATGGTCTTTGGAATGATCTCGCTGAGGAACAGAATCGCGAGCGTCAGCAGTGCCGAGAACAAGCCCAACCATGCGTTGCCAAAGACCCTCGCCGCCTGGGCTCCTGCGCCCGCGGCACCTCCAGTGTGGGCGATGGTGTTGAGGGACAGAATCGCTGCCAGCGGTTTGTCTATGTTTTCTTTGAAGCGGCGTAGTCGTTGCTCGATTCCCGGCCTTTCTTCACGAATGGACACCAGGTACGCCGGAGTCACGCTGAGTATAACCGCCTCCATGATCGAGCACAGAAACGACACCCCAATGGCGAGCACGACATAGAGCACGAGGAGGGTCATGCGGCACTAGCCTACGACAGAGCCCCCGACGGGGCAACCGACGGGGCAACCCACGACGGACGCGAATGAATGGCGGCGGTGCTCACGGTCTCGATGGCGATGCCGTCGAAGCAATGACGGTGGCGATTGAACCTGAATGCTAGACTCTGGGGAAACGTCGTGGAGGCTGACTTCTTATGCGGGTGCTGATCGTCGAGGATGAACAAAGCGTAGCGTCGCTGATCAGCAAGAGTCTCTCCGAGCAGGGGTTTGACGCAGAAATCGAGGGGAACGGCGACGTGGCCTGCGAGCGGGCGCTGAGTGAGCCCTTTGACGCCATCGTCCTCGACATCATGCTGCCCGGTAGGGACGGCCTCAGCATCATCCGGATCTTGCGGGAGAATCGGATCACGACGCCGGTTCTTCTTGTCACCGCGCGATCGGCGGTTTCCGAGCGCGTCGACGGCCTCACCGCCGGTGCAGATGATTACCTTTCAAAACCGTTTCACACCGAAGAGCTTGTTGCGAGGGTGAAGGCACTGGTGCGGAGGGCCAGCGGGGAAGGCCTGTCGATTCTTACCGTTGGAGATCTCCGGTTGAATCTGATAACGCGAGATGTCTTTCGTGGTGAATCCCGCGTCGAGCTCACCAATCGCGAGTTCTCGTTGCTCGAGTATCTGATGCGAAGCCCGCGCCGGGTCCTTTCGCGGACCCAGATCCGTGAGCACGTCTGGGGTTACCATTTCGACCCGGGCACCAACCTGGTGGACGTCTATATTCAACGCCTCCGCAAGAAGATCGACGGCAGCGGGCATAGCAAGCTCATCTACACGGTGAAGGGGGTTGGGTACAGCATTCGCGAGGATGACCACCCGTGAGGTCACTTCGTTTCCGTCTGTCGCTGTGGGCGGGCGCTCTGGCCGGGTTCGCTGTAGCCGTATTCTGCGTTGCGGTAGTACTGGAGCTGAGGTACGCCCTCCGCCACACCCTTGACCAGGAGATGGCCGACCTCGCGTCCGACATTTTCGCCCAGCTCGCTACAGCCGAGCACGCGACCGGAACCGAGGTCCTCCCCGAAGTGTTGACGCTGTTTGACGAAAACAACATCATTCGCGTGGCCGAGATCCGCAGCCGCGACGGCAGCAGGCTCTACAGCTCGCCGGATGACGCCCCAATGCTCGAGCTTCTGGAGCAAGACGGGCCAGCCGTGCAATCCTCCTGGATCCAGGGGCGATCATGGCGCGTTGGGCGTTACTCGGACCCCCATTACGAGCTTGATCTTGTTGCCGATCTGGGAAGGATCGACGGGTCGCTCCTGAAGATCCTGGTGGCGTACGCCATCGCCCTTCCCTTTACGATTTTTGCTGTGGTGATTGGGGGGGCATGGATCTCCCGAAGGGCGCTGGCTCCCCTCAGGCGCGTAACCGAGGTTGCGAAACAGGTTTCCGCTCGCGAGCTCGACCGGCGAATCGACGACAGCGACGCCCCGTTGGAAGTGCAAGAGCTCATCCAGGTTGTCAACGGCATGATGGACCGCCTGGAGCAAAGCTTCTCCCTGGCCGATCGATTCAGTTCCGATGCCTCCCACGAGATGAGGACGCCTCTCACCGTCATGCAGGGCCTGCTGGAACGGGCGCTGGCCAGAGACGATGGTGATGGCGTTTCGGCGAAGGATGCGACGGTTCTTCTGGATGAAACCCAGCGGTTGATCGCCGTATCGGAAAGCCTGATGTTGCTGTCACGAGCTCAGGCCGGAAACCTCGAGCTCAGGATTCGGAAAATCGACTTTTCCGAAATTGTCGAAGAGCTCGAGGAAGACCTGAGGGCGCTCGCCGCGGGCCCAGGCATCACTGTACAGAGCAACGTGGCGACCGGGGTTGAATACGACGGTGACGAAGGATTGCTTCGTCAGGCGGTTTTCAACCTGTTCACCAACGCGGTCAGGCACAATCGTGAAGGGGGCGAGGTCCGGCTGAGCGTCGAAAAAACGCCACGGGCGGTCATCCTCGTGGTTTTCAACACCGGCGAGCCCATCCCCAAAGCTGATAGGGATCACGTGTTCGATCGCTTCTTCCGGGGTGATGCTTCGCGTTCTCGCGCGAGCGGTGGTACGGGCCTCGGCCTGAATCTGGCGAGGGAGATTGCCCGGGCTCACGGGGGCGAGCTGACGCTCGTGTCGTCCATGGATAGTGGAACCACGTTCAGTCTTCGATTGCCGCTCGGGGGAACGACGTCGATTACAGGATTGTCATCGTGAACCTGGGGTTCATTCCACGATGTGGCGTTAACTTGCACATATGGTCGAGGACCGCCCCGTTTCGACGTCCAGGTCACGCGGGAAACCCAGGATGGGCTTCGCCGTCCTGGCCGCCGCAGCGACATGTCTCGTTCCGTGGATCACAGGATGTCACCCAGCCACGTTGCACGAAGAGAGCTTTCCCGCGTCTATGCAGGTGGCCTTCAATACTGGGAATGATTCTGCCAAGGCCACATTCACAAACGAGTACATGTCGCTCGTCATGCACGATCTGCCGCCCGGTGGCGAGATCAATATCCGGGGTTATGGGACGCATCTTTACGCGCAGAACGACCAAACACTTGAGGTCACCGATTTCGAGGGCGCGATAGACCGGCATTCCTTTCTGAAGGGCGGCGCACATACGCTGGGTTCCCGGCCTTGCCTGGTTCGAAACGTCGGCATAGCGAACGCCAGATTCCTTACCGTCAGGAGGTCGATGAGAGCCCTGCCGAGCTGCCCCGCCAATGAGCCCCTACGCGACTCGGCGGAATCTGCCACTCGAGCTCCGCAGGTTCTTCTCGACACCGATGAGTTTCGGGTGCTGTCGTTCGTGCTGGAACCGGGACAATCGCTGGCAACGATATCGCAAACCGCCTGGAGCCTGTACGCGCTAAATGCTTTTACCCTGGAGCTAGAAAACCTGGCCGCCGAACCCCAACAGATGGGTTTTGACGAGAGGGGCGGATATTGGGGTGTATGTCAGCCACTGGCGGGCTGCAACTTATCTGACACCGTCGCCAGATTTCTGGTCTTCGAGATCAAGGCATCGTGAGGGCTGTTATGAGAGTCAATTGTATCGACCGGCTCCTGCCATGTCTTTTCGAGGCCCACGGAACCAGATTCGCGCCGAGTTGTGCACAACCCCGCCTGTGCGAATCCCGCCCATGTGCCATCTTGTGCCAGGGCTTGACCGACCCAGAACAACGGAGGTGGCGGTGACCCTCTTGAAAAACAGGTACCTCCAGATCGGTGCCGCCGGGCTTCTCGGCGCCTTGGTACTCCTACTCCCGCGGCCGGAGGGCACCATCTTCGAGATCTCGGGCGACCCGGCCCGCGGACTCGCGACGCTGGTGGAAGAGGATTTCATTTCGGCCGAACGGGCAGGTCCCCGCGATTCATATAGTCTCGAGGCCGAAGACACCATTTCGAAACCGGGGACTGCTCTGGCCGCCGCCGCAGCTGAGCTCGGTACCGGAATTGAAGTCCACTACGTGAATGGCCTGTCGCCAAAAGCGTTTCGTTTCTTGGCTGTGCTGGCCGCGTTGATATTTCTTTTCGTCGTGGAACCGATTCCCCTCGAGATCACGGCGATTCTGATCGGGGTCTGCCTGGTCCTTTTTGATATCGTGCCGGTCGCCGCGGCATGGGCCACCTATATGCATCCGGTGGTGGTTTTCATCATGTGTTGCCTGATTCTCGCCATCGCTCTGGAAAAGGCCGAACTCACACAGCGCCTGAGTCACGCCATCGCCAAGCGGGCGGGCACGAGCGTGATCAGATTCACTTTTATTCTCTCCATCGGTCTCGGCATCGGTTCGGGGGTGTTGCACGACGCCGCTGCAGCTGCGATCGGCATCGCAACCATGATTCCCCTGATGCGTGCCGCCGGTATCGAACCACACACCAATACGGCGCGATTCATGGTGCTTTCTCTCGCCTTTGCCTGCTCCTGCGGCGGCATGGGAACCCTTGTGGGTGGCGGTAGAAACATGGTTTCCGCGGCATTTCTTTACGAACTCACCGGAATCGAAATCACGTTCCTAGATTGGATCAAGTTTGCCTTTCCGATTGCACTAGTGACCGTACCGGCCGCCGTATTGGTGGTCTATTTCGTCTACCGGCCCGACCCGAGTTTTCAGCTCCCCACCTATGACGAGGAACCGGGGCCGTGGACGGACACCCAAAAGCGTACAGTCATGGTTCTCCTTGCTGTCTTCACAGCATGGTTGACGAAAGGCCTGCACGGCATTGATTACTCGATCACCGGAATGCTCGGGGTCGCGGCGCTTGTCTCCATTGGGGTCTTGCGCTGGCGTGATATCCACGATCGTCTCGAGTGGGGCACGGCGCTCTTCATTTTTGGAGGCGGCATCTGCCTGGGTCTGGCCATGGCATCCTCCGGAGCCGCTTCGTACTTCGCCCATCTCTTCTTTCCGCTGGTTGACGGCAACGGCTGGCTCGTACTGCTCGGAGGGGTGTGCGTGTTTGGCGCCCTCGTGACCAATGCCATGGCCAATGTGGCGGCGGCAGCCCTTATCCTGCCTATCGTCATACCACTCGCCCAGCTCGAGGGGGTGGATCCGCGGGTGCTCGCTCTCGGTCTAGCCTGCGCCACCTCCTTCGCAATGCTTCTCGTCATCGGGTGTCCACCAAACGCAATTGCCTATTCATACCGCCAGTTCAGCTCGTTCGATCTCACACGGGCCGGACTGGTGGCAACGCCGATTCTGCTCCTCCTACTGGTCGCCACCGCCGGCATCTGGTGGAGTATGCTCGGGCTGCTTTAGGAGTTTGTCATGCTCAAGATACCTATCGACATACTCATCGTCGACGACGAGCAGGACTTCGTTGAGATGTTGACGATGCGTTTGACCGACGAAGGTCACCGGGTTCGCGCGGCTTACGACGGCGACGAAGGATTGGTCGCCCTAGAAAACGCATCCTGCGACGTGGTGATTCTCGACATCAGAATGCCGAGGATGGACGGCATCACGGCGTTGAAAGAAATCAAACGACTCCATCCTGTGGTCGAAGTTATCCTCCTCACCGGACATGGCGCTGTCGACACTGCCGTCGAGGGGCTCAAATCAGGTGCATTCGACTACGTGCAGAAGCCGGCGAATTTCAGAGAGTTGCTCGAGAAGTTGGAGGCGGCCCGAGACCGCAAGGTCGAGCACGAAGAACGGATACGGCGCGGCGAAGCCCGACTACTGATCCGCCACAGTGGAGACGTCTGAGGAATCACCCGTGGAACCTCGCTACCAACAGCTGTTTCGCCGCATGGCGCTGTCCGGCCTCGCGATATCGCTGATACCTCTCTATCTGGTGGGGGCAGCAATCTACATTTACTTTGCGTCCACCCAGGAACAGAACCATCGGGCGCAGCTCACTGACCTGGCTGTCAACCGGTCAAATGCGGTGCAGCTCTTTCTAGCCGAACGGACCGCCATGCTCGAGGCCCTCGTCCAGACAGCGACCCTCGATGGGTTGACCCGGCCCGGCGAGCTGAACGACGTACTCACCATCCTGAACAGGCGCCAGCATTCCTTCGTCGATCTCGGCATCGTCAACGGGGACGGCGAACATCTCGCATACGAAGGCCCGTTTCCCCTCATGGACCGCAACTACGACGGCGAGGCGTGGTTCGAGGAGACGATGGTCAGGGGCGTTCATGTAAGCGATGTCTTCCTCGGCTTTCGCCAGGTGCCCCACTTCATCATCGCGGTGCGCAACGGTGGCGATCAGGAGCCGTGGATCCTCCGAGCCACCATCGATTCCGAGGTCTTCACACGGCTCGTGCGCAGCGGCCAGACCGGACTCACCGGCGACGCCTACATCGTGAACCGTGAGGGTCAGTATCAGACGCCGCCGCGGTTCGGCGGTGCGATTCTGAGCCAGGCGCCTTTCAACACAGCCATCGCACCCCCGGGGGCCAATGTGCTGTCCCGAGAGACGGCGAATGACCGCAGAATGCTGACCGCATTTTCGTGGATGACTACCAAGGACTGGCTGCTGGTCATCGATCGCGATCCGGACGAGCTGGCGTCATCTCTTCGCCAGGCACTCAACGTCGAGCTCGTGGTGCTCCTGGTGGCGTCGCTTCTGGTGGGTGGCGCGGTGGTCTTCCACACCCGCCAAATGGTGGCGCACCTTGAGACTGAGGACCGAAAAAGGGTTGCTGTCGAAGGTCAGCTCGCACACTCGGCGCGCCTAGTCTCCCTTGGCCGCATGGCGGCAGGGGTTGCCCACGAGATCAACAATCCGCTGGCCGCCATCGGCGAAATGGCGGGCCTCATGGAAGATCTCATCGACGAAGAGTTTCTTGCCACTGCGGAGCACGGCAAGCTGTTCCTGGAAAACGTGAACAAGATCCAACAATCCGTCGACCGGACCCGCGGCATCACCCACCGAATGCTGGGCTTTGCACGCCGCATGGAGCCCCACCAGGACACCTTCGACGTCAACGATGTGGTCTCAGAGACCTTGTCTTTCATTGAGCGGGAGGCCTCTTTCCGCGGGGTCGAGCTCATTCGTCAACTCGATCCCGATCTGCCGATGATCAAAAGCGATCGGTCGCAGCTCCAACAGGTGCTCCTGAACCTCGCCAACAACGCGCTCGATGCGGTTGCCGACGAAGGACGGATCATGGTTACCAGCCGTTCAGACGGCGGCTATTTGGTCGTGATAATCGAAGACAACGGGTGTGGCATCCCTTCGGAGCTTCACGACCGGATTTTCGACCCGTTCTTTACCACCAAGGCGCCTGGCGAAGGCACCGGGCTCGGACTCTCAGTCTGTCATACCATCGTCAAGGGCCTCGGTGGTTCTTTGACCTTTGAAAGCACGCCCAACGTAGGTACCGTATTTATGGTGCGATTGCCCTGGACAACACCATGAATGCCGGCGTCGGCGGGATGGAGGCCGGTTCGATGTCAATTCGCGTTTTGGTAGTCGACGACGAAGAGGATTTTCTGAAATCGATCGTCATGCGAATCGAGCTTCGCGGTTACAAGGTGCACGGTGTTACCGGCGGTGCCGAGGCGGTCGACTTTTTGGAGGCCAACCCGGGAGGTATCGACGTCGTTCTTCTCGACATCAAGATGCCGGGTATGGACGGAATCGAGGCCTTGCGCCAGATCAGGAATTGCTGCCCGGAGGTCCAGGTCATCGTTGTCACGGGTCACGCGTCCCAGGAGTTCAGCCGTCTCGGACGCGAGCTCGGCGCCTTCGACTACCTGATCAAGCCGATCAGGCTCGAAGTCATTCTGCAACGCATCGAAGCCGCCTGCAACGAGAACCGGGACCAGGGCGCCAACTGAAGTTGCAGCCGATGGCAGAGTGTCATGAACTCTGAGGCGGCTCCTCCCCGGGTCCTACTCGTCGATGACGAGGTAGACTTCCTCGACAACCTGCACCAACGGCTCGAGCTGAGAGGTATGCCGACTCAAAAAGCTTCGAGCGGACCTGAGGCGCTTGCCACGCTCGAAAACGGGGATGTGGACGTGGTTGTGCTCGACGTGAGAATGCCGGGGATGGACGGCATTGAAACCTTGCGTCGCATCAAGGAAGATCATCCCCGCATCGAGGTCGTGATGCTGACCGGTCACGCGGACCTGGAGAGTTCCCTCGAGGGCATGCGATTCGGCTTTTTTGACTATTTGACCAAGCCCGTTCAGATCGAAATGCTCGTCTCCAAGATCCACGACGCCCACAGTCGGGTTGACAAAACCGGGACCGACAACGACGAGACATTCAGGGGCAAGCTCAAACAACACATGGTCGTGGCCGACCGGCTCGCGTCGCTCGGCGAGCTGGCTGGGAGCATTGCCCACGAAATCAACAACCCGCTGGCAATTATCTCTGAGTCGGCGGGCTGGCTCAGAACGCGCTTCGGCCGAGCGGACGATGTTCCTCAGCAAGTCGCAGCCGACGCCGAGCTGGCGTTGGACAAAATCGAAAGGGCGGTCGACCGGGCACGCCGGATCAGTCAGAACTTCCTTCGTTTTTCGCGAAGCCCGGATGCGATCGTCCGAGATACCGATCTCGGTGCTCTGGCCGCCGAGGTGGTCGAACTGACAGGCAAGACGGCATACCATCACGGGGTCGCCGTCGCCATCATCTCAGAATCCGAAGCGAGCACCAATCTGTCGACAGATCCGTTCCAGCTACGACAGGTGCTCCTCAACCTGGTGACCAACGCCATCCAGGCGGTGCCGAAGGGCGGCCGGGTTTCACTCAGAATCTGCGCGGATGATCGGGAGGTCTCTGTCGCTGTCGAAGACAACGGACCTGGAATACCGGAGGAGAATATCGAACGCGTGTTCGAGCCGTTCTTCACCACCAAGCCGGAAGGCCATGGGACCGGCCTGGGGCTGGCGGTGTCCCGCGGCATCGTAGAGAGACTTGGCGGACGCATCGAAATCGACAATCTACCCGGTGAGGGCTGCACCTTCCGGGTTGTCGTACCACGAACACCTATCGGCGCCGCTCAGGAGCCTTGAGGAATCGAGGCCAACATCCGTTTACCCCGACCCGGCTCCTGTCTTTCAGCGGTTCCGCACCGGACGATTACAGGTTTTTAATATTGAGAGAATCGCCCCTGCAATCTCTGGCGCCTATCGTATCCCTATGACAGTGGGTAGTCATCCTCTTTCCATGAGGAGCATTTGTCGGGACGTCGAGAGTCAGCGAGGGAGAAATACTATGAGGCTCCAGGATCTTCAAAACACCGTGCGCGCCCTGGCGGTTGTCGAGGAATCGGAGTCTCCGTTCGTCAGCTGCTACACGAACCTGGAAAGCGACCCAAGAATCGCCCGGGCGGAACTGGGCGATCGGTTGCTCACCGTTCGGGCGAGCGTCGAACCCGATCAACGTGTGGATTTCGAACACGCTCTATCGCCGATCATGGCTTTCCTCTCTTCACCGTTGGCGCGTGAATCCAAAGGAGCGGCGGTATTTTCCAGAGCTGGCGAGAGACCCTACCTGCGAATACTCCCACTCCAAGTACCGGTTCCAAACCTCCTGTCTGTAGATGCGATCCCGAACTTGTTTCATCTGATAGCGTTGAAGGATTCCTACCACCGCTATGTTGTGCTGATAGCGCACGGTGGTCGCTCGCGGATCTTGGAAGTCGACGTCGGCGCGATCACACGCGAAATCTGGACAGAACGTCCCGAGCTTCGCGATCGAATAGGAAGAAGCTGGGCCCGCGATCACTACCAGAGCCATACACCTGAAAAAGATGATCGGTTTCTGAAAGAACAGGTGAAAATACTCGACAAGCTGATTACCGAAGGTGGACAGACTCATCTCGTATTGGCCGGTTCACCGCAGACCACCGCCCGCATCAGAAAAAGGCTGCCGACGAGGATCCTGGACCGTGTCATTGATGTCGTCCCCGCGGCAATGGGGGACAATAAGGCCGACGTGGTGTTTGCCACCTTGGCGCGATTCATCGAGCATGAACAGCAGGAATCCGTCACGCGGGTCGCACAGCTCATGGACGAGCTGAGGCGGGGCGGCCTTGCCGAGGCCGATAGCGCCGCCACCCTCGAATCACTCCAGCGCGGACTGGTGGACGTGCTCGTGATTGCCGAGAGATATGAACCGCCCGCGGGGTGGGCGTGTCGAAGCTGCAGGTTCGTCGACCAAGACGACCTCCCACCCGCAGCCTGCCCGGTCTGTGGAGATCGTGCCGTCCGCGAGGCCGACCTCAAGGCCGAAATGGTTCGCTTGGCCGGGCTCCACGGCGCCGAGGTGGAAATACTTCGCGAAAGCGACGCACTTATTGGCATCGGAGGGGTAGGTTGCCTCCTCAAATATCGAAGGCCCGATCAATATGGCTAGAGTTGAAAGCTTGATCGGGCCAGAGGTAGGTGCGGGCGCATCGGCACGGCCACTTAACGTTGCAGATGCTTGGAACACCCTAGGTTCTGTGATGGTGATGATGGAGGAGTGTGTTATTTCGGAGGCCAAACATGTCTCACAAGCGTGCTAGGTGGTATGCAGGGTCGATTCTGGGCGTTGCCGGAGTTGGTGCACTGTTGGGCTTGGCCTACTTTTCTCAAACGTTTTCGCAGCGTTTGTCCTTTGCGATGGCTTCCGCCGTTGCGGTCTTCTTCGCTTCTGCATTCGTAATTTTTGCAATATTTCGAACCGCGATGCGAATCGGCTTTTTCCCGATCCTTGCTGTTGCAGGAGGATTGGGTGGTCTTGTGTTTTCGTTGATCTACCGCTCTTCTCTATCGTGGTCGATTGTTTTCGGATGCGTGATAGGACTCGCGGCTCCATGCCTTTTTCTGCTCACGAGAAATTTGTTCCGCCCTGCCGGGACAATGGAGTTCGATTAGAGCATAGGCATTTGGGTCACTTTAGTGCTCGGTTTCGAGGGTGGAATAGGGGTTCGGCTTGCGGCTTCCGGCTTCGGTTCTGAATTCGCCGGGACAAGTCGCCCCAAAAGGCTACGCCGCCACAAGTCGCTCGGAGCTTGCGGCTTCGCTCAGAGAGCTGCGCCGGCACAAGACGCCGTGACAGGCTGCGTTCTCGTCTGAAGCCAAGAACGCAGCCTGGTGGGTCGCCCGGGACTCGATTCCGCCGGCGGCAGCGATTTGTGGTTCAAGGCTCATCCGAGGGAGGAGCCCATGAACCACTCGCTGGCGACGGTGCAATGCGGCGCCCATAGGGCGCCAGCAACCCGGGACCACCGGATTAATAGTCCACTGTGAATGCAACGGTGACAGTGCTTTTCAGCACACCCCTAGCCCGATCCTAGCCCGCTCAAGCCCGACCTGAAATCCCATATCTTCACAATTCAACAATTCGGAACGCACTAGGAGTTTTGCTCACGACGCCTTATCGAAGTGGCTGGCAATAAGCATCTTGATCAACGATTGACGCGGCACCCCGAGGCGAGACGCTTCGCGGTCGAGGGACTCGATCATCCACACCGGAAAATCGACGTTGACCCGTTTCTGTTCGTGGCCGGGTCGTTTTGCTTTCGTCAGATCGAGGTACTTCGCAACGTCCTCACCCGCGTCGAACTTCTTGTCGAAATCCTTAGCTTTCATATATTTCAATCTCCTCGCCCCGAGAACGACGAACCGAAATGATCCGAATTCGGTTCTCCCGGTAGGTAGTCACGGCGGACCAGTGGGTCTCGCCAATCCCTCCGACGACCAGATACCGCGGCTCGTCGGAAGTTCGGGCCGGAACTACAATCAGGTCCAGGTCGTCCCACAGTGCCTGCGCTTCGTCGAAGTCGATCCCGTGTTTCTTATTGTTCGAGCGGCTCTTGCGTGGATCGAACTCGAACTCCATGGTATAGAATATATACCTTGAATATACAGTCGTCAAGAATGGACAGGATCTCGGTTCAGTCGAGCGTGAGCAGGATGGGTACCTCGTAAACACTTCCACACCTGCTGACGTGTAATGGAAGATTTGCCAGGTGGTAGTTCCCGGCGCGGTACTGGCTTGAGGGAGGATGCCCGGCTTCCGGCTTCGCTTTCAGCTTCGCCGTGACGAGTCGCTCGGAGCTACGCCGTGACTTGGCTTGCCAGGGCGTAGTTCGAGACGCGATACTGAAGTGGAGGAGGATGTCCGGCTTCGCTCGGAGCTACGCCGTGCCAGGCTTCCTTCTCACCCTGCGTCGAGAACGAAGCCTGGTGAGCCGTGCTGGACTCGATTCCGCCGGCGGCAGCGATCTGTGGTTCAATGCTCATCCAAAGGAGGAGCCCATGAACCACTCGCTGGCGACGGTGCAATGCCGCGCCCAAAGGGCACCAGCAACCCGGGACCACCGAATTAAAAGTCCACCGCGGATGCAATGGGGGCAGCCCTTCTCAGGACCCCCCTAGCCCGATCGTAGCCCGCCCGAGATGGTCGGAATCGAGCACTCCAGACAGACTGCGACGGCCAGATGAGTCTCTCCTATGCCCCAACATCACCCCCGGACGCTTCCCGCCACTTTTGGACATCCACGCCCTTCACCAGAAGCCACAAGCAGAGTGATAATTCAGACACGAAAGCGACAATGTAGATCGGTTCAACAACGGAGACGTAGTCGGGGAAAAGAAACCGCGTGTAGCTCCCCACGAGATATGTAGCAGAAGCCGCGATCATCAGCACACCCAATGTCTTTGGGAGGTAGTGCGACTTGAAGATCAGGTACCCGAGCAGGAGGCAGTGAACCCCGAAGAGCAGCAATCCCAGATCGTACCCGTGCCCATGGAGGTCGAGGAAAAGATATGACAGCGAAGCCAGCTGGCCAGGTTCAAATTCCGACGCGTAGTCGGCGGCGTTCAGAAGCAGCCCGGCTGCGTAGTAGTTGAGCAGGTTGAGGGCCAACACGGCGGTCTGGGTCAGCCGAAAGCACATCGCAATAAGGGCGAGCATCTTGCTTACCGGCTCGAGCAGGATGTAGAGAAGCGCGGCCAAAGCGACGTCGCTCAAGAACATGATCGAATCAGCGAGAAATCCGACACGGAAAAGCCCCTCAGACGCCACGATGTTGTCTGCAGTTGCTACCGCGTTCTCCGGTACGATCAGGCCGGATCGCACGAATGCTTCGCCGAATATCCCGGACACGATGATGACGAGGTATAGGGTTCCTGCGACTCTTGAATAGATTATCGGAGAATTCTCTGTTGGATGTTCTGCCATGTCATCCTCCCGTCTGCCGCCTACCTTCTCACAATCATTCTGAGGAGCAATGTCAGCACACCTCCAACGGCCAGGTTGATGAGACCGACACAATCCAACTCACCGACCGCACCAAAATGGAGGAACACCAGGGAGTTGCCACCAGACGGGGGCCGCCCGAGAAGCCGCTCGATGACACTCCATGCATTGATGAACTCCGCTTTCGGGCCAAGAAAGTAGTCAACGATGACCATCGTCAGCAAGCTCGAGACAGACAGTACGGCAAATATCTGAATGGTCTTTATCATCGCGTGATTCCAGTTCAAAAAAATACGTTGCTCGATGTTGAAGATCACATGGAACCGAGTCATGGGCGCCACCCCTGCATGGCACCCATGGCACCCGTGTGAAGTGAATAATGCGGGCTAGAACCCGAGGCTCTGTAATGCGGCTGAAACGCGGGTGTGCACCACCTTCGATTTGAATGGGAATGCGCAGAAAAAATCTTCTCGAGTGAGGTGCGGGTTGCGCTTGCGCACTTCTTTCGCCCACGACTCAGCCTCACAGCTTTGGCCCGCAAGGGCCTGCGCCACCGCGGCGACCATTGCGATGAGGACGTGCGCACCGGGTGATCGTGCCGCCAGTTCGGCCCATCTCGCCGCTTCAAGATCCTCGCCCAGCGCCATGTGGGTGAAGGCGCGCGTCCCGAGCATACCGTAGAACAGCGGGTCGATCGGGCTCAGACGCATCGCGAGGTCGACGTGCTCGCGGCCATCGAGTTCCCGCCCGGACAGCGTTTCCGTCCAGGCGCGGGCATAGATGCCCTGCGCGTAATTCGGGCTCAGGGACGTTGCGCGCTCGAGCCAGGCCAGGGCGCGCTCGAGGTCGCCCTCGAGCCAGAAGGTGCGCCCCATCGTGAAGTTGACGAACGGATCGAGGGGGTCGAGATCGAGGCCGCGTTGGGCGTAGCTGCGGGACAGGGCCTTCTCAGTGGCGAGGTCGTCGGAATACCCCAGGAAAGCCGTCTGGAAATGAACAAAAGAGAGGCCGGCATGGGCGCGGGCAAAGAGGGGATCCTGCGTGACCGCGCGCGTGAAGAGCTCAGTCGCGATCGCGTTATCTCTGCGGTTGAATCGGTACATATGCTGTAAGCCGAGATGATAGGCGGACCACGCGTCGAGGTTTTCCGTCACAGTGAGTTGAGCCTGGGCTGCCTCATGGAGGGGGATCTGGATTTCGAGGGCGGTCAGAATCTTGGAGCTAATCTCGGAGCGCATCGCGTGGATGTCGTCAATCGAGCCCGTGTACCGCTCCGCCCAGATCACCCCTCCATCTCGGGTTTCGGCAAGCTCCACGGTCACGGAAATGCTTCGGCCTACCATTTCAAACGTGCCCGACATGCAGTAGCGGACATTGAGAACGCGGCCGACCTCGACGATGTCTTGATTCGGCTGGCGCAGGCGAAACGACGATCCCCGAGCGGTGACGAACAGCCACCTCAAACGCGCCAACTCGGTGATCAGATCGTGAGGCAGCGCGTCGGCGACCGCGACGTGCGGGCCGGCATCGCCGATAAGGCGAAAGGGAAGCACTGCGATTGAAGGACGCCTCTGCGGATCGCCTCTCGACCCTGGGGAGCGATCCCCCGCCGCGCCGTCTCGACCGATGTCTGCTGACGAGTCAATTCGCAGCTCATCGTGGACTGCGTGAACCTCAGCTACGAATCGAAAACCCTGACCGTGGATCGTCCTGATGAACCGTTGGGCGCGGCCGTCGTCGTTAAGGGTCTTGCGAGCCGCCTTTACTCGACTTGCCAGGGCCGAGTCGCTGACCATGCGTCCTTCCCAGACCTTTTCGAGAAGCTCATCCCGTGAAACGAGCCGGTCTCGGTGCTCCACCAGGTAGGCGACAAGGGCGAACACCTGTGGCTCGAGAGGGCGGAGTTCGCCTTCGGCTCGCAGTTCGACCTTCGCCAGATCCAGCTCGAATCCCCCAAACCTGTATTTCATCTGATACAAGCCTAGAACAACCCGAGTTCGAACAGCCCAGGAATCTCCATGAATTCTCCATTCCTTCTCCATGTATCAGCTGCGCTCGGCATCTATATATGAATGTGTCGGCGGCGAGATTTCCGTCGGCAAAAAACGAAAAAGGAGAGGACCATGAAACAAGCTCGAAACGAACTCCCGACATGTCTCGAGGCGGGCGGCGTGTGCATCCAGGGGCAGGATTGGGGCGACCTCAACATCGCGCGAATCCGCTTTCCGAAAGGCGCTGACGCCACGCCACTGCTCGAGGGTATGCCCGAAAACCTCTGCCAGTGCCCGCATTGGGGCACGGTCTTGAAGGGGTCGATCCACGTGCGCTACGCCGACGGCAGCGAAGAGTGCGTGAACGCGGGCGACGTCTACTACTGGCCCCCTGGGCACACGGTTTGGGTCGACGAGGACTACGAAGCGATCGAGGTCAGCCCGGCGGTCGAGATGGCCAAGGTGATCGACCACCTGAAAACGAAGATGGCGGGCTGAAGGGAGACACGCATGCCACTGGTAACAATTGACGTGATCAAGGGCGTTTTTTCACCGGACCAGAAGGTTGGGGGTTCGAGTCCCTTTCGGCGCGCCACTTTTCATTTCACCGAGGGTCAAATGAAAAGTGGTCCCAGCATAGCTCGAAGAGCGAAGCCGGACACCGCGTACCACTCCTCCAACTCCCCCACGCGCGCTTCGTGCCGGCTTGAATTGAATTGGTACAAGGTACACAATTGCACAGGAACTTGAAAAGGAACGGTCCCTTGTCGAGAACTCAAACGATGAAATTTCGGAGGTAGTATCCGAATTTTCTGATATCATACAGCTAT
>Ga0316198_10000719_pt1 | contig 18067 bp, 18 predicted proteins | sample OudBieAanoxic_MG_FD_204935 | JGI IMG/M metagenome (GOLD analysis project Ga0316198, IMG submission 204935) | Coastal sediment microbial communities from Oude Bieten Haven, Netherlands - site A anoxic | ecosystem: Environmental > Aquatic > Marine > Coastal > Sediment | place: Netherlands...
GCGCCGAAGGGCGCCGAGATGATCGACAGCTTCCGGCCGATGATGACGCGTGAGCGTGTCCAGTCGGTGCAGGGCTACTTCGTCACACTCGGCGCCGCCGAAGGGCAGCTCCGGGTCAACGCACTGCCGATGCTCGTGGACGCAGGCGGCAACCCAGCCGACTACCCGGCGATCGCTCAATGGTCCGCAGATTGGCCGACGATCCTCACCGACTTCAATCCGATGGTGGCGACGATGAGCGACAACGTCGACAACTACGAAGCCGTCGATGCACTCCCGTCGTTCGACCTCTTCCCGTGGTTCTTCGTGATACCCGGTCTCCTCGTAGCGGGCTTCGCCGGGCTTGCGTTGCGGAAACCCGTCGATTCGTCCTCCTCGGCGCAGGAACCTGACGAGGCCTCGTCGCAGGCTCCGCCACCGGATCCGCCACCGGATCCGCCAGCGGAACCAGTGGCCGCCGAGGCGTCGACAGCACCAACTTCTCCATCAACAGTTTGAACGGCAAGGAGCCACTCATGCGTACGCACCACCCCCATCACCGTCTGTTCGCGTCGATCGCGGTCGTCGCACTCCTCGCTGCCGCCTGCGGCAGCGATGACGACGCGTCGGATTCGTCCACGACGGCGACCGAAGCAACCGAGTCGACCGAAGCAACCGAGTCGACCGAAGCAACCGAGTCGGAGACCACTGAGCCCGTCGCCGAAGAGACGACGCCCGCTCCGGAGACCACGGAGGCGGCGCCGATGCTCGAGGGCGACCTCGTCGGCACCTTCTCGATCGACGACGCCGTGTGCGACGACCCGGCGAACGTCAGCGGGTCGTATTTCCGCATGCTGCAACCCGGCGGCACGCTCGATGCCGGCCCGTTCATCGAGAACGCCGACTCGGCATGCGCTGACGTCACCTTCTCTGGGCTGACGGCCGGCACCGACGGCGGACTCGTCTCGGGCGATTGGCAGCCCGCTCCCGACCCGGCGTTCGACGAGACGGGCAACGGTCTCGCCGATGCCATCATCCAGCCGGTGTCGTTCTTTGCCGTGGCATTCGCCGGGGCGACCGATCCGGCAGAGGCCGTGCCGACGCTCGTCGCGACCGACGGTGTCCTGACCGGCGACCTGTCGGCCTTCACCGCCTACTACGGCAACGCGAGCTTCAACCAGGGTGCTCCGAAGCCGGACGGAAGTGGTGAGGCCCCGATCGGGACCATCGACCCCGAGACCGGCGCCTACGTCCTCGATTGGACCAGCCAGATCGTCGGCGGATCGTTCAACGACTTCGTCGGTGTGTGGCACCTCGAGGGGACGTTCACAGCTGGTTCCTGACGCTGGGTGCCTCGACCCAGCAGTAGCGTCGCACCCATGACGATCGACCATCGCCAGCTCACGCGGCTGACCGATCGTCGAACGTGGTTGAACCGCACGACGGTCGGCGTGGCCGTCGCCGTCGGGTGGTTCATCATCGTCCTCCTGATCGGGGCGGAGGGCAACTTGACTGCGCCAGCGAGTCGGATGCTGGCGATCTTCGGCGCGGCGGTGGTGCTGTGGATCACCGAGGCGATCCCGCTCTCGGCGACGTCGATCCTCGTCATCCTGGCCGAGATCCTCCTGATCTCCGACGAAGCACTCGTCGGGCTCCCGTCGAACTTCGAAGCGCCCACCTATCAGAGCATCTTCGCCACGCTGGCCAACCCGGTACTGATCCTGTTCCTCGGTGGCTTCGTGCTGGCCGAGACCGCGGCGAAGTACCGACTCGACCGCAACCTGGCCGGGGTGCTCCTCCGGCCGTTCGGCGACTCGCCGCGGGCGATCATGGCCGGGCTGATGATGATCACCGCAGTGCTGTCGATGTTCGTCTCCAACACCGCGACCACCGCGGCCATGATGGCCGTGGTGATCCCGGTTGCCGCCGGTCTCGGCCCCGACGATCGTCTTCGGGTCGGGCTCATCCTCGCGGTCCCCGTCGCCGCCAACATCGGCGGGTTGGGCACGCCGGTCGGTTCCCCGCCGAACGCGATCGCGCTGGGGCGACTCCAGGACCAGGGCATCGAGGTCGACTTCGTGACGTGGATGGCATTGGCCGTGCCGGTCGCGCTGGTCGTCCTCGCGTTCGCCTGGTTCCTGCTCACCAGGCGCTTCCCGGCGTCAGCGGACACGATCGACGTCCGTCTCGGCGGCGACTTCGACCGGGGTCGCCCCGCACTGATCCTGTACGTCGTGTTCGCCCTGACCGTGATCGGGTGGGTCAGCGAGCCACTCCACGGTGTGCCCTCGTCGATCGTCGGGTTCGGCGCTGTGGTCGTCTTGCTGGCCACGCAGGTGTTCGGCGTCGACGACCTCCGCCGCCTCAACTGGCACATCTTGTGGCTGGTCGGCGGCGGCATCGCGCTCGGCAACGGCGTGTCCAGCACCGGGCTCGATCAGTGGCTCGTCGAGCTCTTCGACTGGGGTTCGCTGTCGGCCGGGTTGCTCCTGGCCGCGCTCGCCGTGGTGGCGATCGGACTCAGCACGATCATCTCGAACTCGGCAACCGCGAACCTGCTGATCCCGATCGGGATCAGCCTGGCCCTCTCCGACGCCGTCGACCTCGATCCGCTCCTGGTCGGGCTGCTCATCGCGCTGGCGTGCTCGTTGGCGATGGCGCTGCCGGTCAGCACGCCACCGAACGCGGTCGCGTACGCATCGGGCGAGATCGAGACGAAGGACATGGCGGTCATCGGGCTCCTGGTCGGCGCCCTCGGCATCGTCCTCATCGTGTTCGTGATGCCGCCCATCTGGGAGGGGTTGGGGCTGCTGTGACCGGTCGCATGGTCGTCCTCGTCGTTGCGGGAACCGACGCCGGCGAGCCCTTGGCCACCGACCTGCAGGCCTTGCTCGGCGGTCTCGCTGACGTCGAGTTGGCGTCGGGCGCCGACGAGGCAATGCACACCGCGGAGTCCGTGCTCGCCGCCGATGGATACATCCCGTTGGCGCTGGTCGATCTGGACTCCAGTGCCCACCGCGGGTCCGGCGTGGTCGCAGCGCTCCACCAGCACCCTCGGCTGCGCACCACCCGGACGGTGTTGGTGGCGTCGCGTGCCTCGCTGCACGACGTCGACGAAGCACTGCGCCTCGGTTCGGTGAACGGCATGATCATCCGCCCGTGGACCGAACTCGGACTCGGCAGCCTGATCGAAGCACAACTCGCCACGTACCTCGTCGAGTGCGCACCCCACCGGCTCGACGAGTTCAGCGGACTGCTCGACGACGCCGACATCGCCGCAGCTCGAGAGCGGATCGAGCAGCAGCGCGCCGCGCCGGCGATCGATGCAACGGACCCGCATCCGTTGCTCGGCGAGCCGATGGACGACGACGAGATGACCCGACGGCTGGTCGAGCTGCTCGACCGCTGCCTGGGACACCCCGCTCGGATCCGGGTGTCACCCGGCACGATCATGATCGAGGAGGGTGAAGACGTCGGCGGGATCTATGTCGTCATCGAAGGTCGGGTCCGGCTCACGTCGCACACTCAGGGCGGCCGAAAGGTGATGCACGAGGAGTCGACCGGCGCGATCGTGGGCTTGCTGTCGCTGGCGAGCCGTCGACGAGCGCTGTTGCGTTGCCGGGCGGTCACCGATGTGCGTGCCATCCCGATCACGCTCGACCAACTGGCCCAGGCACTGACCGTCGAGCCCGAATTCGGTGGGCTGCTGGCACGCATTCTCATCTCCTCGCTGGCCCGCCGGTTGCGGCGTTCCCAGGAACTCCAGCTCGAACTCGACGAGAGCTTGGCGGCGTTGTCGGAAGCTCGGGCCCAGCTCGTGGCCAGCGCCCGATTCACGGCCCTGGGTGAGATGGCCGCCGGCATGGCCCACGAGCTGAACAATCCGACGGCGGCGCTGATGCGCAGCATCGAGCACCTCGCCGACGACGTCGACGCGGTCGTCGACGATTCGGCCGTCACGGCGACCATTCAACGGCGACTCGATGCGCCGACGATGCCGTCGTCGGAGCGGCGAGCATTGCGCCGCGACATCGCCGAGGCGGTTGGGGATCGGGCGCTCGCCGATCGACTCGTCGCCGGCGGAGTGACCACCACCGACGAAGCGCGTGTGCTCGCCGATGCCGGCGACGACGAACTCAGGCGCCTCGAGGCTGCGACGCGGCTCGCCGAGACGATCCGCAACATCTCCGGCGTCGCCGATCGGGTCCAGTCGCTCGTCGGAAGCCTGCGCGGCTACCTCCGAGGCAATGACGGTCGGGGCGACATCCACACCGACGTCGACGTCGCGACCGGGCTCGACGACGCACTGAGGATGGTCTCACACCGACTCGACCGGGTCGACGTGCAGCGCCAGTACGAGCCGGCGCCCACGATCGCCGCTCGACCCGGCGAGCTCCAACAGGTCTGGTCGAACCTCCTGGTCAACGCACTCGACGCCATGAACGACGAAGGTCGGCTGTCGATCCGGGTCGCCCCGGAGGGCGCAACGGTGCGGGTCGAGATCGCCGACACCGGCCCGGGCATACCGCCCGAGATCGAGTCGCGGATCTTCGAACCACGGTTCACCACCAAGGACGGTCGGGTCCAGTTCGGCCTCGGCCTCGGTCTGTCGATCAGCCGCCAGATCGTCGAAGAACACCACGGTACGATCGGCGTCGAGAGTCGACCCGGGCACACGGTGTTCACCGTCGTGCTTCCGGCGGAGCAAGCTGCATGAGGGGGAACACACGGTGGACGAGCTGGTGATTCTGGTCGTCGAGGACGAACCGGAGGTGCGCGCCGAGGTCGTGCGCGACGTGGAGGCGTTCGCCGGACGGATACGCGTCGAGCAGGCCGATGACGTCGCCGATGCCCGAACGGCGATCGCCGAGGTCGAGGACGCTGGAGACCACCTCGGGCTGATCATCGTCGATCACCGGCTGCCAGGAGCCGAGACCGGTGTCGACCTCCTCGTGTCGTTGAAGTCGAAGCCGTCAACCAGTGCGGTCCGGGCGGTGCTCCTCACCGGCCAGGCCGGGCATCAGGACACGATCAGGGCGATCAACGAAGCCGGCCTCGACCACTACTTCACCAAGCCCTGGGACCCGAACGACCTGACCGCGGTGTCGGTGCGCTTGCTGACCGACTACGTGATCGGTGCCGGCCTCGACCCGCTGCGCTACGCCCGAGAGCTCGACGGTCCGCGCCTGATGGCCGCCTTTGCCGACCGCGGCCGCCCAGACTGATTGTCGAGCTGGCGCACGTCGGCGATGATCCACCAACGCTGACCGGCGTCGGTGCGTCAGAGGTGAACGAGTTCGAAGGTGGTGGCGAGTTCGACGCCGATGAGTTCACCGCCGCTGCGGGCATTGGTTCGCAGGAACTCGTCCGGGTCGGCCATGGCGCCGCCGAGGTTCGACAGGTAGATCCCGTGGCAGCGAAGTGATGCGATCCCGGCATCGAGTGTGTCGGCCACGTCGGTTCCGTGCGTCGCCGCCGGCGAGCCGCTGAACGCCACGAAGCGACAACCGTTCCACGCCGACGCGTCGAGATCGCTGAAGACCCACGGGTTCGCTGCGTCTCGGGCGGCGTCGAGGAGCGAGCGCCCGATGACCCGATGGTCTGCGTGGTTCCAGCTGGGCCCACCCCACGAGTCGCGGTGATTGATGCTCAGCAAGACGTCGGGACGGTGACGTCGGATGGCGTCGGTGAGCGTGCGTCGGAGATCGAGGCTCTCGACCAACAACCCGTCGGGGAGGCCGAGGAACTCGACCTCGGTCACGCCGACCGCGGCGCAGCTCGCGATCTGCTCGGCGCGTCGCAGAGGGGCGACCTCGTCGGGTGGGATCGTGCTGATGCCTGTTTCACCGTCGGTGGCCAGGACGTAGCTGATCGACTTGCCCTGGCCGGCCCAGCGAGCAACCGCGCTTGCCGCCCCGTACTCCATGTCGTCGGGGTGGGCGATCACGGCAAGCGCCCTCGACCAGTCTTCGGGGACCCGGGGGAGCACATCGGCCATCACGACTGTGTAGTGGTTGGCGACGCACCGTGCGCGCACCCGATGGCGCAACTGCGAAGATGACTCGATGAGCACGCCGACCACCCGACTCGAAGTCGACCGCACGATTGCCGCCGAGCCCGGAGCGATCTTCGATGTCCTTCGGAGTCCGAGTGGGCATGTGGCGATCGACGCGACCGGCATGTTGATGTCGGCCGACGGTGACGCCGCGACCGCGGTCGGAGACCGGTTCGTGGTGCACATGGACCGCGATTCGCTGCGCGACTTCGACCTCGGCGAGTACGACGTCACCGTGGTGATCGAGACGTTCGAGGCCGACCGCGAGATCGCCTGGAGCATCGACGGCACGATGCAACCGCCCATGGGGCATGTGTACGGCTACCGACTCGAGCCGATCGACGGTGGCACGCTGGTGACGTCGTACTACGACTGGTCGAACCTGCACGAGCAGTACGCAGGGTTTGCCGATCGGTTCCCGATCATCTCCGAAGCGAGCTTGCGCGCCACGCTCGGCATCCTCGCCCGCACGGTCGCCCCCGGCCGCGGGCGTCCCGGCGCGTGAGGTGTTGCGTGTGGTGTCTGACACCAAACGTAACGTTCGGGCGATGAGGGCGATCGATCTCACGGCGACCGACGCGCTGGTGCGCCTCGCCGGCATCGCCGACCTCACAGAGATGGAGCGCGGAGCCCTCACCGAGCGGCTGCCTGCGTGGGCTCGGGCACAGTTGGTCGACCCAGCGATCGGATTCGTGTCGTCGATGCCGTCGGGCGGCCGGCTCGAGTTCGTGACCGACTCGACGTCGGTTGAGTTGGAAGCCGTGTTCACCCGGCTCGAGTACGGCGGCATCACGCCCCACACGGCCACGATCGACCTCGTCGTCGACGGCGAGTTGATGGCGAGCGAGGCGCTCACCGACACCGACCTGATCCGATTCCCCGATCGCACCTCGATGGAGTTCGAGATGGTCCACATCGACCCGAGCGTGATCCGTTTCGACGGGCTCGCCACTGGCGCCAAGCATGTCGAGATCTGGCTCGCTCAGAATGCCTCGACGATGCTGCGCGAACTCCGACTCGACGAACACGCATCACTGGAGGCGCCTGCGGCGACGCAGCGCCGCCGCTGGGTGCACTACGGCAGCTCGATCAGCCACTGCATGGAGGCCGAGCATCCCACTGGCACCTGGCCGGCGGTGGTTGCGCGCTCGGCCGACATCGACCTCTACAGCCTCGGCCTCGCCGGGCAGTGTCACCTCGACCAATTCGCCGCCCGAACGATCCGCGACCTGCCGGCCGATCTCATCAGCCTCAAACTCGGGATCAACCTCGTCAACGCCGACTCGATGCGCGAGCGTGCATTCGTGCCGGCGGTCCATGGGCTGCTCGACACCATTCGCGACGGCCACCCGGACACACCGGTCGTGGTGATCAGCCCGATCATCTGTCCGGCCGCCGAGGATCACCCTGGCCCCACCCTGCCGAACGACGAGGGCACGTTCGATGTGATCGACCGACCCGGCGAGCTGATGCTCGGGGCGTTGTCGCTGACGCGGATTCGCGAGCTGCTCGAGGCCGCGGTCGAGCAGCGTCGGCGCTCCGGCGACGCGCACCTCCACTACCTGCACGGTCACGAACTGTTCGGCGCCGACGACGTCGACGATCTCCCCGACGGGCTCCACCCGAACAGCGTCGGCTACCGGCGGATGGGCGAGCGGTTCAGCGCCTGGGTCTTCGCCGACGGAGCCCCGTTCGCCTGACAGGCTGCGGCCCGCTGGGTGTCGGCTGACTACGGTCGCAACCACCACCTCGACGAAAGGCAACGGCGATGAAGATCTCCACCACCATTGGATTCAACGGCGACCCCCAGAAGCTCGCCCAGGAGGCGCGCGACCTCGAGTCGGCCGGCGTCGACCTGATCTGGGGCGCCGAGATCTACGGCTACGACCTGATCTCGACGCTCGGCTACCTCGCCGGGCAGACCTCGACGGTGCAGCTGATGACCGGGATCATCCCGCTCTACTCGCGCAGTCCGGCACTGATCGCACAGACCGCCGCCACGCTCGACGCGCTGTCCGGTGGCCGATTCGTGCTGGGCCTCGGCACCTCGGGCCCGCAGGTGATCGAGGGGTGGCACGGGGTGCCGTTCGAGAAGCCGATCGGGCGCACCCGCGACACGATCGAGATCTGCCGCAAGGTGTGGAGCGGCGAGAAGGTCGAGCACGACGGCACGACCTATCAACTTCCTCTCGCCGAGGGCGGCACCGGGCTGGGCAAGCCGATCAAGTTCATGAACCGCCCACCGGCCAAGGACATCCCGATCTCGCTCGCGACGATCGGGCCGAAGAACGTCGAACTCACTGCTGAGATCGCCGACATCTGGCAGACGATCCACTTCGTGCCCGATCGCTTCCAGCAGGTGTGGGGCGACTCGCTCGCTGCCGGCACTGCCAAGCGCGACCCGAACAAGGCGCCGCTGGAGATCATCGCCGGTGGCACGGTCGCGCTCGGGTCGGGTGCTCACGTCGACGAGGCGCGCGAGGCGGCTCGTGGGTTGATCGGGTTCTACGTGGGCGGCATGGGCGCAAAGTCGAAGAACTTCTACAACGACCTGTTCAAGCGCTACGGCTGGGAGGCCGAAGCCGAGGAGATCCAGGACCTGTTCCTGTCGGGCAAGCGTGGCGAAGCAATCGCCGCGGTGCCCGACGAGTACATCGATCTGTCGGCGCTGATCGGCGACGAAGGCCACGTGCGCGAGCGCATTCAAGTGTTCAAGGACGTCGGTGTGACCTACCTCAACGTCAACCCGCACGGCCCCGACCCGCTCGGGACCATCGAGAAGATCAAGGCCTGGTCCGAGTAGACGTTGCGGACGTAGCGAACATGTGTTCGTAGACTCGTCGCCAGCGCATCACGTTTCGCAACGCGTGAGGAGTCAGAAGAATTGATCGACGAGTATCGGGTTGCCGTCCGGATCGATCAACGTGAGCGAACCGGGGCCGGTGCTGTCGGGCTCGATGGCGCTGTCGACGCTGAGGCCGGCAGCTTCCAGCGATCGTCGGACTTCGCGTATGTCGGTGAACTGCTCGATGCGCTCCATCCGTGGCGTGAGCCCCGGATTGAATGTGAGCATGTTCTTGTCGAACATGCCGTGGAAGAGCCCGAGCGTGGTCTCGCCGTTCTTCAGGATCGCCCAACCCGACTCGGTGTCGCCGCCGGTCACGACGAAGCCGAGCTTGTCGTAGAAGGCGATCGACGCATCGAGGTCGGCGACACTGAGCGACAGCGAGAAGACCCCCAGTTCCAGGCTGCCGGGCAGCGAGTCGTCGGCGTTCGCCACCGTCGGAAAGGAGTCGGGGTCGAAGCCGCCGTCGTCATCGATGTCGTTGCTCACGTCGTCGCTCATCGCTGGTCCGAATCGGGCAGGGCGACGGGTGGTTCGGGCACGCTGAGGTTGTTCCACACCGCATCGTCGGGCATGCCCATGATCGCCTCACGTGTCGCCGCCGGGTAGTGCATGTTCGGCTTCGACTCGTCGAAGGATGGTTGGGCAACGGGCTCGTCGGGGCGCTCGAAGCCTGGGGGATTCGTGAGCTGGGCGAGTTCGTCGGCGGAGATGCCGCACAGCGCCTGCACCTCGGGGTCGACCCACTGGCGCTCGTCGATGTCGCGGCCGGTGCACACCTCCAGGCTGAGGTTCTCGGGGCCGGCGAAGTAGATCGACTGGATCATGCCGTGGTCGATGGGGCCCATCACCTGGATCCCGTGACTGCGGATGCGGTCGCGCATCGTGAGGACGTCGTCGATCGAGTCGACGTTGAGCGCCAGGTGCTGCATCGTTCCGGCGGTGACGGGGTCGCCGGCATTGCCGGAGTGGGTGACGCCCCAGTGCGGTTCGGTCGGGTTGCCAGGGGCCTGCACGAATGCGAGGTAGCTGTCGCCTGCGAGTTCGACGAAGCCGTGGAATGTGTTCGCCACGCCGTGCATCCAGTACAGCGCCCGGGTGGGGCAGCCGAGCACCTCGGCGAAGAACGTGAGCTGTGCCTTCATGTCGGCGGTCGACAGCGCGAGATGGTTCACGCCGTTCGGATGCAGGTCGGTGACGGGTTTCGCACCGGTCGCTCGGTACAGCGACAGGTGTGGGGCCGGCTGCTCGGTGATGCTCATCGCTCAAGTCCACCACAGACGTCCGGGTGCGCTGCGACCGTGGCGTCTGTCAGGATGGCCGGCATGGCAGACCTGAAGATGACCGAATCGGAGCGCCAGGAGTTTCTCGCCGGACTTCACGTCGGCGTGCTGGCGATCGAGCGCTCGGACGGGCCGCCACTCGCCGTGCCCGTCTGGTACTCCTACGAACCGGGCGGCGATGTCGAGGTGCTCACGAGCGCGTCGTCGGTGAAGGGTCGGCTCACTGCGGCTGCAGGTCGGGCGTCGCTGTGCGCGCAGCAGGAGGAGTTGCCGTACAAGTACGTTTCAGTCGAGGGTGAGGCAGTCGTCGAGTCACTCGACGCCAAGGTCTCGCGCGCAGCGATCGAGCCGATGGCGATTCGATATCTCGGTGAGGAGATGGGTCGGGGCTACGCCGCGAACAGCGGTGGCCCTGATGACGTCTGCATCCGGATTCGTCCCGAGCGCTGGTTCTCCGTCGATTACGCCAAGTCCTGACCCGATCGGGGCGTGGTCAGGTGGGGGTGACGACGATCTTGGCTCGGGCGTGTCCCGAGCCGATCTCGGCGAGCCCGTCGGCGACCCCATCGAGTCCGACGATGCGTTCGATCTCGGGGATCACCGCCCCACTCGCGAGGAGCTCGCCGAGATACTCGAGATCGTCACGGTTCATCGACGCCGTGAACTGGTGGAACGACGCATCGGCTCGCCAGAACCGCAGGCGTGTGCGGATGATGTGCGGTAGCGGGTCGATCCAGCGGTTCTTCTTGGGTCCGCTGACCGCCACGTATCTCCCGCCGGAGTTCATGACGCTGAGGCAGTCGGCGGGGGTGCGGTTGCCGACGTTGTCGAGCATGACGTCGAATCGAGCACCGCCGTCGACGAAGTCGTCGGTCGTGTAGTCGACGACGTGGTCGGCGCCCAGACGGCGAACCATCTCGACGTTGCGGGTGCTGCAGACTGCGGTCACCTCGGCACCCAGCGCTTTGGCGATCTGCACTGCAAAGGTGCCGACCCCGCCCGCCGCGCCGTTGATCAGCACCCGCTCGCCGGGTTGCACGCCGGCATGGGTGCGCAACCCCTGGATCGCGGTGAGTCCGGCGACGGGCGTCGCCGCTGCGGCGGCGAACGACACGCCGTCGGGGACCGGCACCAGGGCGGCGGCCTTGATGGCGACATGTGGTGCGCATCCCCCGCCCGGCCCCTCGGTGAACACGGCGTCGCCGGGTCGCAGGGTGGTCACCGCATCGCCGATGGCGACGACGACGCCAGCGATGTCGGCGCCGGGGATGATCCGTTTCGGGCGGCGTAGACCGGCGACGAGACGGAGCAAATAGGGCGTTCCGGTCAGGAAGTGCCAATCGAGTGCGTTGAGTGAGGACGCTTCGACGCGCAGCAGTACCTCCTCGCTGCCGGGTGCCGGCGTCGGCACCTCGTCGACCGTCACCACCTCGGCGGTGCCGTAGCGACGAGCGACGGCGGCGCGCATCGCCGACAGGGGCTCGGGCGCGGTGTCTGATCGGGTGTCGGGTTCATCTGCGGTTCGGGTGTTCATGAGGCTCCTCGGGTGGTGACGTACGCTGTACACTCTGCTACGTACACTGTACGTAGTCAAGCGTTCCGTCATGATCGAGGCCGAGATGAGCACGACCGCACCACGAGAGCCGCTGCACCGTGACCGCATCGTGGCGGTGGCGGTCTCGGTTGCCGACAGCGACGGCGTCGCCGCACTGAGCATGCGCAACCTGGCACGCCACCTCGGCTACGAGGTGATGTCGCTCTACAACCACGTGGCGAACAAGGACGAGCTGTTCACGCTGATGGTCGACGCCGTCGCCGCGGAGATCGACGACCCGCCAGCGGACGCTGCACCGCTCGCGGCGGTTCGTGCGGTGACCATCTCGACGCACGACGTGCTCGTCCGTCATCCCTGGGCGCCGGAGCTCTGGCAGCGGTACCTTCCTGGGCCGGCGCGGACCCGGCAGATGGACGACCTGTTGCGGTTCTTCGATGAGAGTGGGCTGTCGCCCGAACTCGCGCACCACGGGTTCCACGCGGTGACCAACCACGTGCTCGGATACACACTGCAGCAACTCGGGATGAACATGGGCGACGATCCCGAAGCCCGAGCGAACGAGTTCCTCGCCGGCATCTCCGACGCGGAGCATCCCCACATGGTTGCCCACGTGCATCAGCACCTCGCCGGCGACACCTCCAGCAGCTTCGAACTCGTGCTCGACCTCATCCTCGACGGACTCGTCCGCCTCGACGCCACCCGCTCACCCGACCCGCTCGCGTGACGTTTTCGATGGGCCGCTTCATCCGATCTGCAGCGTGAACGGGGTGATCAGGGGGCGTGGAGTGGCCAGGGAGCGGCCTGCTCGAAGATGCGGGCCAGGCGGAGGCACTGGTCGTCGCGGTGGCGGGCGGTGGTGATCATCAACCCGACGGGGAGACCGTCGGCGGTGAGCCCGGCCGGCACCGTGATCGACGGCAGGTTGGCCACGTTGGCCAGCATCGTGAGCAGCGCCGCGCTGCCGGCATGACACGGTTGCCCGCCGATCTCGGTGGGCATCGGGCCCTCCGCGGCGAACGGCGCGCACGGGTTGGTCGGCGTGAGCAGCACGTCGATGTGCTCGAACAGCTCGGCGACCTGCAACTCCAGGCCACGTCGGGCCTTCTCGACCCTGGCGAACTGCGGGAGCGTGACGGTGCGGTTGCGCTCCCAACCGCCACGTACCAGCGGGTCGAGTTCGTCGAGGCGGTCCTCCCAGTCGTCGGGGACGTCGACGAACTGATCGGCCGACTCCATGAAGGCGTAGATCCGGATGAAGTCGTCGATGGACACGGCGTGTCGGGTGTCGACCAGACCGGCAGCCTCGACGAGCGTCGAAGCAGCCCGTTCGGTGATGGCGCCCACCTCGGGGTCGGTGGTGACGAAGCCGAGATCGGCCGACCAGGCCGAGCGAAGCCCGGCCACGGGGAGTTGCTCGATCGCATCGACGTAGGAAAACCCCGGTGCGGGCAACGAGGTGCGGTCACGCATGTCGGGGCCGCTGGCGATGTCGAAGAGCAGCGCGGTGTCGGCCACCGTGGTCGCCAGCGCGAAGTTCACGGCGTTGCCCGCATGGCGGGTCACCCCGAAGGTGGGCACCCGTCCGTAGGTCGGCTTCAGGCCCGGGAGACCGCACGATGCGGCAGGTCCGCGGATCGAGCCGCCCCCGTCGCTTGCCGTGCCGAATGGGATCGCCCCGACCGACACGGCCGCTGCGGTGCCACCGCTCGAGCCGCCGGGGGTCCGATCGGTGTTCCACGGATTGCGCGTCACGCCGTGCAGCGGGCTGGAGGTGTAGCCGAATGCTCCGAACTCGGGCGCAGCTGTCTTGCCGATCGGGATCGCGCCCGCAGCGCGGAATCGCTCGACATGGATGTCGTCCCGGATGGCCGGGGGAGCATCGGCATACCAGCGTGACCCTCGGGTCGTCGGCATCCCTGTGCAGTCCTCGAGATCCTTGACCCCGAACGGAACCCCGGCGAGTGGACCCAACTCTTCGCCTGCTGCACGCGCGGTGTCGACAACGTCAGCAGCTGCGAGGGCGCCCGTGGCGTCGACGTACACGAACGCGTTCAGGTCCGGCTGGCCTGCGTCGATCTGCCGGAGTGCGTCGTCGACCAGCTCGCGAGCGGTGATCTGTCCGGAACGCACCGCCGCTGCTTGTCGCTGCACATCGCCGGGGGCCATCGCCGAATCGTATCGAGCCCTCGAATTCGCGTTCGGGTTGCAGATCGGATGCTCTGGTTCGTCCGAACTGTCACGCGAACGGGGTGGTCGGCGGTTCAGTCGAGGCTCGGGAAGTAGATCTGCCAGGCGAGGAGTGACTTCGCAGCGAGGCTGAGCACGAGGTAGACCTTCTCGCCGTAGACGTAGTCGGTCCACTTGCCGACACCCCGGTACTGCAGCCACTGGTTGAGTCCGAAGCTGAAGAACAGCACGAACTGCACGATCACGATGCCGTAGACGAAGCCGGGCACGGTCTCCGACCCGACGATCTGAATCAGGATCCCGATCCACGGTGCGATACCGGCGAGCGTGCCGAACCAGAAGGGCATCATCGTGGTGGTCGCCCGCCCCGGTGGGTTCATCCGCTCCTGGAGCCAGCCGAACAGAATCATCGCCACGTTCGCCCCGGCAACCGCCACGACGGCCGTGATGTTGGTGACGCCGCTGTAGAAGCCGATCAGCAGGATCATGATCGTGGCGCTGATCGAGTACTCGACCCAACGGAACCGGTTGATCCCGCCCCGCAGGTCGCGCTCGTAGGTGCTGCGGAACACGGTGGACGTCACGAGGTGGTCGATCGCAGCAAGGGCGAGGAACAGTCCGATGGCGAAGCCGACGCGAACGTCGAAGAACTGCTCGGCATCCGGCACCCGGGTGCCGGGAGGACCCTCCGGGAACGTCGACACCACCTCGATCACGAAGTCGCCGGACAGCACGACGATCAACACCGCCTGCACCGCGTGGAGCACGGTGAGCCCCAGGTTCCAGGTGCGAAGGTTGGCGAGCCGTTCGGGTGTCACCCCGGTTGCGATTGGTGTCTGGTCGTCGTGTCCGGTGTCGGTGCTGGTGTCGGTCATCGTCCTCAGTCGTTCCCTCGGGGCCGACTCGTGAAACGGGCCCTGGGACAGTCTTGCCGACCTGTGACAAGCTTTGGTTGATGAGTGCGTGCTGTGCCCCGTCCAACGATCGCCCGGACGAGTCGGCCGGCGAGTTGTCGGCGCCGTCTCGATCGGAGACGCTCACCGTCGAAGTCGTTGCGGTACCCAGCGGCGAGTTCTGGATGGGCGCACCCCCGGGCGACGGGTACGAGACCGACGGGGAAGGCCCCGTCCACCAGGTCGAGTTGTCGGCGTTCTCAATCGCTCCGACGACCGTGACCAACGCCGACTTCGCTGCATTCTGTGACGACACCGGCTACACCACGCTCGCCGAACGAGACCATTGGTCCTTCGTGTTCGGCGGGCTGTTGCCAGACGACTTCCCACCGACGCGGGGAGTTGCTGCAGCGCCATGGTGGCGCCAGGTCGAGGGCTCCGACTGGCGGCATCCGGCCGGGCCGCACACCACATATCTCGACGTGCTCGATCACCCTGTTGTCCATGTCAGCTGGGACGACGCCCAGGCGTACTGCAGTTGGAGCGGCACTCGGCTCCCGACCGAGGCCGAGTGGGAGTGCGCCGCTCGGGGCGGCCTCGACCGCAAACGGTTCCCATGGGGCGACGAGCTCGAGCCCGGTGGCGAGCATCGCATGAACGTCTTCCAGGGCGAGTTCCCCGGCGTCAACACCGTTGCCGACGGGTACGCCGGGGCCGCGCCGGTGAGGTCGTTCCCGCCGAACGGGTTCGGGCTGTACGAGACCAGCGGCAACGTGTGGGAGTGGTGCGCCGACTGGTTCTCGCCCGAGACCTACGCCCGCGACAGCGCAGAGGGTGGTGTGCGGGTCGACCCGCCCGGCCCGCCGGCCGGAACCCACCGGGTGATGCGCGGCGGGTCGTATCTCTGTCACGACTCGTACTGCAACCGCTACCGAGTGGGCGCCCGGAGTGCGAACACCCCCGACAGCGCCGCTGGCAACATCGGGTTCCGCGTCGCCCGCTGACACCGTCCCCCGGCGCGATTGGCCGGTCAGGTGCCGCAGAACGTCCGGTAGCCGCTGGCGGCGTCGGTAGGCGCCGGACGTTCGAAGCGCTCCAGGCCGGGACGCCGCTCGAAGGGAGTCGTCACCGCGTCGAGGAGCTCGTCGAACGGGCCGAAGTCACCCCAGCTCGCCGACGTCAGCGCGGCTTCCACCAGATGGTTGCGCGGCACGTAGACCGGGTTGTGGCGATCCATCTCGTCGGCCACGGCTGCGGGCTCGCCGACGATCGTCGGCGCCCACCGCCCGATCCACTCGCTCAGCGCCGGCAGTGCCGCGTCGCCGAACACGGCGCGCGATGCGTCGAGGTTGCCGCGCACCACCGATGACAACGACCGCAGCGAACCGGTGTGGTCGGCGCCGTGCTCGTGCATCAGGTTCAACAGTTCGGCGATCAGGTGATCGTTCGACGAGTCATCGGATGCCAGCCCGAGCTTGATGCGCATGCCTGCGGTCCACTTGCCCTGGAGGCGTTCGGGCAGTTGCTCGAGCACGCCGGTCGCCAACTCGATCGCTGTGTCGTTGTCGTCGTCGAACAGCGGCAGCATCGCCTCGGCCAGCCGAGCGAGATTCCACGTGGTGATCGCCGGCTGATTGCCGTAGGCATAGCGGCCGCCGTGGTCGATCGAGCTGAACACGGTGGCCGGGTCGTACGCATCCATGAACGCGCACGGTCCGTAGTCGATCGTCTCGCCGGAGATGGTGACGTTGTCGGTGTTCAGCACCCCGTGGATGAAGCCGAGCAGCATCCACTGCGCCACGAGGTCGGCCTGTACGCCGACCACGTGTTCGTACAGCGCGAGCGCCGGCTTGTCGGCGCCGGCAGCCTCGGGCACGTGGCGGGCGATCGCGTAGTCGGCGAGGGAACGCAACAACTCGGCGTCCCCCGTGGCGGCAGCGAACTGGAACGTGCCGACACGGAGGTGGCTCGTCGCCACCCGGGTCATCACCGCCCCTGGGACCTCGGCGTGGCGTCCGTCGACCTCTCGCACGATCGTGTCGCCCGTGGAGACCACTGCCAGCATCCGCGTGGTCGGCACGCCGAGAGCATGCATCGCCTCGCCCATCAGGTACTCGCGCAGCATCGGCCCGACCGCTGCGCGCCCGTCGCCACCGCGAGCGAACGGTGTCCGTCCCGAGCCCTTGAGGTGCAGATCTCGACGGACCCCGTTGCGGTCGGTCACTTCGCCGAGTAGGAGCGCCCGACCGTCGCCGAGCCTGGGGGAGTAGCCGCCGAACTGATGGCCGGCGTACGCCTGGGCGATGGTCGTCACCCCGTCCGGCGCGGCGTTGCCGGCCAGGATTGCGATCGTCTCAGGCGAGCGCAGGGCATCGATGTCGAGGCCGAGTTCGTCTGCCAGGTTCTCGTTCAGGGCCAGGAGCTCGGGCGCGGACACCGGCTCCGCCTGCCACGGTTGGTGCAGCCCGACGAGTTCGCGGGCGAACGAGTCGTCGAGATCGAACACGGTCATGCTCCCAGCCTAGGAACGCTCTCCCGGTCGGACCCCCTGAGGCGATGAGTCTTCGCGACGACGGGTGGCGCGGAAACTCATCGCAGGGGCGGGCTACTCCTGGAACACGAACTTGCTCGGGGTGATCCGCAGGATCACGCGCTGCTGCTCGTCGAGCATCGGGACGAGTGCGGTCGGGTCGGGAGCGGGATTGCCCGACAGCGCGCCGAAGACCTGGGCGGTCAACTCGGCACGCGCCGGATCGGCATCAAGCGTCTCGGCCTCGCCGTACACGACGAGGTGGATGCGTCCATCTGGCACGGTCACGCTCACTTTCGGCTGGCGAACGGCGTTGTTCCACTTCGCGGTGTACGACTTGGCCGAGATCACCAGTCGGCCCTCGTCGTCGACCAGATAGCCGATCATCGACTGCTGGGGCGACCCGTCGGCCCGACCAGTGGCGAGTACGCCCCACAGGTGGGCGCGTGCGTAGGCGAGGTGTTGAGGGTCCCACTCGGTCATGGTGTGCTCCTGTTGGATGTTTCGGTGATGCCCAGTTGGTCGAGGAGGGCGGTGCAGGCGGCATCGAGCTCGGCGTCGTCATGTGCCACAGCGGCGATGTAGCGATCCGGTCGAACGATCACGGCGCCGCCGGGTGGCAGGACCATCGGCATCGCGTCGGCTGGGATGACGACCACGTGGGCAAGATCTCCCAACGGGGTGCTCGCCCGAGGGGTATCGGTCACGATGGCGAAGCCGGACCCGAGCAGGTCGTCGAG
>Ga0316198_10000720_pt1 | contig 18065 bp, 17 predicted proteins | sample OudBieAanoxic_MG_FD_204935 | JGI IMG/M metagenome (GOLD analysis project Ga0316198, IMG submission 204935) | Coastal sediment microbial communities from Oude Bieten Haven, Netherlands - site A anoxic | ecosystem: Environmental > Aquatic > Marine > Coastal > Sediment | place: Netherlands...
GCGACGCCAGCCCCCGACCCGCCGCCGTTCTAGCGACGAGGTTGCCCTTCGGCGGGTCTAGCCTCGAGGCGTGGCGAGCAGAATCGCGGCTGCGGCATTCTTGCCGGCCGACGGCGTCCCGGACGTGCGCGCCCACGCCCAAGGCTGGTGGGAGCTGGCCACCCCCGAGGGCAACGCGGTCGACCACGCCGCGTGGGTGGGGCGGGACTGATGTCGCCGTCTGACGGCGTCGACGCGGACACCAACAGCCTCTCGGTCGCACACACCGCCTGGGTCGAGGAGTTCGCGCGGTACCTTTCGGCCGAACGCGGCCGCTCGCCCCACACCGTGGCCGCCTACCGCGGAGACGTCTCGTCGCTGCTCGCCCACGCCGCACGTCGCGGTCGAGAACGACCCGACCAGCTCGACCTCGACGACCTGCGGTCGTGGCTGGCCCGGTTGCGCGCCGGCGGGCTGGCGTCGGCGACCGTGGCTCGTCGCGCCAGCTCCGCCCGCGTCTTCACGGCCTGGGCCCATCGGACCGGACGGCTGGCCAACGACGTCGGTGCGCGGCTGTCCGTGCCACGTGTCTCCCGCCCGTTGCCGTCGCTGCTCACGCCCGATCAGGCGGGGGACGTCCTGGACGGCCTTGCGGCGCGGGCCGACGACGGCGACCCGGTGGCGCTGCGCGACCGTGCACTGGTGGAGTTGCTGTATGCCAGCGGTATCCGTGTCGCCGAGCTCTGCGGGCTCGACGTCGAGGACCTGGACGAGTCCCGACGCGCCCTGCGGGTGATCGGGAAGGGCGGCAAGGAACGAACGGTCCCCTACGGCGCGCCGGCCGAGACGGCGGTCAGGGAGTGGCGGGACCGAGGCCGCCCGCAGCTGCGCTCCGATGCCAGCGGGCCGGCGCTCTTCTTGGGTGTGCGCGGCGGACGCCTCGATGCCCGGGTGGCCCGACGTGCGGTGCACGCCGCCGTGGCGCGCGAGCCGCACGCCCCCGACCTGGCACCGCACGGGTTGCGGCACTCCGCCGCCACGCACCTACTCGAGGGTGGCGCTGACCTTCGCTCGGTGCAGGAGCTGCTGGGTCACGCCTCGGTCGCGACCACCCAGCGCTACACCCACGTTTCGATCGAACGCCTGCGGCTGGCCTACCAGCAGGCCCACCCCCGGGCCTGAGGCAACGCCGCTCACCCCGGCCGGCACGGGCAGCAGTCGGATCACGGGCGGCGCCAGCAGCGAGAGCGGATCGACGTAGGTCCCGCCGCGGCGGGCACCCCAGTGCAGGCAGAACGAGACCCGGCAGCCGGTGTGCGGCGTGGACCAGCGGTCCACCGTGCCGATCACCTGCCCGCGGCTGACCCACATGCCCGTCGACACCTGCGGGATCACCGGCTCGTAGGTCGTCCGAAGGCCGCCGGGATGGCGGATGCTGAGCACGCCGCGCCCGGCCAGCCGCCCGGCGTAGACGACCACGCCGTGGCCGGCGGCGCTCACCTCGGCTCCTCGTCGCGACGCGAGGTCCACGCCTCGGTGACCAGGCGACCAGCGGTGGGTCGGCGGCTCGAACGCGGCGAGCAGCCTCGGCGGGCTCTCGGTCGAGCCGATCGGCCACGACCACACCGACGGAAGCGGCAGGGCGAGGCTCAGCAGCAGGGCGAGGGAGGCGACGACGGACATGTCACCACCGTGGCCTCGGGGCGGGGTCGGCTCCACGACGATGAGCGCACCTGGGGACGACACGCCGAGGTCGCGACTGCGGTGGACGAGGCCTCGGCTTCGTCTGCCCGGGCTCGGCGGGGCTACACTGGCCACACGGCTGGGCCCTGGTCCAGGCGATATCGCGTGCCACCACATCCCACCAGCGGTGGGAGCAGCGGCGCCGTCGGTCCCCTCGGGGGTTGGCTCCGCTGCGTGGCACCAGGTGCTCCACCCGAGACCGGCGTGGAGCAGGCAACCGAGCAGTCCGCGCCGCGGGCATGAAGGAGAACCGACGATGACCGTCGTCACCATGCGCCAGCTACTGGAGAGCGGCGTCCACTTCGGGCACCAGACCCGTCGGTGGAACCCGAAGATGAAGCGCTTCATCTTCACCGACCGCAACGGCATCTACATCATCGACCTGCAGCAGTCGCTGTCCTACATCGACCGCGCCTACGAGTACGTGCGCGAAACCGTCGCCCACGGCGGGAGCGTGCTGTTCGTCGGCACGAAGAAGCAGGCCCAGGAGCCGGTCCGCGAGCAGGCCACTCGCGTCGGGATGCCCTACGTCACCGAGCGCTGGCTGGGTGGCATGCTCACCAACTTCCAGACCGTCCACGGGCGTCTTCAGCGGCTCAAGGAGCTCGAGGAGATCGACTTCGACGACGTCGCCGGCTCCGGGATGACGAAGAAGGAGCTGCTGCGCCTGCGACGCGAGAAGGACAAGCTCGAGACCACCCTGGGCGGCATCCGCGACATGCAGAAGCTGCCGAGCGCTCTGTGGGTCGTCGACACCAACAAGGAGCACCTGGCGATCGCGGAGGCCAAGAAGCTGGGCATCCCGGTCGTCGCGATCCTCGACACCAACTGCGACCCCGACCATGTCGACTACCCGATCCCCGGCAACGATGACGCGATCCGTTCGGTGCACCTGCTGACACGCGTCGTGGCCGACGCCGTGGCTGACGGCCTGCGGCTGCGTGCCGAGCGCGCCGGCGGCGGGGACGGGGCCGGTGCTGCCGCCCAGGAGCCGCTGGCCGAGTGGGAGCAGGAGCTGCTCGCCGGCTCTGACGAGGCGCCCGCGGAGGCCGTCGCCGACGAGACGCCGGCGCAGACAACGGTTGCCGGGGTCGCGGAGAGCTCTGCCGCCGAGGTCGCGGAGCCCGTCCAGCCGGATCAGCCCGCCGAGACCACGGAGTCGGCGGAGGTCGCGGAGGTCGCGGAGGTCGTCGAGGCTGGCGAGACCGCGGAGGTCGTCGGTGAGGCCGTCGAGAGCGGCGAGCCCGCGGAGGTCGTCGTCGAGACCGTTGAGACCGTCGAGACCGTCGAGACTCCCGCGCAGCAGCCGCAGGCCTGAGGCCCGGCCGCCCATCACTGAACCCCTGACACCAGCGAGGTAGGAACCACCATGCCCAGCTTCACCGCTGCCGACGTCAAGCGCCTGCGTGAGATCACCGGCGCCGGCATGCTCGACTGCAAGAACGCCCTGACCGAGGCCGACGGCGACGTCGATGCCGCCGTCGAGATCCTGCGCGTCAAGTACGCCGCCAAGGTCGACAAGAAGGCGGCCGAGCGCACGGCCGGCAACGGCATCGTCGCCCGCACCGACGGCGCGCTCGTCGAGCTCAAGTGCGAGACTGACTTCGTCGCCAAGAACGCCGACTTCCAGGCGTTGGCCCAGCGCGTCGCCGACCGCGTCGCGGACGGGCCGCCCGGCGTCGACCACGACGCCGTCCTTGCCGCCGACCTCGGTGACACCACCACGGTGGCCGACGCGATCACGGCTCTGGCCGGCACGATCGGTGAGAAGCTCGAGCTCGGTCGGGTCGCCCGTCTTGACGGCGCCACGGTGGCCTACATGCACAAGCGCAGCTCCGACCTGCCCCCGCAAGTAGGCGTCGTCGTCGCCTACTCCGGCGAGGGCGACGCGGCGGCCGAGGCAGCCCGCGGCGCGGCAATGCAGGTGGCCGCCATGCGCCCGACCTACGTCACGCGCGAGGAGATCTCCGCCGACGTGGTCGACAACGAGCGTCGTATCGCTGAGTCGACCGCCCGCGAGGAGGGAAAGCCCGAGCAGGCGCTGCCGAAGATCGTGGAAGGTCGCCTCAACGGCTTCTTCAAGGAGTCCGTGCTTCTGGAGCAGCCGGCGGTCCAGGACTCCAAGCGCACCGTCAAGGCGCTGCTGGACGAGGCCGGCGCAACGGTGACCGGTTTCGCCCGCTTCGAGGTCGGCGCCTGACGTGACGCCCACCCCGGCCGGCGCCCCCGTTCGCCCCCGCCCGGAGCGAGTGCTGCTCAAGCTCTCCGGCGAGGTGTTCGGGGGAGGCCGGGTCGGGGTGGACCCCGATGTCGTGGCCGGCATCGCCGCCGAGCTGGCCGACGTGGTCGCTGACGGGACACAGGTCGCGGTCGTGGTCGGTGGCGGGAACTTCTTTCGCGGTGCTGAGCTCAGCCAGCACGGCATGGACCGGGCCCGTGCCGACTACATGGGCATGCTCGGCACGGTCATGAACTGCCTGGCGCTGCAGGACTTCCTGGAGAAGCAGGGCATCGACACGCGGGTACAGACGGCCATCACCATGGGTCAGGTGGCTGAGCCCTACGTCCCGCGACGGGCCGCTCGCCACCTCGAGAAGGGCCGGGTGGTCATCTTCGGGGCGGGTGCGGGTCTGCCGTACTTCTCCACCGACACCGTGGCCGCCCAGCGGGCCCTTGAGATCGGCTGCGACCAGCTGCTCATGGCCAAGAACGGTGTCGAGGGTGTCTATGAGGCCGACCCCCGCACGACCCCGGACGCCGCGATGTTCGTCTCGCTGAGCTACGACGAGGTGCTGCAGCGCCAGCTCACCGTGGCCGACGCCAGCGCCTTCAGCCTGTGCCGCGACAACGACCTGCCCATCGTCGTGTTCAACCTCAGCGTCGAGGGCAACATCGGCCGGGTCGTGCGCGGCGAGCACGTCGGCACGCTGGTGGCTGGTGACGTCCCGACTCTGCTGGCGTGAGCGGTAGCCTCGGCGCATGATCGACGACACGCTCCTCGAGGCAGAGGAGAAGATGGAGAAGACCGTCGCGGTGGCGAAGGAGGACTTCGCCGCCATCCGCACCGGGCGTGCACACCCCGGCCTGTTCAGCAAGATCGTGGTCGACTACTACGGCAGCCCGACCCCGATCAACCAGCTCGCATCGTTCCACGTCGTCGACGCGCGGATGATCAGCATCACCCCCTACGACCGCTCTCAGATGGCGGCGGTCGAACGGGCCATCCGTGACTCCGACCTCGGGGTCAACCCCACCGACGACGGCCAGATCATCCGAGTCGCGTTGCCCGAGCTCACCGAGGAACGTCGACGCGAGTACATCAAGGTGGCCAAGACCAAGGCCGAGGACGCCAAGGTGTCGATCCGCAACGTGCGTCGCCACGCGAAGGAGACCCTCGACCACCTGTCCCGCGACGGCGAGGCCGGCGAGGACGACGTGGCGCGCGCCGAGAAGCACCTCGAGCAGGTGACCAAGGCGCACGTCGACGCGATCGACGACCTTCTCAAGCGCAAGGAAGCCGAGCTGCTGGACGTCTGACCGACATGACGTCCGCCGAGGCACTCCACGCGCCCCCACCCAGCAAGGCGGGGCGCAACCTCCCCGCCGCCGTTGCCGTCGGAGTCGTGCTGGTGGCGGTGGCCCTGGGCTCGCTGTTCATCGACAAGCGGTGGTTCTTGTTGCTGGCCGCGGCCGCCATGCTGACCGCAGTGTGGGAGCTGGGTGGTGCGCTGCGACACGCCGACATCACCCTGCCGACGCCACCGCTGTACCTCGGGGTCATCGGGGTGATCGCGGCCGGCTGGTTCGCCGGGGCCGGGGGAGTGGCGGTGGGCATCGCCTTCACGGTGCTTGCCGTCATGCTGTGGCGCGGCCTGCATGGCGCTGACGGCTACCTCGCCGACGCCTCCGCCGGTGCGTTCACCGTCGGCTACCTGCTGATGGCCGGCGGCTTCGCCACGCTGCTGCTTCGCGAGGAGGACGGCCCGTTCCGGGTGGTGGCGTGGCTGGCGCTGGTCGTGGCGTCCGACGTCGGCGGCTACGCCGTGGGCGTGCTCGTCGGCAAGCACCCGATGGCACCGTCGGTGAGCCCGAAGAAGTCCTGGGAGGGGTTCGGCGGCTCGGTGCTGGCGTGCGTCGGGGTCGGTGCCGCCGTGGTCGTCTGGGGTCTGGACGGGCAGTGGTGGGCCGGGGTCGCCCTCGGCCTGTCGATGGCCGTGGCGGCCACGCTCGGCGACCTGGCCGAGTCTCTGCTCAAGCGCGACATCGGTGTCAAAGACATGGGCTCGCTGCTGCCGGGGCACGGTGGCGTGATGGACCGGCTGGACTCGATCGCCCTGTCCGCACCGATCGCCTGGCTCGTGCTGACCTACCTCGTTCCGGTCGCCTGAGCCCGCATGGTCTCCCTGCAGCTCGACGACGTCCGCCCGCGCCGCGGCAAGCCGCCGCGGCACCTCGCCGACCTCACCGTGGACGAACGACGCGACGCCGTAACCGCGCTGGGACTGCCGGCCTTTCGCGCCGACCAGCTCTCCCGGCAGTACTTCGCCCGCTACAACGGTGATACGCACACCATGAGCGACCTCCCGTCGGCCAGCCGCTCCGAGGTCGGTCGGGCGCTGTTCCCCGCGCTGCTCACGCCGGTCCGGCAGCTGAGCGCCGATCGCGGAGCCACGGTCAAGAGCCTGTGGCAGCTGCACGACGGCTCGCGCATCGAGTCGGTTCTCATGCGCTACGGCAGCTCGGTGGGCTCGCAGCTCCCGGGCGCGACCAGCGCCGAGCTGGGGGCCGAGAGCGACGGTGCGGGTGAGCACCCCGCCTCGCGAGTGACGATCTGCGTGTCGTCACAGGCCGGGTGCGGCATGGCCTGCCCCTTCTGTGCGACCGGGCAGCTGGGGCTCACCCGCAACCTGTCCACGGCAGAGATCGTCGACCAGGTCGTCGCGGCGTCCCGCGCGGTCCCGGACGACCAGGGCCCGGGTCGGGTCAGCAACGTGGTCTTCATGGGGATGGGCGAGCCGCTGGCCAACTACTCCGCGGTGTCGGCGGCCCTGCGCCGCCTCACCGACCCGGTGCCGGCCGGCATGGGGATGTCGGCGCGCCGCATCACTGTCTCCACGGTCGGGCTCGTGCCACGCATCAAGCAGCTTGCGCAGGAAGCCTTGCCGGTGACGCTGGCCGTCTCGCTGCACGCTCCGGACGACGAGGGGCGTGACGAGCTCGTGCCGGTCAACAGCCGGTGGAAGGTAGCCGAGCTGCTGGACGCCGCCCGTGCCTACTTCGACACCACCGGGCGACGGGTGTCGATCGAGTACGCACTCATCCGTGACGTCAACGACCAGGGGTGGCGCGCCGAGCTGCTCGGCCGGCAGCTCAACGCCCGGGGTCGCGGCTGGGTGCACGTGAACCCGATCCCGCTCAACCCGACTCCCGGGTCCCGGTGGACGGCGTCACGGCCGGGCGTGGAGCGTGCCTTCGTCAACGCCCTTCGCGCGGCGGGCGTGCCCACTACGGTGCGCGACACCCGCGGAAGCGACATCGACGGTGCCTGCGGACAGCTCGCCGCCGCCGACGCCTGAGGGTCCCATGGCGCGAGCCGCTCGTCGCATCCGGGCGTCCGCTCGACGACGGCGGTCGCAAGCCCTAGCGGGGGCAGGGGCCGTCCTACCAAGATGACGGCCATGGGTGCATACCAGGAGACCTACCAGCGCAGCCTGTCCGACCCGAACGGCTTCTGGGGTGAGGCGGCGCAAGAGCTGGACTGGGTCGAGGCGCCGAGAACGGTGCTGGACGACTCCAACCCGCCCTTCTACCGGTGGTTCACCGGGGGCAGGCTGAACACCTGCGCGAACGCACTCGACCGGCACGTCGCGGCCGGAAACGGCGACCGGCTGGCACTCATCTTCGACTCACCCATCACCGACAGCGCCCGCGCCTACACGTATGCCGAGCTGACCGACGAGGTGTCGCGCTTCGCCGGCGCGCTGCGGTCCCTGGGCGTCGAGACCGGCGACCGGGTCGTGATCTACATGCCGATGGTGCCCGAGGCGGCCATCGCGATGCTGGCGTGCGCGCGGCTTGGTGCGGTGCACTCGGTGGTGTTCGGCGGGTTCGCCCCGCAGGAGCTCGCCGTCCGCATCGACGACGCCGCGCCGAAGGCCATCGTGTCGGCCTCGTGCGGCATCGAACCCACTCGCACGATCGCCTACAAGCCGCTGCTCGACAAGGCGCTCGAGCTGGCCGAGCACGACGTCGAGCACTGCGTCATCCTGCAGCGTCCTCAGCTCGCCGCAGAGATGACTGAGGGGCGAGACGTCTCCTGGTCCGACGCGATGGCCGGCGCCGAGCTGGTCGACCCCGTGCCCGTCGATGCGACCGACCCGCTCTACATCCTCTACACCTCCGGCACGACCGGGCGCCCGAAGGGCATCGTGCGCGACAACGGCGGTCACGCCGTGGCGCTGGCCTGGTCGATGCCCAACGTCTACGACATCGGCCCTGGCGACGTGTGGTGGGCGGCCTCGGACGTGGGGTGGGTCGTCGGGCACTCCTACATCGTGTACGCGCCGCTGCTGGTCGGCGCTACCACGGTGATGTACGAGGGCAAGCCCGTCGGCACCCCGGACGCTGGTGCGTTCTGGCGCGTCGTCTCGCAGTACGGCGTCAAAGGTCTCTTCGCCGCCCCCACAGCGTTCCGGGCGATCAAGAAGGAGGACCCCAACGGGGAGCACCTGGCCCGCCACGACACCTCGTGCCTGGTCAACCTCTTCATGGCCGGCGAGCGCCTCGACCCCGACACCTACGAGTGGGCGACGTCCACCATCGGCGTGCCGGTGACCGACAACTGGTGGCAGACCGAGACCGGCTGGCCGATCGCCTCGAACCTGCGGGGACTCGAACCGATGCCGATCAAGCCTGGCTCGCCGTCGGTGCCCGTGCACGGCTACGACGTCCAGGTTCTCGACGAGCGGGGCAACCCGCTCGGCCCCGACGTCGAGGGGGCGATCTGCATCCGGCTGCCCATGCCGCCGGGCACGTTGCCGACGCTGTGGAACGACGACGACCGCTACGTCAGCTCGTACCTGTCGGCATTCGACGGCTGGTACCTCTCCGGCGACGGCGGGTTCAAGGACACCGATGGCTACGTCTACGTCATGGGCCGCACCGACGACGTCATCAACGTCGCCGGCCACCGGCTGTCCACCGGTTCGATGGAGGCCGTCCTGGCCAGCCACCCCGCAGTGGCCGAGTGCGCCGTGGTCGGCGTGCACGACGTGCTCAAGGGGCAGGTGCCCCGCGGGTTCGTCGTGCTCAAGGTGGGAGTCGACACCGACCCGGACGAGCTGGCAGCCGAGCTGGTCGCGAAGATCCGGGCAGAGATCGGCGCTGTCGCCGCGCTGCGCGAGATCGACGTGGTGCCGGCCCTGCCCAAGACCCGCTCGGGCAAGATCCTGCGCAAGACGATGCGTGAGCTGGCCGACGGCAAGACGCCCATGGTGCCGAGCACGATCGAGGACGCCTCGGTTCTCGACAGGCTCCGCCCGGTGCTCACCCACGAGACGCCGTAGCCCTGCACCGACGGTTCACGTTCGGCGAAGCACGATTCGAGCCGTCCCCTACCGTCAGAGCCCCCGCTGTGTGACGATGCTCACAGCCATCCGTTGCGTGACTCGGGTCACGCCCTCAGTCGTGGAGGTCCACCGCATGACCGTGTACGCCGTACCGAACACCGAAGGCTCGGTCGTGAGCTTCAAGCCGCAGTACGAGAACTTCATCGGCGGCAAGTGGGTGCCTCCGGTCGAGGGTCGCTACTTCGACGAGCCCACACCGGTCACCGGTGAGATCTACACGAAGATCCCGCGGTCGAACGCAGCCGACATCGAGGCCGCCCTCGACGCCGCGCACGCGGCCAAGGACCGCTGGGGTCGCACGTCGGTGACCGAGCGGTCGATCATCTTGAACAAGATCGCCGACCGGCTCGAGGCCAACACCGAGATGTTCGCCGTCGCCGAGTCCTGGTGCAACGGCAAGGGCGTGCGCGAGACGATCGGCGCCGACATCCCGTTGGCGGTCGACCACTTCCGCTACTTCGCCGGCGCCATCCGCGCCCAGGAGGGCAGCATCGGCGAGCTCGACGAGAACATGGTCGCCTACCACTACAAGGAGCCCCTCGGCGTCGTCGGGCAGATCATCCCCTGGAACTTCCCGCTGCTGATGGCTGCCTGGAAGCTCGCGCCCGCCCTGGCGGCCGGCAACTGCGTGGTGCTCAAGCCAGCCGAGCAGACGCCCACGACGATCCTGATGTTCGCCGAGCTCGTCGGCGACCTGCTCCCCGACGGCGTGCTCAACATCGTCAACGGCTTCGGCACCGAGGCGGGCAAGCCCCTCGCGTCCAGCCCGCGAGTGAAGAAGGTGGCCTTCACGGGTGAGACGACCACGGGTCGGCTGATCATGCAATACGCCTCGCAGAACCTCATCCCGGTCACGCTGGAGCTGGGTGGCAAGAGCCCCAACGTGTTCATGCCCAGCGTGATGGACGCCGACGACGGCTTCCTGGACAAGGCCCTCGAGGGCTTCGCGATGTTCGCGTTCAACCAGGGTGAGGTCTGCACGTGCCCCTCACGTGCGCTCGTCCACGAGTCGATCTACGACGAGTTCATGGCGAAGGCAGTCGCCCGTACCGAGGCCATGGTGCAGGGCAACCCGTTGGACACCGACACCCAGATCGGCGCCCAGGCCAGCCACGACCAGCAGGAGAAGATCCTGTCGTACCTGCAGATCGGTCGTGACGAGGGCGCAAAGGTGCTCACCGGCGGCGACAAGGCCACGGTCCCCGGCTTCGAGGGCGGCCACTACATCCAGCCCACGATCTTCGAGGGCGTCAACAGCATGCGCGTCTTCCAGGAGGAGATCTTCGGGCCGGTCGTGTCGGTGACGAAGTTCCGCGACACCACCGAGGCCCTCGACATCGCCAACGACACGCTCTACGGCCTCGGAGCCGGCGTCTGGAGCCGCAACATGAACGAGGTCTACCGGCTCGGGCGCGGCATCGAGGCGGGGCGGGTGTGGGTGAACAACTACCACGCCTATCCTGCCCACGCCGCCTTCGGCGGGTACAAGGGCTCCGGCATCGGCCGGGAGAACCACCACATGATGCTGGCCCACTACCAGCAGACGAAGAACATGTTGGTGTCGTACAAGTGGGAGGCGGACGGCTTCTTCTAGGTCGAGGGATACGCAGATGATCGACGTCACCGGACCCGTGCAGCGAGTCGGCGCCACCGAGGAGGCCGTGCGCCTCATCGACAGCCTCGTCTCGATGCACGGACCGGTGCTCTTCCACCAGTCCGGTGGGTGCTGCGACGGCAGCGCTCCCATGTGCTACCCACGTGACGAGTTCGCCGTCGGTGACTCCGACGTATTCCTGGGCACCCTCCCCGATGCCGGTGGCTCGCCGTTCTACATCTGGAAGCCACAGTGGGAGTACTGGTCGCACACCCACCTGACAGTGGACGTAGTGCCCGGGCGAGGCGGTGGGTTCTCCCTCGAGGCGCCGGAGGGCGTCCGGTTCATCATCCGCTCTCGACTGTTCACCGATGCCGAGGCAGAGGCGATGGCGGCGACGCTGCGGTGAGCACCCCCACCGCCGTGATCCCTCGGGCCTAGGGGAGGTCGCGAACCATCGTCAGGGTAGGCCCGACGTCGTGGACCCTGAAGCCCTGTCGACGGTAGAACCGCACGGCGGGTTCGTTGGTCGCATCGACTCCGAGATGGACGCCGGGGGACCCCGCGAGGGCCGCCGCCTCCAGCAGCGAGTGCACCAGCCGGCTGCCCCACCCGCCGCTGCGTGCCACCGGGAGCAGGTTGATGTGCAGGTGCGACGGGAAGCGCTCGACTCCGGGTGGCAGCGCCTGGTCGGGGTCGGCGAGCAGCGAGACGAGCGCCGGGTCCGCGCCGGCAGGACGGGGCATGTGCCGTGGGGTCCACCGCTGCCTCCAGCGGCGGTAGAAGCCGGCGGAGTCCACGGCGCCGACCACGTATCCGGTGACCGTCCCGGCCTGCTCGAGCACGCGGCAGGTCGGTAGCTCCAGCGCCAGGTAGGGCAGCGCGTAGACCAGGGAGACGAGCAGAGGGTCGGCGACGCCGTCGGGCTGTGGGTCGCCGCTGCGAGCGGTGGCTCGACAGATCTGGTCGATGGTGTCGTGGTCGTGCCCGGTCACGGGCCGGATCCGGGTGTCGGGGCCGGGCGCGCTCATCCGTGCATCAGCCGTCCGAAGGCGCGTGCGACGAGCGACTCGCGGCCGGTGCGAGCCTCCTCAGGGTCGGCATACCCCATGGCGGTGAGTCCCGCATTGACGCCGAGCCATCGCAGCGGTTCGGGCTCCCAGGTCGGCGACCGATGGTTGACCCACGGCAGTGTCGTGCGGTCGGTGTCGCGAGCCAGGATCAGGTCGGCCAGCGTCCGCCCGGCAAGGTTCGACGCGCCGACGCCGTCGCCGACGTAGCCTCCCGCCCACGCTAGGCCGCTCGTCCGATCGAGACCGACGGACGGCCACCAGTCGCGCGCGATCCCGAGAGGGCCGGCCCAGCGATGGGTGATCTCGACATCGCGCGTCTGTGGAAGAATCTGACCAAGCGTGCGTCGAAGCCACGCCCACACCCTGGGTACGACGTCCTGCTCGCGCGACACCTGTGAGCCGTAGCGGTAGGGAGCGCCACGCCCGCCGAACGCGATGCGGTCGTCACGCGTGCGCTGCCCGTAGATCACCATGTGCCGAAGGTCGGTGAACGTCGTGCGCTCGGCCAGGCCGAGCCCGTCCCACACCTGCGTCGACAGGGGCTCGGTCGCGATCATCGCCGAGTACACCGGGACGAGCGCCCGGGTCGAGCCGGGCAGCAGGGGCGTGTACCCCTCGGTGGCCCGTACGACGACGTCGGCGCTCACGGTGCCCGCCGAGGTCACTGCTCGTCCCGACGAGATGGACGCGACGCGCGTGTGCTCCACGATGGTCGCGCCGAGGCGCTCGACGGCGTCCGCCAGGCCGCGCACGAGTCGCGCCGGGTGGACCGCCGCGCAGTGCGGGATCAGCACGCCGCCGGAAACATTGGTGGCGTCGAGGGTGGCGCGAGCCTGGTCCCGGTCCAGCAGGCGGATGTCGTCCTCGCCGAACCCCCACGAGCGCGCATGGCTGACTTGGGCCTGAGCCCGCGCCCACTGCTGCGGTGAGCGGGCGAGCTCGAGGGCTCCACCCTTCGACCAGTGCGCGTCGATGCCCTCGTGAGCGAGCACCGAGCCGACCTCGTCCACGGTGGCGTTCATGGCTCGCTGCATCCGAACGGTGTCAGCGCGCGACGACGCGGCCGCCAGGGCCTCCCAGGACGTCGGGAACAGGGCCGAGCACCACCCGCCGTTGCGCCCGGACGCCCCGAATCCGGCGGTCTCGGCCTCAATGACGACCACGCGCAGCGTGGGATCGGCGCGAAGCAGGTAGTAGGCCGTCCACAGACCGCTGAACCCGGCGCCAACGATCGCGACGTCGGCGTCGACGGACCCGGCGAGTGCTCGGCGTGGTGTGAGCTCGTGGGTGGGCAGCGTGTCGTGCCACAACGACAGCTGCCGGTAGCTCGGCACGGCTAGACCTGCAGACCCGGGGTGGGGATGTCGGTCAGGTAGCCCGGTGCCCGCACCGCGGGGTCGAGGTCGGGGGCCTCCTGCGGGGCCCCGACGACTGCCGCCAGCGGAACCACGCCGGACCAGACCGGCAGGTCGAGGTCGTCACCCTCGTCGGTGGGCCAGCCGTCGTTGGCCTTGACCGACCACTCGTCGAGAGCCAGTCTCAGCACGGACGTGGCGGCGAGCTCCTTGCCTGTGGGCGGTCTGATGTCGCTCCACCGGCCGGGCACGCAGGCGTCGCTGATCGCAGCCAGGGCTGCCAGCTTCTCGCTCCGGTCGCCGACCACGTCGAACGAGCCGAGCACCATCGCGCTCCGGTAGCGCATGGACGCCTCGAACGCGGCCTTGGCCAGCACGTACCCGTCGAGCAGGGTCACCGTGAGGCACGCGGGTAGGCCGCGGGCGAGCAGCCGGAACGCGCGCGACCCCGTCGAGCCGTGTACGACCACCGAGTCGCCGAGGCGCGCGTAGACCAGCGGGATGACGTAGGGCTGGCCGTCGTCGACCACCGACACGTGGGCCACGCGGCCGGAGTCGAGCACGCCGACGAGGGCTGACCGGGATCGACGCTGGTGGTGGGCCAGCCGTTCGACATCGGTCCGCGGCGTCAGAGCATCTCCCAGGCCTGCGTAAGCACGGAGCGCAGGATCTGCTCCATCTCGTCGAACTGTGCCTGGTCGCTGATCAGCGGCGGAGCGAGCTGGATCACCGGGTCGCCGCGGTCGTCGGCTCGGCAGTACAGGCCGTTGTCGAAGAGGGCCTTGGACAGGAAGCCGCGCAGCAGCCGCTCCGACTCGGCCTCGTCGAACGTCTCGCGGGTCTCCTTGTCCTTGACCATCTCGATGCCGTAGAAGAACCCCTCTCCGCGCACGTCACCGACGATCGGCAGGTCGAGCAGCTTCTCCAGGGTGGCGCGGAAGGCGCCCTCGGTGTCACGGACGTGAGCGGTGATGCCCTCACGCTCGAACAGGTCGAGGTTGGCCAGCGCGACGGCCGCACCGACCGGGTGCCCGCCCCACGTGAAGCCGTGGGCGAAGGTCTCGGTGCCGTGCCGGAAGGGCTCGAACAGCCGGTCGCTGGCGATCATGGCGCCCATCGGGGCGTAGCCCGAGGTCATGCCCTTGGCGGTCGTGATGATGTCGGGGGTCACGCCGAACCGGTTCATCGCGAAGTACTCGCCGATGCGACCGAACGCCGTGATGGTCTCGTCGGCCACGAACAAGACGTTGTGCGCGTCGCAGATCTCTCGCACGCGCTGCAGGTACCCGGGGGGAGGCGGGAAGCAGCCGCCAGAGTTCTGCACCGGCTCGATGAACACCGCGGCGACCGTCTCCGGGCCCTCGAAGAGGATCGCCTCCTCGATGCGGTTCGCGGCCCACTGGCCGAACGCCTCGAGGTCGTCGCCGTGCTCCGGAGCGCGGTAGAAGTTCGTGTTCGGAACCTTGTGGGAGCCCGGGACGAGAGGCTCGAAGGCCTGCTTCGCGAACGGGATGCCGGTGATCGACAGGGCACCCTGCGGGGTGCCGTGGTAGGCGATCGACCGGCTGATCACCTTGTGCTTGGTCGGGATGCCGGTGAGCTTGAAGTACTGCTTGGCCAGCTTCCATGCTGTCTCGACCGCCTCGCCGCCCCCGCTGGTGAAGAAGACCCGGTTGAGGTCGCCCGGGGCCAGTGACGCCAGCCGCTCGGCCAGCTCGATGGCCCGCGGGTGGGCGTAGGACCAGATCGGGAAGAAGGCCAGCTCGCGAGCCTGCTTCGCTGCAGCGTCGGCGAGCTCGGCGCGGCCGTGGCCGGCCTGCACGACGAACAGCCCCGCGAGGCCGTCGAGGTAGCGCCTGCCCTGGTCGTCCCAGATGTAGGCGCCCTCGCCCCTGACGATGACAGGCACGTGCCCGCCGTTCTCATACGTCGAGTGCCGGGTGAAGTGCATCCAGAGGTGGCGCTGCGCGATACGGGCCAGGGCGTCGTCGCCGGGCTCGTCCACGTACTGCGGTGTTGCGGTCATGACACTCCCCATGAGTAGGTCTGCTTCGCGAGCTTGAGATAGACGAACGTCTCTGTTCCAGACACGTTCGGCAAGGTCCGCATCTGTCGGTTGACGACGTCGAGCAGGTGGTCGTCGCTGCGGCAGACGACCTCGACGAGAAGATCGAAAGAACCGGCTGTGATCACGACGTAGGAGACCTCCGGGAGACTCGAGAGGGCCTCGGCCACCGGCTCGGGGTCGGTGGTCACCCGCACGCCCACCATCGCCTGGCGCGAGAAGCCGAGCTCGAGCGGGTCGGTGACCGCCACGATGTCGACGACACCGCTCTCCACGAGGCGTTGAACTCGTGCGCGCACCGCGGCCTCGGACAGCCCGACCGACCGGGCTATGGTCGAGTACGGGCGGCGACCGTCCTGCTGCAGCTCGGCGATGATGGCCTTGGACGTCTTGTCCAGGGCCGTCGCGCCGTTGCGGGGGCGGTCAGGCACGGCTGCAGTCTGCGACAGATCCGCGGTCGAAGCAAGCCTTCACGACTGATTCCGCAACACGCGAGGTCCACTGCTGCGCTTTCCGTCACGGTTTGCTCACAGGATCGACGATCTGGGCACCTGATGCTGGACCGAACCGGCCGCGCTGCGTACTGTCACGACCGATTGGCGAGGATTGTTCGTGACCTGACAGGCGAGGAGCCACCATGGTGAGAGGAACTGCTCGGATCAGCCGGCGCCGGCTGCTGCGCAACACCGGACTTGCAGGAGCTGCGGCGATCGGCGCCCCCGCTCTGGCCGCGTGCGGCACCGATCCGGTCGAGACCGCCGCGCCGAGCGCCGAGGACGTCTCGGCCACCGACGCGAACCTGCGATTCGACAACTGGCCCCTCTACATCGACGTCAGCGAGGAGGACGAGAACGTCCGACCCACGCTGCAGGCGTTCGAGGACGAGACCGACATCAGCGTCGAGTACGTCGAGGCCATCAACTCCAACGAGGAGTACTTCGCCAAGATCTCCCCACAGCTCAGCGCGGGGCAGGCCACCGGCGCCGACGTCTTCGTCGTGACCGACTGGCTCGTGGCGCGCCTGATCAGCCTCGGCTGGCTGCAGGAGCTCAACCAGGACAACCTGACCACGGTCGCCGCGAACATCGACCCCGCCCTGCAGGACCCTGCTTTCGACCCGGGCCGGCTGTACTCGGTGCCGTGGCAGTCAGGCATCACGGGCATCGCCTACAACTCCAAGGCACTGCCGGACGGCATCACCTCGTTCGACCAGCTGCTGACCGACCCCGCCCTCGCCGGCAAGGTGACGCTGTTCTCCGGCATGCGTGAGTCGCTTCCGATCCTGGCGGGGGCGCAGGGCAACGGCCTCGAGGGTTTCACCGACGCCGACGTCGACGCGGCGATCGCCAAGGTGGAGAAGGCGGTTGCTGACGGGCAGATCCGCAGGTTCACCGGCAACGACTACGCCGACGACCTCGCCCAGGGCAACGTCGTGGCCGCGCTCGCCTGGTCCGGCGACGTTGCCCAGCTGCAGTTCGACAACCCCGACCTCGAGTTTGTCATCCCCGACGAGGGCGGCGAGCTGTGGTCGGACAACATGGTCGTGCCGGTCGGTGCCACCCGCAAGACCAACGCCGAGCGGCTCATGGACTGGTACTACCAGCCGGAGATGGCTGCCGACCTGGTCAACTGGGTCGGCTACGTCTGTCCGGTGCCGGCCGCGAGGGAGGTTCTGATCGGCTACGGCGACGAGTTCTCGGTGGCGACTGCTGAGTCGCCGTTGGTGTTCCCCAGCGCTGACGACCTGTCCAACGTCAGCGTGAGCCGCGAGCTCACCGAGGACGAGGAGGCCCGCTACGAGACCGACTGGAACTCCGTCGTCACATGAGCCCCACCGCGCAGCAGGGCCTGGGCGGATGCCAGTTCATCGACGGGGTGCGGCGCAGCGCCGATGGTGAGCGGGCACCGCTGCTCGACCCGTCCAGCGGTGAGTCCATCACCGAGGTCGACCTTGCCGGCCCGGCCGACGTCGACGATGCCGTCCGCGCGGCCCGCCGGGCGTTCGCCCACTGGAGCGTGACGACGCCGGCCGAACGCAGCACGCTGATGCACAAGTGGGCGGCGGTGCTCGACGAGCGCTCGGCCGATCTCGCGCTGACCGAGACGCGACAGGCCGGCAAGCCGATCAGGCTGTCGCGCGAGTTCGACGTACCGGGCACCGTCGACAACACCGCCTTCTTCGCCGGCGCTGCACGGAACCTCGAGGGCAAGGCGTCGGCGGAGTACTCCGCCGACCACACCTCGATGATCCGGCGTGAGCCCATCGGGGTGGTCGGCTCGGTGTCGCCATGGAACTACCCGCTGCAGATGGCGGCGTGGAAGGTGTTGCCCGCGGTCGCCGCCGGCAACACCATCGTGCTCAAGCCGGCTGAGATCACGCCGCTGACGTCGGTGATGTTCGCCGATGCGGCGGTCGAGGCAGGCATCCCGCCGGGCGTCGTCAACGTCGTCACCGGCCGCGGGCCCGTCGCCGGGGAGGCCCTGGTGAGCCATCCCGACGTTGACATGGTGTCGTTCACGGGGTCCACCCGCGTGGGGACGAGGGTGATGCAGCTGGCAGCCGAGCGAGCCGCCCGGGTGCACCTCGAGCTCGGTGGTAAGGCACCGTTCGTGGTTCTCGACGACGCG
>Ga0316198_10000721_pt1 | contig 18062 bp, 14 predicted proteins | sample OudBieAanoxic_MG_FD_204935 | JGI IMG/M metagenome (GOLD analysis project Ga0316198, IMG submission 204935) | Coastal sediment microbial communities from Oude Bieten Haven, Netherlands - site A anoxic | ecosystem: Environmental > Aquatic > Marine > Coastal > Sediment | place: Netherlands...
AGAGGAACGCTTCGGAAACCAACGGGGAGAGGCGCTGACGTTCGGTCTTTTTGACACCGCGATCGAACCCACGCTGGGTATCGGGATGCTCATCGACCCGACCGATTGGTTCCAGAATGAGGAAATCCAGCTCCGGCGGGTGGAGTTATTGGAGCAGAGCGAATTTGTCACGCAGATGCGCCAACAGGTTCAAGCCTCCTCCCTGCGATCGTTACTCATCAATGTCAACGGATTCAGGGAGCGGTTTCCTTCGGCGCTGCGTAAGACCGCCTTTCTAAGTCATGTCCTGGACATCGATTCTCCCATTCTAGTTTTCGACTGGCCGGGCGATCAGGGGTCGACACCGCGCGGATACCGGCGCGCGCAGAGGATTGCCAGCGAGTCCGGGGCTGAACTTGCGCAAGCCCTGGAATTGATCATCCGGCAAGTGCAGCCGGAAAGGCTGTGGCTGGTCGCCAACAGTATGGGCGGCCAGGTGGTCGTTCACGCCTTCGGCATTCTATACCACGAGGCCGATCTGTCCGATGCTGAGACCGAGATTGAAAACGTGGTGCTGACGGCCCCCGACGTTGACAAGGAGGAGTTCAGCAACCAGTTCAAACGAGAGATCGCTGCACTCGCCAGAAATCTTACGGTATATGTGTCCTCCAACGATCGCGCTTTGCTGATGAGCCGCCTGTTAAACCGGGGGAGACGCTTGGGGGAAAGCACGCTGGATCCCCGGAATCCAGATCAGGTCGAAGAGGCCACCAGAATTTTCGAGTTGATCGAACCGAACAACACATTGATCACCCTGGTGGATGTCACCCCGGTGAATCGCACCCGCAATTTCCATAATTTCAGCCTGGAAACGCCGCAGTTTTTCGACGATTTATATCTGCGGCTTGTCAACGTCGACATGCCTCGTAGTCGACCGGAGTATCGCATAGAGATACCCGGAGGCCGCATCTACTAAGTGCTAACCCCCGGGCGGTAGCATCCCAATCTGCATTTGGCAGTAAAAATTGGTTAACCACCGCCGGTTTGCTCACTTCCCTGCTTTATATCGGAGGCGTCCGTCTGCATGAAACATATCGCCATTGTCCTTGCCCCGAAAAGATGGCCACTCACCTGCGTTCTGTACGGTTGCATCGTGGGTGCGATGATCTTGCCTATACAGGGCTGCAGCAACCCGCCTCTGAAGCCCTGGCACACCGAGAGGCTGACGGCGGAATTCACGGTCAATCAATTAGATGAGATCCGGACCTTCGATGACTACATGCAGTTGGAAGGGAGGCTGTTCGCGCAACTGGAAGAAAAAGTCTACGCCCGCACTGGAACCGGCCTTGAATATGAACTCGTCCGCTACAGTTCCGGCAGCGCGGCTGATCCGCAACACCGCAAGCCCAATTGGAACCGTAGCTTCGAACTTCCTGCCGACGCGCCGGTCGGTGGGGCCTTGCTACTACACGGCATGTCGGACTCGCCCTACAGCCTGCGGGCTCTGGGCGAGACGCTCAACCAGCACAATTACTGGGTCATCGGTTTGAGACTGCCCGGCCACGGCACGGCACCATCGGGGCTAAGGTACGTTAAATGGGAGGACATGGCCGCCGTAGTGCGGCTGAGCATGACGCATCTGGCCTCCAAAGTGGAACAGAAGCCGATCCACATCTTGGGCTATTCGACCGGGGCGCCGCTGGCGCTGAACTACAGCCTTGACGCACTGGAAGGAAGTGCTTCTCCGCTGCCGGCCAGCCTGGTCCTGATTTCACCTGCCATAGGGGTTCATCCGGCGGCGGGACTGGCAGGAATGAAGGGCGGGTTATCCCGAATTCCCGGCCTGGGGGGCTTGGCCTGGTTATCGATTCAACCCGAATTCGATCCGTACAAGTACAACTCATTTGCCACCAATGCCGGGGCCCAGGTTCACCGCGTGACCCGCTCCGTAGCCCGACGCATCTCCGCGCGCTCGCAAGGTGGTCGGATTGAACTTTTTCCACCAACATTGGTTTTCAAATCGACAGTCGATGCAACGGTTTCATTAAATGCCGTGGTTGACAGTTTGCTCAAGTACCTCGGGCCGAAAGAACATGAACTGGTTTTGTTCGACATCAATCGATACGCCGCCAAGGCCAAACTGCTCATCGCCGACCCGGCGCCGCTGAGCGACCGATTGATAACCGATGAGAAGCTGACGTTCACCCTGACACTGGTTACCAACGAGAATCCGGAAAGTTTACAGGTTGTCGCCCGTCGAAAAGCACCATTTTCAAAAGATATGTCAGAGACCAAGCTCCTGAACATGGCCTGGCCGACCGGCGTGATCTCTTTGTCCCATGTGGCATTGCCGTTTCCACCGGATGACCCCCTTTACGGTCAGCGGCCTCCCGACAATGAAAAAGTACTCTTTTTAGGCCAGATGGCGATTCAGGGTGAACGCGGCTTGTTAAAAATTCCCTACGACTGGTTGCTGCGGTTGAGGCACAACCCCTTCTATGCTTTTCTCGAGAGCCGGACGTTGCAGTGGACGGACACCGCCAATCAGCAGTAAACTGTTACCGGCAACTTCGGTAAGCTTTTGCCTTACCTTATCATTTTAATATCTATCGGAATTTTTTTGCAAAGGGCAACGATGAAAGATACAATCCCCGACCGGCTGGTTATAAAGAGTGACTTTGGTAAAATATCTATAATATTGATTTTTTCAATATTTCTACTCGGAACGGATACTCTTCGCCGCGATCAAATACCCAGCGGATCGGATGTAACGAACATACGCTGCGCCGGAAGGATCGTCAGAACGGGCGATCTGATGCGGGATGTCAGGGACCGATGCGGGGAACCGATGCGAGAAACCCGAATGGCAAATGAGCCGCATGAAGTCTGGATTTACCGTTTCGAGCAGTCGAATTTTATCCATTATTTTGCCTTTATTCATCAAAGGCTTCAAAGAATTTATCAGGTGTCCTGCCGGGGCAACAACCCGGACTGTGAATAACTCCCTTTTCTATATCCATTATTTCGAAACTCGACTGAGCCCCCGAATGGTTGCTCTACGCAACTCGTAGAGTATGCTATTTGTCATTACCCGTTATTCTGCCTATAGATGTTGGCCCAGCTCAATTTAGAATAGAAACAAAGACCATACAATAGGAGCCGACACCATCCAAATTTCAAGACCTGTAAGTTTCGAATCCGGTGGGAAAATACCGCTGCAGGATTTCTTCGAGCTTCCGGTGTGGTTTGTCGTGGGCGCCGTTGATTAAATCGTCAAAAAGGGGCCGGGATATCAAGACGAATGCGTCGACCAACATCGGGTCGAGATGGCAACCGCGCTTCTTTTTGAGGGTGTCGATGGCTATTTCAAAGTCAATCGGTTCTTTGTAGGGCCGCTTTGACGTCAAGGCATCAAACACATCCGCGATGGCGAAAATCCGAGCGGTAACCGGTATGTTTTCTCCACCAATACCGGCAGGATATCCATCGCCGGCGTACTGCTCATGGTGATACCCCACAACCTGGGTGGCATCCTTTAACCAAACCGAGCGCTCGACGATGTCCACCCCGTGTTTGACATGACTTTTCATCACTTCAAATTCCTCATCCGTGAGTCGGTTCGGTTTCATCAGGATGCGATCACTGATCCCGATCTTCCCCACATCATGGAGAAAAGCACCCTTGATCAGAGATCTGATGGACCGGCGATCCAGCCCGACAGCCTCCGCGAGGCGGACCGCATAGATGGTGACACGGTAATTGTGGATATCGGTTTCACTATCGCGTTTGGCAATCGCACTGCCAAGCACGCGCAGGGTTTCCAGGTTGGAATCCAGAAGGCCGTCCGTCACCCGAGACAGCTTGCCTATCAGGGAAAGGATGACCGGATACAAGAAGGCGGTAACGACAAAAACGATCAGGATCACCTCGACAACGGTTTTGACAATCCGGCTCTCGATTTCGTCCACTGTGCCCGGGTTGACAGCGACCATTCCTTCCGCATGGGCCACCACCTCGCGGCGGCTGTTGGTCAGGGGAACAGCGACATGAACATACATCTCACCCTCGATCCGTTTGATGTCGAACCAGGTTTTTCCATTGTGTGCCCGTGCACGGTGGAATTTCTCCAGGTCCCTTTGGACCGCGGTGATGTGGACAAAACTGCCATCGGCCGCGGTGGCCAATTTTCGATCGACGGAATCGTAAATGCTCACGCAGACCAGATGTCCGATGAATTGTTTGAGGTTTCCGGCAATGAAAAGGATGTCGAGTTCTTGTTGCAGCGCCTCGCGATCGGCAAGCCCCGGCGTGTCGAGCAGTTCGATGATCTGATCGTTGAAACGCATAGCGATCTGGTTGGCACGGTTGCTGACAATATGTCCCACCTTGCTGCGTTCGTTGAAAAAGACCACAACGGCAAGAATCGCAGCAATGACAGCCGAGGCCAAAGCCAACCGCAGAAGCAGTTGTTTTTGGAACGACGTTTTGGTCGTGAGCCCGCTACTGTTTTTAAGATTAACCGCACGGCTGTTATGAAAAAATGAAAATGCCATTGTCTTTGGTTTTCGAATTTTGGAAATTATTTTTGAAAGACGGTGTAAAACAGCAAAATTAGCTCTAATTTGGAATGCTAAAAGTTAACGGGCCGATCTGGTTTGATCGACCCGTTAACTTATCAGCTCAAGCGAAGCAGGAATAATTGCAGTCGAATTCTTCTTTGTATCAATTCAGGGCTGAGTTTGTCAATCAGAATGTAAGGTTGTCTATTTTTGAGGCCTTGCTAAAAATTGGCAGAAAACGCGCTTAGACAGGACACAGAAATCGTTTCCGTCCATCAATACGACAAGCTAAATTCATATGTGTCGACCATTGCTTCCCAGGCAGACTGGTATCGGCCCATGGCCTTACGGAGCAACGGTATTCGGGTTTCTGCCGTTGCTTCGATTTTATTCATCAGCGGTGATCTATCTCCATTTTCCTTCAGCCGGTCAACACTATCAAACACGTCGAGGCAAAATGTTATTTTGCGGGCGATATCCGGTGCCGGAGACCGGTATTTGTAGGTTTGGCGGAGAAAACGAAGGTGGGTGACTTGCTCGGGGACAATATCGAGATAGTCGTTAAACAACGTGAACAATGCGCGACGAGAATTCTCTATCTCATCCAAATCACGTGATAATGACGTCGGCCAATCCTCCTTAAGGGCATTGCGAAGCAGGACGATTTCTCTGGGAAGCGAGGCCCGCGAGTACTCATCCGGGTTCCTAAAAAACAGATGGTAGGATAGGTTGCATTTTTTATTGAAAATCCTTAAACCGATCTTTTTGTGAATATCGGTCATGTGCGCAATTTCGGTTTGCAGAATACTTTCGGCTTTAGCCTGCAGCAATGTCAACATTACGCGAAAATCTGACGGCTCCCGTTCAGCGAAAAGTTTCTGCAGGCACTCAATATCTCCTTGAAGGCAACTGGTCATCAAGTCTCGCACAAGCAGCGGTGCTTCTGCACCTTTTAAAAATTTGCGGATTTTGATTGCCTTGGCGGACTGATAGGCCAACACAACGATGAATAGTACAAAGATGAATATCGAGCCTTCCAGGCCGTGTCTTAATCTGGAAGAAAAGTCCAGCTTCATCAGTATAGGATAAAGCACCACCACCAGTAGCAACCCGACAAAGGCTGAAAATATAAGCGGCCCTGCCAGAATGCCTTTTTCATTGTCATGAATGACCGCTTGTTTGCACGACGCGGACTTTAGCATAAACGAGGCTATCCCACCAATCCGGGTGGTTTTACTGCTGATAGCGCACCCGATACAATCACCATTTGAAACGGTCAAATCATCAAGAATACCGCAGGTATGAAGTGCTGGAAAAATGAGGGGTCTGATATACCGTATCCAGCCAACGTTAATCGGAAGGGTCACTTTCCGGACAAGTCTGCCGGTTCCTGCAAAACCTGAAATTTACGTTTTGCTGATCCGCTATTGGCGATCATTCTGGGTTCGGACAAGCTGATCACCTCGCCATCTTTTTTGACGACGGTGTGATCATCCATTACCAGGAACTCAAGGCGCTCCATGACCTGATTGCGATATTGGTACTGGTAATCCATATGCTTTTTTCTCAGTCTGTAGTTAACAAAAAGCCAAATACCGCCAAATACAACGCCGGCGACCAGGAGCACGCCTCCGGCAATGAGAAGATACTGGACCATTTTTTCGCTGGCATTGACCACAAACATCAAAATAACGTCCATCTTATAAGCAATCAGAGCCCCGATCAGGAGCAGGAGCATAATAAATAAAAAAGGGAGTTTGCGCGTTGTATAAAGAAACGAATTGAATTTCAGCAGATAGGATTTGTTCTCCTGATTTCCGGCAACCAGGGTTTCATCTTTTTCATTGGCATTCGCGTCGCCAAAACAAAAATAATTGAACGCTAAAATCAAAAGTCCAAGTAAAAAGGTGAACGCCACCGGAACGGTAAATGCCAGGAAGAAATAAAGTTTCCATGGAAAGGGCTGTTCTGTTGGGGTTATGGTGCCGATATAGATGATGAGAAAAATCAGCAGCTCGATCCCGACAACGATGTAAAGGTAATTTAAAAAATAGCTTCGCAGCTGTATTTCGTCAAAGAGACTGGCAATGCCGACCAGTTTACCCTTTTTAAGTTTTTTCTTCATCTATTGACCTATGTTTCATTGAATGACATTTGACACGGTGCCGGTCGGCATGGTCGATACACTCATCACTATTGCGGCCGCTGTGTCTCTACATCCGCAGATGTCGCCACGTCGTTAAGAAGATACTCGGGCTTATCCGTTGCAATGTATTTGGTCCCTTTGTCGGATACTGTATTGCCCTTCCTGTCAATGACGGTGTCATCATTGAGAACGAGCAACCCAAGTTGTTCCATAATATCCTTTTTATACTGATACTGAAACTCCATATACTTTTTCCGCAAACGGTAACTGGCGATAATCCACACGAGGCTGAATATGAATGCACCGGCCAGAATGGCTCCGGCGGCGATCATCAAGTACCAAGCCGTTTTCTCTCCAAAACTGATAAGAAAATTGAAAATGGCTTCCATTTTGTAAACCACGAAGGCAACAGCAATAAGAAGCGCAATCTTTACAAAAAGTGGCAAGCGCCAGACGTGTTGCAGGTATATGCTCTGCTTCGGCAATAAAGATTCCTTTGCCCTTTCAGGGCCTGAGTTGGCGAGGTCTTCTTCGATAGGATTCTTTCCAAAGACAAATTTGTTGAAAGCAACAATGAAAACACCCAGAAGAAAGGTGAGTGCCAATGGTATGGAAAATGCCATCACGAAATAGAATTTAACCGGAAACGGGCCCCCCATATTCCCGAGAAAGGTGAGCCAGAGGATGAGAACTTCGACCCCAACCATGAAATAAACATAGATAATGAAATATTTTTTTATTTGATTCGCCTCAAACAAGCCGGCAATACCGACGAAATTGCTCTTTGGTTTTTTTTCCATATCCCTATCACGCAAAACGGGTTGCAAGACCCGGGTTTGACTTGCGGGAATTGTCGAAAACTATAAATTTTGGAATGATAATAACTCTGTACCGCTTAAATTACTCTAACATACTATATTTAGTAAGGCCTTTAGAAACTGTCAACCCGATTTAATGCCGAACATGGAGCAGCGGCGGGATTTTCAGGAGAACATCAAGCCGAATCGGGCGATATAATCGCCCGACTTATTGGCATCGCCTTTTTCAAAATTCAGTCCAAAGCGGTGCCTTTTGGACCCAAGCTGAATTGAAGGCTGCCGGGGTGCGCCACTCCGGCAGTGTTTCGTATTGCAGATACTAACTGACTGTTATATAAATCAGAAATCGTCAATAGACCCACATATTTCGCGGATTCTACAGCCGACCATTATAGAAGCAGCCATCAACGCATTACTGCGCGTTTTGCCGTTTATACCGCTTTTAAAAATAAATTCCGAAATACGGAAGGGCGGTATAAGTGATTCTAGAAAAAAACGTCCGAATAACGGAACGTTTTATTGACAACCACTAAAATTTGGGCGGATATTTTGTATTTTGGACATGAGCTGTTTTATAAAAAGGTTGACATTCACCCCATGGATGCATGTGTTCCATGAAATGTACGCGACAAAAGGCTAACAAAATATTCGGTTACCAGTCAGGTCTACGCTATGTTGTTTAACTCGCAGGGATTTTTGCTAATTTTTTTACCCCTCACGCTCTTACTCTATTTTACCTTCGCTAATAAAGAAACCCTTCGCATTTGGGTTCTGATCTCGGCATCCTTGTTTTTTTATGCTTACTGGGATCTTCGGTTTCTGCCCTTGCTCGTTATCTCTGTGACGTTCAATTGGTTTTGTTCTAAATGGCATGCACTGTTCCCGTATCGATCGATCTTAATCGCCGGTGTTGCGGTGAATCTATTGATCATCGGCTTTTTTAAGTATACGAATTTCCTTCTCGGCAACGTTGCCGCAACAGCTGGCGCCGAATTCGCGCCCTGGAATATTGTTTTACCCCTGGGCATCAGTTTCTTTACGTTTCAACAAATTTCCTACCTTGTCGATTTAAAGAGAGGTACGGCACCAATTTATCCTTTCCATAAATATGTTCTCTACGTCACCTTTTTCCCGCAGCTGATCGCCGGACCGATCGTTCGACACAATGAAATTATTAAACAGTATGCTTTCGATCCTTTCAGAGAAGGCGTCTATGAGCGCCTGTCGAAGGGATTCGGCCTGTTATTCATCGGCCTTTTCAAGAAAATGATCCTCGCCGATACCATGGCGGAAACCGCCAGTTTTCTGTTCAACGATGCCGCCGCCGGAAATACGCTGTCATTCTATGGTTCCTGGGTGGCTGCGGCAGCTTACACACTTCAAATATACTATGATTTTTCGGGATATTCCGATATGGCCATTGGATTGGGATTCATGTTCGGCCTGACCATACCGATAAACTTCAATGCGCCTTATCTGGCAATTTCGATTAGGGATTTCTGGCGGCGCTGGCACATCACCCTTTCCCGATTTTTGAGAGATTACCTTTACATCCCGATGGGCGGTAATCGGTACGGCCCGGCGCGACAGGTATTGGCTTTGATGGTGACAATGCTGCTCGGTGGATTGTGGCACGGTGCCGGATGGACATTTGTCATCTGGGGTGGACTTCATGGCCTGGCTTTGGTTCTCAATCACCTTTGGGAAAAAACCGGCATGCCGATGCCCCGATCGATTGGCTGGGTTTTAACCGTCACTTTTGTCATGTTTGGCTGGGTCATTTTTCGCGCCGATAACCTGGAAACAGCCAGTGCCATAATGCGGTCAATGGTGGGTATCAATGGGTTTTCTTTTAATATACCCGCTATTAATCCACCGGGACAAATCCTATATTATGCCTTACCGGCGTTTATCGGACCGACCAGTCAACGTCTCGCTACACACTGGCTTCGCCCGCGGCCGATTTATGCCGTAATCGTTGCCTGTGCTTTATTTTACTTGGCCCTCAGAGCCGGTGATGGAAATTACAGTGAATTCATTTATTTCCAATTCTGATGCCCCTTGGAAACGGTTTTTCAGGATATTGATTATTTCTCTTATCAGCCTTTTTACCGCCGGATACCTGTTTGTGTTAGGTGTCGATCCTTACGGTATTATTCCCATATCGTTCAGTAAAGATCGCGGCTTTGCCACCGATCCACGTTTTTTCCTGCCGAATCTGGCAAAAAGACCGCAGTTCGACAGCGCCATCATTGGAACATCGACGGTTCGTTTGCTGAACCCGAAAGATTTGAACCCGCTTTTAAATGGCCGCTTTGTCAACTTGGCCCTGAACGCGGCATTCTTATTTGAACAGGAAGCTATTTTGGATGTGTTTTTGAGACATCATTCTCAACCCAAATTTGTTATCTTTGGTGTGGATCATGTCAATTTTTTCAATGGCGATAATTATGCACAATTCATAGGTGGGGTACCGGAAAATTTTCCCGTATGGTTGTATGACGAAAGCTTTTTCAATGACCTATTGCCATATAACTGGCGCTCAATCCAACATGCCGTTAAACAGCTCAGAAGTATCACCGGAATGAATCCGTTCAAGTATCGATCCGATGGTTACGAAGATTTTACCAAGCGACACCCGTATGACATCGATCGCGTGCGAAATATCATTTACGGTTCGTCCACACCGCAGGCAAAGGTTCCCGTGCAGCCACCGGTTATAAAAACGCCGGAACTACTCAAAACTTTTCAGTTTCCGGCTGTCAGGCATTTGGATCGCATGCTGGGTCGGTTACCGGATGCGACACTGAAAATTGTCATTATCCCGCCGTTTCATCATTTTCACCAGGCAACGCCCGGATCTACGGATGACATTAAGTGGGAAGAATTCAAGCGCCATGTTGTTGACGCCACCTGCCGATATGAAAATTCAATCCTGATTGACTATATGATCAAATCGCCAATCACGACCGCTGATGAAAATTTCCTTGATCAGATCCACTATACGGTGCCAGTCGCCAAAAAAATCGCGCGCTCAATCGCCAGGGAGGTGGTTTCACAGACCATTAGTCCAAATTATCTCCGGTACTGCACCTGTATCAAGGATGAACCCGCCCAGACCGCTGTACTGGATGACTGTGGTTTTAGGGGACAATAGGAGCTGTATTTTGATTGGAGATCTCAATTTAGGGATCGTTTGCCCCATGGCGAACGAAAAAGACACAATTCGAGCCTTCATAACGGATGTCCTCAAACAGTGTAAAAACTTTAAGCGGGTAAAATTTTTTGCCATCCTCGACAATGCAAGTACAGACGGCACGGTCGGTATTGTTAAGGAAATCGAACATCAAACGAAAGAATTGCGGTTGGTATGGGCGCCGGAAAATCGTTGTGTTGTCGATGCGTATATCCGTGGGTATCGTGAGGCCCTGCGTTCTGGCTGTAATTGGATCCTTGAAATTGACGCGGGATTCAGCCATCAGCCGTCTGAAATCCCGCAGTTTTTCGAAACCATGCAACAGGGCTATGATTGCGTCTTCGGAAGTCGATTCTGCAAGGGGGGGAAATTTACGGGCCGCAATTTGAAAAGATACCTTATCAGCCGCGGCGGTACATACTTGGCCAACATGATCATCGGTACAAATTTGCGCGATATGACCAGTGGATTCGAATTATTTTCACGTCCCGCTTTACAGATGGTCCTCGATAAAGGTATTCGGTCTCGCGGCCACTTTTTCCAGACTGAAATTAAAGCCTTTTGTCACAAACTGAACATCATCGAAGTGCCAATCACGTATTCCAATCCCAGTGTCAGCGTCAACGGCTCTGTTCTGTTTGATTCATTTTCTAATTTGGGGCGGCTATTTATTATGCGCTTGAAAGGACAATTATAATTGGTACAACCTGCAAACCCAAATGCCAGTGTCGTCGTAACATCAATCAACTCGCCAAACGAAATTTTAAAAGCCATTTCCGATGGGTGCAGGAAAAACGGTTTTAATTTCATATTAATTGGAGACACAAAAAGTCCCCAAAACTTTTCGCTTGAGGGGTGCGATTACTATAGTATCGACAAGCAGTTACAGACAAAGTTTATTTTTCCAGAAAAATGCCCAACCAAACACTACGCCCGTAAAAACTTAGGCTATCTTCTGGCAATATCTAAAGGGAGTCATTTAATATTTGAAACCGACGACGACAACTTTCCGCTAGAGAATTTCTGGCAAATACCCACTCCCCAAATACACACAAAATGCATTGAAAATTCCGGCTGGGTCAATATTTATGAATATTTCTCAGATGCCAAACTCTGGCCAAGAGGATTTCCGCTTCAATCGATTCAAAATATCGCTCCTGAGTTTGATTCTCTCGGCATGAAAAAAATTTTTAGCCCCATACAACAAGCCATGGTCAATGGAAATCCGGATGTCGACGCGATCTGCCGTTTTATACAGCCCGTAGATCAGATTTTCAAAAATAATAGAGTGGCCATTGGTAAAAAGACCTGGTGCCCGTTTAACAGTCAGGCGACCAAATGGACAAGCGACGCATTTGCATTGATGTATCTTCCCGCCTACTGCAGTTTTCGGATGACGGACATATGGCGGAGTTTTATTGCCCAAAGAATCGCCTGGGAAAACGGTTGGCACATTCTTTTCCATGAACCGATGATGAACCAGGTCAGAAATGCGCACAATCTCTTAAGGGATTTTGAGGATGAGATTGCAGGATATTTGAATAACGCCCAAATTTGCGATCAACTTGAAAAATTGAATTTAAAAGCAGGGATCGAGAACATCCCGTTTAATCTGAACCTGTGTTATGAAAAACTAATTTCAATGAAACTCGTCGGAGAAAAAGAACTCTTTCTTCTGAACATTTGGTTAAACGACCTTAAAAACGCCCATCCAAACTAATCTCAAGTAGGCCGATTGTGGCCTTTCATCTTCCTTACCCCAAATACGTCAATGCTCAATAGTCAACATACACAAACTATAAACAAAATGTATAAACGATTCTTAGTCTTATTATTTTCGTTTATTCTACTTTTTGTATATTGGATATACATCAAGCACGTAACGAACTATTTCTTCCTTTTTGATGACTATGCCCTATTACATCTTGCTCAAAAGAACGATTTCCTTGAACTTGGAAAAAGCCAGATAGGTTTTTACAGGCCGCTAACTTTTGTCCTCTTCAAATTCCAGTTTAGTATATTTAATTGGACTAACCCTGAGCATTATGCTTTGGTATCCCTCTTTTTCCATACAATGAATGCCCTCTTGGTTTCCTTATTATGCAATCGAATACTTGGTAAAAATGTATTTATTGCTTTTACGGCTTTCAATATTTTCCTGCTTTCACCCTGGTCCAGTGAAACATATTTTTGGTTCAGCTCCCAGTTTGATATTTTTGCAACTTTTTTCTTACTGATTTCAATGTTACTCGCGCAAAAATCGATCAATCCAACCGAAGGCTTTAATCTCAAAACAGTTTATTTTATTGTAATATCAGCAATCTCTTCTCTCGGCGCGATGTTTTGTAAAGAATCTGCGATTTCGATCCCCTTTCTGTTCGTTTCCATTTCGCTTGTCAGATTCAGCCCTAAAGAAATACTTAATTCTAAGGTTTTCTTTATTACTTTTTTTCTTCTGGTTGGTTCCGCAATAACCTATATGATCATAAGGTCTACTATGTTAGATGCCTTTGGCGGTGCCTATGGCAGTTTCTTCTCTATGCTGGCAGAGGCTAATCCAATTAAGGCTGTCAGAGCCTATCTGGGCCCACCGCTAAACTTCACTTCAGCCACCATCACAAAAATCGGGGCCATTTTTTATTTCGCTGTTTTGAGCGGCTTAATTCTGTGCGCACTCAGGTATAAATTCAGACAATCGATCATGCTTCTACTTTCACTAATAATAGCCATTGCTCCGGTATCAATTTTTCGAACGCATGCGAACGCCGTACCTGGCGGGAGGTTTTTATATTTACCAGGTATTTTTTTAGCGCTGTTATTGTGCATTGGCCTTAACCGCCTGCTTTTCAAAGTTAAGGAAGAGAATCATTTTTTTTCGGTGTTCAGATATTCGCTTGGGTTGTTTTGGGTGTATTTGCTGATCAGTGTAAACTTTCAGAATAATTGGTGGATGATGGCGACATCAATCAGCCGCAACTGCATTGAGCAATTCAGCCAATACATAGATAAAGGAAAGTTTTTTTATATTAGCAATTTGCCCTCACGCTTCAAGGATGGCCCCTATCTATTAAAATCTTATGCTTTCCCTTATTATTATCAGAATGAAGATATGAACATCAGATCCCATGCTGAAATACTGACATTTGAAAATGGAAAAATCGAGACCATCGACGGCGAAATAGACACTTTCGCACCATTTGAAGCTTCAGATAAAAGGATAACCGTCACATTCAACTATTGAAACCTGGAAGACCTTTAAAAATATATTGCTCCTTATTTTCTTGATAATTCGGAATATATTGCTGAAAAGCGGTATAAATCAGCTCCGGCTGTGGAGACTGTCGTGAAAGCAGCGTTATCAAATTCTGATGGCCAATGGAAAAGATTTTTCAGAACACTGATCATAACGGTAAGCAGCCTTTTTGCTGCCGGATACCTGTTTATATTGATTGTCGATCCTTACGGAATGCTGCCGCTGCAGTTTAATTTCGATCGCAGCCCTGCTGGCGGAGACAGACGGTATTGGCTTCCGAATATGGCTAAAAATTCGCGATTCGACAGCGCCATCATCGGATCATCCACGATTCGCCTGCTGAATCCAGATGATTTGAATCTATTTTTAAATGGCCGCTTCGTTAACTTGGGGATAGAAGGGGCTTCTCTATTCGAACAGGAGGCCATCTTTGATGTGTTTTTAAGAAATCATCCTCAGCCGAAGACGATCATTTTTGGGGTGGATCTGGCCTATTTTGATCCGGAACACTTTGGTGTCGTGACAAAAGCCGAACATTTCCCGGCATGGATGTATGATGAGAATCCGTTTAACGACCTTCTGCCCTATAACTGGCGAACAATACAAATTACCATGAGGCAGTTCAAATACATCACAGGGATAAGGCCAAAAAAGTTTCGATCCGATGGCTACCACGACTTTACTATGGGTCGTCCCTATGACATCGATCGTGTTCGCCAAGACATTTACGGATCGACGACACCAAAGGAGAAGATTCCTGTGGAGCCCCCGGTCTTAAGAACACCAGAGCAAAACCAAGCCTTCAATTTCCCGGCTGTAAGTCATCTGGGAAGAATGCTCGGCCGATTGCCGCAAAGTACGCTGAAAATTGTCGTTATCCCACCGTTTCATTACTATTATCAGGCCACGCCGGGGTCCATGAATGCCATCAAGTGGGATGTGTTCAAGCGTCGCGTCGCAGACGCCACATGTCGCCATGAAAATGCGTTGCTTTTTGACTTCATGATCGAATCGCCGATCACCACACGGGATGAAAATTACGTGGATCGGACCCACTACACCGTAGCGGTGGCCCAGGAAATTGCCCGTTTGATGGCCAAAGGGGCTTTTTCACAAGTCGATGGGCCTCAATTCAATCGGTACTGCAACGATTTAAACGGCACCGTCAATTAACTCGATCGATTTATAGTGGTTGTCAAAATAAAGTACCGCTCATTTCAGGCAAAAAATGCGTATGAAATAATCGGATTAAAATTTGCCCGCTAATGTCAGCGCCAGAAAAGGGGACGGATCGTATTTATCCGATCCGAGCTTGTCACCGTTGGTGTTTTCAATGGACAATTTACCCGCAAAAAGCGCTCCGCCAGCCAAATCAACGGAAAACCTTGTCCCCAGTTTCCGCTGCACCCGCAGGAATGCGACCAGAAATTTATTATCACCGATGCCATTCGGCACAGCACTTTGATCGTCCAACCTGAAACGGTAGAATCGATACGAACCGCCGACACCCAGCTCCCAGTTTTCCGAAGGAGAACATACCAATTCTAGGCCGGCCGGTCCCGCCGGCCCTGCCCTGAACGGGTTGGTGATTCGGAACTGTTCATTGATTTTCCAATCGATGACGATAAATGGGAAAATAGTGGTTTTCTCCAGTCGATTGAAAAGCCCGAATCCAAGCCCTAAATACAGATTTCGGCTGAAGGGGTGAGCCAGAGACAGCACACCGCCATAGTTCAAGCTCTCGCCGAATTCGGCCCCCGACTCCCCGGAAAATTCAATTGCCGGTGTGAATCCGAAATTCCAGTTATCCGAAAAGGTGTAGAATATCGGCAAGCTGATACCAGGGCGATGAATCGAGCGCCAGGGGGTCGCCCCGACCACATTGGAAAGATCATTGAAATTCCATTTTTCGAACTCGTAACTCAACCCCAGACCCATGCGCAGTTTTTGACCAACTGGCCGCATTATTTCAATGTTAAAGTATTGGCGACTGACATCAAAACTACCGCCTTTGTCAAGATCGGTGTCAAACTGATAGATGGGCGTATAGGAAAATGAAAAATTAAAACCGGCATTTCGCCCTTCTCCCTGATTCTGCCCCCAGACCGGCTCAATGAGCAACAACATGGTAAATCCGATCATCATCAAAGCCGTCAGAAGTGTAAATCGTCTCATGATTTTTTTCTCCTCAAAGCGAACATGTCAGATCTTCAATGTCGATAGTACTGTACCTGCGCCTGGAACCGATAACAACCATAAATACTCGGATGAGTATCAACGTTCCCGTTTTAGATTAGTTGAAAAAGGCACCTTCAGCCTGCTTTGAAAAGCCCGAATTCCAGAAATCATATTCCACAATTGAGGCATAGCGATGTGCACCTTTCCAACCGCCTGACAAATCGAAATCCTAAATGAAAACAGCAAATTTGGAGTATCTGATGCGGGTTTTGGAATTCATCCTTTATCGCTCCTCTCACAGAGGGAACGGTTAAGCAGCCGCCGGATTTCATTTTTGGTTATACTTTTTAATATCATGGTAACAGATACTTACACATAATTTATGGTTGACAATATAAATTATGTAGTCGAAAATCGAGATAGGATGATATGTTCCGATAACGAGGTATTGAATATTCAAAACAGTTGGATCCTAACCCTTGTCAAATTTAACCTTCTCTCAATTATTCTAAAAAATCAAATTATATTGTACGCTTAGTAGTACCCTGGCATTCCAAATGAATACTCAGCCCCGAGCAACGTTGGGGTCCATTTACACGCTTTTTTCCATCGGGAAGAATGACAGGAATGGGGTCGATCGTTCACTACTCGAATAGGCGTCAATACCTTGGATTCACGATCCTTACCCCTTTCCCTTGCACTCTTGCTGTCACTCATGGCCTGCTCGTCTTTCATAACCGTGCCGTCTTCTCTTTTAGAGGAACGTGCGCTGGAGCAACAGATGGAAGTCTTTTTAAGAAAGGCGATGCCCAGCGCCGGTGGGGTTAGATGATCCGTCAGGCCCCGGCAAGATGCCGACCACTTTCGGCGGTGCAATTACGGTGACGCAAAGAGAGGCGTTCTTCCTTCTACTATCGTATTTCCGGTGCCGTCCACCGATCAGGTGACGGCGCCTTCATCCGCGGCAGCGGCTCGAGCTGCCGGCACCTGAAACCCGCTAAAGGTATAGAAGGGAGGTGGTGGATCAGCGTTTTAACGATGATGATTATGAGGATGATCATTATTGGGGATGTTGCATTGTTTTGAGGATTGTTGTTCGTTTATTTTGATACTTTTTAAGGAGGAATGACAGATGAAAAAGTATACCATTATTTTTCTTGCCCTTGCGCTGACAGCCGTTTTCGCCGTCACCGCAATGGCCAACGAGTGGAACCTATACGGCAACGCGCGTATGGCGACCTTCTAAACCTCCCGCGATTTTGGCGACGCGTTTACAGACGACACCAATCCGAGCGGGGATGATCAATTCGGTCGATCGAGCTTTAAAGACACCCAATGGGACCTGCAGGGCAACTCCCGTATCGGCGCCACCATCAAGGGCGACATGATCGATGCCCGCTTCGAATACGGCACCGGTGTCAACCTGCGCCGGCTCTACGGCGTGTGGAAGTTCACCGAGGGCTGGGGGCTCTTGGTCGGCCAGGAATACACCCCGATCACCTTCTTCCTCTCCGGCCAGGTCTTCGACGTTGATGCCGGTCTGCTCCAGGTCGGCATGGCCTACGGCGCCCGCTTCGGCCAAATCACCCTCCAAGGCAAATTAGGGCCTGGTGACTTAAAGATTGGCGCCGTCACCCAGAATACGCCCAATCTTCTTTTCCAGGCGACCGACCCCGCTACCGGCACGCTTGTAACATTACAGACCGCGGTAGAATCGTATATCCCCAAGTTGGAAGCCTCCTACCAGATGATGTTCGCCGACAATATGAGCGGGCATGTCTTCGGTGGGTTCCAAACAGTAAAGTACTATATCGACAACTTTGACGGCACCGACTCCTCCGAGACCATCAACTCCTTCACGTTCGGTCTGGGGGTTGACCTGAACTTTGGCCCGATGTTTGTCAAATCTCAGGGCAGCTACTACCGCAACGGC
>Ga0316198_10000722_pt1 | contig 18054 bp, 15 predicted proteins | sample OudBieAanoxic_MG_FD_204935 | JGI IMG/M metagenome (GOLD analysis project Ga0316198, IMG submission 204935) | Coastal sediment microbial communities from Oude Bieten Haven, Netherlands - site A anoxic | ecosystem: Environmental > Aquatic > Marine > Coastal > Sediment | place: Netherlands...
AACGCCCATCGCCTGTTCGATCGAGCCGAGGCCAAGGCCTACTCGTTCTACATCACGCGAAACTACCGCGAGGCCTACGACCTGTTCGCGTGCAACGGGATCCTGTTCAATCACGAGTTGCCACGCAAAGGCGAGACCTTCGTCACGTGCAAGATCACGCGTGCGGCAGCACGCATCAAACTCGGACTGCAGGACAAGCTGTTCCTGGGCAATCTCGACGCTCGTCGTGACGACCGGTGAGACCCACTCGGTTCGCGAGTTCCTGGAGTTGACCTTCGAGCACCTCGACCTCGACTGGCGCCGTCGTTGTCGCGGCCGTCGCAAACCTCGATCGCGTCCGGACGGCTCGATCCGTCGTCGTCGTTACAGTCCAGGGCAGATCCGCAACCGGACTCCAGATAGAATCCGTCCTGGTCTCGGTCGGTGCATTGCCCGAGCACCGGTGGCGAGCAACTGAGCGTGAGGAGGATGAAGATCGCGAGCGCGGGTAGGGCGTATCCTGGTCTCATGATCGTCTCTCCCGTTTGTTGGTATCTCCTGCTGGCGATGTCACACGAACCCACACCACCCCATACCTCGCCCCACGGCGAGTCAATGCGCAAACCGGACCCATTCAGACTCCAAAGAAGACCTCGCCGCTCTTCTTGGCCGGATCCTCGTGGTTCGGAATCGGACATCCGCGCATCTACTGCACAGATTGGCTCTCTTCTAGTAGATTAAGGCGGGTCGAGTGACGGAGACGAGGCCAGATGGGTTCGAACAAGAGCATGATCAGGAAGTGGCTGAGCAGAATTCTCTACGTGGTGTTTTTGATCCTCGTCGTCGAGATTGCTCTGCAAGGCTTCTACTTTCTCTCGTCGGGCGGGTTCCTGTTTTCTCGCGCGGCCGTACCGATCTTCACCTCCGACCCGCACAGCGTATGGGCGGTCCAGCCGAACCTCTCCTACCACCATGCCACCACCGAGTTCTCCATCGACGTCTTCACCAACAGCGAGGGCTTTCGCTCCTCGAGCGCTCACGAGGAGTACGCCAGGTCCCGCGACGAAGAGCTCTTCCGCGTCATCGTCCTGGGCCCCTCGTTCGCCTTCGGCTGGGGCGTGGACCACGAGGATTCGTTTACGCAAGCCTTGCAGTCCCGCCTTCTCGAAGCCGAATTTGGCGGTGGCCGCCGCATCGAGGTGATCAACCGCGGAGTCCCGGGCCTGCCGGCCGCTCACAATCTCGAATGGTACCGGCAGGTCGGTCGGCACTACACCCCCGACCTGGTGATCCAGTTCATGTACGGATCGCTTATTCCGGCGCGCCCTCCGGACGTATATGTCGACGAAGACGGATTCCTGCGCGACAGGAAGGTGACGGCCCGGCAGCGTCTGGTCGCACGGGCCAAGAAATCGGGGATCGTGTTCTACTCGTGGCTTGTTTCCACTCGCCTGCGCTCGGGTTCCTCGGAGCCCGGGAAGAGTGGAAAGATCGAGGGAGCCGGGCGAGACCTGTCAGTTCGCGAGGCGTTCGACCCCGAGAGCGACGAGGTGCTCGAGGCCACGGTCTTCTATGACGACCTTCGGCGAACGGTCGAGGAGTCAGGCGCACGTCTGCTGGTCTTTCACTTCCCTCTGTCGTACGTCGTACACCCCGAGGACATGGCCCGCTGGGGCCACCTTGGAGTCCGGAACGTCGACCAACAGATCGCCTACAACGATGCCTTTGCGCGCCACCTCGATGGCGAGGGCTACCTGTGCCTGAACGGGACGGGCGATCTACTGGCCTACGCCGAGTCGACGGACGAACGCCTCTACTACTGGCTGGACGTGCACTGGACGGCGGAAGGCAACGCGGCCGCGGCCGACAGCGTCGTAAACTACTTGCTGACCCACCGCGACTGGGCGCTCGGAACAGCGGAATAGCGTCGACGTCAGAGCCCGACGCGCCTGAGTGCGGCCCGCACGTAGTGCATCATGGTCTGGCCGCCCCACTTGATCGAGCTGTTCGCGAAGTCTGACCGCACCATGTAGTAGATCGGGTGGATCAAGGAGAGTGGAAGCTCGCCCTCGGGCAGCACGTCCGCGGCCAGCTTCGGGTAGTCGGCGAGCCGGTCGGACTTCACGTAGACCACCATGTTCTGCGCGTAATAGGATTCGACCCGTTCGTTCGTCCAGATTCGTTTGCGCATGCAGTCGACGGCTCGGAAGCCGCGATCCGCGAACATCTTGGCCCAGCAATGGCGCCACTGCTCGTTGATGTGTCCGTGCCCTCGCTGCAGCGGGATCCCCGCCGAGAACATCACGACGGGACCCAACGAAGTCAAAGTCTCGACGAAGCTCGCCGCGGAGGATTCCGGCAGATGTTCGGCACCTCCAGCGAGACGACCAGATCGAACTGTGCATCGAGTCTGAGCGGCTTGGAGAGGTCGTGCGTCATGAAGTTTTCGTGAGGGATGAGCAGCGAATCGCCCGGGACGGTGATGTTGTCGATTCCCTGTAGCTTCTCGATCCCGTTCTTGAGGAAGACCGAACTCCAAATTCCCAGGCCGCAGCCGACGTCGACGACCGATTTCGGCCCCACGAGATCGATGATCACCGGAACGATCTCTCCGGCCGACCCCAGAGACAGGTCTCGCCATCCTGTGTACGCTTGCGCGGGATAGAGCTCACCAGACATACCAAATCCTCACTCGCGGTTGATCTGCCGACGGGACATAAATACCGTGCAAGGGTCCCCGTGCCACCCGAGTCGGCGGTCGCACTCGGCTCGGGAAGGCTCGATCCGAGCCGGACGCGTGGCGCAAGGGCCGGCCAACCCTTAAGATCCGGATTAGTAATGAAACGCGGTCTCCTTATCACGATCCTGCTGGCGGCTTCGATCGGGACGGTCGGGGGCGCCGAGGTCCCGGCATTGAAGCTGGCGTCGGCCGGATCCCCCGGGGTAGCGGTCTACCTGGCCGACGAGGCATCCGCGACCGAGCAAACGGCCGCCCGTGAACTCGTCGAGTACCTCGAACGGATCACCGGCGCGCCGTTTGAAATTCGTCCCAAACTCGAAGACCCGGGCGACACGCCGGCGATCCTCGTCGGGCCGACCGCGGCGGTGCAGGAGTCGGTCGGTGAACTCGGCGCAGAGGAGTGGGTCGTTCGCACGGTCGGCAACCGCCTCCTGCTCTACGGGGGCAGGCCGCGGGGAACGCTCTATGCCGTGTACGAACTGCTGGAGCGTCATCTCGGCGTACGCTGGTGGACGCCGTACGAAGAGCACGTTCCGAACCTCCCGGACCTCGAACTGCCGTTCCTCGACGACCGGGGCTCGCCGGCCTTCGTCTACCGGGACATCTCCCTGGGCAACGTCTCGCGCGTCTTCGCGGCGCGCAGCCGGTTGAACGGTCACTTCGCCCGCGTCATGCCGTCCTACGGCGGAGTGCGCGCCTACGGTCCCCCCAACCACGTGCACACCTTTTATCGCTACGTGCCGCCAGAGGAATTCTTCGAGGCCCATCCGGACTATTTCTCGGAGGTCGGCGGGTTACGCTACGGAGGAGAGGCCCAGTTGTGTCTTACTCATCCCGACCTGCCCTCCCTCGTCGCCGACCGCATGGCCCGACAGATCGACGACGCGCGCCGCGAGGCCGGAGAGAAGGGCGCATCCGTTCCGACCCTGTTCAGCTTTTCGCAAAACGACTGGGGCCGCCCGTGCGAGTGCGAACGGTGCCGCGCGTTGGTCGAGCGGGAGGGTAGCGAGTCGGGTCCGGTGATCGCGTTCGTCAACGAACTGGCCCGACTGCTGGCGCGCGAGGATTTCGAGCTGTGGATCGACACGCTGGCCTACCACTACTCGCTCGACCCGCCCTCCGGACTGCGGGCCGCACCCGGGGTCGTCGTGCGCGTGACCGGTCTGCACCAACGTGACTTCACGCTGCCGGCCAACCATCCGTCCAACGACGCGTACGCCAGAGCCATCGAGGGCTGGGGCGACCGCACGGATCACCTGTGGGTCTGGGAATACTCGGTCCCGTTCGGCGACTTCGGCGACTTCCCGATACCCAACCTGCGTGCGCTGGCCGAAGATTTCGCCTGGTACCTGGATCGAGGGGTCGAGGGCCTTTACCTGCAGGCGGCCTACCCGATCGCTGCCGACATGCGTGACATGAAGATGTGGATCGCGGCCAAACTGCTGTCCGATCCGCTGCAAGACCACGATGGGCTGGTCGAGGAGTTCACCGACGGCTTCTACGGCCCCGCGGGTGCTCCGATCCGGCGCTACCTGTCCACGCTCGAGCAGGCCGCTCGGCGTAATCCCTCCCGGATCGAGTACTTTCCCGCGCCGGCAGACTACCGCTACCTCGATCGTAGGTTCTTCCGCACCGCCCATCGTCTGTTCGATCGGGCCGAAGGCAAGGTGGCCGGAGACGAGGTCCTGCTACGCCGCGTGAGGCACGCCAGGTTGAGCCTGGACCGGGCCTCGCTGGTGTTCTGGCCGGTCGCGGGGAAGGCAGCCGGCGGTGACCTCTCCACCGTCGCCGACCGCTACCGACAGACCTGGCTCCAGCAACTGACTCGGCGTTTGGTCGAATCGGAGAGACAGGCCGTGCTGGACGAAGTCGATCGAGAGATCTCGTACTGGTTCGCCGAACACACGGATTGAACAGAGCAGCGATGGGGCATATAGTGCGCAAGATGATGACCCAAAAGACGGACCCGTCGAACCAGAAGACCGCACTGATCACCGGAATCACGGGGCAGGACGGGTCCTACCTGGCCGAGTTGCTTCTCGAAAAGGGCTACACGGTCTACGGGACGATCCGGCGCTCGTCATCGTTCAACACGAGCCGCATCGACCACCTGTACCGCGACCCGCACGAGTCCGACGTTCGATTGCGCCTGGTCTATGCCGATCTGAACGATGCTTCGTCCCTGAACAAGGTCCTGCGCGACGTCCGCCCGGACGAGATCTACAATCTCGGCGCGCAGTCGCATGTCCGCGTGTCGTTCGACATTCCTGAGTACACCGCAGAGGTCACGGCGCTCGGGTCGGTTCGTTTACTCGAGGCCATCCGAGAAACGAGTCTGAATACGCGCTACTACCAGGCCTCCTCCAGCGAGTTGTTCGGCAAGGTGGTCGAGACGCCGCAGACCGAGAAGACGCCGTTCTACCCCCGCAGCCCCTACGCCGCGGCCAAGGCCTACTCGTTCTACATCACGCGAAACTACCGCGAGGCCTACGACCTGTTCGCGTGCAACGGGATCCTGTTCAATCACGAATCGCCACGCAGAGGCGAGACCTTCGTCACGCGCAAGATCACGCGTGCGGCAGCACGCATCAAACTCGGACTGCAGGACAAGCTGTTCCTGGGCAATCTCGACGCTCAGCGTGACTGGGGCTTTGCCGGCGACTACGTCGACGCGATGTGGCGCATGCTGCAGGTCGACCGCCCCGACGACTACGTCGTGGCGACCGGCGAGACCCACTCGGTTCGCGAGTTCCTGGAGTTGACCTTCGAGCACCTCGACCTCGACTGGCGCCGCCACGTGGAACACGATCCACGCTACCTGCGGCCGACCGAAGTGGATGTGTTGCTCGGCGACGCCACGAAAGCGCGCGACGAACTCGGCTGGAAACCCAAGGTCGGATTCAAGCAACTGGTCGGAATGATGGCCGAATCGGACCTGAAGCTGGCCGAGGCCGAACAGAGAGCGGGCATCCGCCAGGACGGTTGAGGCAACGGGTGGACTCGTCGATCAAATCCAAGCGCATCGCGGTGACCGGGGGAGCCGGTTTCCTCGGACGATCGGTCGTCAGCAAGCTGCGCGAGCGCGGGCTCGCCGATCCGTTCGTCCCGCGCAGCGCGGACTTCGACCTGCGTCAGGACGATGGCGTTCGAGAGTTCTTGCACGAGGCGCGGCCGCAGATCTTGATCCATCTCGCCGCCGTCGTCGGTGGGATCGGGGCCAACCGAGAGAATCCGGGTCGTTTCCTGTACGACAACCTCATCATGGGCACCCGACTGATCGAAGAGAGCCGGAAGGCAGGTGTCGAGAAGTTCGTCTGCGTGGGCACGATCTGCGCCTACCCCAAGTTCACCGAGGTCCCGTTCAAAGAAGACGCGCTGTGGGATGGTTACCCCGAGGAGACCAACGCGCCCTACGGTCTGGCCAAGAAGCTGCTTCTGGTTCAGCTACAGGCCTATCGTCAGCAGTACGGATTCAACGGCGTCTATCTGTTGCCGGTCAATCTGTACGGACCGGGTGACAATTTCGATCTGGCGTCCTCGCACGTGATCCCCGCGCTGATACGCAAGTGCGTCGAGGCCAGGCGCGAAGGGGTCGACCGGATCGACTGCTGGGGTACGGGACGCGCAACGCGCGAGTTTCTCTACGTCGATGACTGCGCGGACGGGATCGTGCTGGCGACCGAGCGTTACGAAGACGCGGACCCGGTCAATCTGGGATCGGGAAGTGAAATCTCGATCCACGACCTCGCCGTGAAGATCGCGGCGCTCACCGGCTTCGAGGGACGGCTGGACTGGGACGCCACGCAACCCGACGGACAACCCCGTCGCATGCTCGACACGACCCGGGCGCGGGAGCGCTTCGGATTCGTCGCCGGAACCCCGCTCGACCGGGGGTTGGAGCAGACGATCCGGTGGTACGAGCAGCGACTGGATTTGTCGTAATTATTCGGGGATGACGGGTTTGACACCCCTCGACGGGAAAGATATCGTCCCGCATTCCACTCACCCGAAATCGCGCTCCACGCAGGAGACTTTCCAATGCAACAAGAGTTGATCCGACCCCACGGCGGGGAATTGGTCGAACTGTTCGTCGACGACCAGCGAGCCGAGGAACTGAAGCAGGCCTCGCAAGATTGGCCGTCCTGGGATCTGACGCCGCGCCAGATCTGCGATCTCGAACTGGTGCTGGTCGGCGGCTTTTCGCCGTTGAAGGGTTTCATGGGCCGGCAGGACTACGAGAGCGTCTGCAAATCGATGCGGCTCGCCGACGGTACGCTGTGGCCTATTCCGATCACGCTCGACGTCAGCGACGAGTTGGCCGAGAAGCTGAACGCGGGTTCGAGCCTGGCGCTGCGTGATCCCGAAGGGGTGATGCTCGCCGCGCTGCACGTTGAAGAGACATGGAAGCCGGACCTCGATGCCGAAGCGCAACAGGTCTTCGGCACCCAGGACACCCGACACCCCGCCGTGGCCCATCTCAAGAACAAGAGTCACGGGACCTACATCTCGGGGCGCCTCGAGGGTATCCAGCCGCCGGTTCACTATGACTTCAGAGATCTGCGACTCGACCCGACGACGGTGAGACGCCGGTTGACACGACTGGGCTGGCTTCGGGTCGTGGCCTTCCAGACGCGCAATCCCATGCACCGTGCCCACCACGAGCTGACGCTGCGCGCGGCCAAGGAGGTCGAGGCCAATCTGTTGATCCACCCCGTCGTCGGCGTGACCAAGCCGGGCGACCTGGATCACTACACGCGGGTGCATTGCTACGAGGCGATCCTGGACCGTTACCCGCAGAAGACCGTGATGCTCTCGTTGCTTCCGCTGGCGATGCGCATGGGCGGTCCGCGCGAGGCCGTGTGGCACGCGATCATCCGCAAGAACTACGGGTGCACGCACTTCATCGTTGGGCGCGACCACGCCGGCCCGGGCAACGACTCCGAGGGCAAGCCGTTCTACGGCCCCTACGACGCCCAGGAGATGATGCTGAAACACCAGGAAGAGCTGGGCGTCGAGATGGTGCCGTTCCGGCACATGGTCTACGTCGAGGACAAAGACGAGTACTTCCCGGTCGACGACGTTCCCGAGAATTCTCGCGTGCTGAACCTTTCCGGCACGGACCTGCGCGAGCGGCTGTCCTCGGGTCGCGAAATCCCCGAGTGGTTCACTTTTCCGGATGTCTCAGCGGCGTTGCAGGTGCGCCATCCGCCGCGTCGCAATCAGGGCTTCACGGTCTTTTTCACGGGGCTTTCGGGTTCCGGCAAGTCGACGATCGCCAATGCGCTGATGGTCAAGTTCCTGGAGATGGGCGGCCGGCCCGTCACGCTGCTCGATGGGGACATGGTGCGCAAGAACCTCTCGTCCGAGCTGGGATTCTCGAAGGAACACCGCAACATCAACATCCGTCGCATCGGATACGTCGCCTCGGAGATCACCAAGAACGGCGGGATCGCCATCTGTGCTCCGATCGCACCTTACGATTCGGTCCGCAGCGAAGTGCGGGACGGGATCCAGCCGCTCGGAGGATTCGTCCTGATCCACGTCGACACGCCGATCGAGGTTTGCGAGCAGAGGGATCGCAAGGGGCTGTACGCCAAGGCGAGAGCCGGCATCATCAAGGAATTCACCGGCATCTCCGACCCCTACGAGAGTCCGCAAGATGCGGACGTCGTGATCGACACGACCGAACTTTCTCCGGAGCAAGCGGCCCAGCAGATCCTTCTGCACCTCGAGCGAGAGGGTTACGTCGGTGCCGACGGCGGTGCGTGATGTCTTCCCGTGACGACGATCTGCGGCGCATCACGACGGCCCTCGAAGCGACCCGTGGCGTTCTGGCCGCGTTCACTCCGGGCGAGGTCGAGCACCGCGTGAAGGATGGGGGCGACCCCGTGACCGAGGCCGACCTGGCCTTGAACGAGGCGCTGCACCAGATCCTCCCTCAGCCGGGCGAAGGCTGGTTGTCCGAGGAGACGGCGGATAGCGAAGACCGGCTGAGCCGTGAGCGCGTGTGGATCGTCGACCCGCTAGACGGAACGAAGGAGTTCGTCAGCGGTATTCCGGAGTGGTGCGTATCGATCGCGCTGGCCGAGGGCGGGCGTGCCGTCGCCGGAGGGATCTTCATCCCGGCTCGCGATCTGACGATCGTCGGCGCGGTCGAATCCGGTGTGACTGTCAACGGCGAGCCGACTCGCGTTCGTGAGCACACCGGCCTCGACGGCATCGAGGTCCTGGCCAGCCGCAGCGAGGTCAAACGAGGCGAGTGGGAGCGCTACGCTGCCGCGCCCTTCAGGGTGCAGCCGATGGGCTCGGTCGCAGCCAAGATGGGGCTGGTGGCGGCCGGATTGTCCGATGCGACGTGGACGCTGGTTCCGAAGCACGAATGGGACGTGGCGGGCGGGACGGCGCTGGTCCGAGCCGCCGGTGGAGAGGTGTGGCGCCTCGACGGGTCGTCCCCGCGCTTCAACCAGCCACGGCCCAAGTTCGACGGGCTGTTCGCGGTCTCGGCGGGCCTTCGCCAGCCGATCGAGCAATACTTTCAGGGTACGTGACGACCGGCCGGGGGAGCCTGACGGTCATCGTCCAGTCATGACAGGATCTGGAGACGACGCCCGATGTGCGGGATCAACGGCATCCTTCGTCTGACGCCCGGCGCAGAGCCAGTCGACCGCGAGGAATTGCTGCGCACTCGCGACCACATGACGGCGCGAGGGCCGGACGGGGCGGGGCTGTGGATCTCTCCCGACAGCGGCATCGGACTGGCCCACCGGCGGCTGGCCATCATCGATCTGTCCGACGCCGGTCTGCAGCCGATGGCTCGCGGCCGATACCGGATCGTCTTCAACGGCGAGATCTACAACTATCGACAGCTCCGGAGCGAGCTGAGCGCACAGGGCGAACAGTTCGTCTCGCACTCGGACACCGAGGTCGTATTGGCGTTGTTCGCACGCCAGGGGCTGCGCATGCTTCCGCGTTTGCGAGGCATGTACGCCTTCGCCCTGTGGGACGAGATCGATCGCAAACTGGTCCTCGCACGCGACCCTTACGGCATCAAGCCGCTGTTCTACTCGATCGATTCGAGCCACCTGCGTTTCGCCTCCCAGGTCAAGGCCCTCGAGGCGGGCGGGGGGATCGACGACTCGATCGACCCGGCAGGCCTGGCCGGCTTCCTGTTGTGGGGCTCGGTTCCCGAACCCCACACCCTACGCCGAGGCGTTCGATGTCTCGAGGCGGGCCACTACATGGTCGTCGAGGACGGCAAGCCGCGTCCTCCTCGCGCGCATCACCGTTTCGACGGCGAGAGGGAAACAGGCGACGGCGATCCGGCTCGCGCGCTCGAGACCAGTGTGGGTGCCCATCTGGTTTCCGACGTGCCCGTCGCGGTCTTTCTCTCTGCCGGTCTTGATTCGAGCCTGATCGCAGACCTGGCTCGTCGCGAGGTCGATCAGCCGCCGACGACGCTCACGCTGAAGTTCGACGTCTTCGAAGACACGCCCTTCGACGAAGCCCCGCTGGCGGCCGAGGTCGCGCGCGCGCTAGGAACGCGTCACGTCGAGCGATTGGTCTGTGGGGCGGATTTCAGGGACCTCTGGCCTTCTGCGCTGGCAGCGATGGATCAACCGAGCGTGGACGGCTTCAACACCTACGTCGTCAGTCGCGCCGCACACGACGAAGGCTTCAAGGTCGTGCTCTCCGGAGTCGGCGGCGACGAGCTTTTCGGAGGGTACGGCACCTTTCCGTCGGTCCCCCGCTGGTCGCGCGGGGCCCGCACCTTGTCTCGAGTCCCGGGACTGGGCCTGGCCTGGCCGCAGCTTGCCAGGATGCGCCCGTCGGCGCCCAAGCTCACCGGATTGCTCGAATACGGTTCGAGTCTGCCGGGAGCGTATTTCTGGCGACGCAGCCTCTACCTGCCCTCGGACCTGCCGCGGCTTCTCGGAGCCGATCTGGCCCGGGACGCTCTCGAGGCATACGATCCGGTCGCGGATTGCGGGAAGTACCTCGGCGACTCCTGCGACTCGGAATGGGAAGCGATTCACCTGATGGAGTCCACCCAGTACATGCGGAACCAGTTGCTGCGCGATTCGGACTGGGCCTCGATGGCTCACTCGCTCGAGCTGCGCACCCCGCTGGTCGATGCGTGGTTGCACGACGACATCGCGAGAGGGGAGTTCGAACCCGGGCGCAGCGGTGGAAAGGCGGCGGCCGTCCGCTTGGCCGCACCGGACTTGCCTGCATCGCTGTGGACCAGGCCAAAGACGGGTTTCTACATCCCGGTGATGCAGTGGCTGGGCGAGCAGGTCCCGTTCGGGACGAGCCCCGGTCTGGCAGCGCGTGAGCTCGCCCTGAGGGTCCTTGCAGCATTCGGGTTCGACCTGGACCGCGCCGGAAAGCGACCGTGACGGTGTCGCTCAAGCGTCATTTGCTGACGGGTGGCTCGTGGGCGCTCGCGGGCAAGATCGTGACCGCGGTATCGAACGTGCTGATCAGCTCGCTGCTGGCCCGAATACTCTCGACGGAGGTGTTCGGTGCATTCGGACTGGCGTTCAGCCTGACCACGGGTGGAGCGATGCTGTCACAGCTGGGTCTCCAGCAGGCCGTGGTCCGACTGATCGCCGAATCGATGGGGCGCGACGAGCCGGGCCGGGCCCGCGCCTCGGTGCTCTTCGCCTTCCGGTACGTCGTGCTAGGAATCCTGGGCGTGGCGGCATTCCTCTTGCTCGGAGGGGGAGCGTGGCTTGCGCTCGAGGTGTGGGAATCGCCGGCACTGGCGGGTGCGCTGTCCGCAATCGCGGTCTGGATGGCGGTGGCCAGTCTGCAGGTCCTGACCTCTGAGACGTTCCGGGGCTTCAAGGACCTTCGATTCGCGTCGCTGTTCGGGGGTGTCGTCACGGGCGCGTTGACGCTGTCGGCCCTGGCCGGATTCGCCCTCTGGCAACGAGAGGCTTCGCTGGTGCAGGTCGTATGGATCAGCGCCGGTGCCACCGCGGTGAGCCTGTTGCTGGGGGTGACGCTCGTACGGCGCAAGCTTCGTGTCTTGCCGCATGGGGAGACGATCGCGCCTCACGAGGTCTTCTCGATCTCCCTTCCGTTGTGGGTCAGCGGCGTGATGGCGTTCGCGTTGGGCCAGGCGGCACTGTGGGTCCTCGGCAGCTTCTTGCCCAAGGAAGAAGTAGGGCTTTACTTCGCCGCGCTGCGACTGGTCAATCTGGTTTCGATGCCGCTCGTTCTGGTCAATCTGATCGTGCCCCCGTTCATCGCCGACCTGTACGCACGCGGGGAAAAGGGCCAACTGCAACGTGTCGTGCGCGCAACGGCCACGATCGCCGGCGTCCCTGCCTTCGTCGTCCTGACGACCTTCATGCTGTTCGGGGGGCCGATCATGGCGCTGGTCTTCGGCGAACCGTACAAGGCGGCCGCCCCGCTGCTGGCGCTGCTGAGTATCGGCTACCTGGTCAACGTATGGACCGGGTCCTGTGGAGTGAGTTTGAGCATGACGGGCCACCAGACGGTGTTGATGCGAATTACGATCGTTTCGGGGATCATCTCCGTCGGCGGGTCGTTGCTCGTGGTCCAGCGCTTCGGGACACTCGGCGTGGCCGCGGTGGTCAGTGCCTCCGCCGCCCTGCAGAACCTGTGGATGTGGATCGCCGCGCGGTACTACACGGGAATCTGGACCCACGCCACGATCCCCAGCCGCCAGGACATCCGCTCGGTGCTGTCGAGAACCCCCGAGGCTCCGCCGACCGATACCGACGGGATCAGCGGTCCGGATTCCTGATCCTGGTCTTCTTCAGGTAAGCCAGCGCTTGGCCGCGGGTCCGTACCGCGCCGTCCTCCTGTGCTTCCCGCACGTTGTCGAGGACGCGGCCGATCTCGGGCCCCGGCGTCAGGCCCAGCAGGCGCATGACGTCACGACCATCGACGAGTGTCGGCGGAGGAGCCGCGGTTCTCGCTTCCCACATCTCGATCAGGTCGAGCAGCACCGTCCTGAGGCGTGCCCAACGCGTTCGGGCGTCGGGACTCCCCGAGGCCCGGGCGTCGGCAGCAGCGTGAACCGCGAGCAACGCAAGGTCGTCGTCGGCATCCCGGACCAGGCGGCGCAGGCCTCGGACGGGTCCGCCGGCGTCGGCCAGATGGCCGGGCCGGAGGTGGAGCCGGATCAGGCGGGTGACCCTGCGTCGAAGCGCGGCCGGCAGGCGGAGCCGACGGATCAACGCGTCGGCCCGACGCTCGCCGAGGACCTCGTGACCGTGAAACGTGGGGCGTCCATCGGGGGCGAATTGGAGAGTCTCGGGCTTGGAAATATCGTGGAGCAGCAGCGCCCAGCGGACGATGCGCCTGTCTTCCGCCGCGGTGAGGAATCGAGCGCCCGGCAGGCGGTGCGACCCGGCCTGCGCCGCGGTGCCGACGGCGTCGAGCGTGTGGGTCCAGACGTCGGGCCGGTCTCGTCCAGCAACGCAGTGCACCGTCGCGTCGAGTTCGGGAAGGACCGACGTGCGCAGGCCCAGGGCTTCGAGGCTCTCCAGGCCGAGACGTGGCCGGCCGGACATCAGTAGCTTGTCCAGTTCTTGTCCCACCCGTTCCACGCTGGCACGGCGCAGTGGGCGGGCCACGGCGGCGGCGGCTCGGCGTGCTCCGGGGGTGGGCCGAAAGTCCGGCAGTTGAGCGATGAAACGGCAAAGTCGTAGTGCGCGCAGCGGGTCGTCAAGGAACGCGCCATCGGCGGGCGGCCGCAACCGGCCTGCTCTCAGATCGGAACAGCCGCGCAGCGGATCGATCACCGTCCCGCCGCAGAGATCGAAGGCGATCGCGTTGATCGTCAGATCGCGTCTGAACAGGTCGCGCTCCAGGCCACGCCGTGAAGCATCGACGATGTCAACCATCGTCCCGCCGAGGCGGAATCGCCACGTGGTCACCCCGCGCTTGCTGAACCTGTACCCACGGGTGCTCCAGCGCTGCCGGAGGTCGCGCACGAGTCTCGCACAGTGCGAAGCGGCCACGAGGTCGATCTCGCCGGACTCGCGGCCCAGGGCCGCATCGCGCACGTAGCCGCCGACGACGCACAAGCGAACGTCGCCAGCCTTCGCAAGCGCACGCAGTTCCGTCAGCAGGGGAGCGGTCGTCACGCGCCTGCGCAGCCTGCGAGCCAGAGCCCGAGGCTCGAGCGCCGCGCGGTTCATGCCGGTTCGACCTCGGTCTCGGCCAGAGCCTCGCGAACGAGCCCGTGCACGTGCTCGGTCAGACCTCGTGTGTCGTCGGGCGCCCAGGGCGACACGTCCACGGGTTCCAGGCACTGGACGCGCACGACGCCCGGCGTGACGACCAGCGAGCGCGGCTTGAGGATGCCCCACGATCCCGAGATGGCCACGGGCACGACGGGCACGCCTGCCACGAGCGCCAGGTGGAACGGCCCCTTCTTGAACGGATGCAGGCGACCGTCGCGACTTCGGGTCCCTTCCGCAAAGAGCAGCACGGGGCGGCCCGCGCGGATCTTGTCGGCCGCCAGTCTCAGGCTCTTGATCGCGCGGCTGCGGTTGGACCGGTCGATGAAGATCATCCCCGAGGCGGCCATGGCTCCGCCGACGATCGGCACCTTGCGCAGTTCCTGCTTGGCGACGTAGCGGGCCTTGAGAGGCAAGACCTGCCCCATGGCCCAGATGTCCGCGTTCGAAAGATGGTTGGCCACGATGATCCTGGGCTCGCCGTCGCCCAGGTGCTCCAGCCCTTCGTACTCCACGCGAGAACCCAGTGCGGAGAGGTTCATCCGCGCCCACAGGCGCATGCAGTGCATGACGGCGTCGCTCTTGCGGTTGACCAGGCTGGCGACGATCGTGGGAACTCCGCACAGTATGCTGGACACGATCAGCACCAGCACGGCCCAGAGCCCTCGCAGCATCGATGATCCCCTCCGCAAGAAAACCAACCCCAAAAAGCCGCAAGAGTATAGCAATGCGGACGGCCGGCATCGGCAGGTCCGGCAACCCGAGCGGCTTGACCTGTCCAGCGGTGGCACTTATGCTGTGCTCCACTTGAGGCTGCCCGGCCGATGGTATGGAGGTGGGCTCCACCGGGTGCTTTACCAGCGGCGAAATCTGTCGTGAATCTCCTCAGTTCCTACTTGGTCGAAATAGGCGGCATGGTTCGCCTGGGCCGCAACACCTTGCGTTACGCCCTGAGGCGGCCGTTCGAGGTCGATCTGTGGGTGGAACAGCTGTTTCAACTGGGCGTGAAGTCGCTGACCATCACCAACCTGACCCTGCTCTTCACGGGGATGGTGCTATCGCTGCAGACCGCCTACTCGCTGGCGGCGTACGGAGGCAAATCCTTCGTCGGCGAGGTCGTTGCCCTCTCGGTGGTTCGCGAGCTGGGCCCGGTGCTGACGGCGTTGATGGTCGCCGGGCGTGTCGGGGCCGGTGTCACGGCCGAGTTGGGATCGATGGCCGTCACAGAACAGGTCGATGCGATGCGGGCACTCGCGGCCAACCCGATCAAGAAGCTGGTCGTGCCCCGCGTCGGCGCTCTCCTGATCGTTTTGCCGATGCTGACCGTCCTTGCCATCACCGTTGCCCTGTTCGGTGGGCTGCTGATGGCCATGCTGGAGATCGGCCAGAGCCGGCTCTACTTCATGAACCACGTGCTGTCGGCACTGAGTGTGCACGATGTCGTCAGCGGCGTGGGCAAGACGGTCTTCTTCGCTCTCTTCATCGGCATCATCGCCTGCTACAACGGCCTGCATGCCAGCGGTGGAGCCGACGGGGTGGGTAAGGCCACGACGAACACGGTCGTCCTTTCGTCGATCTCGGTCATCGTGTCCGACTTCTTCCTGACCAAGTTGTTCATCATGGTGCTGTGACGATGCCGGCCGAGATGTTCATACGCTACGTCGACCTGTTCAAGTCTTTCGGAGACAAGCAGGTGCTCAGCGGCGTGAATCTGACGATCGAGCGCGGCCAGACGGTGGTCGTGCTGGGCGGATCGGGATCCGGCAAGTCGGTGTTGCTCCGTCACACGATCGGCCTGCATCACCCCGATGCCGGAGAGGTGTGGGTCGATGGCCAGGACATCACCGATTTCAGTGAGGAGCAACTCGTCGAATCTCGCAAGAAGGTGGGGATGTTGTTTCAGGCCGGAGCCTTGTTCGATTCCATGAACGTGGAGGACAACGTGGCGTTCGCCCTGCGCGAGCACACCGATTGGTCCGAGGACAAGATCCGGAACCGGGTCGTCGAGGTGCTGGGACTGGTCGAGCTAGAAGAGGTCGAGACGCTGATGCCGTCCGACCTGTCGGGGGGCATGCGCAAGCGTGTCGCCCTGGCCCGCGCAATCGCTCTCGCGCCACAGGGAATCCTCTACGACGAGCCGACGACCGGGCTGGATCCGATCACGGCCAACACGATCAATCACCTGATCCGAAGCCTTCAGAAACGATTGGGGGTGACCTCGATCGTGGTCACGCACGACATCCGTTCGGCCTTCACGGTCGGAGACCGGATCGCTTTTTTGAGAGATGGCAAGATCCTGTTCGACGGAACGGTCGAGGAGGCCAAAATGGCGACCGAGCCGATGCTGAGGAACTTTCTTCAAGGGGGTGGATATGGCTAAGCGCGGTCGCCGCGATCTCGCGGTCGGAGCCCTGTTCTCGCTCGCGCTGGTCATCCTCGCGGTGACGATCATGGCCGTGGGCGAGGATGCACGCCTGTTCTCCAAGAAGGCGCGCTACTCGGTGATCTTTCCCAGCGCCGAAGGCCTCGTCGTGGGCTCGCCGGTGAAGATGTCGGGGGTGGTGGTCGGCAGCGTCCAGGCGATCCGTCTCTCCACGGACCCGGGGACCACGGGCATCGAGGTCGAGGTCGGAATCGATCATTCTCTCGCCGGCCGCGTGCGGCAAGACTCGCGAGCGGCACTGCGCATCCTGCAGTTGCTGTCGGGCGAGAAGTTCGTCGAGATCATCCCGGGCTCCCGGGAAAAGGCTCCTCTGCCCGAGCGTTCGGTCCTCGAGACGCTCGAGGCGCAGGCGCTGCTCGAACAGGCCGGGATCGCGGCAGAGAACCTGAACGAGATCACGATTTCGCTGAAGAACATCCTGGACAAGCTCGAACGTGGCGAAGGCCTGATCGGTCAGATGATCGCCGATCCGGAATTCGGCAAAGACGGACTCGACGCCCTGCGCCAGTCGCTCGAGAATCTCGAGGCGATCACCGGTGATTTGCGCCAGGGTCGGGGCGTGGTCGGACGGCTGTTGCGTGACGAGGAATTCGCGAAGAAGACGGAGAGCCTCTTTGTTGCGCTGGACAAGGTCGCCGACATGATCAGTTCGGTTGACCTGAACAAGGGTGCCCTCGGAGCCGTGCTGACCGAAGGCGGGGCAGGTCAGCGGGCGATCGAGGACTACGCAGCGACGGCCGCCTCGATGCGCCGCATTGCCGAGAACCTGGAGTCCGAGGACGGAATGCTGGGTCAACTGATCAGCCAGAACGAGGAGGGAGAGGCGTTCGGGCGAGATCTGCGGCGCCTCGTGACCAATCTGGCCGAGATCAGCGAGAAGATCAACAGCGGCGAGGGCACGCTCGGCGCGCTGGTCAACGATCGCAGCCTCTACGACGGGATGGAAGATGTGGTCGTGGGAGTCAATGACAGCAAATTCTCTCGCTGGTTGCTCCGACGGTACCAGAAGCAAGGAATCAAGACCCAGGACGAGGACGCGGCCGCGCCCGGGACCGGTTCTGCCGAGCCGGCACAGCAGCCGTGATCGTCCGGGACTCACGGCGGTTTCCCGCTGGAAGGGTGGCCGAGGGCCCTGCCGGTCCTTCGGTTGGCCCGGACCGTGGAAGTTTCTACGTGCGGTCCATATATTCTTAGATCCGCGTCGCGCCAGGAATGGTCCCGGAGCGCGAAATACGAGGTCAAGACACCATGCAGCTAGCGAATGCGCTCATGCGCAAGATCGACAATCGTGAGGCCAAGATCGGAGTGATCGGGCTGGGCTACGTCGGTCTCCCTCTGGCAGTCGAATTTGCCAACGCCGGTTTCCAGGTGACCGGCATCGATGTGGATCCAAAAAAGGTGGCCACGATCCGTGCCGGAAAGTCCCACGTCGAGGACGTTGCGGTCGAAGAGGTCGCCCCTCTGGTCAAGAAGAAACTGTTGCGCGCGACGACCGACTACAGCGGGTGTGGCAAGTTCGACGTCGTCATCATCTGCGTCCCCACGCCCCTTCGCAAGACCAAGGATCCCGATATCTCCTACATCGTCGCTGCCCTCGACGAGTTGACCAAGGAAGTTCGCAAGGGCCAACTGGTCATCCTCGAATCCACGACCTATCCCGGAACGACCGAAGA
>Ga0316198_10000723_pt1 | contig 18049 bp, 15 predicted proteins | sample OudBieAanoxic_MG_FD_204935 | JGI IMG/M metagenome (GOLD analysis project Ga0316198, IMG submission 204935) | Coastal sediment microbial communities from Oude Bieten Haven, Netherlands - site A anoxic | ecosystem: Environmental > Aquatic > Marine > Coastal > Sediment | place: Netherlands...
CGCCGGTCCCTGAGTGGCGGCCATCGAGCATGAATTTCTCGGTGCCGAGACGGCTCTGACGGGCTTCCTCGTAGAGGGTCGTGGTGTTGTCCACCAGCTCCCGCCAGGAGGCTGCCGGATGAATGTTAACCTCGATGACGCCCGGGTCAGGGGTCACCAACAGTCGTTCCAGACGATAGTCACGCGGCGGCTCATAGCCTTCGATTACCACCGGCATGGACACCTCTGCAGCGGTCGCCTCGATCGTCGCAATCAGGTCCAGGTAATGTTCGAGCTTCTTCAGCGGGGCCATAAAAACATGTAACCGGCCGTCACGGGCTTCGACACAGAGCGCAGTATGTGGAATTTTGATCAGGGCATCCCGCCGTTCATCAGCGGGCGGCTGTTCGTGAACTTCCGGATGGGCCGTGACCGGTTTTTCAACCTTGCTGTACCTTTTTGCGACTTCGCCATGGGAATCCTCGAGGACCGGCAAGGCACCGAACTGGTCATGCTCGGCACCTGTTTCCCGTTTCTCCGGAGCCTTCCAGGGCAGCGACTCGAGCGGCAGGCGCAACCCCATTGCCGATCCGCCCGGGATCAGGAACATCTGTCCCCGACGGAATGCCCACGGGCCACTGTACCAGCTACCGCTTTTTTCATCCCATTGCAGCGGCAGGGCATAGCCGGTCGGCGTCCCGAGGCCTTTGTCGAGCAACTGTCCGAGGTACTGGCGTTCCAGGGGATCCTTGAGATCGACCTTGAGCGGATCGACATTATCCGGCAGGGTCCCCTCTTTCCACAGGTAATAAAAGATATCCTCGTAACCCGGCATAACATTGCGTGGATCAACACCAAGACGTCTCGCCAGTTCACCGGCGAAGCGTTCGGCGTGCTCGTGGGTTATCTTGTAGTCCTCTGCGATATTGGCAAGCAGCTCAGGACTCTGCCACACCGGAATGCCGTCCTTGCGCCAGAAACAGCCGTAAGCCCAACGCGGCAGCTGTTCACCGGGGTACCATTTACCCTGGCCGAAGTGCAGTAACCCGCCGCTGCTGAATGATTCGCGCAGGCGTCGGACCAGGTTGTTGGCCAACTCCCTTTTGTGCGGACCATCAGCCTTGGTATTCCATTCTGCACCTTCCATGTCGTCAATCGAAACGAAAGTCGGCTCTCCGCCCATGGTCAGGCGAACGTCGCCACTGGTCAGATCGGCATCGACCTGTTCTCCGAGAGCATCGATCCGTGCCCATTGTTCGTCGCTGTAAGGTTTGGTCACCCGCGGATCTTCATGGATACGTTTGACGCTGTTCTCGAATTCGAAGCTCACCTCGCACTCGTCCATGGCGCCTGTAACCGGAGCCGCGCTCGAGTAGTGCGGTGTACAAGCCAGCGGGATATGGCCTTCTCCGGCAAACAGCCCGGAGGTCGGGTCGAGTCCGATCCAGCCTGCACCGGGGATATAGATCTCCGCCCAGGCATGCAGATCGGTAAAATCGACCTCGGGACCGGAAGGCCCGTCGAGCGATTTCTCATCGGCAGTCAGCTGGATCAGGTAGCCCGAGACAAAACGTGCCGCGAGCCCAAGGTGGCGCAGGATCTGCACCAGCAGCCAGCCAGAATCCCTGCAGGAGCCGATCCCCCGTTCAAGAGTCTCTTCGCAGGTCTGGACCCCCGGCTCCATGCGCACCGAGTAATTGACCGACTCGCGAACCCTCTGGTTCAGGCTGACCAGGAAATCAACGGTCGTGGTTGGCGAATGATCGACTTTTTCCAGCCAGGCGCTCAGCAGTGGTCCGCTTTCAGTCAATTCGAAGTAAGGCGTCAACTCCTTGCGCAACTGAACTTCGTAGCTAAAAGGGATTTTCTCGGCATATTCTTCGACAAAAAAATCGAACGGGTTGATGACGGTCATGTCAGCGACCACCTCGACCTCGATTCTCAGCTCGCGGGTCTTCTCGGGGAACACCAGCCGTGCCAGGTAGTTGCCAAAAGGGTCCTGCTGCCAATTGATGAAATGCGTGTCGGGAGCGATGCGCATGGCATAGGCCCGGATCGGGGTCCGCGAATGCGGTGCCGGTCGCAGACGCAGGACATGCGGAGAGAGGTTGATCGGCCGGTCGAACCGGTAATGCGTAATGTGCCTGCAGGCAACGCGGATGGACATAAACTGAATAACTCCCCGGGAATCTGTCTGACGATCAGGTTCCTAGCTCTGTGATTGATCTTGCACGGCAGAGGTCGCCGCGGAAACCGAGAAAAAGGTCTCGAAAACAACCTTGCTTACATCATTCAGACGGGTCTGAAGATCGTCGATAAACTCATGAAGACCAATTGCCTTGATATCGTCAATGGTCGTGTAATCAAGGTCTGCCAGCAGACGCCCGAGCGATTTTTCGGCGCGGTTGGTAAAGCGGCCACGCATGGTCCCCGAAATATTGCGCAGCGACAGCTCTGCAATGATCAGGCAATGGTGAATCGCCCTCGGGAACTCGGCATCGAGGACCAGGAACTCGATGATCTCGTCAGGGACAATCTGGCCATAGTCCTTGCGATACATTTCAAAGGCGCTGGCTGAGCGCAGGATTGACCCCCAGAGGATATGATCGTAAGGCGTCCCGACATAATCCACCGAAGGCAGCAGGATAAAATACTTGACGTCAATGATCCGGGCGGTCTTGTCTGCCCGCTCCAGCATCCTTCCCAGCCGGGCAAACTGCCAGCCATCACCGTGTGTCATAGTGTTCTGCGACAGGCCGGTAAAGAGGTGGCTGGCAAGCATAACTTCAACGAAGAATTCGTGCGGCAGTTCAATTCCGCCGCTTTTGCGTGAAGCCTCCTTGACGAGCAGGTAGAAGGTATTGACCTGCTGCCACATCTCGGAGCTGATCCATTCACGCACCGAACGGGCATTCTCCCTGGCCATCTGCAGGCAGGAGAGAATCGAATTGGGGTTTCTGGTGTCGAATGTCAAAAACCGGACAACGTTCTCTTCATTGAAGTCTTCGTAAAATTCGTTGAACAGGTCTTCGTCGCCGGTCGTCACGATCAGCGGCTCCCACTGTTCGCCGACACCAGCCGGCAGATCGAGAATCATGTGATAGTTGGCGTCCATGATGCGCGCCACGTTTTCGGCCCGCTCGACGTAACGGGCCATCCAGTACATCGATTCGGCGACACGACTCAGCATGAGACACCCCCTTGCGGCAGAGAACAGGCCTCGACAACCCAGGTATCCTTACTGCCGCCACCCTGGCTGGAGTTGACCACCAGGGAGCCTTTCTTCAGTGCAACCCGGGTCAGGCCGCCGGGCATGACATAGATGTCTTCGCCGTAGAGGATGTAGGGACGCAGGTCAACGTGACGACCCTCGAAGTGGTCGTCAACCAGGGTCGGGACTCGAGAGAGTGCGAGAGTCGGCTGGGCGATGAAGTTACGCGGGTTGGCCTTGATCTGTTCACCGTATTCAGCGCGCTCCTTCTTACTTGCGTGTGGCCCGACCAGCATGCCATAGCCACCGGACTCACCGACTTTCTTCACCACCAGTTTGTCGAGGTTGGCCAGTACGTGCTGCAGGTCTTTATCGCGCCAACAAAGATATGTCTCGACATTGTTGAGGATCGCATCCTGATCGAGGTAGTAGCGGATCATCTCCGGGACATAGGCATAGACGGCCTTGTCGTCGGCGACCCCGGTTCCCGGGGCATTAGCCAGGGCAACGTTCCCGGCACGGTAGGCACGCATCAGGCCTGGGACACCGAGCATCGAATCGGAGCGGAACACCTTCGGATCGATGAAATCGTCGTCGATACGACGGTAGAGGACATCGACCGGCTTCAGACCTGTTGTCGTACGCATCATGACGCGGTCTTCAATCACCACCAGATCGCTTCCCTCCACCAGTTCGATCCCCATCTGCTGTGCCAGGAAGGAATGTTCGAAATAAGCCGAGTTGTAGACACCGGGCGTCCAGACTGCCACCATCGGCTTGTCGCGGCGCGGCGGTGCCAGAAACTGCAGTAGTTCCAGAAGCCGGTTTGGATAATCGACCACCGGCACAACGCGTGCGGCATCGAAGGCGCGCGGGAAACTGCGTTTCATGACCACGCGGTTTTCCAGCACATAAGAGACTCCTGACGGGCAGCGCAGGTTGTCTTCGAGCACATAAAACTGGCCGTCAGCGCCGCGCACCAGGTCGGTCCCGGTGATATGACACCAGATGCCACCCGGAGGGTTGAGACCCATACATTCCGGGCGATAACCACTCGCCGAAAGGACCAGGTCCTTCGGAATGATGCCATCCTTGAGGATTCTCTGATCATGGTAAAGGTCATTGATAAAGAGGTTAAGCGCCTGGACCCTCTGCTTCAGGCCGGCCTCCATCTGCGTCCATTCGTTATGCGCGATGATGCGCGGGACAATATCGAAGGGGAAAATCCGTTCGGTGCCCTGCTCGTCACCATAGACGCTGAAGGTGATCCCCATCTGCAACAGGGCTGTCTCCGCTGACTGCTGGCGGCGCCTGAGCTCTTCGAGTGGCAGGGCATTGAACCGATCGACCACCGCCCCGGTACCAGGTCGCGGACGTCCCTCTGCATCGAACATCTCATCATAAAAACCGTCGAGCGAATAATTATCAAAAATCATGGGGGGGTCCTTTCACCGGCAGGGGAATATGAACGATTTTGTTCTATAATTCAAGCGTATTCTTGGCCATTGTCAAGTATATATAATCATTAAGTAAATTTATGCATCAAGAGAGCTTGAAGCACATTTCAAGCCTGGGAATTAACGATATGGAAGAGCCTTTCAAGATACAGGTATTCGCGATGCAATGTCCGGTTGCAGTGAATCACCATCACACATAGAATGGGGTTATGAATTATCGCTATATATTCTGGGATAACGACGGCGTTCTGGTCGATACGGAGCGCTATTACCTGCAGGCCAGCAGGGAAGCGCTCGCCAGGGTCAACATTGAGCTGAGCAACGAGCAGTTCGCAGAGATTTCACTGGCGGCAGGACGCAGCATCTTCGATATCGCCGTCGCATCCGGAATCCCAGAGCAATCAATTGCCGAGTTGAAAGAGTGGCGCTACACGCGCTATGCGAGACTTCTCGAGCAGGAAGAAATTGCTCTGGATGGAGCCGCCGATGTTCTGAAAAGGCTCCACGGCAGGCTCGGCATGGCTGTTGTGACAAGTTCACAGAAACATCACTTTGAGATTATCCACCGCAGGACAGAGTTTCTGGACTATTTCGACTTTTGCCTGACCCGCGAGGACTATACCCGTAGCAAGCCGTCTGCGGAACCATACCTGCTGGCTTTGAAACAGTGTGGTCATGCAGCAGAGAATGTCCTGGTAATTGAAGATTCGCCCCGGGGCTTGAAAGCGGCAAAAGCTGCCGGGCTGGCATGCTGGGTTATCCCTGGACATCACACGTCAGCGCAGGATTTTGCCGGGGCGGACCGGATTCTCTCCGGCATCAGGGACGTCATGCAAATCACTCTTTGAGATGCTCCGGATGACGCACATTTTTCTCACATTTTTCTCAAAAATTAATCTTGCCAAACGCTTGCTGCTTTGATATATTTCGCTGAACTCTTCGATTGCCTGCAAGCCGAAGAGCTTTTGGACCCCGCGTATCCCCCCCCTCCTTACGCGGGGTCTTTTTTTTGCCTTTTTTCCGACCAACCAAACCATCCCAACGTCAACCTCGATTTCATCTTGACTGATCACCAAAAACCCTTAAAATTTGCTCATGTTCCCCTGACGATAGTCAGGGCTTTTGCCCCGTGATTCCCCACCTTCGCGGGGCTATTTTTTCTCAAAACCCGATCAGATTCTAAACGCCCGTAACAGATGGGGCATCAACTGCTTCTTCCTCGACAGAACACCCTTCAAGTCGAACCTCCCCACAGCGATTTGCGGATAGCCGACCGCGGAAACCAGGTCTTTCTCGCCGCGGACAATCAACTGGCTGTTCTGTTGCACGATATCGGTCACCAACAAACCGGCCAGAGCGAGACTCCGCCTGTCCGCAAGCGTTTCCAAGCCGGAGGCAATCTCCTCCCGTCGATCGTCGAACTCCTGGAAAGTCACGACTTCGACCTGGCCGATACCGAACCGCCTCCCATCAACATCGTACTCCTTGAAATCAGCGGTCAGTAACGACTCGATGTCCGTATACGCCGCAATGGTACTTCCGGCCTGGAACATCTGTCGGCCAAAAGCCGGTGCGTCCAGTCCCGAGCATTGCTCCAGCCAGGTCAGAAGTTGCCGGTCGGTGTCGGTAGTCGTCGGTGACTTCAACAGAAGCGTATCGGACAGCAACCCCGCCAGCATCAGGGACGCAACCTTCGGCTCCGGATCAATCCCTGCCTGACGATAAAGCGTCGCAACCACCGAGCAGGTGCTTCCCAGGGGCTGGTTGATGAAACGAATCGGCAGTTCCGTGTGAAAATTACCCAGCCTGTGATGATCGATAATTTCCAGGATTTCTACCTGGTCTGCTCCAGGCACAGCCTGGGTCAGTTCATTGTGATCGACCAGGATCAGCTTCAGAGGCGATGGCCGGATCAGGTTTGATTTGGTGCCAACCCCGCAAACCCGTCCATTGTCATCAATCACCAGTACCCCCGGAGCGGTACTGCGTATCAGTACCTTGCGGATTTCATCAAGCCGGTCATCCGGGTGCGCACGGGGAACATCTGCATCGGCCAGATAACGTACCGGCGTCGAGAGTCTTGCCAGAAGGGCGCAGGTTGCCGTGTCATAGGGCGAGCAAAGAATGGAGACTTGCTTTTCGCAAGCGGCCGTAACCAGGTCATCATCGATGACGAGACCTCCGGTCACCACCAGAAGCCTGATGCCGAGTTGAATGGCATGCTCCTGGATATTCCGGCGATCACCGGCAAAGACCACGATGCGCTGCGGGTCAGTATCCGCCAGCCGTGCCCTGAAGCTTTCCAGGGACATCGCCCCGACAAACAGGTCAAGCTCATCGGTGCGTTCGCCGTCCACCATGTTAATCACATCTGCCTGGAGACAGGACTGAATCGATTTCGGCGATGAAAGGACCCGCCGAATCGGCTTTCCGGCTCGCGGCAGAAAAATATGTTCCGTCATACGTTTGAGGATCAGGGCGCCGAGTGGGGTACCATCGGCATCGACCACAGGCAGCATGCGGATATCGCGCTGGCGCATCAGGTCAAGGGCGTTTGCCAGCGGGGCATCGGCATCGATCAGCGCCGGAGATTCTCCTACCGTGTCCCGCAGCCTCGGGTAGACATCGGTGAAAAGCTTAGGCTGTGGCTGACCGATGGCATCGAGGACAAATTCCGTCTGCCTGTTAAGCCCGCCGACGCGTCCCGGAAAGACGTTGTTTCGCCCCTGCCGCTGACAAAGCTCTGCATATGCAATCGCACTGCAGATCGAATCCGTATCCGGGTTTCTATGACCAACAACAAAAACTCTCTCCGGCTGGCTCATTTGCCCTCCTTGTCCAGGTAACCTCGTACGTCTCCCAAACCGATCAGGTCCTCTACAATCCCTCGCCCGGGAACTCCCAGCTCATCGAACCAGAGATAAAGGCTACCGCTGTTGGTCTCGAATATCTCTGGGTCTACCTTTACCTGGATCAGCAGGCCATGATCCGGGAAATAGTCCTGACTGGCCTGCTCCTCGACAGTCAGGACGCTGACTTCAAAATCGATAAAACCCTTCCCGGAATAAGTGGGGATCAGAACCTTTGTACCGCGTTGCAGCGGGCCATAAATTCCGGCTCGCAGGTTATAAAAGGCCGTCAACACATCGACGGGATGCTGACCGTCGGGGATATCATGCTGTTTGGTCGAGCTCAAGACACCTTCTTTGAACTTCTCCTCGGTAATCTTGCCTCGCTCGTAGTCGAAAGAGCGGATCTTGACGCGATCCGTCCACTTTCCCCATCTCTTCTTCCTGATTTGCGACACATGCTGAATGCTGTCCAGAGAGCCATCCGGCAGCAATCGCATCAGTGAGCTGTAGGTCTGCGTACGATCTCCCGCGAGCCATGACGCGATCCCCAGAGTCCGGCCAATCAGCACTGCGCGCAGAACATCCGGCTCTCCGGTCTCGACCAGTCGCAGTTCACCCTCCGCCAGCCGGGTGAAGAAGAGGAAATCGATCCCGTATGAATAATCTTCGCCCGTCAACTGCGAGAGAGGCTTGATGATGCCGAAATCCTGTGCCCATGTGCAAGCCGGTACGGACAAATGTAGTGAACAGAAAATTGCCATCAGCAGGCGAAATCGTGTCATCAAATAAACAGGCTGGCAACAAAGAGACAGTAAGCGCCCAGCAGCAGCAGGCCTCTCTTGCGGTCCAGCTGCAGACGAGGCAGCATGATGGTCAGAAGTGCAATCAGGAGAACACAGAAAGCCAGCATGACCGGGAAATCCATCTGCAGAGCTCTTGCCTCTATGACAATCGGGTTGAACATCGGACAGATCCCGAGGACAAACAGGATATTGAAGATGTTGCTACCGATCACGTTGCCGACACTGATATCCATCTCTCCCTTCCAGGCGCTCATCACCGAAGCGGCGAGTTCCGGGAGACTGGTGCCGATGGCGACGATCGACAGGCCGATAACCATCTCGGAGACTCCGAGCAGGGTCGCAATCATCACCGCGCCCCGAACCATCAATTCGGCACCGACCCCCAGACCGGTCATACCGAGGACGACCAGAATCACGTTCTTGCCACGCCCGGCAGAAGCCTCCCGGATCACCTGCTCAACTTCACCGCCTGTCGGCACCGACGGGTCCCGTGCCGTAACAACGCAGTAGGCCAGGAAGACCAACAGGCAGAGAAAGAGCAGCAGACCGTCCAGGAAGTTCAGGACGCCGTCAAAGGCGACAACATAGAGGCCAATTGAGGCCACGACCATGATCGGCACTTCACGGGTCAACGTGGAACGCGCCACGACAACCGGTGTAATCAGGGCTGCCACCCCAAGGATCAAACCGATATTGGCAATATTCGACCCAATGACATTGCCGGCGGCCATGGCAGAGGCCCCACGCACCGCGGCAAAGAGAGAAACCAGGAGCTCAGGCATGCTGGTCGCGAAGGCAACCACGGTGAGCCCGACAACCAGTGGTCGTACACCCATCGACAACGCAAGCCTGGAACTTCCCGTGACCAGATATTCGGCACCGTAATAAAGCAGCAACAGACCTGCAAGAACGAGGATAACACCCAAAAACATCAATAAATCCCTATCGGTCTACAAACACACTGAGTGAACGACTGAAACACGTAACAGTCTAATACCTGCTTCCCTTGCTGTCGAGACCTAGTCGAGCACAACATGAATATCTTGACTTAATTATCATTAAAGAGCTAATATTCATATATTCAATTATTAACTGAGGGTGAATTATGGCAAACGTTGAATTTGACAAAACCATCTGCCTCGACAGGGAAGCCGAGATTCTCAAGGTTCTTGGCCATCCGGTGCGACTGAAGATCGTTGCCGGTCTCATGTCCCAATCATGCAATGTGAAAAAAATCTGGGAATGTCTCGAATTGCCCCAGGCGACCGTATCGCAGCATCTGGCACTGCTCAAGAATAAGGGGATTATTGATGGCAAGCGAGACGGCGTCGAGGTTTTCTACCAGGTCACGTCAATCGAGGCCCGCAAAATCGTTCAGTCTTTGATGGAAAATTTCTCCTGTAAATAACCGGAACACAGAGAGCAACAGCATTCGGCAATGATTACAGACGGTGGCTGCAGTGATTCTGCAGCCACCGTTTTTTCATGGCATTTTAAAAGTCCCTAGATAATCCAAGAATGAGTTGCGAAAGGATTTATAGTAATCGTTTCCAAGATATTCTGTGAGGTTACTGTTAATCGTGATAAATAATAAATGGCCACCAGTTTCAAGGTGGCCACAATTTTTGGTTGAATCTGGTTTAGAGACAATAGAACTAAAATGAATTTTCGATGACCACCTCGCTAAGAGGTAATTGGCCTGGCTTAGGCCAAGAATCCTTTGTTTTTTTACCTATAGCCACCATAGCACCCATCAAATGGTCATCAGGGAGGTTGATAAGTTCACCAACCTTTTCTATGTCGAAACCAATCATTGGGCATGAGTCATAGCCCATAGCCTTGGCTGCAAGCATGAGAGTTTGCATCGCCATGCCTATCGATCTCTGAGCCTCGTCGCGCTGCAACCAATCACGACCTTCATGAAATGGCCCCATCCAGTTAACAAGAAGATCAGCAACCTCCTTCGGTGCATTCTTCCAATAACGCTGAGGATCCTTAGTCCACGCTTTGACATCCGCTGTCATAATGATGAGAAGGGATGCGTCAGTCATTTGGGCCTGGTCATTACCGTACTCTGTACGGATTCTTTGGCGGATGTCAGGGTCTCGAACAATGACAAACCTCCAGTGTTGAATATTGAAGCTTGTGGGAGCTTGAATAGCAGCATGTAAAAGCTTAGTCTCCTCCTCTTTGGTAAAGCGGTGAGCGGGGTCAAATTGTTTAATCGCCCGACGCTGATAAATGGTATCAAATGTGTCCATACATTTCCTCCTTTCAAAGAGTTTCTTATTCTTTCCGCATAGTATATAGCTGATTCGAGAAAATGCTTGATTGCCTATATAAAGAAAATGGCCACTCGTTGTCAGATGGCCCTTTTTGTGGGTTAAAGAGCGTCTTAAATTGCTCTATCCATAACACGCACATTTTCGTCTCAAAAGTGGTGACTATAAGAAAAGCCCCCGGTTTTTCAGGAGTCAAGGAAACAAGGTAGAGCCCTTTCCCCATCAGAGTAATAGCGAACTTCAATCGTGTTCCCTTCTGGGTCCCTAAAATAAATTGACGTGCCAGTCCCATGTGCTCCCCAGCGCTTGACTGGTCCTTCCTCAATAACAACACCTTGCTCATTGAGTATTGCCTGAAGGGCTTTTGATCCAGCTTCGTCAGTCGCAAAGCAGAAGTGGTTGAGGTTAGGACGACATACTTCCTCTGGGTTGGTTTTCTCCCACATTTTTTTCGGGAAAAGGTCGATGATGCTGTCGGCAGAAAGCCTTACAGAGGGAAAGGGAACCTGCCCCGCAGTAAACTCCTCAAGCCTCTCGCCCGGCAATTGCAGAACTTCAGTATAAAACTTGACCATTTTATCAATATCGACAACGTTAATGACAATATGATCGAATATGAACTCCATGCCGATCCCTCCAGTGTCTGTAAAGGTTTAGAGTACGAACTTAAATAAGACATTGACGATATTCTTTAAAGGATTGTTACATGCCAATTATACTTGGTCGTAAGTTGAGGTCAAAGTAGAGAGGTTCTTGTTTGTATTACTACATTGTTCTGAGGGACTGAAATTGGCCAAAACGGGTAATTCTTATTGATTCTGACTTCTAGTAACTGAAACCTACAAATTTTAAACAACTCTTTGCTCTTCCCCCCAATAACCTCCAGAACTCCTTTTCCGAATAGAGTCTCTTCCAACAATTGCCCATCCAGTAGACCGCATGAAGCTAGTGACTTTATGTTCTTCTAGTAGATTATCCAGCATCTGTGGCTTAACCATGTCGAATCTGCCATCTTTATAAATTACTCGAATAAGCATAGGCCCTCCCTACTCATAGAAAGATAAATATCTCTAAATAAGCAAAACTTACACCTAAATTCTAACATACTGTTTTTCTGTATAAATTCACCTCATAAATCTCAATTAAAGTTATTTGTAAAGATTTCCGACAAGAACTTAACAAAAAAGGCCACCAAGGATCGAACCCTAGTGGCCATAGTTTTGTGTATTAAAGAGCTTGCTGAATACCTCTATCAATAAGAAGCCGTTTTTCTTCTCGCAAGTCGTGATTTAAAATAAAACCCCCGATCCGAAGATTGAGGGTTTTCGTATTTTAGAAAGGGTAAGAAGTGAACATCTATTTTACAGTTAAAGCATTTTTAACCGATTTGACTCCCTCGACCTTGCGAGCAACGTCTTCGGCTTTTTTAACGCTTGCTGCCGAATCAACAAACCCGCTTAACTGAACGGTCCCCTTGTATGTTTCTACTTCAATCTGCAGTGTCTTCAGAGACGGTTCATCAAAAATCGCGGCTTTGACCTTGGTAGTAATGATTGAGTCATCAAGATACTGACCGGGAGTTTCACTTTGTGCAGAGGCTGTGCATACCAGCAACAAGAAGAACAAGCCGACACAAAGAAGAACCTTTGAAGCGAGATTGGGCTTTATCATTATTATTCTCCTCTCTGAAATGTTGCGAATTTTTAAATGAGATTACCTCGCAGTGGTAGCTTGTCAAGTTAATCAGCCACCGAGGATCACAGCGTCCGGAATCTCGTAACGTTCATCACCAATACGAATTATGTGGAGATCATCTTCTTTATTGGCACGGAATTCAGGGTAACCATCAGCCTCTGAAGTATCAGCACCAGTCGGTTTACCCATGCGGAAAAATATTGCGCGATTGATGGAGTCGGTTTTTTTTATCACAACCGTGGCGTAGCCTCCCCCCGCGCGAGCGACACCGAATTCGCATTCTGTCATGGGTTGACCACGATATTGCGCACAGGGGATTGTCCCCGTTGCATCGAATATCCCCTGTCCGGCGCGCAAAGCTGAGTCATCAGGACCTGTCATAGCCATGCCATTCGGCGATACCGCTGGTTGCAAAAACTCCGCTGCGACATAGCCAACCGGGCCACCTCCAAACGGTTGGACATAACACCAGGATTGGCCTTCCGATGCCTCACATCCCAGGTTGTCGAGTATCGTGCCTTGAAAAAATGCCGCCACTATTTTTGACGAGGTTGATGGTTGTTCCCGAAGGTTAAGTCCGCTCGATACGCCAGCGACCTCCCAGTTGCGCGGACCACCGTTCTCAGGTGAAGCGGGGGCCTCAGCCAAAGGAGTTTTCATTTCCTCACGTTCCCAAACATATATACCGGCATCGGCCATCAGGCTAAGATAAAGTCTGTCATTATCGAGAAGATAGCCTCGTATGTATTCTGTATCTGCGGCAATGCTTTCATCCATGCTAGGAGGTGGACACATTGCACGCGTGACAGCGAGGGAGCTAAACTCGAAGCGGCCGCTTACACCATCTTTACTAGGTTCAAAGGACCATTGCCCGCGAGCAGAATTGCAATTCAGGCGCATTTTGACAGTCCCATCATCGTTGAGATTCATAGTATATAGAGAAGGGTCTCTGGGGCGCTTAGTCCCGATACTGTCATCCATTGACTGAAATTCAACAAAATGCCAACTCGTTTTTGTGAGAGGTTCGTTGAAATTAGAATTTGGACTTGATGAAGCAATGGTTCCTGTCAACAACATAAATGTCCATGAAACTATAGATCCAATGCTTATCAGAAATGCTCGCTTCATGTAGTGCTCCTTCTATTGTGGATACACAGAATGTTAAAGATGACTTGCCAGGCGCTATTGGGTCTCATCCCGGCTACTCTTATGGGAGATTTCTCGTTCTTATACATCTGCTCCTATCCTTCTCCGGGCCCTCTCCCAGAATTTTACCTCAGGATCGGAATTTCGACAGGTCACCCGTTGCAACTTCTTGACAAGGCGGTCTGATCATATTTAATCGATTTTTTTATTGGGTTTATCTCGGCACCTTATTTCTTTCGGTTACAACGCTGTCGAGAAGTATTTTGTCGAAAACATAGAGGATCTTCTCTTCAAGTTAAATGTTAAAAACGTCCTAAACATTTTCGATTTTCTTTGATTAGAGGCGGCCCATATGAGTTCGAATAATTTTGATATAATGGCGAAAGCGTTTTCAACGAAACTTTAGGCAGGCATGTCCGACTTTTAAGTGTAAGCTCTATGAGCCAATTTCACCATGACCTATAAAGTTAATATTGCCATAGTCATATCCCTCTTCTTGTGGGCACTGACTGGCTGCGCAGCTTTGAAGACCCCCGCTTCGTTTGATCCACCCTCGATCAATGAAGTCCGTTTCCGGGACCGCTCACAGTCAAAAACCGACCAGGACGTCAGAGTATCTGTCGCCGTTCCGACCGCAGATGAAACGAAGCAATTGTTCCTAGCCGATCTGATTAGAAGAGAGATCCAACCGGTATGGGTAAAAATTGAGAACCACAGCAAAGATACTTACTATCTCATTTCAAATGCGATTGACCCGAATCATTACTCACCTATGGAGACAGCCTATGCGCTTGGTCGCGGCTTCTTCGAGTCCTATCGCAACAAAATGGAGAAGTATTACCGGTCGATGAACTTCAAAAACCCGATACTGCCGGGTACGGCTGTATCCGGGTTCATATTTACCAATCTCGACGAAGGGGAAAAAGTGGTGCAGATCGATCTTGTTGCAGAAGAACGGGTCAAGTTCTTCACCTTTTTCGTTCAAATCCCCGGGATGCGGGTCGATTATCGCATGGTGGATTTCGACAGCTTGTATCCGCAGGATCAGATTATCGACCTGAACGAAGCGGAACTGAAGGTTGCGTTGCAGACTCTGCCCTGTTGCACTACTAACGAGGAAGGTCTCAAGAATGGCGACCCTGCGAATCTCGTGATCATAGGAGAATTCAAGGATATCGCCGCTGCTTTTGCACGCCAGGGCTGGCTTCCTGCCGAAGAAACTTATTCAACAGCCGTCTGGAAAACCATCAAATCTTTCCTGTTTGGTTCGCGATACCGATACTCTCCCGTCAGTCCGCTCTATTATTTTGGCCGGCATCAGGATCTCGCCCGTCAGAAGCCGCGTCACGATATTCACGAACGTAACCATTTACGTTTGTGGTACAGCCCCTTTCGCTACGACGGCAAACCTGTCTTTATCGGTCAAATCAGTCGGGATATCGGTGTGCGATTTACCATGAAAGCCCGTCCACCTGTAACTCACAAGATCGACCCCGATATCGACGAAGCAAGGCATTCTCTGGTCGAGGACCTGTTGTTCTCACAGATGCTTACCAGCGTCGGTTGGATCAAGGGGGTTGGCATTACCAGGGCCTCGAAACCGAGGGAAAATCTAACCGGGGACCCATATTTCACAGATGGTTACAGAGTTGTGCTGGTCCTCGAGCAAGGCCCGGTAGCGCTGGACCAGATCAAGGCACTTAACTGGGAGAGCCCCGGGACGTTCCACATGGGGTCTTCTGAAGAGTGATTAAAATGGTTAACGGCCTGTATGATGATGAACATTCTATTGGCCAGAGGATTTACGGCAACAACAGCCCGGAAAACAATTGCTTGTTTACTTCGATAATATTCGTCACAAACGAGCCGAGGTTGCGATGATAAAAAAGCTGATGACTATCCTGGTCGTTTGTCTCGTCGCTTGTATATCCATCTTTGGGGGATCATCAAGGGTCAGTGCCGAAGAGGTTTTTGTGAGTATCGGCGGGGGAGACTTTTCCGGGGTTTACTTCCCCACCGGCCTGGCGATCGCCAGAATGGTCAATGCCAAGCGCCAGAATTACGACATCCGGGCTACGGTCGAAGCGACCTCCGGATCGACTTTCAACCTGAACGCGATCCTGGCCGGGTACATGGATTTCGGCCTGTCTCAAGCCGACAAACAATATCACGCGGTCAAGGGATTGGCGGAATGGGCAGAGCAAGGTCCCCAGGAAGAGCTAAGAGCCGTATTCAGCATTTACCCTGAATCTGTCACCTTGGTCGCTGCAGACGACGCAGGAATCAACACTATAGAAGATCTCAAGGGGAAAAGGGTCAGTCTCGGCAATCCAGGGTCGAGTCAACACCGGGTGGTCACCAATATCCTCAGAGCCTTCGGCGTCGATCCTGACAGTGATGTTAAGGCACAGACCGTCTATGCATCGGATGCCCCTGATCTGCTGCAGGACAATCTTATCGATGCGTATTTTTTTACAGTCGGACACCCGAACGATACGGTACGAAAGGGACTGTCCGGTACCCGCGAAGCCCATGTTGTACCGATTTCTGGGCCCGCCGTGGAGAAGATGATTGCCGAAAAAGTGTATTACACCCGGTATAGGGTTCCCATGCAGCGCCTATATCCTGATCTAAAAGGGCAGCTTGAAGATGTCGACACTTTGGCGGTCCTGGCAACTTTTTCCACTTCATCAAAGGTGCCGGAGCAAATTGTTTACCTAGTGACCAAAGAAGTCTTCGAAAATCTCGATCAGTTTCGACAGGAGCACCCTGCTCTTGCTATATTGACGAAAGAGAGCATGCTTCAGGGTCTACACGCACCGTTGCACCCTGGCGCGAAGAGATATTTCCAGGAAATTGGATTGATCAAGTAGGGCAAGGGTGGGCGACAGTTACTACCAGATCGCCGGTCTGAACGGATTTGTCCGATGGGCCTGACCGCATCGGGTCTGCAGATACTGCACGGAACAGCAGAAGAATCACAGAGCGCGTCTTAATCGATAAGGATCATTCATGCGGAGATACAGTTGTTTTGTCTGCAACATTCTGGTCTTGCTGGTCATATCAGGCTGTATGACCCGAAACATGCCACCCACTATCGAAGATTTCTCGAAAGTGCCTTCGATGCCGCCATTGGCAGTTCTCGGTGTTGAGAATCAGCCTGCCCCCGTTTTTGGCCCGGACGAGGAGTATTCCAGCAGCACGCTTGAGGAGATTGGAAGACGGGGGTTGTTCGAGACCCATGGGCCGGAATTGAATCAGTTTGCATTGCTGAAGAACGGCGACGTGTCTTTCACCGTCCGCGCACAGCTACTCGAACAGGCCAAAAAGTCTATTCGAATCCAGGCGTTGATCTTTGCCGGTGATGAATCGGGATTGTATCTCGCCGAGATTCTGAAAAGGAAAAAGGCTGAAGGACTGGATGTCCGGTTGATCGTCGATGCAACCGCCAACCTCGGCTTGCAGACCCAGTGGATGTATTTTGACTTAAAGCAGCACGGCATAGAGGTCCAGGGCTATGAATCGCTCTATCTGCAGTGGCTCAACGAGGTGCCGATACCTTTTCTTTCGCCTGCAAAAGACCCTGAGGCACCGAATTCCCGTTATCACGAGAAGATGTGGATCGTGGATGGTGATACGGAGAATGGGGTTGCGGTAGTTGGCGGCTTGAACATCGCCAATGAATACTTCCGGGTTGATCCGTCTGAGCCGAGCGATTACTGGCGGGATCAGGATATCGTCGTCAAAGGCCGCATCGTCGCGGACATGGTCACGGTTTTCGAGCGCAATTACCAACACTTCGTCGACATCAAGGAAAGCCGGGGTTTATTGGATACAGACCATTATTGGCAGGCAACGCGGGATTTCCTGGATACAATCGGTAAACTGGACATCTCCTATGTGACTGATTCTGATCTAGAGGAACGTGTTTTACAGATGGCGCAGGCTAAGCCATCCCTGAGATTTATGAACGCGCGCGGTCGGTTCTTTCAGAACCGCCCCAGACTGGGAGAATCCTTCATCCAGCAGGCCTACATGAAATTGTTTGAAAATGCACAGCGGGAAATCATTATCTGCAATGCATACTTTATCCCGTCCGCAGAGTTCATCGACGCGGTCAGAGGTGCACTCAGCCGTGGCGTACAGGTGATCATTCTGTCGAACAGCCCCGAGACGAACGATCTTCCAGAGATAACTATGGTTGGACGGAGTTATTACAAGGACCTTCTGGCGATCAATCAGGAGGAGGCCGCCCAAACCAGCGGCGGGAATGTCCAAATATGGGAATGGTATGGCTGGCGTTATGACGAAGAACGGCAGACCGAAGGGACCATCCATGCCAAATACGCCGTCTTCGATCGTCGTTACTCGCTCGTCGGGTCATATAACCTCGACCCGAGAAGCGAGCAGCTCAACAGCGAGACGGTTGTGGTTTTTGAAAGTAAAGAACTGTCGACTGATCTGGCAAAAATATTCTATGAAAACGATTTGACATTTAGCCGGAAGGTCTCTGCACAAGCAGCAGAAGAATTCAACGAACCGACTGATGCACTGTATAAGCTCAGAAAAGATTTTGGCAGTTTGTTCGAGCCGATGCTTTGATATGAAACCGGAAAATACTAGG
>Ga0316198_10000724_pt1 | contig 18022 bp, 14 predicted proteins | sample OudBieAanoxic_MG_FD_204935 | JGI IMG/M metagenome (GOLD analysis project Ga0316198, IMG submission 204935) | Coastal sediment microbial communities from Oude Bieten Haven, Netherlands - site A anoxic | ecosystem: Environmental > Aquatic > Marine > Coastal > Sediment | place: Netherlands...
ATCCCCTTCACGGTCTACCTCGACCGTCAGGCCGACGGCGTCCGCCTGGACATCCAGGGCCAAAGCATCCTCCTCAAACGCGGCCAGTACTCGCCGTGGGTCTCGGTGGAATTCGAGCTCCTTCCCATCGTCGGCACCGTTCGCGGCAACGCCCGCTTCCTCCTCAAAGAGGTCGGCCCGCACTTCAAGCTTTACGTTACGCCCATCAACATCGACCCGGTCCACCAACCCGAAGGGGTGGTCTACCCTGCCGAACTCGGCGCCGAGATCGCCCGTGACATCGGGGCTTTCTGGACAAAGGGTCTGCCCTGCGACACCAAGGCGTTTGACTACAAAGTGCTCAACGACGAGGAGTACGTCGGTCAGGCCGAGCTGGTGCTCAAGGAGCGGATGGCGCTCTTCGACCACCTCTGGTCGGGCTTCGACACCGGACTCTTCTATTTCTACGTCTCGTCCACCGACCAAGACGCACACATGATGTGGCGCAACATGGACAAGACCCACCCCATGCACGCGGAGAGCGACCCGCGCTTCGCCGGCTACATCATGGATCTCTACGCCGAGATGGACAAGCTGGTGGGCAAGGTTCTCCCCGCGGTCGATGACAAGACCCTGCTGCTGATCTGCTCGGATCACGGATTCACTCAGTTCGGCCGCCAGTTCCACCTCAACACCTGGCTCCGCGACAACGGTTGGCTCGCGGTCAAACCGGGCGCCGAGAAAAAGCCCGAGACCTCGATCTTCGACATCGACTGGAGCAAGACGGCCGCCTACGGGATTGGTTTCAACGCCCTCTACCTCAACCTCAAAGGACGAGAAGGAGAGGGAATCATCGATCCGGCCAAGGCGGGAGAACTCACCGCCAAGCTCAAGACCGAGCTGCACTCGGTCGTCGATGACGAGACCGGAAAGAAACCCATCGCCAAGGTCTACGACCGGGACAACTTGTACACCGGCCCGAAGGTCGGCGAGATGGCCGAGATGCTGGTCGGCTACACCCCCGGCTACCGCAACTCCTCGACCTCGTTCATGGGCGCCACGGGCTCCGAGATCATCAATCTCAACCCGTGGGCCTGGTCGGGCGACCACTCCATGGCCAAGGATCTGGTACCCGGAACTCTGTTCTCGAGCCGTCAGGTCGCCGCGAAGAACCCGAATATCATCGATCTTCCGGTGACCATCCTCGACTGGTTCGGGATCGAGCGGCCATCGCAGATGGAGGGCAGCTCGATTTTCCGGGGATGATGCTCAAGGCCGCTCTTCCCGACTGTCACCAACCGGTAACGAACCGAGTTGTCGTGTGCTACCGTCGCCTCTGCACAATTTCTTGAAGGAGACGTGAATGAAGACATCGAAACTTGGGCTGGTTTTGATACTGACAGCGGTGGTTTTGATCCCGTCGGTGGTGGCTGCCGACGACGAACCCGATGCCAAGCAGACCAACCGCTATCTCGGCGACCGCTGGAACGTTAGGATCTTCGGCAATCTCAGCACGCTGACAAGCGATGTCTCCGCCGGCCGCGATCTCGGCGCCCTGATCAACCTCGAGGACCTGCTCGGCTTTGACGATCAGATGACGACATGGAGCATCGACGCGTTTTTCCGTTTCACAAAGAACAAACGGCACACGATCCGTTTTTCATACGCCGACTACTCCCGAGACGCCTACGCCCTTGTCCAGGGCACCGTCCCGATCTTCGATGTCGAGTTCCTCGGCGAGTTGAACAGCTCCTTTGGCAACCAGGTCGGTACCTTCACCTACCAGTACAGCTTCACCAACACCAAGAAGACAGAAGCGGGCGTTTCGGCCGGTCTCGGTTTCTACAAGTACTCACTGGACCTCAACGGCCGCTACATTCTCGACCAAGATCCGAGCCTCGAGGAATTCGGGAGGCGGTCGGAACAGGTGCTGGCGCCCGTTCCCACCATCGGATTCTTCCTCAACTACGCCATCCGACACAACCTGATCCTCGACCTCAAAACCTCCTTCATCAGCCTCTCCATCGGCGCCCACGAAGGCCGAATCTTCAACAATGCCGCCAGTCTCACCTGGTACTTCAGCCGGCACTTCGGTCTCGGCCTCGGTCTGTCAGGCTCCGATGTCGTCTATGAGAACACCGGAGGCGAGAACCGGATCAAGGTCGATCTGCGCCAGACCTCGTTGACCCTCAGCGCCTCTCTACTTTTTTAGGAGATCGAATGAAAAACGCCACGATCGGAATTGTTATCCTGCTCGCCCTTGCCGCCTCGCCGGTCGCGGCGCAGAAGGTCTATGTCGACTACGACACCTATGTGGACTTCGACTCGTTCAAGAGTTTCGCCTGGGTGGACACCAACACCACTTCGCTCAAGCTGGACTACCCCGAGGTCGACTCGATGATCAAGAACAACATCGAGTACTACATGGTCAAGGGCGGGATGATTGAGGATCTCAAGGATCCGGATGTTTACGTCACCTACCACGCCTCGACCAGCGACCAGACCCAGCTCATGACCTCGACCTTCGGCTACGGTTACGGCGCCGGCTGGTCCTGGGGACCCTACTGGGGGCCGATGATGACCTCCGGCACCATCGCGACCGATTTCAAAAAGGGAACCATGATCATCGACATCTGGGATGCGCGAAAGAAAGAGGCCCTCTTCCGCGGAACGATCACCAACGTCTATGTCAACGACCCTCTGAAGGTCATCAAGAAGATCGACAATGGGATCGACAAAGTCGTGAAGAAATTCCGCGAAATGCGCGCCAAGGAAAAGAAGTAGGGCTGGAGAAACACATGTACAAGACCATCGGCCTCACCGCCATCATCGCCATCACCATCGTGGGCTTCGCCACGCCCGCGGCAGCGCAAAAGTCCTATATCGACTATGACCGAACGGTCGACATGAAGAGCTTCAAAACCTACGCCTGGGCATCGACTCCCGATATTTCGATCTATGACGACAACCCGCTGATGCACTCAAGGATCAAGAACGCCATCGAGTACTACCTGGGGAAGGGCGGGATGGTCGAGAACACCGACGACCCGGATCTCTGGGTCACCTACTACGGTGAAGCGGACCGCGACTTCCAGGTCAACACCCACGCGACCGCCGGCTACGGCTTTGGTGCGGGCTGGGCATGGGATCCCTATTGGGGCAACACCGCCGTCGGGATGACCGCGACCACACCCGTCGAACAGAAGGCCGGAACTCTGGTCATCGACATGTGGGACGCCAAGACCATGAAGATCGTTTGGCGCGGGACCATGACGGCCACCATTCCCGCAAACCCCCAGAAGAGTCACAAGAAGCTCGACAAAGGGATCGAGAAAATGGTCGAGAAGTGGCAGAAGATGTACGCCAAGGACCAGGCGGCAGGACAATGAATTCTTAATTTTGAATTCTTAATTTTGAATTTTCGGACAATGCTGAGAGGCGGGATATGAGAATGCGATTGGGTTTGGCAACGGTGATTCTGGCCACGGCTTTCGTGGTGATGGTGAACTTCGGGTGCGCCGCCACCAAACCATCGAGCGACCCATGGGTCATTGACTATGTCGGCTCACCCGACGATGTCTGGGCCGCGTGCCACATCGCCCTGGTTGAACTCGACTACGACGTTGAGTCCGAGAATCGCCAGGACGGTCTTGTTCGCGCCGTCAGAGCTGGCGCCGAAGAGGGCTCGATCGACGTGTTATCCCTCGACCAGATCATGCGGACCAACGACGTCAAGGTCTATGTCCGCGCCGCCGCCGGCCCTGATCAACCCGCCATGGATTTCTCTCGCAAGGAAGAGCTCGCCAAGGAGTTCCTGGCCATGGTCAACGGGTTGCTCTACAAATAACGGCTACTGGACATACCCCAGGCTCTTGAGCTTTTTGAGGGTTTCGTCGTCGAGGGCGGCGTCGGTCCGCAGCTCGGGGTCGAGGGAGGTGGCGGTGACCATCTTGGACCACGCCTCGAGATCTCCCATGAGCTTGGCGAGCTTGTCGGGTTCGTTCTCGGCGATGTCGCGGAGTTCGAAGGGATCGGCGGCGGTGTTGAAAAACTCCACCATCCCCTGCTCTCCCCTGGCCACGGCCCTGAAGCCCGCCAGCGCGACATATCGTTGACCCGCGCCCATTTGACTCTCACCAAAGGCAATATATGGCGGCGTCGCGGTGCCGTTGATGACCGGCACGAGGCTCGCACCCTGGACACCCGCTGGGAATCCGGCGCCGGAGAGTTCGATGAGCGTCGGCATGAGATCCATGACTTCGACGATCTTCGAGTTGACGCCCGCCATCTGGCCACCGGGAAGACGGATCATCATGGGAACGTGGGTCACGGCGGAATAGAGCGTTTCACCAAAGAGATCATCGTGTTCCTGGAGGGCGAAACCGTTGGTCCCGAGAACGGCAAGGGTTGCCTTCTTGTCGAGCCCAACGGCTTTGAACTCGTTCATGAACTCGTCGATGAAGACATCGATGAGCTGTACTCGGGCGGCGTACCAGTCGCGGATCCGCGCCATCTCGTCATCACTGAAGAGCAGCGGGTTGTCGCCGTCTCGTGAGGCCAGAACCTCGTTCACCCGCTCATTGCTGACGGCTGTTTCCGCATCGAGGATCTGATCGATTTCATCCAACGCGCTCGATCCCCAGCCTGCGATCAGCAGCACGAAGTTCTCATCGGTGTGCTCGCTCATCCACAACCGACCATCGAGCCCCGGTTTGCTCACCACCTGGTAGGAATCAAACCCCTGGGCGAGCCCGTAGTCGGACCCACCCGGCGCTCCCTCGACAAAGGCCGCGGTAGCGACACCGGGCCCCCCGAGGACTTCGGCCAGGGTGACGGCGTCGGTCTGGAGAAAATCTCCCGCCGCCCGCAGCCCGTTGGTGGTCGGATACATCCCCGACAGCATCGAGGCCAGCGAGGGCACCATCTCGGGCGCCTGGGCAAAGGCCCATTCGAAGCGCACCGACTCCGCCGCCAACGCGTCGAAAGCGGGGGTGGCCACCGGTGCGCCGTAGGCGCCCAGGGCATCGGCCCGGAGCCCGTCGATGGCGATGATCACCACCGGGTGCGGCCCCGCCGGGAGACTCACGCCCGCCTCCTCCACGGCGGTTCCACCGCCGCACGAGAGAAGCAGAACCAGGGCAACAACGATGAACGAAAGACCGGCTAGTTGTTTCATCTGTGCAACACCCTCCTGAAACGGACGGAGTCTACCATGCGAGTTCGTTACCGTACCCGTACCCGTACCCGTGCACGGGTACGGGCACGGAAACGGAGATGGCCACCGTCCCCAGGGGTGGCCAGCACACCGTGTCATCCGGTACCATACGCACTCCGCCCCCGGCGGAATTTCTCAGCATGGAGACAATCGAATGCACCGTTCGTTCATCGCCCTGATCCCGCTTCTCACTCTCACTCTTGCGTGTGCGCCGGCGACACCGCCTCCTCCGACGCTCGACAACGGCCTTCTTCTCTCCCTGGCCGTCTTCGAGAAAGGCCCGGACGGTCGCCCGGCGCCGCAACCCGCCCAGCTCGGCATCCTCACCGAAACCGGCGACGGCTGGAGCTATACCGCCGTCTCCGATACCGGCTCCAACGTCTTCCACAAGGCCATGGTCTACGAGCCGCGTCCCGGCGAGGCCGGCATCCTCACCGCGGGTGGCGGCGGTGCTTCCTTGAAGTTCCTGAAGGTAGGCGCGGAACCGGAGATTCTCTGGGAAGCCGATTTCGGCGGCAAGTTCAGCCGGATGCGCGATGTCGAGATCGCCGATATCTTCGGCGACGGTACTCCTTCGCTCGCCGTCGCGACTCACGACCAGGGCGTTGTCGCGGTGGTCAAACCATCGGGTGACGGTTGGGAAGTTCTGGAGATCGATGGCGAACCGAACACCTTCGTCCATGAAATCGAGGTCGGAGACCTTGACGGAGACGGCCTGGTCGAGATCTACGCCACCCCGAGCCTGCCCAACAAGCTCGACGGCACACCCCAACCGGGGTGGGTCGTTCGCTATGTCCCTGCAACCGGCGAAGGGCGGGTCGACGTCGCCGATCTGGGCGATCGCCACGCCAAGGAGATCCTGGTCGAAGACGTCGACGGCGACGGCACCGACGAACTCTATGTCGCCATCGAGGCGGTCGCCGGCGGCCGGGTGGAGATCCGCCGCTACGACGCCGAAACCGACCCCGCCGAAGGGGCTCTCGTGGCGAGCCTCGAGGACAAGCTCTGCCGATTCCTCACCGCCGGTGACATCGATGGAGACGGCAAGAAGGAGATGGTGGCGGCCGCCCACAAAAGCGGGCTGTGGCTCCTCGAACCCGGCGACGACCCGCACGGCTTGTGGTCGATTACCTCCATCGACCGCAATTCCGGTGGCTTCGAGCACGCCGCGATCCTGACCGACCTCGACGACGACGGAGTGGATGAACTCTACGTCGCCAACGACAACGCCGGAGAGATCAACTGCTACCGCTGGAAGGATGGATCACCGGTCAAAGAGACCCTGTACACTCACCCCGAGGGCCTCTCCGGATTCACCTGGAACATCATGCCGGTGCCGGTCGAACTGGTGCCGGGCGGTTGAGAAAACCGGCGACGCCAACGAAAGGGAGTGTCATGGTTTCCACCAGGTCTCGTGAGGTTCACCTCGTCAACCGGCCCGATGGTCTTCCGACAGGGAGTGATTTCGCCATTGTCGACACCACCATCGACGGACCTGGTCGCAATGAGGTTCAGGTCCGCAATCTCTGGCTCTCGGTCGATCCCTACATGCGCGGCCTCATGGGCACGACTCGAACCTATGTCGATCCCTACCATCTCGGCGACGTCATGACCGGCGGCGCCATCGGCACCGTCGAGATCTCAAACCACCCAAAGCTCGCCGAGGGCGACCTTGTGCTCAGCAACCACGGGTGGCGCGATCGGTTTGTTGCCAACGGCGACGGGGTCCATCCCATCGATCCGAATCTCGCTCCGCCCCAGGCCTATCTCGGTGTCATGGGGATGCCGGGCTTCACGGCATGGTTGGGAATCCACGAAATCGCCCGCCTCGAGGCAAGAGAGGCGATCCTGGTCTCCGGCGCCGCCGGCGCGGTGGGTTCGGTGGCCTGTCAACTGGCGAGTCGAATGGGAACCAAGGTCGTCGCCAGCACGGGATCCGATGACAAGGTGAAGTGGCTCGAGGACAACGCTACGGTCGAGGCTTTCAACTACCGCAAGACAAAGCATCTCTACCGTCAACTGGTGAAGATCTGCAGGGACGGTTTCCACGTCTATTTCGACAACGTCGGCGGCGATCACCTCGAGGCGGCGCTCATGAGCATGCGCAACCACGGCCGGGTCGTCATGTGCGGGATGATCGGCCAGTACAACGCTGAACACCCACCGGCCGGTCCGAGTTCACTCATCGTCGCCATCACCAAGCGGTTGACCATGCGCGGTTTCATCGCCTTTGACCACGCCGAACTCGAACCGAGATTCCAAGCGGAGATGGCGGGACTCATCGCCAGCAATCAGATCCGTTGGACCGAGACCGTCTATGACGGACTCGAAAATGCTCCGGCGGCCTTCCTCGGGCTTTTCAGCGGGGCAAACACGGGGAAGATGCTTGTGCGGCTTTAAGGAATTCTAAATTCTTAATTTTGAATTCTTAATTGCGTCGCAGACGCCCGTATTTGCCGTGCGATGGAAATTAAGAATTCAAAATTAAGAATTTAGAATTGAGGACTTTAAGGCTCACAGAACGCGGTCTCGGTGCCCGTACACCGCTCCCATCGCGGTTCAACAGGCAATCGACCGCGTACCTGGCACCCCTCCCATCGCCTCGACGACGGCCTCAGTTGTTCTGATCCTCGTCCATCCTGGTGAACTTGAGCGGCGCCTCCGAATCTCCGGCGTAGATCAGCAGGAAGGGTCCATCCACGGCGACGCGGTCGACGGCGCCGAGGGCCTTGTGGAACCGATCCTCCTGGACCATCACCGCCTCCGGACACATCATTTTCGTGCCCGCACGTGGACCGAAAGAGAGCTCGCCGTTGGTGAAGGTATACCTCCCGGTAAAACGATTGCATCCGCCGTTGCCCGAAACCCGGCCCTCGCCGTCGAAGGCGAGTGTCGTCTGGACCATATCCATCACGCCTCGGCCGCCGAGATCTTCCAGAAGCCATTCGCCGGCAAGCTCCGTGGGGTCGGGGATGTGGGGGGTGACCTGAGCGGACGCAGCCGCCCCGGATTCATCAACCTCGTCCACCGTCGTGACCGGCACGACCTCAAGCTGCTCGGCCTGGGGATCCGAGGCGGAACACCCCAGCGCGGCGAGGGCCGCGATCGCGAGCGGGATCACGAGCCCAGTGCGCGCGGCCCGCACGATCTCAGCCGTTCCCCACGGTCACCGACACACCGGAAAGGCTCTGGGTCGTGACGGTGATGGAGATGGGCGGATTCTTCTTCAGCGCTTTGACGGTGATCTTCTGGTCGCCCTTACGATTCACCTTGTAACGTTCGTCGATGGCGAAGTCGAGCTCTTTGAGCATATCGCTGGTGGTCGCCTTGGGTTTGGACTTGGCCAGTATGTTGACCCTCACCTTGACCGGATCCCCACCCTGCGGCTGGACGATAAACTCAACCACGCCGTTGGCCTGGGCCTTCTTGCCGCCGATGGTGATCAGCGTTTTCTGGCGAAAGATGATCGGGATCGCGGCCACCGGAGGCTCGGCCTCCTCGGCGGCGACAGCGGCCGCCGGCGTGGCTGCAGCGGCCGGCTCAGCAGCGGCTTCCGGCTCATCCTGGGCGGCCGCAGCGGCGGGCTCCTCCTGGGCCGGCTCGGCAGCAGCTTCCGGCTCCTCCTGGGCGGCCGCAGCGGCGGGCTCCTCCTGGGCCGGTTCGGGAACCGGGGTCGGCTCCTCCTGGGCGGCCGCAGGCGCCGCCGCAACCATGACGATAACGAGCAACGACATTAGTATTTCGAGAAACAGCTTATTGTTGGTTTCTGCAATGATCACGGTTGCCTCCATCCTTCACCGAGTATCTAAACGGAACAATAACACGAGCCGCCGTGCGCGGCTGATCAGTCCTCATTTCAAATTCTGGCGAGAAACGACCCCGGCGAAGCCGAGGTCGGAGCTCGTCAGAATTTGACTTATTCCGGCATTTCCTCCGCGAGTTCGACCACCACCGCGAAGCGCTGACCCTCCGGACTCGCACCGTCGCTCAACGTGACCACATCGGCGTCCACGTTGCCGGCTCGAAGAACATCCTCGAGAACCGGCGCCAGCGCACCACGATCCTCATCGGGGCCACTGATTTCAAGCCTGGTCACCGGCCACCGGAGGCTTTTCTGCGCCTTGGTCTTGGTGCCACGAATCGCAGTGAGCACTTCCACCGCCGCCTCATAGGTGCTCTCGTGGTCGGGACCGGGGACTTCCTCGACCTCGGCGACGAGCGGCCACTCGGCGGTGTGAACACTCGGGCGATCGTCATCGGCAAACCGCCACGACCAGACCTCTTCGGTCACGAAGGGGACAAACGGTGCAAGCAGACGGAGAAAGGTCCGCAGGGCCCAGCTCAGGGTGGCCACGGCCGAACGACGGCCGGGGGTGTCTTCCTCGGTATAGGAGCGCAGCTTGACCAGTTCGAGATAGTGATCGCAGAAGCTCCAGAAGCTGTCCTCGATGACCTGCAGCGCGGTGGCATAGTCGAAGGCATCAAACGCGCGCGTCGACTGGGCGATGACCTTTCGCATCCGCTCCACCAAGGCCAGATCGAGGGGTTCGGTGATGCTTTCCACTCCGGGCATCTCACCATCGCCCACCGCCCCCTCGAGCTGCATGAAAACAAAGCGGCTCGCGTTGAAGACCTTGGTCGAGAGCCGCTTACCGATCTTGAAAACGGCGGGATCGAAAGTCGTGTCGGTGCCGAGCCGCGCCCGCGCCGCCCAGTAGCGCACTGCATCGGAGGAGAACTCGACGAGCAGATCATCCGGGGTCACCACGTTGCCTTTGGACTTGGACATCTTCTTGCGGTCAGGATCGAGGATCCAACCGGAGAGGATGATGTGGCGCCAGGGGATCTCGCCCGAGTGCATCCAGGCCTTGACGATGGTGTAGAAGGCCCAGGTTCGGATGATGTCGTGCCCCTGAGGCCGGATGTCCATCGGGAAGAGGCGATTGTGGCGCTCGTCGTCGGTCCCCCAGTGGCTCTGGATCTGCGGCGTCATGGACGAGGTCGCCCAGGTGTCCATGACATCCGGCTCGGCGGAGAATCCACCGGCGACGTCGCGCTGATCATCGGTATATCCGGGTGGCGTATCGGTAAGAGGATCGACCGGGAGGCTCTCCTTGTCCGCGTAGATCGGTTGTGAGAAGTCGGGTTCGCCATCCGGACCGACGAGGTACCACACCGGGAAAGGAACCCCGAAGTAGCGTTGGCGCGAGATGCACCAGTCCTGGTTGAGACCCTCGACCCAGTGGGAGTAGCGGGTCTTCATGTGCGCCGGGTGCCACTGAATCTTGTCGCCCTGGGCGAGGAGCGCCTCCTTGTGTTCGAGAATCTTGACGAACCACTGGCGGGTGGGGACGAACTCGAGCGCCCGATCGCCCTTCTCGTAGTACTTGACCATCTGATCGGTGGGTCGGGGCTCTCCAACGAGGGCCGCGCCCTCCCACCCGGGAAGACTCCCGTCCTCGGCGAGTAATTCGGCAATTCGCTTCTTAGCCTTGCTGACGTAGGTTTCTGCGATTTCATCGTGGGCGCGTTGGGCAGCGGCGGTATCCACACTCTCGAAGGGTGCCTCACCGATAGTCGCCGGAAGAACGCGGCCATCGCGGCCGATCAGTTGTTTGAGCGCCAGGTCCGATTGCTTCCACCACTCCACGTCCATGGCGTCACCAAAGGTGCAGACCATGAGAATGCCGGTCCCCTTCTCGGGATCGGCGTGCTCGGCGGCGAGGATCGGCACCCGTGCACCGTAGAGCGGCGTGATGGCGTATTTGCCGAAGAGCGCCTGGTAACGGTCATCATCGGGATGGGCGACAACGGCGATACAGGCGCCGAGGAGCTCTGGCCGAGTGGTTGCGATGAGGAGTTCACCGCCGTCTTCGACCCCGAAACGGATATCAAAGAAAAGCCCCTGCCTGGGCCGGTCCTCGACCTCAGCCTGAGCCACGGCCGTCTTGAAGTCGATGTCCCACATGGTCGGAGACTCGACGTTGTAGACTTCGCCGCGCTCGACGAGGTCGAGGAAGCTCAGCTGCGAGACTCTCCGGCAGTGATCATCGATGGTGGCGTACTGTTCGGTCCAGTCGAGGGACAGGCCAAGGTGGCGCCAGAGGTGTTCAAAGGCCTTTTCGTCCTCATCGGTGACCACACGGCACGCCTCGATGAAATTGCGTCGGGAAACATCGTCGACGCTTTTGTCCTTCTTCCCCTTCTTCTCAGGCTTCCAGTCCGGGTCGTACGGCAGCTTGGCGTCGCACCGGATCCCGAGCAGATTCTGCACCCGCCGTTCCGTGGGCAGCCCGTTGTCGTCCCAACCCATGGGATAGGCGATGTTCTTGCCGATCATCCGCTGGTAACGGACGACGAGATCCTGGTGGGTGTAGCTGAACACATGACCCACGTGGAGAGACCCCGATACAGTGGGCGGAGGGGTATCGACCACAAAAGTCCGCTCCCGGGGCAGGGTCGGATCCCATCGGTAGATCCCCCACTCCTCCCACAGCTGACGCCACTTGTCTTCGACCTCGTGGTGTTTGTATTTATTGGGAATCTCGGCCATTCGCTCCTCCACCAGCACGCATTTTTGCGCGTCCGCTGCAATGTCGGCGCATGATAGCAGAGGACATCGAAGACCAAGTCAATCTCGACTCGGAGATTTTCGAGATGGTTTCTCGACTTGAAAGTCATGCAAACAAACAATTTAAGGACCGGGCTTTGTCACCTCTCCACAAAATGATTTGCAACCCGAGCTTGACAACGCGAGTCGCCTGGGCTCTCCTTTGCATCCTATGGCGCATGCACTCATCATCGTCGAATCGCCGGCCAAGGCCCGAACCATCTCCCGTTTTCTGGGTGACGAATACATGGTGGAATCGTCCATCGGCCACGTTCGGGACCTCCCGTCCGCGGCTTCCGAGATCCCCACAAAGTACAAAAAAGAGAAATGGGCCCGACTCGGCGTCGATGTGGATCAGGACTTCAAGGCTCTCTATGTCGTCCCGAGCGGTAAGAAGAAACAGGTCGACACGCTCAAGAAGAAGCTCAAGGAGGCCACCGAACTCTATCTCGCAACTGACGAAGACCGTGAGGGTGAGGCCATCGCCTGGCATCTGATCGAAGTTCTGAAGCCGAAGATCCCGGTCAAACGACTCGTCTTCCACGAAATCACCCGCGCAGCCATCGCCCAGGCCCTCGAATCCCCGAGGGAGATCGACAACCAGTTGGTCGCCGCGCAGGAAGCACGACGGATCCTCGACCGCCTCGTCGGCTATGAGATCTCACCGGTTCTGTGGCGTAAGCTTCGTCCGAAGCTCTCGGCCGGACGCGTGCAATCGGTGGCCACCCGTCTCGTCGTCGCTCGCGAAGAGTCGCGGATGCGGTTCATCGAGAGCGGATTCAGCCGGATAGAGGCCCAATTCGCCGCCGAGAGTACCGAATTCTCGGCCCGCCTGGCCGAGCTCGACGATCGCAAGATCGCCCTCGGCAAGGATTTCGATCCCGAGACGGGCACACCTAAGAACAATCAGATTCTGGTTCTGACCAGCGACAAGGCCAAGGCCGTTGCCGCCGAGCTGGCCGGTGCGGCCTTCACAGTCGATGAGGTCAAGGAAAAACCCTTTACCAATCAGCCGTATCCGCCGTTTATGACTTCGACCCTGCAGCAGGAGGCCGCGCGCAAGCTCCGGTTCAACGCACAACGCACCATGCGTGTCGCTCAGAGCCTCTACGAGAACGGCTACATCACCTATATGCGCACCGACTCGTTCACGCTGTCGAACGAGGCTCTGACCGCGGCTCGTTCGCAGGTGAGCGAGCTCTACGGCGACGAGTACCTGCCCGAGAGTCCGAGGGTCTACAAATCCAAGTCGAAGAACGCCCAGGAGGCCCACGAGGCCATCCGCCCCGCCGGTGACAGCTTCAACACACCCAAGAGCCTCGCCGCGAGTCTCGAAAAAGACCAGTTCCGTCTCTACGAATTGATCTGGAAGCGCACCCTGGCTTCGCAAATGCGGGACGCAAAGGGTGTTCGCACCAATGTCCGGATCTCCGCACCGACCAGCGAAGACGGCCCCGCGGTCTTCACCACATCCGGCAAGGTCATCAGCTTCCCCGGCTTCCTCCGCGCCTATGTCGAAAGCTCCGACGACCCCCGCGCCGAGGTGGCGGATCAAGAGAAGCTTCTGCCGCGGCTCGTCGCCGGGCAGCACCCCCAAGTCGGGGGCGTCAAAGCCACCGATCACGCGACCCAGCCGCCTCCGAGATACACCGAGGCGACTCTGGTCAAGGAGCTCGAAGCGCGCGGCATCGGAAGACCATCGACCTACGCCACCATCATCCAGACCATCCAGGATCGCGGTTATGTCTGGACCAAGGCTCAGACGCTGATTCCGACCTTCACGGCCATCGCCGTGGTCCATCTGCTCGAGAATCACCTGCCGGATCTGGTCGACTATGATTTCACCGCCCGCATGGAGGACGAACTCGACGCCATCGCCGGCGGTGAACGCGAACCCATCCCGTGGCTGCACGACTTCTACTTTGGTGGATCTAGCGCGAGTGGCGGTCGCCCAATCATGCGGATGGGGCTCCAGGGTCTGCTGAAAGAGACGACTGAGGGCATCCACCCACGGGAAGCATCCAAGATCCCCATCGGCAACGATGCCGACGGCGGGGAGATCGTGGTCCGGATCGGCCGCTTCGGGCCCTATGTCCAGCTCGGTGAGGACGGGGCGCGGGCCACGGTGCCCGAAGAGCTGCCGCCCGACGAGTTGACGGTGGAGCGGGCCCTGGCTTTGATCGCACAGGCCGAGACCGGTGGCCGCGTGGTCGGCGAGTACCCCGAAACGGGCGAGTCCATCCACATCAAGGAGGGCCGCTACGGCCCTTATGTCCAACTCGGTGAAAACGGCGGCGACACCAAACCCAAGATGGCGAGTCTATGGCCCGGGATGACCATGGAAAACGTCACCCTCGAAGACGCGGTCAAGCTCCTCGCGTTCCCCCGGGAAGTCGGACCACACCCGGAAACCGGCGAGATGATCACAGCCCTGGTGGGCCGGTACGGACCCTATATTTCCATGGGCAAGGAGAACCGCTCGTTGCCAGACCATGAGAGCCTGATGCTCTCGGTCGAGGACGCGGTGGAGCTCTTCAAACAGCCCAAGGGCGGGCGTGGGCGGGGTTCCGCATCGGTGATCAAGGAGATCGGGCCGCACCCCGAGAGCAACGAGAACCTCCAGGTCAAGACCGGCCGTTTTGGGCCGTATGTGACCGATGGCACCGTCAACGCCACGATCCCCAAGGGCACCGATCCCGAGTCCCTCACCATGGATCAGGCGGTGGAGTTGATCGCCAAACGCGAGGAACGGATGCGGGAACAGGGCAAAGACCCGAGAGCGAAAAAGAAGAAGAAGGCAGCACCGAAGCGGAAGAAGAAGGCGTAGGTCTCAATTCTCAGTTCTTAATTTTTAATTCTCAATTACATCGCAGGCGCGCGCCAGGAAGGTGCGATGGATAATTAAGAATTGAGAATTCAAAATTGAGAATTCCATGGGCCTTTTCGATGCCTGGGAGGCCACTCGCTCAGGCGCGATCGATTTGACACCGCTTCTCACGAAGTGTAAGCTTCCGCGGCTTCGTGTCAGGAGGATGAGGTATGGCAAAAAAAGGACATCGCATCATCGTCAAGCTCAAAAGTACGGAGAGCCCGTACATGTACTCGGTGATGAAGAACAAGCAGAACACCCCCGACCGGCTTGAACTCAAGAAATACGATCCCGTCGTGCGTAAGCACGTGGTCTTCAAAGAGTCGCGCTAACATCAGTCGCGGAGGGCGCCCACCGGCGCTTGCGCCGGCGTCAAGGCCCGGACCAGAACGGAAACCCCGCAGGTCCGGGTCTTATTGTGTCCGGAGCCATCGCACCGTCGCAACCACGAAGACTCGAAAGCACGAAGGCATCAAACACCAAGACATCGCACCACCGCACAAATAAAACGCAGAGGCGCAGAGACATCGCAGCCGATGATGGCGGCGGAGTCGGTGTCGGTCGGACCGCCACCACCTGTGAATTGTCTGGGCTGGACGAACGCTGGCGTTTGGATCGCCCAGACAATTCACAGGCACGCCGTGCCTATGGCGCCTCTGCACCTCTGCGCCTCTGCGTTGATGACTTGCAAGGTCTGCGATGCTTCGCGACGGCTTCGTGTCTTGGTGTCTTCGTGGTTGCGACGTCGCGATGGAATCTGTGTCCATCTGTGTGATCTGTGGGCAGCGATGGTTGCGACGTTGCGATGGAATCTGTGTCCATCTGTGTGATCTGTGGGCAGCGATGGTTGCGACGTTGCGATGTCTGCGTGTGCGATGCTTCGCGTCCCTGGCGCCTTGGCGGTTCAACCCTGCGACGGCCTCGCGATTCTGTATCATGAACAAGCCGTCACACCCGGAAGGAGAGCTGGCCGACCATGGACGCACTCAGAGAATTCCTCGAGTTCATCGAGTCGTCAAAGCCGGAGTCCGTCGAAAAGCTGATGCGCCGCGTGCTCCTCAAGAGCCGCGAACTCACGGGGGCGGAAGCCGGCACCATCTTCATCGTCCGTGGTCGCGGGCGCAGCCGGCGGCTCGAGGCGGCCGACTCGCAGAATGACGTCATCGCCGTGAAACCCGCTTCGTTCATCGTGCCCATGACCCCCTCCTCCATCGCCGGATTCACCGCCACCACCGGAGAGACCGTCTTCGTCGAAGATCTTTATGATCTTCCCCTCAGCGTCCCCTACACGTTTGATCGCCGATTCGACAAGCGGCACGGGTATCACAGCCGTTCCATGCTCTCCTTTCCGCTGCTCAACTACGACCGCAACGTCGTCGGCGTGGTCCAGCTCATCAACCGGAGAACCGACGAGGTCGATCGACCGTTGGCATTCGGTGAAGAGCAGGCGGGCCTCATCGTCCCGGTCAACCACATCGTCGGCAGCGCCATCGAACGTGCCGAGATGCTCGGGCGAATCAAGGCGCAGAATGTCAGGCTTCGCGATCGCAACAAAACCCTTGCCGAGCAGAGGGAGAAGATCGCCGCCCTGCACGAGGAAACCGAAGAGGCGTTCCAACTCTCCATCAACCTCCTCGCCCGTGCAGCCGAGGTCCACGACACCAACACCGCGTCCCATGTCCTGCGGGTCAACGAGTATTCCTACTTTATTGCCAAGACGTACGGGATGCCCACGATATTCTGCGACGAGATCCGATACTCGGCTCAACTCCACGATGTCGGCAAGATGAGCGTGGATGGGATGGTCCTCCGCAAGAATGGACCACTCGACGATGACGAACGGGCCGAGATGAACCGGCACCCCTACTTCGGCTATCAGATCCTCGAATCCTCGGACCGGCTCCAGATGGCAGCGGCCATCGCTCTCAGCCACCACGAGCGCTGGGACGGGACCGGGTATCCCAACGGACGGCATGGCGAGGAGATCCCCATCGAGGCGCGGATCGTCGCCCTGGCGGACATCTACGATGCGCTCCGCTCGGCACGCCCGTACAAGGCCGGGTTCAGCCACGACCAGGCACGCAAGATCATCCTCGAAGGCGACGAGAGGATGGACCCGGAAGGCCACCTCGATCCGGACCTGCAGCGCCTCTTCGCCGATCGCCATGAGGGCATGGCGGAGATCTGGGAGCGGCTGGCGGATTGAAGGATGCAGGATGCAGGATGCAGGATCGAAATCTTCGATCACCCTCACACCTATTTTGCCTCAGTTGTGGCCTGAGACCTGTCACCTGAATCCTGAATCCTGAATCCTGCATCTCGCATCGAGTATCATTCCCACCCATGGGCAAACTCATCGATCCCAACCGTACCCGACTTGCACGCCAGGCTCGTGAAGAGCGGGCAAAAAAAATCATCGCCGTCGCGGAAAAATCGTTCATCCGCTTTCCGTACCCCCTGATCACCCTCGACACCCTCGGCCAACAGGCGGGCGTCAAACAGGGCCAGGCGACCCTCGCCTATCGGACCCGTGAAGAGCTCTTCATGACCGTCATTCTCACCCGGATGAAGGAGTGGTACGACGGCCTCGAGACCAGTCTTCGAAGTTCGGATGACCCCTTGAGTCGCGAGGCGGCGGCCGTTCTGGTGGCATCCAGTCTGGCCGATCGACCCGAACTGACGCGTCTACTGGGTCCCCTCCACATGTCCTTCGAGCTGCACGAGGACGGGATGCAGGTCCACCAGTTCTACCGCTGGCAGCGGGAACGCCTTCTCGAACTCGCAAATCTGTTGGCAGACCGCACACCCGGAATCCACCAATGGAACGCCTTTGACGCGATCTACCGCGCCCAGCTCATCGCCGCCGCCGTCCACCCGGTGGGCCGTCCGGTGGGAAACCTCGCGGTCGATCTCATGGCGGAAGACCACCAGGTCTTTGCCCTCGATATCGAGGACGAAGTCAAGCGGGCAGTCCTCAGTAGTCTGCAGGGCTGATCACTTCAAGCGAAGCTGGCCGCCCTTGACGAGTTTCCAGATCACCAGGAGGGCGTCGATCTCGGCGAGAGGCGAGATCTTGAGGATGTTCCCCAGCGGACTGATTCCGTCGATGCGGGAGAGGATGAAACCCTCGGTGGGTTCTAAATCAAGCTTCGACAATTCACCGATCCCAATGGCGAGTTCAGGCACTGACGTCGGCCCGATGCCGCACTTGGAAAGCCGCTCGCGGACTTGGCTCTCCACACCCGAGATCTGCTCACGCAGGATTCGATCGTGGGGCTCGAGGCTCGCGGCCGCCTGAAGGTGGCGAATCGTCATTTCGAGCTCCCCGGACTCGAGGTGGTCACGAGCG
>Ga0316198_10000725_pt1 | contig 18010 bp, 19 predicted proteins | sample OudBieAanoxic_MG_FD_204935 | JGI IMG/M metagenome (GOLD analysis project Ga0316198, IMG submission 204935) | Coastal sediment microbial communities from Oude Bieten Haven, Netherlands - site A anoxic | ecosystem: Environmental > Aquatic > Marine > Coastal > Sediment | place: Netherlands...
CACCTGCGCCATCCCGTGCACGACTGGGTGAGCGTCATCGACAACCGGGCAGGCATTCTCGGAGGCGTTCGCCTGTGGGAGGACGAGCACGCGCGCGACGCGGCCGCCCCGGCCCTATGAGGGTCACGATGGGTGAGGCAGGACGTCCCACCGGCGGTTGGCCAGCGAAGGGTTGACCGTGCGCACCTCGGCGACGCGTCCGACGTCCACGTCGCCAGCCACCGTGCCGTCCTGCTCACCCAGCTCGGCGACCAGCAGCCCCATGGGGTCGACCAGTCGGGTCAGCCCGCAGTAGCGCTGCCCGGACTTGGCCACGCCGGCGACGTAGACCGTGTTCTCGATCGCCCGCGCGGCCAGCAGGGTGGCCCAGTGCAGCTGCTTGCCCGGACCCCTGAGCCATGCGGCCGGCACCAGCAGCGCGTCGGCAGCAGCGTCGACGAGGGCGCGCGCCTGCTCCGGGAAGCGAAGGTCATAGCACGTCATCAGCCCGACGGTCAGCGTGGGGCCCTCCCGGCTCGGCACGGCGAGCGTGGTCGCGGTTGGTTCCCCAGCACTGAGCAGGTCGGACTCCCGGTAGCCGAACGCGTCGTACAGATGCGCCTTGCGGTAGGTAGCGACCAGACCGCCGCCGGGTTCGACAGCCACCAGCGTGTTGAACGGCCGGCCGCCCTCGACGGTCTCGAACATCCCGCCCACCACGGTGGCGCCCGACGCGGCGGCAAGCTCACCGAGCAGTCCCACGAACGGCCCGTCCAACGACTCGGCCGTGTCGAGCACGGACTCCCCGTCACCGAAGTCGACCTGTGCTGCCTCGGGCAGCACCACGAGGTCGACCGGGCCGGACGACGCCAACCCTGCCGACACCGCATCCCGGATCGTCACGCGGTTGGCGACCGGGTCGGCTCCGGTGGTGACCTGGACCAGCAGCAGACGCACTAGGCCCGCCCCGCCCCACCGTCCACGTAGAGAACCTGCCCCGTGACGAATCCCGCCGCCTCGGAGGCGAAGAACGAGATGGCGTTGGCCACATCTTCGGGCTCGCCGACACGCCGAACGGGTGTCCCGGCGGCGACGCTCTTCTGAAAGTCGGCGAACGAGACGCCGATGCGCTCGGCCGTCTGCTGCGTCATGGCCGAGGAGATGAAGCCGGGGGCGATCGCGTTGGCGGTGATGCCGAACGGGCCGAGCTCGAGAGCCAGGGTCTTGGTGAAGCCTCGGATGCCGGCCTTGGCCGCGGAGTAGTTGGCCTGACCGCGGTTGCCGTCGCCGGCGATGGAGGACAGGTTGACGATGCGTCCGTACGTGTTGGCCACCATTTGCTTCTGGGCCGTCTGGCTGCACAGGAAAGCGCCCTTGAGGTGCACATTCATCACCAGGTCCCAGTCGGTGTCGGTCATCTTGAAGAGCATGTTGTCGCGGATCAAGCCGGCGTTGTTGACCAGGATGTCGACGCGGCCGAGCTCGCCCGCCACGGCGTCGAAGCCCGCCTCCACCGCAGAACGGTCGGAGACGTCCATCGCCACGGCCAGCGCCCGTCCACCGGCACTCTCGATTGCTGCAACCGTGTCGGCGCAATCGTCCGCTGACAGGTCGCAGACAGCCACCGCGTTGCCGTCCGCAGCCAGCCGAATGGCGCTCGCTGCGCCGATTCCTCGCGCCGCGCCGGTCACCACCGCTACCCGCTGGGTGCTGGTGTCCATAACCTTCCTCTCGTGATCACCGTTCGGCGCCGCCGTCCCTCGGCGGTCGTCGCTGGGGGCAAGCGCCGATGAGCACACAGATCCCGTTCACCGACTCGCAGTCGCCCAGTGGCACCATCTTGCTCGGTCGCCGCAAGGTCAGTCCCGTCCGGGCCATCGGTATTCGCCTCGCCATCGCGTTGGCGGTGCTCGCGGCGGTGGTGGCGATCGTCTACCTGGATCGCGACGGGTACGTCGACAACGCCGACGGTTCGGTGAGCCTGCTCGACGCGTTGTACTACTCGACCGTCACGCTCTCGACCACGGGCTACGGCGACATCGCCCCGGTCAGCGAGACCGCGCGTCTTGTCAACGTCGTCGTCATCACGCCGTTGCGCATCATGTTCCTGATCGTGCTGGTCGGCACGACTCTCGAAGCACTCACCTTCCGCAGCCGTGAGGCGTGGCGGGTCGACCGCTGGAGGAAGAGCGTGGACAACCACATCGTCGTCATCGGCTACGGGGTCAAGGGCCGCAGCGCCGTCAAGACCCTGCTGGCGAACGAGGTTCCGCGCTCCAAGGTCGTGGTCGTCGACTCCCTCCAGACCAACGTGGCCGAGGCCAACGAGGACGGCCTGGTCGGCATCGTCGGTGACGCCACTCGTTCTGACGTCTTGCGTCGCGCGTCCATCGAGAAGGCAACCAAGGTCGTCATCTCCCCGGAGCGCGACGACACTGCCGTCCTGGTCACGCTGACCTCGCGCAGCATGAATCCGGACGCGACGATCATCGTGTCGGTCCGCGAGGAGGAGAACGCCGGCATCATGCGTCACAGCGGCGCCGACTCCGTGATCACCTCGTCGGACTCCGTCGGACGCCTGCTGGGCATGGCCGCCGTCAGCCCGACCTTGTCGGGCGTGCTGGAAGACCTGCTCTCCAGCGGTGAGGGTCTCGAGGTTGCCGAGCGGCGCGTCCTGCCGCGCGAGGAGGGGCGCACGCCATGGCAGCTCGACGAGCCGGTGCTGGCAGTCGTCCGCGACGGCGAGACGGTGCCGTACTACTCCCCGGCGGTGGGCCACCTCGTGCGTGAGGACCGGATCATCGTCGTGCGCCCGGCCGAGGAGATGCTGTGGGCCAAGAAGGTCGGTCCGGACGACGAGTGAGCCGGTGGGTCAGTCGTCGCCCACATGCGCATAGGTCACTGCGCCGAACCCTGGTCGACCATGCGGTACCCGACCCCCCCGCACGGTCTCGATGAGGTCGGCCATCCGGGCAGTCGTCCTAGGCTGGCTGGATGCGTGCGATCACCCAGACCGAGCCCGGCGGGCCCGAGACCATGGCGTGGACCGAGGTGCCCGACCCGCAGGTCAGCGCCGGCGAGGTGCTGCTGGACGTCACGTCGACCTCGGTGAACAGGGCGGACGTGCTGCAGCGGCAAGGGCTCTACCCGACACCTGCCGGGGCGTCGCCATACATGGGTCTGGAGTGCTCGGGGACGATCACCGCGCTGGGAGCCGGGGCTGGCGAGCAGGGCAGCCGATGGCGGGTGGGCGACGAGGTGTGTGCGCTGCTGGCAGGCGGCGGCTACGCCCAGAAGGTGGCTGTGCCTGTCGAGACACTGCTGCCAGTACCCGCAGGTGTCGACCTGCTCACTGCGGGCACCCTGCCCGAGGTGGCGTGCACGGTCTGGTCGAACCTGGTAATGACGGCAGGACTGCGGGAGGGCCAGACCGTCCTGGTGCACGGCGGATCGAGCGGAATCGGCACGATGGCGATCCAGGTGGCACGGGCGCTGGGTGCGCGGGTAGCGGTGACGGCAGGCAGCTCCGAGAAGCTGGACGCCTGCCGCGACCTCGGGGCCCAGATCGCGGTCAACTACCGCTATGACGACTTCGTGGAGGCGCTGCGGGCACAGACCGACGGACGCGGGGCCGACGTCATCCTCGACCTGGTCGGTGGGGCCTACCTGGGCCGCAACGTGGATGCGCTGGCGCGCAACGGCCGGCTGGTCATCATCGGCCTGCAGGGCGGCGCCAAGGCCCAGATCAACCTGGGCCTGCTGCTGGCCAAGCGCGCCGGCGTGATCGGGACGACGCTGCGGGGACGACCGTTGGGCGAGAAGGCCGCCATCGTGGCTGAGGTGCGCGACAACCTCTGGCCGATGGTGGCCGACGGACGGGTGCGCCCGATCGTGCACGCGGTGCTCCCGATCACCGAGGCGGCAGCCGCCCACCGACTGCTCGAGAGCAGCGAGCACATCGGCAAGGTGGCCCTTCAGGTGGCCTGACCGCCCGCGCGCCCGTTCAGCTGCTCTGCAGGCGGCCCGGCTCGACCTCGCGGAGGTAGGCGTGGATCTCCACGTCGGTGACCATCCCGATCGAGGTGTACAGCCCCAGCGCGCCGGTCGTGTTCTCGGTGTCGACGGTGAGCTCGCCGCGGCGACGGCCGGCGAGCCGGTAGGCCTCGAACGTGTCGAGAAGCAGCGCTCGGGCGATCCCCCGACCGCGGTGGGCAGGCAGCACCGCCAGCTCTGCGACGTAGCCGATGTTCTCCTCGGCGCTGCGTCCGCTCGCCTTGACGACGCCGACGATGTCGCTGTCCACCACCGCGACGCGCCAGAACTCCCGGTCGGGTTCCGGTTCGGCCTCGGCATCGGCTCGGTAGTCGGCGTATGACGTCGGCACGTAGCCGAAGTGCTCGACGAACGACTCCTCCACGACCTGGTGGAACCGACGCCATCCGTCCTCACTGAAGTCGAACGGAGCGATCCGGACGTCGCTACCCAGGTCGGACGACGGCAGGGACCGGTCCGCGGGCAGCGGTATCTGCAGACGGTGGAACGTTCGGGCGAAGCTGAAGCCGCGTGAGCGCAACGTGGCCGCGTATGCGATGTCGGCGGCGTAGCACCCCGCGCCGGCCTCGATCCTCGCGTAGCCGCGCTGCCGCGCCCGCTCACCGAGGCGAGCGAGAAGCAGGTCGAGCAGCTCCTCGCGCACCCGCTCGCCCAGCCTCGGGTCCCGGTACACGTCGACGTCCTGGTGGTCGGTCTTGCCGTGGTCCCAGATCAGACCCCAGCCGACGACGTCACCGGACCCCGCCCGCCCACTCGGGCTCGACGCGTCGATCGCCACCCATTGGTCGTCGTCCAGGCGCGTGTGCGCCGGAACCAGCAGCTCGTCGACCTCCGCGCGGCTGAGTGTCGCCCGGCCGATGGCGTGCACCTCGTCGGCGCGGGCCAACGCCAGCAGGGCCGGCGCGTCGGTCAGGGTCGGTCGGCGCAGGCTCAGGGTCGCGGGCCTCGTGGTCACGCAGCGAAGGATGCCCGGAGCCAGGTCGTCGACGCCAGCCAATTCCAGCGCGGCGTCGGTCCGCTCACACCGTCGTCCACCACCAAGGTCACCCCCTGGATTGTGGCCCCGACACTCGTTGGGGAGGATGGAGCGGTGAGCGAGCAGCCGTCGTCCGGACCCACCGACCCCACCCGCGTCGTCGTCGTCGGCCCGGGGTCGATGGCCACCGAGCCCACCGGCGGTGATGACGACGACTCGCCACCCTCGGTCACCGACCTTGTCGAGCAGCCGGCAAAGGTGATGCGGATCGGCACGATGATCAAGCAGCTCCTGGACGAGGTGAGGGCCGCTCCGCTCGACGAGGCCAGCCGGCGGCGCCTTCAGCAGATCCACCACTCCTCGATCGCCGAGCTCGAGGACGGCCTCGCTCCCGAGCTGGTCGAGGAGCTCGAGCGGCTCTCGTTGCCGTTCGTCGACGACGAGGTGCCAACCGACGCCGAGCTGCGCATCGCGCAGGCTCAGCTCGTCGGCTGGCTCGAAGGGCTCTTCCACGGCATCCAGACTGCGCTCTTCGCCCAGCAGATGGCTGCGCGCGCCCAGCTGGAGCAGATGCGGCGAGCGCTGCCACCCGGGGTCGAACGCGGCGGGCCGTCCCAGTCTGCGGAGGGGCCCGGCGAGGAGCGTCCCCACCTCGGCAGCGGGATGTATCTCTAGCCCGTGCCTCGCTGGCCCTGGCGTCGCCCATCCGAGCCCGACCCGTTGGGGACCGGGCTGTGGCGACGGTGCTACACCGACTGCGTCACGGCCGCGCGGGCGGCACCGGTGCTCGACCCGCTTCTGCCGCAGGTGCGCTCGATCGCCGAAGCCAGCCAGGCGCGGTGGCCGAGCGACTCCCTGGACGTGCCGTCCGACGCCGCCGGTCGCGAGGCCTACGAGCGCCTACGTCGGGTGCAGCAGGCGTTCCGCGAGTCGGCCTATCGCAGTCGGATGGCGGTAGTCGCGACGTGTCCGGACGACCGCCAGCGCCAGCAGACGCTCTCGCAGGGCGCAGTGGCCGATGCCGTCCGGGGGCTGCAGTCGCTGCCGTGAGGTCAGGGACTCGCCTTGCGCACCACCGAGTCGTACTCCCCCTCGTGTCGACGCATGTACCGCTCGATGAACGGGCAGTCGTTGACGACGGTGACGCCCTCGTCAAGCACCATGCTCAGCGTGTGTGAGACGAGGGTCGACCCGACACCCTGGCCGGAGTAGGCGCCGTCGACCTCGGTGTGGTCGAGCGTCACCGCGTCGACCGCGCGGGTGTACTCCACCCAACCTGCGACTGCGCCCTCCTCGGTGCGGGCTTCGAAACGGCTCATGTCGGTGTTGTCCACGACTGTCAGGTCCATCCGGCCATGCTGGCATGGCTGGTCGACGGGCGCGTCCCTAGGCTGGTGGGTGTGGCGGCTCAGCTCACTCCTCCGGTCGTGATCAACGGCATGCCCCTGCCGCTCCTGGCACACGCCCGGATGTACGTCTGCGGCATCACCCCGTACGCCGTGACCCACCTCGGGCACGCCGCCACGTTCGTCTGGCTCGACACGGCTGCCCGCGTACTTCGTCACGACGGCGTGGAGGTGGAGGTGTGCCGCAACGTCACCGACGTCGACGACGTCCTCACCGAGGCCGCCCAGCGCGCCGGCACCCCCTACGACGAGCTCGCCGCCATGGAGCAGTTCTCCTTCGACCGCGCCATGACCGCCCTCGGCGTCCTGCGCCCTGCGCACGAGCCGCGTGCCCACGCCTTCATCGAGCCCGTCATCCGGCTCAGCCAGACGCTGCTGGGCGCGGGCAGCGCCTACGAGCGTGCCGGAACGGTGTACTTCCGCGGCGAGTCGGTGGCCGCACAAGCCGGTCTGGGCGGGGACGCGCTCTCGGCTGCCCTCACCGAGGGTGGGGAGAGTCCCGACGACCCCGCCAAGGAGCATCCGGCCGACGTCCCGGTGTGGCGCGCGTCCGTCGACGGGCAGCCGAGCTGGGCGTCACCGTGGGGCCCGGGACGTCCAGGCTGGCACTCCGAGTGCGTGGCGATGGCGGTGTCGGTACTCGGCGCGTCCATCGACGTGCACGGTGGCGGGGCCGACCTGGCGTTCCCGCACCATGCCTACGAGCAGGCGATCGCCGAGGCGGTGACCGGGGTGCGGCCGTTCGCGCGCGCCTGGATGCGCGTCGGGCTCGTGCACCACGACGGATCGAAGATGGCGAAGTCGACGGGCAACCTCGTGCTGGTGCCCGACCTTCTCGCCGAGCACGACGGCGCCGCCGTCCGCCTCATGCTGCTGAACCGGCCGTGGCACGAACCGTGGACGTTCGACCCCGGGGCCCTCGACGTCGCGGCTGCGCTGCTGGAGAAGCTGTACGCCGCCGCGGGCCAGTCCGGCTCCGCCTCGGGGCGAGACGCCGTCGCAGCGGCCCTGCGCGACGACCTCGACGTCGCGTCGGCGGTGGCCACCGCTCTGGACGTGGGCGGAGCGGGTGCCAGGTTCGCCCTGCACGTACTCGGCCTGGATGCGGCGCACCGATGACCGCGAGTCGGCGTCGCACGGTTCTGCTGGTCGCGGCCGTGGAGCACGAGGCGGTGGCGCTCCCGGCTGACCTGCCGGTGCTGCTCACCGGCGTCGGCAAGGTGAATGCGGCGCTTCAGGTGAGCCGGGCTCTGGCCAACCCCGCCGAACGCCCTGACCTGGTCGTCAACGTCGGCACGGCCGGTGCGCTGCACGACGGCATGGGGGGTACGCACCTGATCGGACGTGTCCAGCAGCACGACCTCGACAGCGTCGTGCTCGAGCAGCTGACCGGACACCGCTACGGCCGCGCGATCCTGCTGGGTGACGGTCCGACCCTGGCCACCGGCGACGTGTTCGTGTCCGACGCGCAGACCCGCGCCCGGCTGGCCGAGCACGCAGACCTCGTCGACATGGAGGGCTACGCGGTCGCCGCGGCCTGCCGAATGGCCGGTGTGCCCGTGCGGCTGGTGAAGCACGTGAGCGACAGGGCGGACGAGGGGGCGCGCACGTCCTGGCTCGACTCCGTGCACCAGGCGTCGGCCGCGCTGGGCGACTGGCTGCGCACGTACCTGTGAGTCGAGCCGTCCCCGATCGTGCCGCCACCTGCCGCTGAACGACCGCGCGCCGCCGACTAGCCTGCGAACCCATGCCGATCGCTGACTCTGCCGCCGGGCTGCCGCAGCAGCACAAGTACCTTCTCGACGAGTCGCAGATGCCGACTCGCTGGTACAACATCATCCCCGACCTCCCCGTGCCGCCGCCTCCGCCGCTGAACCCCGGGACGCGCGAGCCGCTGGGCCCGGACGACCTCGCCCCGCTGTTCCCCATGGGGCTGATCCAGCAGGAGGTGACCGGGGAGAGCTACGTCGACATCCCGGCCGAGGTGCAGGACGTCTACCGGCTGTGGAGGCCGTCCCCGCTCTACCGCGCCCGCGGCCTGGAGAGGGCGCTGGGCACGCCGGCGCGCATCTACTACAAGTACGAGGGCGTGTCGCCGGCCGGCTCGCACAAGCCGAACACCGCCGTCCCGCAGGCGTACTACAACGCGGCCGAGGGCGTCAGCAAGATCACCACGGAGACCGGCGCCGGGCAGTGGGGCGCCGCGCTTGCCTTCGCATGCTCGCTGTTCGGGCTGGAGTGCGAGGTGTGGCAGGTCGGGGCGTCCTACGACCAGAAACCGTACCGACGCATGCTGATGGAGACGTTCGGCGCCACGGTGCACCGCTCGCCGTCCGACCTGACCGAGGCAGGCCGGGCGATGCGCCAGGACCCGGGCAACCAGTCCGGCTCGTTGGGCATGGCGATTAGCGAGGCCGTCGAGGTGGCCGCAGGCGACCCCGAGGCGCGCTACGCGCTGGGCTCTGTGCTCAACCACGTCCTGCTGCACCAGACGGTGATCGGCGAGGAGGCACTGCTGCAGCTGGAGATGGCCGGGGAGTCCTCGCTCGACCTGGTCGTCGGCTGCACCGGCGGAGGCTCGAACTTCGCCGGACTGGCCTTTCCGCTGCTGCGAGAGAAGATGGCCGGACGGTGGGACCCCGAGATCCGCGCCGTGGAACCCATGTCGTGCCCGTCGCTCACCCGCGGCACCTACGCCTACGACTTCGGCGACACCGCTGGCATGACTCCACTGCTGAAGATGCACACGCTGGGTCACGACTTCGTCCCCGACCCGATCCACGCCGGCGGACTGCGCTACCACGGTATGAGCCCGCTGATCAGCCACATCTACGACCAGGGGCTGATGACGGCGAAGGCCGTGGCGCAGACCGAGTGCTTCGAGGCGGGCGTGCTGTTCGCCCGTACCGAGGGCATCGTCCCGGCGCCGGAGCCGACCCACGCGCTGGCCGAGGCCATCCGCGAGGCGAAGGCCTGCGTGGAGACGGGCGAGGAGAAGGTGATTGTGACGGCGCTGTGCGGGCACGGCATGCTCGACCTGCCGGCGTACGACGACTACAACACCGGACGCATGGTGGACGAGGACGTCACAGCGGAGCGGCTAGCCGCGGGATTGGCGACGCTGCCGTAAGACCCCGACCCGTCCCGACCACCCGGGAATGGGTGCGCGGCACGCTCACAGGGCGACGGTTCCGCCCGATCGCCAGTAGATGCCGTCGGCCCGCTCCAGAAAGCCCTCGTCGACGAGGTAGCGCCGCAGCATCGCGTAGTCGGGGTGGAACGCGCGTAGCATCGCCGACGCCTCGGCCTCGCTGTAACGCACGCCCGGCTCGAACACCTGTGCCAGGTAGTCGAGGACGACCAGCCGCTTCGACCACTTCGCCGGCATCGCGCGAACACGGCCGTCCTCCAGGAACGCCCGCAGAACCGGGTTCGTCGAAGGGTCCAGCCCGTACCCGGATCCCGTGGGCACGCTCACCCGAAGTACCGGGCGATCACCTGCGCCACCCCGTCGTCGTCCACGTGCGGGCCTACCACGTCGGCGATCGCCTTGACGTCGTCGGGTGCGTTACCCATGGCGACGCCGACGCCTGCCCACGCGAGCATCTCCATGTCGTTGTGCCCGTCACCGACCGCTAGGACGTCCTGCGGACCGATGCCGAGCCGAAAGCAGATCTTGTCCAGCCCCTCGGCCTTCGAGACCCCCGTCGGCATGATGTCGAGCCATGCGGTGTACCCGATCGCGTAGTCGACCGCCGGCAGCCCCATCTCCGCGGCCACGGCGCGCAGCCGCTCACGGTCGCCCTCGTGCCAGCGCACGACGAGCCGGGTCACCGGTCCCTGGACGAGCTCGGAGTGCGGAACGACCTCCACCTTGCCGTCGAACTCGAAGTCGATGTTGTCGCCGCTGATGCGAAAGCCCTCACCGAGCTCCTCCACGGCCAGGATGGCGTCCGGGATCTGTTCGGCGAAGTACCGGACGGGCTCGAGCGCGTCGAAGGTGACCACGTCGATGGGTTCGCGCTTCTCGACGTCGACCACCACCGCCCCGTTCGAGCACACGGCGAACCCGCTGTACATCTCGAGCGCGTCGAAGATGTGGAACGTCGAGTGCAGCGACCGTCCCGTCGAGACCACCGGGTGAGCACCCGCGTCGGCCACCGAGCGCACGGCCGCATAGACCGGCTCGGACGGCGCGGCGTGGAAGTCGGCGTAGGGGATCAGCGTCCCGTCGACGTCCAGCGCCACCAGTCGGGGGCGCCAGCCGTCCGTCCCGGCCGCCGGTTGCGTCGAGCTCAACCCGACACCGGTTCCAGGGTCGTGCGTCCTGCCAGGTAGGGCTGCAGCGCGGCCGGCACGCGCACCGACCCGTCCGGATGCTGGTGGTTCTCCAGCAGCGCGACGATGGTGCGCGGGACGGCGACGAGCGTCCCGTTCAGCGTGGCCACGGGCAGGGTGTGCCCACCCGCCTCGTCCCGCGTACGGACTCCGAGGCGTCGTGCCTGGAAATCGGTGCAGTTCGACGTCGACGTGACCTCCCTGTACGTGCCCTGCGTCGGGATCCACGCCTCGATGTCGAACTTGCGCGCCGCCGACGCGCCCAGGTCACCCGAGGCCACGTCGATCACCCGGTAGGGCACCTCCAGCAGGTCGAAGAAGGCGCGCTCCCAGGCCAGCAGCCGCTCGTGCTCGGCTGCGGCATCCTCGGGCGCGCAGAAGCTGAACATCTCCACCTTGTCGAACTGGTGCACACGGATGATGCCTCGTGTGTCGCGGCCGTGCGACCCGGCCTCACGCCGGAAGCACGTCGAGAAGCCCGCGTAGCGCAGCGGCAGCGAGGCGGCGTCCAGGATCTCGCCCGAGTGGTAGGCCGCCAGCGGCACCTCCGAGGTACCAACCAGGTAGTAGTCGTCGTCGGGCAGGTGAAACACGTTCTCGGCGGCCTGGCCGAGGAACCCGGTGCCCTCCATCGCCTCCGGACGCACCAGAACGGGCGTCAGCATCGGGACGAACCCGGCGGCCTCCGCCTGCGCCATGGCCATGTTGACCAGCGCGAGCTCCAGCAGAGCCCCCACGCCGGTCAGGTAGTAGAAGCGCGAGCCCGACACCTTCGCCCCGCGCTCGAGGTCGATGGCGCGCAGCAGCTCGCCGAGTTCGACGTGGTCCCGCGGCTCGAACCCCTCGGCGGCGAAGTCCCGCGGCGTGCCGACCGACAGCAGGGTGACGAAGTCGTCCTCGGTGCCCACCGGCGTCTGGGCGTCGATCAGGTTCGACAGCTCCAGCGACAGCGCGGCGGCCTGCTGCTCTGCCTCACTGGCCCGCCGTTCAGCGTCCTTGACCGACTCGGCGAGCAGCTTGGCGCGGGCCAGCAATGCGTCTCGCTCCGCCCCCTGGGCCTTGGCCACCGACCGTCCCAGCCCCTTCTGCTCGGCGCGCAGCGTCTCGAACTCGGCAAGGGCGGTCCGGCGCCGCTCGTCCGCAGCGAGCACAGCGTCGACGAGCCCGGGGTCCTCGCCTCGGGCGCGTTGCGACGCCCGCAGGGCATCCGGGTCGTCACGCAGACGGCGCAGGTCGATCACGATGCGAGCGTACCCAGCGCCCGACTACGGTCAGACTCGTGATCCGAGAGGCAACACTCGACGACCTCGACTCCATCGCCTCGCTCAGCGCCCGCCGCGTCGCCCGCATGCTGGGCGCCTCACGCGAGCTGAGCCCAGCGTTCATCGACAGCCGCGTTGTGCACGAGGCCTTGCCGGACGAGCCGGCGGGCTGGGTGTTCGTCGACGACGGCACCGTCACCGCGGGCCTGCTGTGGGAGGAGAGCGAGGGCCGCGCGATCGCCGGCTTCATCGGCGCCGTCGGTGCACCCGAGGCCATGGCCCGGCTCTATGCGGTCGCCGGCGACGCCTGGCTCACCGCAGGACTGGCGACTCACGCGTTCGTCGTTCCCTCGGTGGACCGCCCCCTGGCGGACCGTCTGATCGACCTCTCGTTCGGACGCGAGGAGACCTACGCCGTGCGCCCGCTGCTGGACGGCGGCGGGTCCAGACTCAGCAGCGGCGTCCAGGTCGAGCGCACTGGCATCGAACGCCTGGACGACGTCACCGAGCTGGGCAACCTCCTCGCCCGCCACCACGAGGGGTCGCCGGTGTTCGACCGGCACTCCAACGAGTTCTACGCCGGCCTGCCCGACACGTACCGCGCCGCCATCGAAGAGCAGGACGCACGATTGCTGCTGGCCAGCAAGGACGGGCGCAACGTGGGCCTGCTGATGTGGCGACCGGGAGCGCCGTACGCCGTCTACGACGAGCGCAGCGCCGAGATGATCCTGCTAGCCGTGCACCCGGACTCCCGCGGCTCACAGGTCGGTCGCACCCTCGTGTCGACCGCGATGCGCGACATGGCCAGCTTCGGCCACACCGCCGCGATCGCCGACTGGCGAACGACCAACCTCGAGGCTTCCCGGTTCTGGCCCGCCCAGGGCTTCCTGGCCATCGCCCACCGCTACACGCGCACCGTTCCCGAGCGCCCGAGCGAGGGCTGAGCCGCCGCGTCAGGACCTCGACGATCCCCGCAGCGCCGTCAGCCACCGCTGCGCCGCGGCGAAGTCGGCGTTCGACGTCGACTCGGCCATGATCGGCGCCTGCCCGTCGGCCCGGGCGTAGGAGCCCAGGTAGCGGACGTCGGCGCACACCCGGTGCAGGCCCATCAGCGCCTCGCCGACCCGGGCGTCGGCGACGTGGCCCTCGCAGTCGATGGAGAAGCAGTAGTTGCCCAGCCGGGCACCGACCGGACGCGACTCGATCCGCGTCAGGTTCACCCCCCGGGTGGCGAACTGCTCGAGGATCTCCAGCAGCGCGCCTGTGCGGTCCTCCTTCATGTAGGCCACCAGCGTCGTCTTGTCGTGACCGGTGGGCTCCGGCGGGTGCCCGGGCGGGGTGAGCAGCACGAAGCGGGTGTGGGCGTCGGTGTCCTGGATGCCTCGGGCCAGCACGACCAACCCGTAGGTGGACGCCGCGAGCGGACCGGCGATGGCGGCGTCGTAGTCGGCCGAGCCGTGGGCGACGGCCTCGGCAGCGGCCGCCGTCGAGGCAGCCGGGACGACGAGGGCGTCCGGCAGGTGGCGAGCCACCCAGTCACGGCACTGCGCCTCGGCGTGCGGATGGGTGGCCACCCGGCGCACGTCTGGCAGCTCGGTACCCCCTGGCGCGACGAGGTCGAAGGCCACCGGGATGACCACCTCGTGCGCGATCACCAGGCGCACCCCGACGGCGAGCTCGTCCAGGGTGGCATTCACCGACCCCTCGACGGAGTTCTCCATTGGCACGACCGCGCCGTCGGTGATTCCCTCCCGCACCGAGTCGAGCGCAGCGGACACCGTCGGGAACGGCGTGGTCTCGTCGTCCTGCGCCAGCGGCATCGACCGCAACGCGGCCTCGGTGAAGGTGCCGGACGGTCCGAGGTAGGCGTAACGCACGCACCGCAGCGTAGGAGAAGAGCGTCTGAGTAACGTCACGTCGGTGAGCAGCGCCGACGTCGACCCCCCTGTGTCGCGCGAGCGTCGCACCCTGGCACCTGGGCTGACGACGCTGCGGCACTACAAGCGAGGCGACCTGCGGCCCGACCTGATCGCGGCCGCGACCGTGACCGCCCTGCTCATCCCGTCCGGTCTGGCCTACGGCGAGCTGGCCGGCGTCTCCCCCGTCGCAGGCCTCTACACCGGCATCTTCGGGATGATCGTCTATGCGCTGCTCGGCAGCTCGCGCAGCCTCATCGTCGGCCCGGAGTCGCAGATGGCGATCCTGGTCGCCGCCGCGCTGCTGCCCTTCGCGGTCAGTGACGCGGAGTACGCCGCCCTGGCCTCGGCGATGGCGCTGATCACGGCGGTCATCTGCCTCGGCGCATGGACGCTGCGTCTGGGGTTTCTCGCCGACTACCTGTCCCAGCCGGTGCTCGTCGGCTACCTCACCGGGGTCGCGCTCATCATCGCTGTCAACCAGCTGGCCAAGCTGATCGGTGCCAGCACCTCCGGCGACACGCTGCTCGACCAGGTGGTCGGGCTGTGGGAGAGCCGGGGTGAGGCCGACGCAGCCAGCACCGTCGTCGGCGTCGTCTCGCTGGCGATCATCCTGGCGCTGCGCCGCATCGTCCCCCGAGTGCCGGCGGCACTGGTGGCCCTCGTGGCCATGACCATCGCCTCGGCGGTCGGTGGGCTGGCCGACCGTGGCGTCGCCGTCGTCGGTGAGGTACCGCGCGGGCTGCCGCTGCCGCAGTGGCCCGCCGTCGGCCTGGATGCCGTCGGACCTCTGCTCGGCCCCGCCGCAGGTGTCGCGCTCATCGTGTTCGCCAACTCGGTACTCACCGGACGGGCCTACGCCGAGCGCTCCAAGTCCGACCCGGTCGACCCCAACGCCGAGCTCCTCGCCCTCTCGGGCTCCAACGCCGCGTCCGGGCTGTTCGGAGGGTTCGCCGTCGGCGCCAGCGACTCGCGCACGGCTGTCAACTTCACCACCGGCGGGCGCACCCAGCTGTCCGGCCTGCTGTCAGCCGGCTTCACCGCACTGTTCCTGGTCGCCCTCGCGCCACTGGTCGCCGACCTGCCCTCGCCGACGCTGGCCGCCATCGTGATCGTCGCGGCCACCGCGATCGTGCGCCCCAAGGACTGGGCGGCGCTCTACCGCTTCCGGCGCTTCGAGGTGACGCTCGGCGTGGTGACGCTGATCGGCGTCGCCGTGCTGGGGATCCTGCCCGGCATCATCCTCGCGGTCATCGTGAACCTGCTGGAGCTGGTCGCGACGCTGTCGCGTCCCCAGGTCGTCGCGCTGGGTCCGGTGGGTGACTCGACCCGCTGGCGGGCCGTCAGCCCCCGGCGAGCCGCCGAGCTCGTGCCCGACGTGCTTGCCGTCCGCTACGACGGCCCACTCTTCTTCGCCAGCGCCGAGTACCTCGTGCAGCGCATCGAGCCGATGGTGACCAGCCGCCGCGGACAGCTGTCGGCCCTGGTGCTGAACCTCGAGGCGGTCAACCACGTCGATCTCAACGGCGCGCAGGCCCTGGCCCGGCTGGCAACACGGGTCGAGGCCCGGGGGGTCACGGTCGCGCTCGCCCGGGTTCGTCGCGACGTCGAGCGGGCCCTCTACCGGGGTGGGGTGATGGAGGTCGTGCAGGACGAGAACGTCTACGACCGGGTCGAGGACGCCGTCGCCGACCTCAGCTCGTACCCGATCGCCAACACTTCCGATGACCTGCCCGACACGAGCCCAGACGGCAACATCAGCGAATCGTGATCTGTCGGTTCGCCAACGCTGCGTGGGTGCGTCGCTGGTCGGCGTCCAGCGGGGTGCGGTCGGCCACCTCGCCGGCCAGTCGCGCGGCCATCTCGATGGCCGGGTCCTCCATGTCGTCGAGGAGCACGTCGTCCTCGAGCTCCCACACCGGGATGAGCACGCCGTGCGCTCGAAACATGCCGAGCATCGTGGTTCCTTCGCCGAGGGACTCCTCCCCGGCGGCGCGTAGCCGGGCCAGCGCATCGTGCAGCGCGTCCTCGGGATGGGGCTGCACCCACCTCAGGTAGCGACGCTCACCCATGGTGGCGACGTAGGCAGAGGGAACCGACGCCAGCCGCTGAGTGGGAATGATCGAGGCATTGGCCTGCTCGAGCAGCGCGGCGGCCGACGGATCGTCGCTGGCCTCCCCGACCCAGAAGTCGAAGGTGTCGTACAGCGTGACGTCGAACGACGCATCTGGGTCGAGCAGGTCCTGCAGCCGGGGGCCGGGCTCGGGAAGGCCGGGCATCGACACCGCGGCACCGGTCTCGAGCTCGAGTGCAGCCAGAAGGGCAGCGGCGACGTCCCGGGACGGGTCACCGGACGACGTGGCCGTCTGCAGGGCGACGAGCACCGAGCCGTCGGCTCGACGCAGGGCCGGCACGGCTCCCGGCAGGACGCTCACGACCATCACCTCGCTCCCGGCGTGCTCACCGGCAGCCGGACCCGTCAGCGACACGGTCGCCGTGGCAGCCGGCACGAACTCGCGCAGGGCCACCCAGTCGGTCTCTCCGGTCAGGCTCTCGAAAGGCCGTTCGACGACGGGCACCCGGGCTGCCCTCGCGGCGGCCTTGCCGTGGCACACCTTGTAGCGCTTGCCCGACCCGCACGGGCACGGCTCACGGGGACCGACGACGGGGACGTCGCCTTCCACAGCCGGGCGGGGTCCTCGGTGCTTCTTCGCCATGGCGGCATCGTGTCAGACCAGCACGACACCGGGGTTGAGCAGGGCAGCCGGATCGAGGGCCACCTTGATCGCGCGCATGGCCGCCAGGTCGGCCTCGCTGCGGTTGAGAGCCAGCAACCCGGCCTTGGCACGTCCGACGCCGTGCTCGGAGGCGATCGACCCGCCGGCTGACGCCACCAGCTCGAGGACCGTGGCGTCGATCCCGTCGTCGTCCGGGCCGGGTCCGACGACCCCGAGGTGCATGTTGCCCTCGGCGAGGTGCCCGTAGACGAACAGGCGGTGCGGAGCGACGGCCTCGTCGACCCGCGCCAGGACGTCCTCGAGCCGGTCCATCGGCAGCGACACGTCGTACTTGTGAACGACCCCCAGGGTGGCGATGGCCTCGGGGTGTCGCTCGCGGTAGTCGACCAACCGGTCGTCGACGACAGCGTCAGCGGTGGCCGGCAGCTCAGGTAGCTCGGGGGTCTCCATGAGCAGGTAGACGGGCCAGGGTCGGCTCAGCGGGTCCGGGAGCGACGTCACCCGGCAGGTCAGCTCCAGCCCGTCGCGAGTCATCAGCTCGGCCAGCCTCACACCGGTGCTCGGCAGCAGGTCGAGGGCTTCGGCGATGCTCGAGCAGCCGACCAGGGTCGTCACACCCGGCGGGTCAGGGGCGTGCAGGCGCAGCCGCACGTCGGTGACCACCCCGAGCGTGCCCTCGCTGCCGACGAGAAGCGCAACGAGGTCGTACCCGGCACCGTCCTTGGGCAGTCCGTGCATCCGGTCGACCACCGAGCCGTCCGCGAGCACGGCTCGCAGCCCGGTGACCTGCGCGCGGGTGTCGCCGAAGCGGCAGACGCGCAGCCCGCCGGCGTTGGTGGCGACAGTGCCCCCGATCGTCGCAGTGTCGCGCGCCCCCAGGTCGACCCCGTAGACGAGCCCGGACGAGCGGGCGAGGCGCTGGACGTCGGCCAGCGTGGTGCCGGCGCCGACGCTGACTTGTCGTGCCACCGGGTCGAGGGCATCTGTGGCCTGCAGCCGGGTCATCGACAGCACGACGGCCTGGTCGTCCGCGCCCGGCACCGAGCCGCCGACGAGGCCGGTGTTGCCGCCCTGGGGCACGACGGTCACCCCGTGCCGGGCGCACGCCTGAACGACGCACGAGACGCTCGACGCGTCCGCGGGCCTGACCACAGCGAGGGGCCGTGACGACCAACGCCTGGTCCAGTCGGTCCCGTAGGCGGCAGTGAGCGTCGGGTCGGTCAGAAGGTGGTCGGTGGCGTCCGCCGCGAGGGCCGCAGCCAGGTCGTCCAGCAGTGCCGCCGTCGCCATGAGCTCGTCCCTCCTGCCTCGTCGCACCACGCGACACTCTGCCTCATCGCAC